>Ga0073928_10006643_pt1 | contig 15443 bp, 15 predicted proteins | sample PaiPotPPA55metaG_FD_76969 | JGI IMG/M metagenome (GOLD analysis project Ga0073928, IMG submission 76969) | Iron sulfur acid spring bacterial and archeal communities from Banff, Canada, to study Microbial Dark Matter (Phase II) - Paint Pots PPA... ... | reverse complement strand
GCCTCGTTACTCAAGAGACAGTTCTCTTCAACGACACGCTACGTAATAACATTGCCTATGGCCAACCTAGGGTTTCGCAAAAAGAGGTTGAGTCCGCGGCGCGGGCGGCGTTGGCGCACGATTTTATTATGGAGCTTCCTTCGGGATACGACACGATCATTGGAGAACGCGGCGTCCGCCTTTCCGGCGGCCAGAAACAGCGAATCGCGATTGCGCGAGCCTTGCTGAAAAATGCGCCAATCTTGATCCTCGACGAGGCCACGTCCGCGCTTGACAGCGAATCTGAAGCGCTGGTGCAATCGGCATTACACAATCTCATGGCGGGACGGACCGTCGTTGTAATCGCCCACCGCTTGTCAACGGTTCGCCGCGCAGACCGCATCGTAGTTTTGGAGAATGGTACTATCGCCGATATTGGTTCTCACGACGAACTCATGAGTAAACTTGGCACTTATCGTCGCTTGTATGACCTTCAATTCATAGATTTGGATCAGCAAAATCTCAGCCTGGCCACAGCGAGGCAATCGCTCTAATGCCAATCCGTTCCATGACCGGGTTCGCGCAAGTAAGAGGCGAGGTAGCAGCGGGTCAGGAAAATAGTCCTGACAGCACCCGAAATGGCCGCGTCAGCTTCACCCTCTCATTAAAATCTGTAAACCATCGTCTGCTTGATTTGCATTTTCGTCTTCCCTCGGAGAATGACGCTCTGGAGATGAAACTCCGTCGCGTGCTAAAGGAAAAGCTGGCCCGTGGTCACATTGAAGTATCGTTGAACGTGGATCACGGCGGCGCCGAAACTTTTTCCATCAACCGGAGTTTTGTAGGAGGGTACGTCCGAGCTTTCCGTGCGGCTGCTGCAGAATTCGGAGTGTCGTCAGACCCCGACCTGAATGCGGTTCTGCGCCTGCCCGGAGCGCTTCAGGCAGCGTCACAGCCGGTGGACGACGGATTCGAAGCTGCGGTCATGACTTCTCTCGAAGAGTTGCTTGCCCGGCTAAATCAAATGCGCGAAGAAGAAGGGCGAGGGATCGAGCTTGAGTTAAGACAGCTTATGACGCATACTCGCGAGGCCTTCAAAGAGGTCAAGAAATATCGCGCCAGCGTGACCCAGAGTTATGCTGACAAATTAAAATCCCGCATGCAGGAATTGTTCGCGACCCAGATCGAGCCCGAACGCATCCTTCACGAAGCCGCACTGCTGGCCGATCGCAGTGACGTGCAGGAAGAACTTGTCCGGCTCGATACGCACGTTAAACATTTTCTAGGATTGCTAGATGAAGGCGGCGAAGTTGGCAAGAAACTCGACTTCTTGTTGCAGGAAATGAATCGTGAAGCCAACACCCTGCTCTCGAAGACCTCCGGATTGGCCGGCGATGCTCTCAAAATTACCGAAATGGGACTCGCGATGAAGGCGTCCATCGAGAAAGCTCGGGAACAAGTGCAGAATCTCGAATGACAACCGTCTACATTATTTCCGCTCCTTCCGGGTCCGGTAAATCTACCCTGGTGAATCGTATCCGTCCGATTGTCCCCGACCTTGATTTTTCTGTTTCTTACACCACTCGCCCTCCGCGGCGCAATGAGAGGCATGAGCGCGAGTATTTCTTCGTACCCCGCGAACAGTTTGAAGAGATGATTCGCAACGACGAATTCCTGGAGTATGCCGATGTCTTCGGCAATCTCTACGGAACAGCCCGAAAGTTTCTTCGCGATGCCGAAGCCGCGGGCCACGATTTATTGCTCGACATCGACGTCCAGGGCGCGGAGCAGATCAAGCGCAAACTTCCGGAAGCCGTAAGGATATTTATTTTGCCGCCGGACCGGCAAACTTTGGAGCGCCGTCTGCGCGATCGCAGTCTGGATGCTGAAGACGTAATCCAACGCCGGTTGGCCACGGCCACTCGTGAGATTGAGAATTATGCGACATACGACTATATTTTAGTGAACGACCGGTTGGAAGAATCCGTGGAAGCGCTGAAGACGATTCTGCTCGCGGAAAGGCTGCAGCGATCAGGGATTGAGCCAACCGCTGATCGAGTTGATTTACTCATCAAAGCCGAACGCTGCCGTTTGACCAACGTCCGGGACCGGCTCCAGCCGATCTTAGCCTCGTTTGTGCCAGCGGCCGCGCAGGCCAGAAGTTAGTGCAGGGGAGAATACAATGAAGTTGATGGATGGGTTCGACAGCAATTACCGGTACATCCTGGTGGCGGCACGCCGTGCTCGCCAGTTGCAGGGTGGCGCTCCTCCAGTGATTCAAACTCCGTCTCGCAAACCCTGCCGTATCGCGCAGGATGAAATCAAAGCGGGCAAAGTAAAGTGGGTGATCCCGGAAATTCCCCGGTCGCCTGCCGAGGTTGCCAGTGAAATGTTAGATAAAGCGATGGGATCGGAATAACTGACAACTGAGAACCAAGAACTGAATAACTCAAGCCCCTCCCCCAGGTCTTTTCATGAAAGTCGCTCTAGGCGTGTGTGGCGGAATTGCGGCTTATAAATCCGCCGAAATAGTTCGCCTCCTTCAAGACCGCGGCATTCGAGTCCAGGTCATCATGACCGAAGCTGCGCAGCAATTTATCCGGCCTCTTACTTTCGCAGCTCTCTCCGGAGAAAAAGTCATCACCAGCATGTTCGGAGCGAGTGATTCCGCTCCGGGTGCAAATTTGGATTCGGCGGTCGAACACATCGCCGTTGCGCAATCGATTGATGCTTTAGTAGTGGTTCCCGCAACGGCAGATGTGATCGCCAAATTTGCCCAGGGCATAGCAAATGATTTTCTGACGACCTTATATCTCGCAACCACTGCCCCCGTCGTCATGGCCCCGGCCATGAATGTGAACATGTGGAATCATTCCGCGACCCAGTCGAATGTCGAGATTCTGAAAGCCCGCGGCGTGACAATCGTTGACCCCGATAGCGGATATCTCGCATGTGGGATGACTGGCGCGGGCCGTTTGGCCGAAAACGAAAACATCGTTGTGGCCGTGATGGAGGCGCTGGGCGCATCGCAGGATTTATCCGGCGAAACCGTGCTGATTACCGCTGGACCGACTCGGGAAAAAATCGATCCCGTCCGCTATCTGACCAACCGCTCCAGCGGACGCATGGGGTACGCTCTAGCGGAAGCTGCGTCGCGTCGCGGAGCGAGAGTGTTGCTAGTGACCGGACCCACCTCGCTAATCCTCCCAGGCGCAGCGGAAGTGACGAGAGTCGAGTCTGCGGAAGAAATGCGTGAGGCGGTTCTAAAATTATTTCCAGAGGCAACGGTCGCAATCATGACCGCCGCCGTCTCCGACTATCGTGCCGACTCCGTCGCCTCGCAAAAACTCAAACGCTCGGGTGCCATGACGCTTCAGCTTCAACCCACTCCTGATATCTTGCTCGAACTTTCACGCCAAGAGAAATCTAAAATCCTCATCGGCTTCGCCGCTGAAACAGAAAACGTCCTCGAAAACGCCCGCCGCAAACTAGTTTCAAAGTCACTCGACGCCATCGTGGTGAACGACGTCTCGCGAGAAGGCGTCGGCTTCGACTCCGACCGAAACGCGGTCACGATCATCACTAACACAGAAGTAGTCGAAGTTCCAGAAACCACAAAGTGGGAAGTCGCCCAACGGGTGTTAGATCAAGTCGTTCGGCTGCGCAGCCTCAGCAAACTTTCACTAAGAACAAGCCGATAGAGAATCCCGATTCGTATCAGCGCATGCCTTAAGACATGCCGCAAAGATGTTAGATTAATCACGCACGGCGGCACGCCGTGCCACACAGCAAAAATGCCAATCAACCCTGCACTCAAACGCGCGCTTCACGACCGCGTTCGCTTCTACAACGACCTTGGCATCTACGATTTCTACGCTCAACCCACAACTATCCTGAAAGAAGCTCCAATGCCCGTCGAACTCGCTGTGTCGACTCCAACCTCTAACGATCCCGCTGACGCCTTGCGCCTGATCCGCGAAGATATCGGAGACTGCACTCGCTGCAAACTTCACTTGCAGGGACGCAAGCAAATCGTGTTCGGCGTAGGAAATCCAAACGCCGATCTGATGTTCATCGGAGAAGCTCCTGGCGCTGACGAAGACATGAAAGGCGAGCCCTTCGTAGGTCGCGCGGGACAACTGCTCACCAACATGATTAAGGCCATGGGCCTGCAGCGCGAAGATGTCTACATCGCAAATATCATTAAATGCCGTCCGCCTGGAAATCGTACTCCTGAGCGCGACGAATGCGATACGTGCTCTCCATTCTTGATGCGTCAGATCGACGCGGTAAAGCCGAAAGTAATCGTGGCACTGGGCGCGATTGCGGCGAAAACCCTACTCGCCGTCAGTGCTCCAATGTCAGAACTGCGAGGCCGCTGGTTTGATTTCCGTGGCACCAAACTCGCGGTGACCTATCACCCCGCGTTCCTGTTACGCGATCCCCGCCAAAAGAAAGAAACCTGGAAAGACTTGCAAATGGTGATGAAAGACCTCGGCCTCCCTCTTCCAACCAAGAATATCGAATAGTATTAGCCGGTTGTGTGGCGCGGGCGCCCCGTCCGCGAATCGCGGGAATCGGAATGACCCTCGTACAGGGTACAAAAGCGGAGCGATACTATAGAACGTAGCGCATGCCCCAATTCTGCGACGTCGCCCTTCCCGTGCCCCTGGATGTTGTCTTCACGTACCGCGTTCCTGAAGACATCCAGCCCGTTGTGGGAGGCCGCGTCCTCGTCCCGTTCCGCCAGCAGCGGCTCTCGGGAGTCGTCGTCGAACTTCATGATCGCGAACCCAGTGTTCCCGGGAAAAACCTCATAGCCACACTGGATTCACAGCCGGTCCTCGACGACCAACTAATGCAGTTAGGCAAGTGGATCGCCGACTATTATCTTGCGCCGCTGGGTGAAGTATTTCGCAGCATGCTCCCGCTAAGCGCCGAATTTAAGCGGACGATCAGTTATCGCATTACTGAAGAAGGACACGAGACACTCCATGCGGCAGGCGTGTCAGGGTCGTCGGCCCGTTCCAAAAAATCTCCCGAAGATCAGCTTACCGAAATCAGCGTACTCGACTATCTGGCCGACGGTGACAGCGTGCAGGAGGCAAAGCTGCGTTCCTCGCTACATGCTTCGAAATCACAGCTGGCGGGAATGGTTCGCAAAAAATGGATCGTCCGTGAGGACATTTCCAATGTTCGCGATGCCGAGCGATTCGTCAAAGTGGCCGTATTGAAGAATGTCGAAGGCAAGTTAAATCCCAATCAACAAAAGTTGATCGAGACGCTGGCTGCCGCCGGCGGAAAACTTCCGATAGAGAAGTTGCGAGATCTTGATATCCCGCGAACAACATTGAGCGGCCTCGCAAGACGAGGATTGATTGCGATTGTGAACGAGCCTGCCGAGTTCGTATTCTCCGGCCTCAAAGGGCGATTACCTCCTTTGAATTTCCAATTTAACGCCGCTCAGAACAGCGCATTGGAGAAAATTCAGGAAAGTGTTGACGCAGCCAACTTCGCGGGCATTCTGTTACACGGCATCACTGGTTCGGGGAAGACCGCGGTATATCTTGCGGCAATGCGTTCTGTTCTCGAAGCGGGCCGCTCCGCCATCTTGCTGGTACCGGAGATCGGGCTCACCCCGGCTATGGCCGCCGATCTGCGCGATGTTTTCGCGGATGAAGTCGCAATCCTGCACTCTGCTCTTTCAAATAAAGAACGAGCCGAACAATGGCATCGTATAAAACGCGGCGAGGCGCGCATGGCGGTCGGGACGCGTTCCGCTGTTTTCGCTCCGGTGTCAAATCTTGCGCTGATCATCGTCGACGAGGAACAGGATTCCTCCTACAAGCAGGAAGAAATGCCGCGGTATCACGCGCGCGACGTCGCCGTCATGCGGGCGAAAATGGCGGATGCCACGGTGGTATTGGGTTCAGCCACGCCGTCGCTGGAATCGTACTTTAACGCTAAGAAAAACAAGTATTCGCTGCTCCGCCTGCCGGATCGCGTTGAGCAGCGTCCGCTCCCCGAAGTCGAAATCATCGATATGCGTCAGGAATTTCAGGAAACTGGAAACGAACAAGTAATCTCACGCAAACTCGTCGCCGAAATCAAAGACCGGCTGGAACGTAAAGAGCAGGTTATGGTGCTGCTGAATCGACGTGGCTATTCGCCGGTTGTGCTGTGCCGCACTTGTGGGAAGACTCTCGAATGCAAGAATTGCGCAATCTCCTTGACTCATCACAAGCGCTCTCACCGCATGGAATGTCACTATTGCGGATTCATCGCGCCGATTCCAAAAGCATGTGTTCATTGTGGAAGCGAATATGTTTATTTTCTCGGGACAGGATCAGAAAAGCTTGAAGAGTTGTTACACGGGATGTTTCCGCAGGCGCGAATCGGCCGTCTGGATCGCGACACGGTTCACAGACAGCAGGATTTCGAGCGTGCGTTAAACGCGCTAAACGCCGGCGAACTCGACTTGCTTGTCGGCACACAGATGATCGCCAAGGGCCACGACATTCATGGAGTCACGCTCGTGGGAGTGGTTGGCGCGGACACTGCTTTAGGAATGCCGGATTTTCGGGCGGCTGAGCGCACCTTCCAGTTGCTCACCCAGGTTGCCGGACGCGCCGGACGCGGCGGAACGCCTGGAAAGGTTGTCTTGCAGACTTACTTCCCCGATCACTACGCCGTGCAATACGCGTCGCAACGTGACTTCATCGGCTTCTACGAAAAAGAGTTGCGCTTCCGCAGTTGGATGCACTATCCGCCGTACAGCGCGCTAGCGAACGTCCTCGTGCGCAGCAATAAACTCGATGAAGCGTTGCAGTGGTCCGGACAATTGGGCCAATGGTTCGACAAGACGCGCCATGAAGGCATTCGCGTGCTGGGCCCAGCCGCCGCGCCAATCGTCCGCCTTAAGCAGGACTACCGATATCACTTCGTACTAAAATCCGCCAGTCGGGGAAAGCTGAACACGTTGCTGCGCGCAATGCTCGCCTACGCCGCAGAGCAGAAAATCCCCCGAACGCAAGTGATCGTAGACGTAGACGCAATTTGGCTGATGTGAGGCGCGGCAGACCCAGGGCTTGCGCCCTGGATATCATCTGAAGAGTCTCGATCGCACTCGGTTTTAGAACAGCCGCTTTATCCCCGGAAACCCGTCGAAGCCCGAATCGAACGTCAAGATTTGCTCCATATCATGTTGCTCCATGACGGCGAGGTGTACCGCTTCGCGAGCCGACATCTGGCGGTGACCCAGGACAATCTCTTTCGCTCGCTCCGCGATCGCTAGATCCACTGGGAACACTTGATCTACGATACCTAGGAGAGCGTCATAGGCTGGTTGAATTGCGTCGCGGCGGTTGATAGCGACGTAGCGATGCAGGATCTCTTGTAGGACTTCGGCGTCAGTCACCAGACGCTGACGATCGCCGACCAGCCGTTCGAGCAAGCGTTGCGCGTCGCCCTTGTGCGGATGAGGCGCGCCAACCAGGTACATCGGAATATTGGCATCGATTAAGATCATGGTCGGGGTCCGGTGCCGTATCCTTTTCGATCTCGGCCAACATGCTGGCGATGTCCCCAGTACCGTAGTCGTGTTGGGCCGCCGCACGGATGATCGAAATTTTCTTACTGGTATCTCCGAAGGGCTCGCGGCGGCGTGCTAGGTCCAACGCTTGCCGGACCCACTCAGCCAGCGACATACGCCGTGAGCGGGCAATCTTTTGAATTTCACGGTATTCCGCGTCTTGCAGGATCACTTGCAGTCGTTTGGCCATGGTCTGAGTTTAAATGACTCCTCATGATGATCCAATTTCCGTTGCGCCCTGCAGGCGCGTGATCCTGATTGCGCGCTTACCCAGGGGCTGCGTCTTTGCCAAAGTTCGGTCGTCTCTTCGGGTCGGGTGTGGTAAGGATAAGCTGGCCAATCCAGGCCCATGATGAGACTCGAACCACCCCAGCAGCCGGCGATTAAATTCTTCCGGTTCGACAGTGACGGCGGTTGAGTGCTCGGCGTTTGGGACTTCCCACAAGACCACGCTTGGATTCCGGGCCAGAATGCGGCGGGAATGGCGGATCGGAATATTGCTGTCGGTCTGCCCGTGAATCAAAAACACCGGAACCTTGGTATTCGCCAACGCATCTTCTGGCGAAACCTGCTCGAAATCCAATCCATACTTCCAGCGAGAATAAATAAAGGCACTCTCTACGAGGGGCCACAAAATCGTCCTGCCGACCCAAGGTCCGGTGTTGAAGTGTTGTCCCACTCGGTCATATGCGATCTCGCGGAAATTGGAAAAAGGACATTCTCCAGCGACGGCGCAGAAATGCGGCGCGGTCTGTATCGCTTGCAAGAGCTGAGCCGCTCCCATGGATTCGGCAAAAGCGTAAACACAGTGGGGACGGTGATTCGCTACCAACCAGTCGAACCAAAGATGAATGTCATTGCTTTCAAGAAGGCCGTACGTCGCCAGGCTCCCTTCACTCAGCCCGTGAGCACGGGCGTCTGGCATTAGAACGTCGTAGCCATGACGCAAAAAGAGGTCAGCGTAGCGGTTCATTCCGAGTCGGTTATCGCTAACGCCGTGAAGTAGGATTACTGCGTTTCCGTTGGAATGTTCTGGCTCGAGGTCCCACCCTCGCAACTGAATCCCATCACTAGCAGCAATGGATACGTCGGTCAATGCCGCATCTTCATCGCGCGCGCGAAGTATTTCCCGCGCTTCATCTGCAGCAGTAAGCTGCCGCCGAACCGGATGCACCGCACCCTCCTCCACATATACGCCGACAGCCAGACAAGCCGAGACATAGACTGCAAGAATCACGCCACCAAGTCTTAAGCCGCGGCGCCTTGTCATAATTCAAGCACTGATACGTCCATCAATCAGAGGAAGTTCAAAGGGCGCCCCTTGGGCTTTTCTAACTGCCGCTAGCAGAGGTTCCTTCGCGGAAGAAATTCTGGTGTCAATAACGTCAGTGGTGCCGGGAGGGGGAATCGAACCCCCACGGGCCTTTCGGCCCTCCGGATTTTAAGTCCGGTACGTCTGCCAGTTCCGTCATCCCGGCTCAGACCAATTTATCAGGTCGGACGATTGCCAGGATCTGTTCGTGGGTTTCCTGGGGGGTGCCTCTTGCATTTACTACTACGACCCTTTGGGGCTCACGTGCTGCGATTGCCAAGTACGCCTTGCGAACGCGTTCGAAGAAAGCGCGGTTTTCCCGCTCAAAACGGTTTTCGTCCGGATCGCCCGCGGCTCCTTTTTCGCTTCGAAGGTTGTTGCGTCTCCGGGCACGTTCTATGCTAGCCGCCACGTCTGAGTCCATCAAAATGGTGAGATCTGGCCATAAGTTGCCGCACAGAATGCGATGAAGTTCAAGAATTAGTTTGCTTCCCAATTGACGTCCGCCGCCCTGATAGGCTTCGGTGGAATCGGTGAAGCGGTCGCACAGGACAACCTGGCTCTGGGCTAACGCGGGACGAATTACTTCTTCAATGTGTTGGGTTCTCGCCGCGAACATCAGCGACAACTCAGCGTGAGAAACCAGCCCGCGCGTGCCCGTATCGAGCAGCAGATTACGTATCTTTTCGCCCGTCGAAGTTCCGCCAGGTTCGCGGGTCAGGGTGACTGGCAAATTTCGCGCGCGAAGGGCAGTGGCGAGCTTTTGTATTTGCGTGCTCTTGCCGCATCCATCCAACCCTTCGAAAGTGATGAACTTTCCGCGCTGGGGCATGTTCCACGATAGCAAAGGATGGGTTCGGAAGTTTCGGACTTTTGGGAAAAAATCCGGGGAAACACTTGTCAGGGCGTCCGAAATCAGCGCCTTAGCTTAGGTGTCAAGTTTCGAGTTTCAGGATTCAGTTTTCGCCCGTTTAGCGTGCAGCCTGAATTTTGTGTCGAAAGAGCCAGGCTTCGCCGGAATGTTTTTAAGGTCAGAGCAAGACGCAGCAAGCTGCGTCTCTACCTGGATTCGCAAAAGAACGCTAACGGCGGTAGCTACCCGCGGCGTTCGAAATTGGCGGCACGAATTCCCACTTTAAATGTGGGCCAGCCTTTCCTCAGCGGCTTCCGCTTAGCCGAAGGTTTTTTTACTGAGAGATTATTGCTTGAGGGTGCCGAGCGTCCGCCGCCGGTTGGACGAGCCGCCCGGTTCGACGCATGGTTGTGCAGTCAAATCGGTAGGCTGTCCCGCAAACGAGACAGACTTGATAGGCCTGGCCGTGAGCCCCAGCGTGTGGCCACGAAAATTGATGGCGGCAAAGCATTTCCGAAAGTCGCGCTAACAATGGGGGAGTCATGCTGTCCTGTTCCTCTGCGTTGATTAAGTGACCTTAACGTACCAAACTAAATGGTGGCCTGTTATTCGCCTGACGCATATTGAGTCTCCTGGTCTTTGGGCGCGCCGTCCGGCCGAAGTTTCCTGCCAAGAGTGTTTGCGAAGGAACTCAAATCCTCGGCAAGTGCTTGCCGCCAGTGTTCCACGGAATCCTGAGCCAGTTCCTCCATGGTTTGTCCGAAGGAGAGCAACGCTCCCGAAACCTGGGTCTTCAGCAACTGGGAGATGGAGCCTTCGATGCTTTTCTGGACGCCCTGCAAGTGATCACAGGCATCTTCGAGTTGCCGGCCGAGTTCATGGGAATTGCGCGTTCCCAGCTCTTTTAGAACCTCGTCTAAAGCCTTTTCCAATTGCATACGCGCGCCTGAAATGATGTCACTACCCATTTGCACCAAGCGGCTGTCCAGATCTGACTCGAGCTTGTGTGCTGATTCGTCCAGCTTGGCCATACGAGTGGCAAGATCTGCGTTTTGTTCCTGCAAGCGCGACGATTCTGACCCTACCGCTGCGTGGACTTTCTGCATTTCCCGGAGGTACACATCATGCTCTTCGCTCAGGCGGTGCTGCAGAGATCGTAGGAACTCCTCGCTGCGCCGTTCCAGCCGGATTCCCCCCTCCAACACTTCCTTCTGAAACCGCTCCGTTCCAGAAACGAGATGGTTCTGCACAGCATCTGTGATTTGTTCTGAGAATCCCTGAGCCCGTTGCTCAACCTCCTGCAGATCCAGTCCGACTTGCTCGCGAAAGTCGTTATGGGCCTGTGTGATCTTTTTCCCGATGGCTTCCTTCGCCGCCTCAAGGACTTGTTCCGACTGCTGGCGTGTCTGCTGCAGAATTTGCGCGCCCAGATCTTTGCGCAGCCGCAACAAGAGTTTTTCTTCAACTTCCGGGGGAATGTGCGAGAGCGATATCTCAAATTGGCTACGCTTCGGTGGTCCTTGCGCCAGCTTTTCGCGGAGTTCTTTAATTTCCGCTTGCAACGGCTCAACGAACTCGGCAACTACTGCCCGAAAGCGAATGTACTCGGACTGATGCTCCGCGCCCGCCGTTACGTCTGACAGTTGTGACCAATCATCAGGCCAAGTTTCGAGCCCCCAGAAGTTATCTGGCTGATCCAACCTCGCGGCAAGCTTCCAGCCCTGTTGCTCGGGGTCCATCGGTTGGCAGTCGACGATGTGGGCCATTGTCCAGCGGCCGTCTTTGCTTTGGAATTGCACCGGAGCGCCCGCGCCAAGCTTCGTCGAAGAGCGCATCGCACAGCCGTGAGCGCTGACGACTAACGTCTCACATACTTCGGAGAAGCCAGAATCCGGCTCCAGGCTGGTAACAAGAATCGGGAGGGCGATCGGTAGCCTCGAACTGCGTCGTAAGGCAGACAGATTTGGCGCGTGCATGGTGGTCCCTTCTGGCGAAGTGTGCCCGCTTCTCGTGTCCGTGGCGTGGACTCGAGCTCTCTTAAGGTAACGCTAGATTGGTTACAAAGCTCGGCACGATGGTGTGTTTTCGTGTGTGCAATGGGACACTGCCCCCTGCGTAATGTGGCACGTCTTGATTGCGCTGAGGGACCAAAAATCCGTAACGGTGGGGCAGTCAGCCACGGAGCGCACTATGGCGTTGGCGCTAGACTCTTGGTGCATCCCGTTGTATAAAGCTCGCTGCATCCTGCGCGAACGGGAAAAAATAAATGACCGTATCAACGCCTAGTTCGAACTTTGGCCGTCATTTGTTTGGCGTGGCGGCTTTTGCTTTTGGCCTGATCACGCTGGCCTGGCACGAGTACAACGGCTGGCATCTACCGCTTTACATTGTCTATCCAGCCGCCATTGCCGAGATCTTCGGCGGAGTTGCGATTCAATTCCGCCGGACCGCGAAAACGGGAGCAGCCGTCCTTGGTGCGGTTTATCTTGCCTTCGCGCTAGCGTGTGTGCCACAAATCATTTCCAAACCACAGATCTACAACAGCTGGGGCAACTTCTTCGAGGAGTTCTCACTCGCGACCGGAGCGGCGATCGTTTATGCGGGCTTGTCAATCGCATGGTCAGGGGAAATACTTGGCCGGATCGGCCGCATTCTTTTGGGCGTCTGTGCCGCTTCCTTTGCGCTCGAACAGGCGTTTTATCTTGCCGCTACAGCAAGTCTTGTTCCCAAGTGGCTTCCGCCAAGTCAGATGTTTTGGGCGATAACGACGACGGTTTTGTTCGCACTTGCAGCTCTGGCTCTTCTTACGAATCGCATGGCACTTCTCGCGACTCGCTTGCTCACAATGATGCTGGTGATCTTTGGGCTACTCGTGTGGTTGCCGCTGCTTCTTGCGGATCCCCACAGTTACACGAACTGGAGCGAAGCCGCCGAAACCTTCGCGATTGCCGGAGCAGCATGGATTCTCGCTGATCTCCTGGGCGAATATCAGCTAAATGACCAGCGGCGGGCTGGCTGATCACGGCTAGCTAACGGACTGCTTTCCTCTCGTAGGCTGCCGGCCGCGCGCTGCGCGGCGGCCGCTTGACTCCATCGCGCAATTGGCGGACGTCGATCTTCAGCTCTGCAATTGTCCGGCTCAGGGTGTTGCGGTGCATATCTAGTTGACGGGCGGCGCGGCACTGGTTTCCTTTGTTCTCCTGCAAAACGGTCAGGATGAAGCGTTTCTTGAACTCGCGCACGGCCTCGGAATAAAGAATGTTGCTTTTGTACATCTGCATAATGAGTGCTTCGAGCTGATCTCTCACGTTGTCTCTCTTTTCTCTTTCCAGTTCGAATATCGTTGTTGAAGCCAGTGTGCTTACCAGTAATCAGCGCACTGGAGGCTTCTAGGAGCGTCCAGTCGGCTCGATTGCCTGGGGCTGCCGCTCTTGATGTAACAAATCCAATCCCTGATAAAACCTTGCCCGCAACTGCGATGGCGCGACCCAGACTGCTGCGCGTCCCACGATCACGAAGTAAGGCGCCAGTTCTGAGCCTTCCAACCATTTCGAGGTGGGCGTGAATGCCGTCATGCTCATAAGGACTATTGCGACCGTCAACGAACCACGTACCAGCCCCAACGCCCCGCCCAGAATGCGGTCGAAGACGTTCAGGCCCGCTTCCTTGATAAGCCAGCGAGCTATTCGCCCGGCGATGCCCGCCAGGATCATCACACCTAAGAAGATGGTGAGGAATCCGGCGATCTCGCCCAGCCACATCGATTTCAAGTAAGGAGCAAAATGCTCTGCTACTCTCTCGTACTGCCACGCCGCCAACAAATATCCACATACCAGGCCGGCGATGCCAAACGCTTCCTGAAAAAACCCCGAACTCGCCGCCTGGAATACGGACAACAGAAGTACTGCAAGAATGATCCAGTCCGCACCGCTCATGAATCGAGTCCGCGAGCGGTCGAGCCGCTACCCATCCAAATCACGCCCTGTGATCTGGCGATACGCCTCGAGATATTTTTCGCTGGTCTTGCGAGCCACTTCCGCCGGCAGAGCCGGAGCAGGAGGCTGCTTATTCCAACGAATTTCCTCGAGGTAATCACGAACGTACTGCTTGTCAAAGGATTCCTGAGCTTTGCCCGGTTGATATTTGTCGGCCGGCCAAAAGCGCGAGGAATCCGGAGTAAGAACTTCATCCGCCAAAGTGATGCCAGCGGCGGTGCGGCCGAACTCAAATTTGGTGTCAGCGATGATCACGCCTCGCTGCCGCGCATAGTCAGACGCCTTCTTATAGATCGCGAGACTAACGTCGCGGAGTTGAGTGCTTAGATCCGCGCCAATCAGCTTTGCCATTTGCTCGAACGAGATGTTTTCGTCATGGCCCGAGGTGGCCTTCGTTGCTGGCGTGAAGATGGGTTCCGGCAACTGATCGGACTCTTTCAGTCCCTGCGGCAATTGAATGCCGCATACGGCACCGCTGGTCTTGTACTCTTTCCACGCCGAACCGGAAATGTAGCCTCGCACTACGCACTCCACGGGAAACATCTCGGCTCGGTATACCAGCATTGACCTTCCGCGCAACTGGTCTGCATACTTCCGAAGAACGGCGGGGTAACGGTTGGTGTCAGTTGTCACCATGTGATTTGGGACGGTGTCACGCAGAAACTCAAACCAAAATACTGACATTTGCGTCAGCACGCGGCCTTTTTGCGGAATCCCGGTGGCGAGAACGTAATCGAAGGCGGAAATGCGATCGGTGGCTACAAAGAGGAGATGGTTGTTGTCGAGGCTGTATACGTCCCGCACTTTTCCGCTGGCGTACAGTTCGAGTTCCGGAAAATCAGTTTGAATAACGGCGTCGAGAAGTTGAGGGCTCATGAAAGAATTTTACAGGCAGGAAACGTCGGGTATTCTAGCGTCTCCAGAATATTTGTCGACGGTTAAGTCGGAGGGGCCGGCGAGGACGGAAAAAGGCGGTCAGGAAAATTGTTGACAAACTTTAAATCCTGCAAAACATACGGCTGGCGCGGGGTTTAGCCTCGCTGTTTGTGGAAAACTTGGACGGAACTGGAAGCGTTGGCCAGAAGAAAAATTGCACAGTTAAATTCTGAGGAATTACAAAAACGGACTAACGTCAAGGAAATATTTTGCGCGAGAATCGAACGGGCGATTTCAATCCTAGGCCGTCGCTCCGAGGCGCACTGACACCAACTTCGAGACGCCGGGTTCCTGCATCGTAACGCCGTAAAGTACCGGGGCGATGCTCATGGTTTTCTTGCTGTGAGTGATGAGGACGAATTGGGTTTGAGCGCTCATCTCTTTTACCAGTTCGGTGAAGCGGCCGATGTTAGCTTCATCCAGGGGGGCGTCGACTTCATCGAGAATGCAGAACGGACTCGGCTGGTATTGGAAGATTCCGACGAGCAGAGACAGTGCGGTCAACGCCTTTTCTCCACCTGAAAGCAGAAGGACGTTTTGGAGCTTCTTGCCTGGAGGCGAGGCCACCACGTCGATGCCGCTTTCGGCGGAGTTTTCTTCATCGGTGAGGCGCATGAATGCGTGTCCGCCGCCGAAGAGTTTGCGGAATGTGACCTGGAAATTTTCGTTAATCTTACCAAACGCTTCCTCGAACTTTTGCCGGGAGAAGACGTCGATCTCTTTGATCGTCGCCTGTGTGTTCTCAATTGAATCGAGCAAGTCTTTGCGTTGTGTTTC
>Ga0073928_10006642_pt1 | contig 15443 bp, 12 predicted proteins | sample PaiPotPPA55metaG_FD_76969 | JGI IMG/M metagenome (GOLD analysis project Ga0073928, IMG submission 76969) | Iron sulfur acid spring bacterial and archeal communities from Banff, Canada, to study Microbial Dark Matter (Phase II) - Paint Pots PPA... ... | reverse complement strand
TCTTCTTACCCTTGCCCACGCGGCGAATATCTTCCGGGTCCACGGTGCGCCCCAGCGGCGCCTCCACGCGATTCACTTTTGCCGGGCTTCGCTCTGCGATCACAGCCATGCGCTCGGAAAACATTCCGTTCACGCACACGATGCACTCGTCGCCCACTTCCAAAGTATTCAGAACGGCCGTTTCGATTCCGCCGGACCCCGACGCCGAAATCGGGTACGTGATTCGATTTTCCGTTTGAAACACGCCGCGCAACAACATCTGCACGTCGCCCATCATCTCCAGAAACCACGGATCGAGGTGCCCCACCATGGGCGCCGCCAGCGCGCGATAGACGCGCGGATCGATATTCGACGGGCCAGGGGTCAGCAGGATTCGTACCGGAGGAGCCAGTTCACCTATGATTTCTTTCATGTTCTCTTGCCTCGCATCCCCATGATTTTCTTTAGCCTGCACGCACCATCGGGGACGATCTCGCGACAGGCTTTGAGGGACAATCAGCACACCTGCCAGAACAAATAGTGTCCCTAAACCGGCACAGGTTGGTCAACCTCCAATATGGTTGGAAGCCGCCAGCTAAAACGAACGACAGCTCCGCAAAACACACATTTTGGAACCAGAACCTCAACAGTGAGTTTCGTGAATTATTGCGTCCCGAGGCCGGACCTCCCGTGCGTGAGAGGTGTTAGCGACTTCGCAACTGTTTTCTCGTCGAGTTGAAAGGCCTATACCCCTATGCTAGATTTTTAAATTGACCCCAATCTCATGTCAAGTCTGATGGAAGACGCAAAAGCGGCGGCTGCGGCAAAAGCGAAAATCTCTCGCGTGGAAGTGTATTGGCATACCGTACGTTATCGCACGGTAGCCCTTTACATCGTGGTAGTTGCCGCCATCATTTTTGCCTCCGTCTACCTGATTTTCCCGGAAATGTCGGCAGGCATCGTCAAGCGCATTTCCGACACGATGTCGTCCAAAACAAGCGGAGTAGCCAATATCACGGCGCGACAAGCGCGTTTCGTTAATCTGGATGGAAAAGTACAAGTGAAGAAAGTCAATTCCGTTCAGTGGGGCAACGCCGATTATCAGCTCACGCTTGATAAAGGCGACTTCATTCAAACAGGCCCGGACGGAGTGGCGCGTATCGCTTTCGCCGATGGAACGACCTATACGGTAAAGGGTGATACGCTCGTGACGGTTGAGGACAACGTGGTTGAACCCGACCGCGCCTCGTCCGTCGGCGTACACATAAGTTCCGGTCAGGTGGACCTCGCCACTGGCGCGTGGGAAATTCCCGGATCGAAGGCCGAAGTTTCCTTCGAGCACGCGGTGGCTTCCCTGCGTGAAAATAGCCGCGCGGCGGTCCGCAGCGATCCCAATACGCAGCAGCAGGAGATTACGGTCGCCAACGGCAGCGCGGAACTTAACCGCGGAGGCGAACATCTGAATATCGGCCAGTGGGAGCGCGCATCTTTCCCCACCGGAGGACAGGTCACGAAATCGGACGTTCTCGCTCCGCCCGATCTCACCGAGCCACTCAACATGGCTCCAATCATCGTGGCCGATCCCAAGCACGACCCAATTCATTTTTCATGGAAGCCTGTCAGGACGGCAAAGATGTACGACTTCCAGACCAGCACCACCGCAATGTTTAATCACGTGGTAAACGAAAAGAAAACTGCTGAAACGAGCATTGAGATTACCGGACTCGATCCGGGCGAGTATTTTTGGCGCGTGCGTGCCATCGACGAAAAAGAAAACGTCAGCGACGCGAGCAATTCCTACAAGTTCACGCTCGTAGCTGCTGGCAAACAACAGGAAATGCTGCTTGAAGTTCAGAACACGGAACTCCATGGCAACGTGGTGGAAGTCATCGGCCGCACGGAGCCGGGGGCGGCGCTGATTGTAAACGGCGAACAAGTAGCCGATATTCAGTCGGACGGCCGCTTCCGGTATTTCACGCAACCCATGGCTCGCGGAAGTCACACCATCGTGATTACGGGACAAAACCGCCGCGGCGGCACGGCGATAAAACGCACGGAAGTAGTGGTCCCGTAACAGCCGTTTTCGTACTCATAGGCGCATTCTTTCGAAATTCGGCGGCGCTCATCGGGAACCGGGGGAGAAGCAACACGTGACGAAGAATGGCTTCAACATGCGGTCGGTCTTTAGCCTGTTTTCATCCGACTTGGCTATCGACCTAGGGACTGCGAACACTCTCGTCTTTGCGCGCGGCAAGGGTATCGTCGTGAATGAACCTTCGATCGTCGCCATCAACAAGAATAACGGTGAAGTTGTCGCGGTCGGCCGCGAAGCGAAAGAAATGCTCGGCCGAACGCCCGGAAACGTTGTTGCAGTGAAGCCCATGAAGGACGGCGTCATCGCCGACTTCAAGGTCACGGAAAAAATGCTCACGCATTTCATCCAGAAGGCACACAACCGCCGCGTTCTGGTTCACCCGCGAATCGTTATCGGAGTTCCTAGCGAAATCACGCCGGTGGAAAAACGCGCGGTACAGGATTCGGCTTACCGTGCTCGCGCCAGCGAAGTCTATCTCGTCGAACAGGCCATGGCCGCCGCGATTGGCGCAGGACTTCCGATCGAGGAGCCTTCGGGCAACATGGTCGTTGATATCGGCGGCGGCACCACTGACATCGCCGTAATTTCGATGAGCGGCATCGTGTACTCGCGCTCCGTACGCGTGGCCGGCAATGAAATGGACGAAGCCGTCATGCACTACCTCAAACGCAAGTACAACTTGCTCGTCGGCGAACGCACCGCCGAACAGATTAAGATTGAAATCGGCTCCGCCTATCCGCTCGAAAAGCCGCTTACGCTGGAAGTAAAAGGACGCAACCTGATTGAAGGCGTTCCGCGCACCGTCACGATTGACGACAGCGAAATCCGCGAAGCGCTTTCCGAATGCATTTCGACGATTCTGAACGCGATTCGCGTGGCCCTCGAGCGCACGCCTCCCGAGCTTTCCGCTGACATTTCCGATCGGGGAATCGTGTTGACCGGCGGTGGCGCGCTTATTAAGAATCTCGATAAGCGCATTCGCGAGGAAACCGGTCTGCCCGTTTCGATCGCAGACGACCCGCTTGCTTCAGTCGTTCTCGGCACTGGCAAGATGCTCAGTGATTTCCGGCTGTTGCGCCTCGTCTCGATTGATTGAATTCTGGAATTGAAGTTCTGGAAATACAGTTCCGAAATTGAGGAGTGAAGCTGCTTCGAGGCGCGCCCTAGGCGGTGTCGCGGATTTTTAAGGTTCCGGCAATCTAGCTTCTAGCCTCGAGCTTCTTGAATCATGATCGAGATCTCTTCCCGCCATCGTCCGCTGGCCCTTCTGGCCTGCGTTGTCCTCGCGCAGGTGCTTCTGCTTGCGTTTCAGGTCAAGCGCGAGCACGACGTCCGCCTCATCCGCTATTGGACCGTTCAGGTCATTACGCCCGCCGAGCGTTTCGGTTCCTGGACCCTCTCAAAAATTGCCGGAGTATGGGAGGGATATTTCGCGCTGCACAACGCCCGCATCGAGAACGCAACCCTCCACAGCGAGGTTGATCGCCTGCGCTTGCGCAATCGCGAACTCGAAAGCCAGGCGGCCGAGGTCCAGCGCCTTAGCGTTCTGTTAAATCTTCGGGAAGCGCATCCCGAGGCTCCCATGATTGCTGCTGAAGTGATTGGGGCGAGCGCCGATCCCACCTCGCATACGCTTTTCATTAATCGCGGCGAGCGCGATCATTTGAGACGCAACCTCGGCGTGATCACTCCCGACGGTGTCGTTGGAAAAATCGTCGAGATTTTCCCCACGTCCGCTCAAGTTCTCCTCATCAACGATAAGGACAGTGGCGTCGGCGCTCTTTTCGCTGGCTCGAGAACTCACGGAGTCGTCAAAGGAAATGGCGACCCCGAACCTCACATGGACTATGTCGTGAACGACGAGAAAGTCAAAGTCGGCGACGCCGTGCTTACTTCCGGAGAAGATCGCATCTTTCCGAAGGATGTGCCGATTGGCACGGTTATCAGCGCCGGAGCGGGAAATCCTTTTCAGTCGATTCGCGTCCAGCCTGCCGCCCGGTTGGACCGCCTGGAAGAAGTTCTCGTTCTTCTGACTCAACAAGAAATCGCGCCGGCGAAACCTCGGGAAGCGTTCGCCGCGCAAACCGGCAGCGCACCGGGTCAAACTCCTGTAAACGTCGCACCTTCGAAATCGTCGAAATCCACGGCCGTAGCGAATCCGCACGCAGCTTCAGAAAACAAGCGTGAAGACGTAAATCCGGCTGCACCCGCCACCGCTCACCCACAATAAAATGTCATACATGCTCAACGCCGGAATCCACTCTGAACCCAACGTCGAGGTTCACAAATATCATAGCGGCACGGTGCTTGGCGCGGCCCTGCTCGCGCTCGTTTTTCAGGCTCTTCTTCACAAATACGGACGTTGGTCCGAACTGATCGATCTCCCGCTGCTCGTTACGATTTATTTCGGCGTCAGCCGCCGCAGCCCCTCCTCAGGCTTGTTTCTCGGGGCGGCCATCGGGCTCATTCAAGACGCTCTCAGTCACGACTATCCCATTGGCCTCTATGGAATCTCGAAGACAATCGTGGGTTATCTCGCATCGTCCGTCGGCGCGCGCATCGATACCGAGCATCCCATCGCTCGCTTCGGTTTGATCTTCTTGTTGTTCCATTTTCATCAAGCGGTGGTGGTTTTCACGCTGAGGGCTCTGCTCAACCATTCCACGCCATTCTTTACCCTGCGCCTGTTCCTCGACTCTCTCGTTACCGCGGGCGTTGGCGTAGTTTTGTTCGCTCTCCTTGATCGCCTTCGCCGATCTTCGTAAACCAGGCTGACGGCCGCCAATCCACGAGCCCCCATGTCTCGTACTTTCTGGAGGCCCGGCGAGCGAGTCGAATGTCTGGCGAATTTTGGGCGAAATCAGCGCAACGCGTTGACCGAATGGACATCGACAGCTTGCGGGCATTGTCGCGCCGGTGTACGTTAAAGGACACTTCAGTTAAGTCCGATTTCGGAGAGTGAAGCGCATTAGGGCCTGGCAAGACGACCCGCCGCGCAGGAGTTCCGTTGGCACCGTGGACTATTAACGACTCGAAAATACCCCAGGAGCGTCTGGCAGTCGTCTCCTATTTGTCCGTCGGATTCGTCGTTCTTCTTCTCGTTGGGTTCTGGAAGCTTCAGGTCGTGCAATCCGGCCACTTCGAGGATCTCGCAGAACGCAACCGCGTTCGCTCGATTCCCATTATCGCTCCCCGCGGGGCCATGCTCGATCGCGAAGGACGCGTGCTCGTCGATAGTTATCCTTCATTCAGCATCCTTCTCCTGCGCGACGATCTCAAAGCGATCGAAAAAGATTTGCCGCAGATTGTCGACGGCCTCGGCATCAGCAAACAAGACCTTCAGCAGCAGCTTGACGCAGCGAGAAACGAGCCAAAATTCCAGCCCGTCATTATCAAGCCCGCAGCCAGTCTTGCAGACATCGCTTTCGTGGAATCGCACCGCGCTGATTTGCCTGTTCTCGAGTTGATGATGGTTCAGCGGCGACGCTACCCGCACGGCGCCATGCTCGGAAGCGCAACAGGATACGTCGGTGAAGTTTCGGCGCAACAGCTCGAGCAAAGTGACGGGCGCTATCGTCCCGGAGACATTGTCGGAAAAGCCGGACTCGAGCGGCAATACAACGAAACCCTCGAAGGTACCGACGGCATGCGCCGCGTCGTCGTCAACAGCATCGGCAAGGTGATGCGCACTCTCGACAACGTCGAAGCCATTCCCGGCAAGCCGATTCAGCTCACGATTGACTACGATCTTCAGGCTATCGCCGAGAACGCCATGGTAGATAAAGAAGGCGCCATCGTCGCGATGGACGCTCGCACGGGAGAAGTCCTCGCCATGGTCAGCCGCCCGACCGTGGACCCGAATGACTTTGCCGTCCGCATCGCCAATGACGAGTGGCAAAAACTGAACAGCGATCCTGGAACTCCTTTGATGAATCGCGCGATTCAGGCTCAGCTCGCCCCCGGCTCCGTTTTTAAGATTGTAATGGCCACGGCAATGCTCGAGTCCAAAGCCATTCCGGAGACAATGACGGCGTTTTGCCCTGGTTACGCCGTGTTTTACGGCCGAACGTTCAAGTGCCACGTTTTCGGCAAGACGGCCGGGCACGGCGTCGTCGATCTTCACAAAGCTATCGTCCAGTCCTGCGATATCTTCTTTTATAACGTTGGAAAGCAGCTCGGCATCGACCGCATCTCTTCTTACGCTACTTCCCTCGGCCTCGGACGACGTACCGGAATTGACCTCCCGAGCGAGGAGCCGGGCCTAGTTCCCTCGGAGGAATGGGCCGAACGCGTCTACCATCGCAAGTGGTACGCCGGTGAGACGATTTCGGTTGCCGTCGGCCAGGGCGCCGTCACAACAACGCCTCTTCAGCTCGCGCGCATGATCGCCGCGGTGGCCAGCGGAGGAACCCTGGTCCAGCCGCATATGCTGAAGGGATTCCCGAATCCGCGAATCGACCACTTCAACATTTCCGACGACACCGTCGAGAAAATCACGCAAGGGATGTATGGCGTCGTGAACGAAGGTGGTACGGCGGCGGGTGCAAAGCTTCAAAACATCGAGTTTTGCGGAAAATCCGGAAGCGCGCAGGTGATCGGCTACGATGTGCGCAATCGCCTTGGCAAACAAAAAGACTTCAAGGACAACGCCTGGTTCGTCGGCTACGCTCCGCGCCGCAATCCTGAAATCGTAGTCGCCGTCCTGGTCCAATCGGGCGAACATGGCGGCGCCGTAGCGGGCCCAATCGCGCGTGACATAGTCAAGTTGTACTACGACAAGAAAAACGCTCGCTCGCAACAGCAAGCGACCACCGAGAGCCCTGCCCTGCAACCAGACGCCGCTCGCCAGCTCGCCGCGACAGTGGGAGCGCCCTAGACCATGAAAGACCGCCCCCACGTTCAGGATTTCGATTGGACGCTTCTGGCAATCGTATTCGCCATCAGCGGCTGCGGCGTGCTCGAAATCTATTCCTCCACGCATGCCAGCGCCATGGTCGGCATGCAATGGAGGCAGCTAATCTGGATCGCCGTGGGAATCGCCGGAATGTTCCTGATTTCCCGGATTGACTATCACACTTTAATGGACCAGGCCCCCGCTCTTTACATGTTCGGAATCGCTACCCTTCTCGTCGTTTTGGTAATCGGCCATTCGCGCTTTGGAGCGAAGCGCTGGGTCTCGCTTGGCGGCCTGGCAAATTTACAAGTGTCGGAACTCATGAAGTTGATTATAATCATCGTGTTGGCGCGTTACTTCAGCGAAGTGCGCACCGACCGGCTCACGCTGATCGACCTGTTTAAAGTTGGCGTTCTGACCGTTGTTCCGGTAGGCTTGATTTTGATCCAGCCGGACTTGGGAACCGCGATGGTTCTTGTTCCGGTCGCTTTGATTGGAATATTTCTCGCTGGCGTGGAATGGAAGTATTATGCGGTTGGCGCGCTGCTGATCGCGCTCATGATTCCGGTCGGCTGGAACATGCGGCACCATTTGAAGCCGTACCAGCAGCAGCGGATTCAGACGTTCCTCCACCCCGAGGAGAATCCGCGTGGCGCCGGATATCAAATTCTTCAATCGGAAATCGCCGTCGGTTCGGGGGGATTCTGGGGAAAAGGTTTCAGCAAGGGCAGCCAGAACCAATTGGGCTTCGTGCCCGTGCGATACTCGGACTTTATTCTGGCTGCGCTCGCGGAAGAGCAGGGTTTCATCGGAGTTTGCTTCGTATTGCTTTTGTACTTGGGTTTGATTCTGCGGCTCGTGGACAACGCGCAGAAAGCAAAAGATCGTGCCGGGATGTACGTGGTTATGGGCGTGACCGCCATCTTGGGTTTTCACGTGCTAGTTAATGCTTCCATGGTGATCGGTTACGTTCCGGTCACAGGTATTCCGCTGCCGCTTATGAGTTACGGCGGCTCATCAACCGCTTTCGTGTTTTTGGCTTTGGGCTTGGTGATGAACGTCCGCATGCGAAGGTTCGTCAACTAGGCCTCGAGCAGTTCAGAGCCCGTGCCGGAAAACGCAGTGCGGCCGGGAGCGAATTTAGATGCAACGTTTGAATTTAAAAATTTGTGCAAGTGAAGCGCATCGGGTAAGGGAACAAGTCCCCCCTGCGGTTAATCCCCTATCGAGCGGCCCGCCGTGTACAAGGGAAGGCGCTGCCTTCCGTCACGCCAGAGGTGTGCGCGCTTTTGTGCCCGCCGCCGCGGTCCGATGCGCCATGAGGAGTTTCAATGTCGAAGGAAATGGTTATATCGGCGAACCCCCACGAGACACGGGTCGCCATTATGGAAGAAGGTCAGCTCTGTGAGTTTTATGTCGAACGCGAAAAAGAGTTCGCATTAGTCGGTAGCATCTACAAAGGCCGTGTCACCCGCGTGCTTCCCGGCATGCAGTCGGCCTTCGTCGAAATAGGACTCGATGGCGACGCTTTCCTCTACGTCAGCGACTTCCTCGAAGACATCGAAGAATTCGACCACATCGTCACCACCGCTGAAGACAAGATCCACAAAATGGAGGACCAGGGCGGCCAAGCTTTCGCTTCCGGCGCGGCCGGCGTCCCCGCTCTCGAGCCTTCGGACGTAGACTCCGCACCCCCCGCTTCCGCACCCAATTCGTCGGCTGACGCCCCGGCAAGCTCCTTCGCGCCCGAACCGCACGATTCCGAGCACATCGCCCCGCCGCAAGCTTTCTCTCCGCCCGTCGCGCGCACCGCGCCTCCAGCTAGCGCTCCTGCGCCAGGTCGCGGACGCTTTGACAATCGCGGCCGCGGAGGGCGCGACTTCGGCAATCGTGGTAGAAGCCGCGGCGGCCGGCCTGGCCGGCACGGCAGTGGCGGCAGCGGAGGAGGACGCGGCGGCGATCGCCGCTACGGACGCGAACTCCCGCAATCGAAGTACGCTTCACCGCGTCCTTTCGAAGAACAATCGAGCGAGCCTTCGGCCCCCGGCGAAAGCCATATCTCCATAATTTTGCCGGGAGAATCACTCGCGAAATACAAAGAGCGCCCGCAGGTCGCCCCGGGCGAATCAGCCCCCGCCACGGAATCTCTCCCGGCGATGCACGAGCACGCGCCGGAAACTTCAGCGAGCGCGACACTCCACGAATTGCCATCAGAATCCGCGCACGCGCCGCACTCGGAATCCCGTTTTTCCGCGCCGCCGATCCTCGGGCCTCTTCCCGGCGAGTCCATTTCAAAGTGGAAGACGCGCCAACCCGCGAGCGAAGAACACCACGAATCGCCGGTCTCAGGCGCATCACACGTACAACACGAAGCCCGAGAGTCGGCGCATGTAGAAGACGCCCCCTCTGAACGCGATCATTTTGAGGCGCACGATACACAGGACGCTCACGACAGTCACGAGCCTCACAACCAGCACGCAGCGCACGACGAGCACGAACCTCCTTCGCCTCGCCCGTTGATCGACGATCGCGCTACCGCGGACTTAACCGAAGAGGAAGCCACCGCGCTCGCCGAACACATCGCCGAAGCGCAGAGCGACGAAGCCGCCCGCCACGCGGAAGAGCGAGCGTTTAGCGCCGAAGGCGTTGGCACAGTTCATCACGACGAAGCCGAGGAAGCTGCCGGCTCCGAAGAACACGACGCGGAAGAATCTGAAAACGAAGAAACCGAACAAGCCGAAATCGCCGAAGCTGAAGCCGAGGCCGAATCGGAAGGCATGCCCGCGCCTCCCGACGACGAGGCAGAAGCAGGCCACGGCGATCCCGGTCATTCCGATGCCATCGCCGCGTCAAGCGAACACGATTCCACGACTCCGTCCGAAAATTCTCCGGCGCTGGGCGCCCAACCATGGAAGGCCCAGGTCCGCAACGATTTCCGTTCGCGCATGCAGCACCCGTCTCGGCGCACTGGACGCGACCGCGGGCGCCGAGACGACCGCGGCCGGCGCCCGCAGCATGGGCATAGCAGCGGAAGCCACGGCTCTCATCGCCCGCAGCAGCCTCGCCGCACCCAGCTCATCGCCGATCTTTTGAAGCAGGGACAGGAAATCATCGTCCAGATTGCGAAAGAGCCGCTCGGCAAGAAGGGCGCGCGCATCACCAGCCACGTCGCTCTGCCCGGCCGCTTCCTTGTCTACATGCCTACGCTCGACCACACCGGCGTCTCGCGCAAGATTTCTTCCGCGGAAGATCGAGCGCGTCTTCGCCATCTCGTCAACGACGCGAAAGGCGCCGCCGGCGGAGGCTTCATCGTTCGCACCGCCGCAGGAGCCGCCACGGCGGACGAAGTGCGCGCCGACGTCGAATTTCTCACCAGGACGTGGTCGGAAATCAAAGCGCGCTCCGAGCAGCGCAAAGCGCCTTCGCTTCTCCATCGTGACCTAAATCTAGTCGAGCGTATCCTCCGCGACTACATCACTCCCGATTTTGGCGCCATCTGGGTCGACACCGAAGAGGAATACACCAAGGTCGTCGATTTCATGAGCCGCTTCCAGCCTCAGATGGTCGGCCGCGTCAAGCTCTATACCAAGGAAACGCCGGTCTTCGAAGAGTTCGGCATCCAGCAGGAAATCGACAAGGGTCTGCGTCCGAAAGTCTGGCTGAAGTCGGGCGGCTACATCGTCATCAACCACACCGAAGCGCTCGTCGCCATCGACGTCAACACCGGAAAATTCGTCGGCAAAGGCTCGAACCGCCTCGAAGACACCATCGTCCGCACCAACCTCGAAGCCTGCAAGGAAATCGTTCGCCAGATGCGCTTGCGCGATCTTGGCGGCATCATCGTCATCGACTTCATCGACATGGAAGACCGCCGCAACCGTGAAAAAGTGATGGCTGCGCTCGAAGACGCCCTTCGCGCCGATCGCGCGCCCTCCAAAATGCTCCGCTTCAACGAGTTCGGCCTCATCGCCATCACCCGCAAGCGCACCAAGCAGGCGCTCGAACGCACTCTCTGCCAGCCCTGCCCGTATTGCACCGGCTCGGGCATGGTCAAATCGATTCCCACGCTCTGCTACGAAATTCAGTGCGAAGCGCGCAAGATGGCCCCCGAGATGGATTCCGGCAGCCTCACGCTGCGCGTCCACCCCGAAATCGCCAAGGCACTCAAAACGCGCGAGTCTTCTCTAATCGAAGAGCTCGAGCGCTGGACCAAAAAGAGCATCATCATCCAGGCCGACCCCACTCTCCATTGGGAGCAGTACGACATCTACTAATCGACAGCGATCTCCGGAAGAGGCCTTCTCTAGGTTCTTGCTATTATGGCAGTATAGACACCGCTGCGAGGCCTAATGCCCTCTCGTCAGACACTCGATCGTAGAGAACTTCCGACATACGGCGTCAAGGAGGCAGCGCACTTCCTTGGCATGCCGTTGGCGACTTTGACCTCTTGGGTCAAGGGAAGGAATTATCCTACGTCGTCCGGATCGCGTTTCTTCAGGCCCTTGATAGAACCGGCTGCTCCTGGTCTGCTATCTTTCTTCAATCTCGTTGAGGCCCACATTCTACTTTCGACGCGCAAGAAGCATCAGGTGGAAATGCCTGCCATTCGAAGAGCGATTGACTACGTGAATAGATTTCATCCTTCCCGGCACCCTCTTCTCAGTGAGGTCTTTTTGACCGATGGGAAAGACTTATTTGTTAAGAAGATAGAAAGTAAGGCTGGCCGCGAGCAGACGATAAACGTTTCGCGGGGTGGACAACTCGGGTTCGGTTCGATATTGGATTTCTATTTACGGCGTATCGAGCGTGACGATAAAGGCTGGCCAATAAGGCTTTTCCCGATCCGAATGAACTGGCCCGGAGATGTAACGAGCGATCCTCCGCGTGTGGTTGTAATTGATCCTGGAGTTTCGTCCGGTAGACCCGTGATCAACGGGACGGGAGTTATGGCCGAAATAGTTGTGGGCCGGTTTAATTCCGGGGAGGGCATGGAAAGCATCGCTGACGACTATGGGTTGCAAGTAAGTCAGATTGAGGAGGTCATACGATACGCCCCAGCAGCCTGAACGGACAATTTTCTTCCTCGACCGCAGCCTGGGAAGTAAGCAGCTGGCTTCGCTGCTGGAGAAAGAGGGCTTCGTAGTCAGAGTTCACGACGCGTACTTCAAACCCAACGAAGATGACGACGTCTGGCTCGCTGAATGTGGCAGGAGACGATGGGTGGTTTTTACGCCCGACAAGCGAATCCTAAAAGACCCGGTGAGCATGCTGGCGATTGGACGAAGCAGGTGTCGAGTATTCTTCCTCCCGAAGAACAACAAAAATCCTCAAATCTGGGCGCCCATTTTGGTCTCATCTTGGGCCGAAATGAGTAGAATGATTGCTACAAAGAATGCCCCATTCGTGGCGAATATTTCCCCCAGTGGCGTTTGGGGCCTCAAGGAATTGAGCTCGCGAGGCACTGCAAAGAAAAAACGTAAACTCCGAAAATCTCTGCCCTAGTCTGCATCGAATCTCTGCTGTTTGAACGGATCCCCATACATGTTGTATCCATTCTGCTCCCAGAAACCCGGCGCATCCCGTGCCATGAACTCAAGCCCGCGCACCCACTTCACGCTCTTCCACGCATAGAGGTGCGGCACTACCAGCCGCACCGGATACCCATGCTCTGCCGGCAGCGGCTCGCCATTGTGCTTTAGCGCAAACAGCGTCGTCGGCTGCATCAAATCCTCCAGCGGCATATTCGACGTGTAACCCTGCTCCCCCAGCACCATCACAAATTTCGCCTCTGGCTTCGCATCAATCCGCTTCATCACTTCCGCAAACGGCACGCCTTCCCATCGAACGTCGAACCGGCTCCAGCGCGTCACGCAGTGCATGTCCGCCGTCACTTGCTTCATCGCCAGCGCCGTGAATTCCTGCCACGTAAGCCGCACTGGACGCGCCACCAGTCCCGTCACTCGAAAATCCCAAGTATTCGGGTCGAACTGCGGCACCGTGCCCTCGTGCAGCACCGGCCACTTCAGCGTCAACGACTGCCCCGGCGGCAGCCGCCCCGCCTCACGCATCGCCCGCTCAAGTTTCTTGCGCTCACTTCCTTCGCCAAACATTATTTTCCCTGCTCCAAATCGCCCTGGATTCTATTCCACTTCCACCTGGATTCCGCCCACATAGCGCGCCGCTACGTTGTACACCGCTGCGCCAAGTCCTCCTCCGATCGCTCCCACGCAGCCGAGCAACAAGGGGAAAAAAACAATTGCAAAACCGCTGAACAAAGGCCGGAGGAACCACGGTAGCGGGTGCGAACCGGTATCGGGAAAGGGCATGAAAGCGAACATGACGCTGAAGAGCGCGCCTTCCACCAAGCCCAGCGCTGCGTAACAAATTGCCGCAATCCTCATAACCGACAATGCATCGAACCTCTTTATTTTTCGCATCTCTGCCTCCAGTAACTGCAAGCGGCCGCCCTTAAACAGCGCTCTCATCCTGTGGGCCTGCGGGCCCGAAGGATCTCAGCGTAACGCATGCCTGCCACTTCAAATCGGCTCGCTTGTCGTCGTGCATCCTGCTGGGTCTTTGCCTTTTCTTCTATCTGCGTTAATCGGTGTTCATCTGTGGTTTCCAACCTTCAATCCTCACGCCGCCCCGCACGGAACGGCCGTGTTCCATCGTAACGCCGTCGTCCGTGGCTCTTTGCCTTTTCCTCCATCTGCGTTCATCAGTGTTCATCCGTGGTTTCCAGCCTTTCGATTCTTACCTTACCCGCACGCAAGCTCCTCGAATCCCTATGTTATTATGGCCCGTCTAGCCAAGCGCACCGTCGTTTAAGGAGCTTTTTTGTCCGCGCGCATTCTCAACGGCAACGCGATCCGCGAAGAAATCTACGCCGAACTCGCGGACAAAATCTCCGCGCTCGCAGCCGCGGGAATTCGCCCTGGACTCGCCGCCGTTCTCGTAGGGGAGAATCCCGCGTCGAAGGTCTACGTCAAAAGCAAGATCGCCGCATGCGAAAAGCTCGGCCTCGCGAGCATCCACCTCACTCCTCCTGCCACCAGCTCCACTGCGGAACTTCTCTCAGTCGTCGAAGAACTAAACCTTCGCGATGATGTAGACGGCATCCTCGTCCAGCTCCCGCTCCCGACGCAGGTGGACGCAAAGAAAATTCTTGAAGCTGTCGACCCGGCCAAGGATGTCGACGGCTTTCATCCCATAAACGTCGGCCGCCTCGTCGCAGGCCGTCCGAATCTGGTCGCTTGCACGCCCTTGGGGGTGATGGAAATTTTCAAGCGCAGCGGCATTCCGCTCGAAGGCGCGAACGCCGTCGTGCTCGGCCGCAGCGACATCGTCGGCAAGCCGATGGCGCTGCTCCTGATGCACGCGAACGCCACCGTCACCGTCTGCCATTCCAAAACGCGCGATCTCCCCGAGGTCGCGCGCCGAGCCGATATCGTCGTCGCCGCCATGGGCCGCGCTGCGATGATTACGTCCGACTACATTCGCCCCGGTGCCACGGTCATCGACGTCGGCATCAACCGCATCACGCAGGCCGCTGAAGCGGAAAAACTCTTCGCGCATTTCCCCGAACGCCTTGCCGAATTCCGCGCGAAGGGCACGGCGCTGATTGGCGACGTTCATCCCGATGTGGTGAATATCGCAGGCGCGCTCACCCCTGTTCCCGGAGGCGTGGGCCCGCTCACCATCGCCATGCTCATGAGCAACACAGTCAAAGCAGCCCAACTGCGCCGCGGCTCGCGCGCGTCCGTCGCCGCAGCGGTCCGGCAATGATGTTCCCCTATGCTTAAAGTCGCCCTCACCGGCGGAATCGCTTGCGGCAAATCCACCGTCGCTTCGATGCTGCGCGATCTCGATTTCCTGGTTCTCGAAGCCGACCCGCTCGGTCACGAACTCCTCGAGCCCGGCCAGTCCGCCTACGATGAAGTGGTGCGTGAATTCGGCAACGGCATTGTCGCGGCAGGCGACAAAGTGGATCGCGCCAAACTCGGCGCCATCATTTTCGCCGATGCCGCAAAACGCGCCCGCCTCAATCAGATTCTTCATCCGCGCATTCTCGATGTCGTGCTCAAATGGTTCGCGGCCCTCGACCGTCCCGGCGGCCCCGAGCTTGCCGTTGTCGAGGCCGCGCTCATTATCGAAGCGGGATTTAACGATTATCTCGATAAAATCATCGTCTGCTGGTGCAGCCCGAGCCAGCAGATCGAACGTCTAAGGGAGCGCGGCCTTTCGCTCGAACATGCCCAGCAGCGGATTGCGGCGCAGATGCCCATGGAGGAAAAGCGCGCCCTGGCTGATGAAGTTATCGACTGCTCCGGGCCGCTCGAAGTCACCGAGCAGCAGGTCAAACAAGTTGTAACTAAACTGAAACAATTGGCTGTCTCCGGAAGAAACATTTCCTGAGGCTACCGCGTATTCACTGTTAGCCGCGCCGCTCGGCGCGTAAAATGGGGATACTTCCAT
>Ga0073928_10006640_pt1 | contig 15448 bp, 10 predicted proteins | sample PaiPotPPA55metaG_FD_76969 | JGI IMG/M metagenome (GOLD analysis project Ga0073928, IMG submission 76969) | Iron sulfur acid spring bacterial and archeal communities from Banff, Canada, to study Microbial Dark Matter (Phase II) - Paint Pots PPA... ... | reverse complement strand
TATTAAGGGTGAGGTCGGTGTCTTCCGCCACCGTGTCGCCTGAGAATCCGCCGTTGGCCCTGAGCAAATCGGTGCGCCATGCTCCCGCGGCGCCAGGTACCACAGGAATGCAATTCAGCAGATCAAACGCTCGCTTTTCCAGGTTCTGACTGGTGATGTATTCAAGGGCTTGCCAGCGCGTGAGCCACTTGTTCCGATTCATCACTTTTACGTTTCCCGCCACCGCGCCTACTTTCGGATCAGCGAAATGCCGAACCAGGCGCGGAACCGCTTCCGGATCGACAATCGTATCGGCATCGATGGAAACGACAATCTCACCTACTGCTTCGGAAAGCGCGTGGTTGAGCGCCGCAGGCTTTCCACGATTTGGCTGCAGCAGTAATCGCACGCGGGAGTCACGTCCGAAATTGGCGCGCACCAGTTCGGCTGTGCGATCGGCGGAGCCATCGTCGATTACAAGGATCTCAAGTTTCGGATAAACAGAAGCGAGCGCCGAACGTACCGTATCAACGATCACAGTCTCTTCGTTGTAGGCCGGAATCATAACGGAGACTTCCGGTTTGTACTCGGGATGATCCACCGGCGACGGCCTCAGTTTTTCGGCCAGCGCAAGCAATCCAATGATCAGCGCGCGACCACTTACCAGCAAGATTCCCGTCATAAAAATGAAAGCGATGCCAAAGCGGAACCAACGGAAGGCCTCGAAGGCGAACGCGTCTGCGCGCGCCAGTAGCCACTCCTGGTGGCTCAGCGGCGGCATCACTTGCGCTCGGGTCTGGCCCAGCAGGCTTCCCACTGAAACGAATTCGTAGCCCTTCGCGCGCAGGCCATCGACAATCTTTGGCAAAGCTGCAATGGTGTGGCTTCGGTCGCCACCGCCATCGTGCATTAAGATAATATTTCCCCGTCCGTTCTGCGCATCGTTCATCACGCGCTGCACAATCGTGTCGACCGGCGGGGGGGCCCCGCCATCTGCTTCCCCCCAGTCGTGCGGGTCGATTTGTGCGCCGACGATGATGTAACCCATCGACTGCGGAACAGGGAGCATGGCAATTTCGCTGGCTGTTTCGGGCTGGTGATCGATGCCGTAGGGCGGCCGAAAAAGGAGAGTCTTCACGCCTAGGTTACTTTCCAAAAGCAGTTCGGTGAGATTCAGCTCGAACTGAAGCTGGGATTTCGAAATGGTCTCAAAATCGGGGTGCGTGAACGTGTGGTTTCCTACTTCATTTCCAAGATCGAATTCGCGCTTCACGACTCCGGGGTACTGATTCGCGGACTCGCCGATAACAAAGAAAGCCGCGGGAACTTGCTTCTGTTGCAGGATGTCGACAATCTTCGAGGTCCAATTGGGGTCCGGACCGTCGTCGAACGTGAGAGCTATTTTGTGCGTCGCGTATCCCATCTGGTCGATGCGCCAGGAAAGCGGGTAGGTCTTGAAGGTTTCGTCCGTGAAGAGATCTGTGTCGGAATCGTATTCGAATTCACGCCGGCCGCTCTGTGGGGTGGCGGTAATGCGCCAGATATCGCCCTGACCTTCCAGAATTAAATCGTAGCCCGGCGGAACTTCCTGCACCTTTCTGCGAATCGTATCGTCGGGATGAGTAGCATCCCATATGAACCATATCGACGGATCTTCCATGCCCAAGCGCCACAGCGCTGTGCCGCGCACTCCAGCGCGCTCGGCGGCACGCAGTTCGTTATAGGCAGTAAGTGCGTCCAACATCCAGACCTGGTGCACGTTATTCTTTTCGTCTTCATAGGAGTAATGCGGATTGAGAGAATCGGGGTCGAACTCCACGTCTGTTTCTGATTCCACCGCGGTGACAATGGCCTGCTGGAAGGTAATCGGCTGGGCAACGGGACGCGGACTCGCCTTCGATTTTACCTGCCAGTCATAGCCATAATTCGCAATGCCCATCACGATTTTCTCAGGCGGGACCAGCTTGGTTATGTTTTGTATATTGGTGATGAACCAGTCCTGAGACGCGATGGGGCCTGGATCAGACGTGGGATAGTGCAAATCATAATTCATCAAGATCATCGCATCGGTTTGCGCCGCCAAATACTTGTAGTCGTAACTCCAGTCCGCCGCCGGCAACGCAATCATTAATTTCAGATTCGCGGCACGCAGCGAGGCGCCTAAATCGTGAATGAAACGATTGAAGTCCTCCATGCTGGATTGGGGGACCTGCTCGAAATCAACGACAAGACCGGGCTGGTGCTGCTGCACAACGAAATCGGTGAGCTCTTTCGTTAGGCGCTCCCGCGCTGCAGGATGCGCTAGCATCTCCGCCATCTCTTTTATGGCCCAGTCTTTTCCATTGTAGTTGTTGACCATGGACATGACGGGTAGTTCGAGACCGCTAGGCTGCATGGATTTCATCCACGCATCGAGTTTCGTGTTGCGGTCAATCTCCAGGTGCCCATCGGGCCAAGCGGCGTGAAGCGCGTCAGGAATCAGCAAGTCGATGTCGCGGTAATGCAACTGCAGAGCGGCGAGGCTCGATGCGTCGTCTTCTTCGTAGAAGGCCGCGCGCAGCGGCTCGTAGTTCTGCGGAATTTTGCCCAACGCCGCGATTTTGCGTTTGCGGCCGCGAGTAGGTTTGGGCTTTAGAAGCGGAAGATGCGCGCGTACAGCATGGAGGCCCACATGCGTATCGGCTTGTAGAATGTCGGGAAGTTCAGGATTTCGACCGACGTTGATCAGGAAAATTATGAGAACGATGGCGAGAAATCCGCCCGCGATTTCCAGCACGCGGCGAGTCCGGCGCCAGCGGCGACGTTCCTGGTCGTAGAAAATGGGCTTGCGTTCAGGCATCGGGACAATCCAAGCTAGCCGTCCATTGAGATGGTGTCAATTACCCAACACACTAAGATGCGCGTAAATGCTGGCCTCGCTGTATTAGCTGGGTTGGCCCTGCGAGTGTTCTTCGTTCTGAAGTTTCCCGTAAGCGACTCAGGCGATGCTCCATTCTACATTGAGTTGGCCTGGAATTGGTTGAAGAAGGGAGTGTACGGATTCCCCTTGAATGGTCAGCTCACTCCCGTGGACATGCGCGTTCCAGGTTACCCAGCATTCCTTGCCGCGGTGTTTGCCTTCGCCGGGAATTCTCCGCGCACTGTGATGCTTGCGCAGGCGATTCTCGATCTGGCTACTTGCTTCCTGATCGCGCTCGTCGCGTCGCGTCTTGCGCCTGAAAATTCCCGCCGACGGGTGGCGCTGGCTGGGCTGTGGCTTGCGGCGCTTTGTCCGTTCACTGCAAATTATACTGCGGTGGTGCTCACGGAAACATTGACGATATTTCTTACAACGCTGGCCATTCTGATTTTGCTAGAAACGGACCTGGGCAAAAAAATCAGTGACTTTCAGGGCCGGAGTCGTACGAGCGCGCTCTTGAATCCGTGGTTTCTTGCTGGAATTGTCGTTGGATTTGGCACACTGGTGCGCCCGGAAACACCTTTGTTGCTTTTCACTGCCGGTTTGGTGCTGCTGATTAAGTGGTGGCGGCCGGTCGATTGGATGAAACTCTTGCGTGCGGGTCTGCTTCTCGCGGCAGGTACCATGCTTCCGCTTCTCCCCTGGGCCGTGCGCAACTGGCGCACATTGCACGACGTGCAAGTCCTCGCGCCGCGATATAGCGAATTGCCCGGTGAATACACGCCGCTCGGATTCAACGCTTGGACAAATACCTGGCTCTGGCATTTTCGCGATGTGTATCTGACGCAATGGAAACTAAATGGGGAAGAAATTTCTGTCCATGACATTCCCGCTTCGGCTTTCGACTCGCCCGCGGAACGCGAACGAGTTTCCGATTTGTTGGACCAATATAACGAAGAGCTGACGGTGGGGCCGCAGCTTGACCAGCAATTTCGCGAAGTTGCGCGCGAGCGAACCTCGCGCCATCCCCTGCGCACTTATCTGAAGATTCCGTTTTTGCGCGCGCTCACTCTGTGGTTCACGCCGCGGATTGAACTGCTGCCTTATTCCGGGCAATTGCGGCCGCTGCGCGTGGAATGGGAGGACGATCGCTCTGACTTCCTGGTAACGCTGAGCCTGGTGGTGGTGAGTCTGATTTACTTGGCGATGGCCCTGTCGGGTGCATCGATTGCACGGCGGCAGCCTGGCGTGGCGCTTCTTGTTGCGTACATTTTTATTCGCACGGCATTTTTCACGGTGTTTGTGGAAACGCCGGAGCCGCGCTACGTGCTGGAATGTTTTCCCGCGGTGATTGCGCTGGCGGCGCAGGTTTTTGCTGTGCGGCCGCTGGCGGTCTTGCGCTCGCGTTAGGCATCTTCAACCGGTTCGGGATGAATCGTCAGACGAAAGATCTGCGGGAATCTTTCTTTTACGCGGTCTTCCAACGCTGCGGTAATGTCGTGAACCTCGGTAATGGGGAGGCTTCCGTCCATGGCGCAATGGCAAGAGACCAGGATTTTGTGGTCGGAGCTGCGCACGCGCACGTCATGGCAATCGGTTAATTCGTGATACTCCGATTGAAGCGAGTTCAGGAAGGCCTGAACCGCGCGCGAAAGTTCCTTCATTTCTTCGGCGCCGCCGATTTTCACGCCGAGCGGCTCGATGTGAATGTTTACCCGCGCTCCCGGTTCCGTGGCCTTCAGTATTTCGTTTTCGAGTTCAGTGGCGCGACGATGCGCTTCGCGCAAGCTTGATTCCTCTTCAACTTCCAGATGCAGTTCAATGAAAAGGTGGCCGTCATAATTATTCGCGGAGATCTCGTGGATGGCCCAGCCTCGGCGCTGAGCGATAGCGCGGATGGTTTCAAATAAATGTTCATTCTTGCGTGCGCGCGGTTCGACGTGGACCACCACGTCCGCGGGAACAATCTGGCTGATGCGCTTCTCCACCGATTCGCTGGCGGCATGGGCCTGCTCGAGACTCGCCGTGCGCGGCACACTGATCGTCGCGTCCACAAAATAACGCTGGCCTGCCCGACGGACGCGTACACGTTCGGTGCGCAGCACGCCCTCCGTTTTGTCTAAAGCGGCGGTGATGCGCTCCCGCAGGCCGCTGGGCGCAACGTCGAGGAGCGCGTCGGCCGTGCGTTTGCCCAGGCGCGAACCGATCCAGATGATCACACCGGCGACGCCGAGCGCCGCAACGGCGTCTAGTTTGCCCAGCCACGGAATGCCATACTTCTTTCCGAGCAATGCGCCGGTAATGCCGAGAATGACTACGAACGTGCTCCAAACGTCCGTGGAAAAATGCAGCGCGTCGGCCTCCAGCGCTTCGCTGGGATATTTTTTTGCGACGCGATTCAGCGCGCGCGAACGAACGAAATCTATGCCCATGGCTACCGCGAGGACAAGAATCGCAGTGATGCTTGGGCGCACTTCGACAGAATGAAAGATGAGCCGTTGAATGGCCTCCCATATGATGTAAATTGCGGTGAAAAGCAGGAGCCCAGTTTCTACGAAGGCAGAGAAGCTTTCTACTTTGCCGTGGCCGTAGAGGTGGTCAGAATCCGCGGGCTTGTCCGCCACTCGAACCGAAAGGTAAGTAATCACGGCGGCCACAAAATCGAGAATCGAGTGTAACGCCTCGGACAAAATTCCCAGGCTGCCGGTCAGCGCGGCGAGAAAAACTTTAAGCGTGACAAGCACGACTGCGGATCCAATGGAGGCTAGCGCCGCCAGGCGCTTTTCACGAGAAGCGTGTTCGATCGAAACGGCCGCTAATGGCATCGCCGGATTATACGCTGAGTCGAATCGCGGTTCGAAAGATCAGGCGAACCCGTCCGCCGAATGCCGAGGATGAATTGTTGATGTATGTTAGTACGATGCACGCAGAGGGCCACATGCGCAGATGCTTGATGGTGGTTGTGAGCCTGGCGTTCCTGTGCAGCATGGCATGCGAGAGCCGATCCAGCCGCGCGCCTGCGAACGATTCGGCGGGGGCGCACGCTATGGCTCCGTCCGCGGCGCCTCCGGCATCTTCTACCGGCGGGTTCGATGGCGCTAAAGCTTACGAGCACGTGCGCAAATTAGTGGAAATCGGACCGCGCCCGCCGGGATCGGATGGAATTCATCGCGCGCAGGCTTACATCGTGGGGCAGCTCAAGAGCGTTGGCTGCCAGGTGGAGGAGCATGATTTCAACGGTTCCACGCCGCTTGGCGATATCGCAATGAAAAACATTATTGCCAGGATTCCCGGAACAGGTCGCGACATCGTTCTCTACGCCACGCATTACGACACTCTGCCCATGGCCAACTTCGTTGGCGCCGACGATGGAGGCTCGGGCACCGGCACGATGCTCGAGTTGGCAAGAGTTTTTTGCTCGCAGCAGACCAAGAACGCTCTAAATGTGTGGATTGTTTTTTTCGATGGGGAAGAGGCGCAGGGCAATTGGACAGACAAGAGCAGCGTGCAGTGGAGGGACACGAATAGCACCTTTGGGAGCCGCGAGATGGCCGCAAGTATGGCGCTTTCCGGGGACCTCAAGCACATCGATGCGATGATTCTGGCGGACATGATCGGGCCCCCCGATCTGAAGATCAAGCGCGACTCGGGTTCGACTCCCTGGCTCGTCGATCTCATCTGGGCAACCGCAAGGCGACTCGGCTATCAAAAGATTTTTGTGGATGAAACCTACACCGTGGGAGGAGATGATCATTTCTCATTCATCCGTCGCGGTGTGGCTGGGTGCGACGTCATCGATTTCGATATTGCGACTACTTATTGGCACACGCCCGAAGACACGTTGGACAAGGTTGACCCTCGCAGTCTTGCGTTGGTCGGTCATGTGTTCGTTGAGATATTGCCAACTTTGGAGAAGAGATTTCCCTAAAGGGTGCGATGCGCGTTCAGAATTTAGGAAGGAGATTGTCCATGTGCAGGAATATCAGAACGCTCTTCAATTTTGACCCTCCGGTCACTCCGGAGGAGGTTCGAGCCGCTTCCCTGCAATTCGTAAGAAAAATAAGTGGCTTCAACAAACCGTCGAAGGCGAACGAAGCCGCGTTCCTCGGCGCCATTGATGAAATCGCGAAGGCCTCAACTCGTTTGCTGCAGTCGCTCGAAACGAATGCGCAGCCTAAAAACCGCGAAGAAGAGGCTGCCAGAGCGAGAGCCCGCGCAGCCGAAAGATTTGGCGCTCAAGGCTGAACAGGTTAGCCGGCGAGCGCCAAGGGCCCTGCGCGAAACCGGGAAGCGAACGAATGTAAAGCAACAGCGACCCCACGGCCGCTTTCAGGCTCCCCCCGACGTTACTGGTTGGCGCTGTACTATTGCGACGGGTGTTCTCGGAGCGGAAAATAGAGAGCGATAGCTGAGACCAAGCAATAGTTGGGTAGGGTTGGGCAGGGCGGCAAGGCCGCAAACTCCGTCGAGCGTGTGAAAACGAATGGTTGATCCTGTACAAACTGCGCAAGCGACCGCGCTTGAAATCCCGGTTACGGTTCAAGGGTCGATGACCGTGGAGGGAGCGGAACGACGGGAGCTATTTACCGAAACGACCAAGACGATGCTCGTCTCGGAGAACGGCGCGGTGCTGAAATTGGACGCGACCGTCTTGCCAGGGCAATGCGTCTTTTTGCGCAATGACAAGTCCGGTAGAGAAATTCTCTGCAAGGTGCTGGAGTCGCGCCAAGCCGGCTATATAGGCTTGGAATTCACCGTTTACGATCCGAAATTCTGGGAAGTTCCCGCTGAACAAACTGCGACCAGCGCGCGGAGGCCCGAGCCGGAAAAAGAAGTTGAAGCAGTGATGTCGAATTCGGCCCCGGTACCGACTAGGGAATCTAGCGCCCCAACTAGCGGAGAAGTGTCTGCGGCGAATCCGGAAACTGCTTTTCCCGCCCCTCCTTTCGCTCAAACCACAGAGGCTTCCCCTGAGCCGTCTCATGGCGTGGGCGGGCCTGACACAAAAGACGCGGTACCGGATTGGGATGAGGCAAGGGATGCGCAGCTGGTGGCGTTGTTGGCTTCCATGGATGGCAAGTCGAACGCTCGGCGAGAATCCGCGGCAAAAGAGACAAAAGGCACAGGAGAAACCGGAAGCGCGGGGACAAGCCCGGATGCGCGGAACCAAAGTCAGACAAGCTCGAAGGCCGCTCAAGAAGCATCGGCACCCTCATTGGCGTCGTCGGTACCTCGCAGGATCCGTGAATTTACGGCAAAGCGGAATCCGATTTACCTCGGAATAGTTGCTGCCGTTTTGATCGCAGCGGTACTGGGCGTCGTGTGGCATGCGAAAAGAAGCTCTTCAACACGCATCAGCAACCAACTATCCGCGTTCCCTGCACCATCAGCGCAACGGGCGCCGTCCGTCGCTGGACAGGCACCGCCAACATCGTCTTCGCCGTCCGCTGCAAGTCTTCACAATTCCGCACCGGCGTCTACGCAACCTATGCAGAAGGTTCAGCCTCTGACCGAACCTCAAAAGCCGGGTGTTGCGGTCGGACAAAGGTCAGCCGCAAAAACGACAGATGCTGGAACGGTGCGGTCTGAGAAAGGCATGGAAGATTCCGCAGCAGCATCGGAACCCAGATTCGTTGAGCCTTCGGCCAGTTCCGAAGAAGGCGCACCGGGACGCACGATACGTCGAAACACAGAGGAAACGAAGAACGGGGAAACCATCCCGGCAAAAATCGTGTCGCAAACTCAGCCGGAGATTCCTGGATGGGCCACCGGGCTCGACCTCGACCCGGTCGTGAAACTCGACGCTCTGATCGACGAAAAAGGCAACTTGGTTGAAGCAAAACCAATTTCTGGCCCACGCATGCTGCAGGCTGCCGCGCAAAGAGCAGTGGCTCTGTGGGTATTTGAACCCGGCCTCTCGGATGGAAAACCGGTCGCGACACACATGACGCTCACCGTTGAGTTCCAGAAAGTATCCGACGGAACGAACGGAACGAACTAGCCCCCATCCCCAGAAGATTATTCAAGCCTCCACATGTAGTGGAATTTCCACATCGTAATGGCGTAGAAATGGAATTATGTGGGGTAGAAAGTTCAGTCCGGTAGGCCTTTAGTGATTCCCACGCGAATCTTTACAAGCTTTGTAGGCCTATGGTGGTCGCCGCTTCATGCGGTCAGTCTGCTGCTGATTTGCGCGAAGGATGCTCATGTGAAGAAATTGGTTTTGTCTCACCGCATGCTCCGCACCCTTGGAAACGAGAGTCAGACCGAATCTGAAATCAGGAAAAGGTACCCAGGCCCTCTGCAATTTGCTAACGATCTAGACTGCTTGCCTGTCAGATAACAGTAACCCGTGTTCTGGAGTTCGGGCTCAAGGGTGAGGCGAGGTCAACAGGAGAGAGAAAATGCTGGATGAATCGCAAGAGTCGCGGAGTGATGCCAGACAGATTGAGCGACTCCGTGCGAAGAATGGCGCTGTCGGAGCGCTGGCGGTCGGCGCGTTAGCCTTGGGCGCGGTGGCGGTGGGAGCGCTGGCGATTGGACGTCTTGTGGTCGGGATGTTAAGAATCGGCAACGCCCGGATTCGCGGCCTCCAGATTGAAGAGCTGAAGGTTAAGCGGCTGCATGTCGATGAGCTTGTGATTACGGAGACGCTGATCACTCCCGCCGAGAACACACCCGTCGAGGACAAGCGGAGAAGATAAGTTCGTGCGGAGCTTGGACTGAGAGTTCCTGAATCAACTGTTTTGCCTATCATCCCATCTCGACCCTCGAGAAAAATAAACAACTCCTCCTTCGCTGGTTTGACGAGGTGTGGAATCAAGGTCGCCGGGAAACCATCTTGGAACTTTTTCCTGATGGAATTCTCCACGACCGCTCCGCGCAATTGTCTGGGCCGGATCAATTTTGCAAATTTTTACGAGGCCCTCCACGCTCAATTCCGAGACTTCCGATTCAGCCCGGTCGTTTCTCTGGCCGAAGGTAATCTTGTGTGCCTGCACTGGTCTCGAGCGTTTCGCCAGACAGCGAGCGGCACGTCGCTGAAGGTGACCGGGGCGACTGTTGTACGTGTGGAAAATGGCGTATTTGCAGAAGCTTGGCAAAATTGGGACGCTGCCAGCCTTGGTGTCCAGCTCAGCGTCGAGGCCCCAGCCCCTTTGGTGATTCCACCTCGCGCGGTATTAGCCGCCAGGCGAACAGCGCACTGATGATAGAGAGCGCTACGCAAACAAGCATCACAAGGCGGAATCCGTACACAAAGGATTGTTCGATAACAGTCGTAATTTTAGCCGCCGTAGAAGAATCCAGTCCAGCGGGAACGGTGAGTGCGGCAAGCTTGATTTCATTCGACTGCAATTCGCGGGTTATGTCGGCCGATAGGTGGAGATTCATCAGACTTTGATTTAAATGAGAACTGAACGCGCTGACCATAACGATACCGAGTGTCGCAATCGACAGTAATCCGGCTACTCGTGCAACCGCGTTATTGATGCCTGAGGCAGCGCCGGCGCGATTCTGATCGACCGCGCTCATCACCATGGTGGTCAAGGGAGCCACGCTCACCGCCATTCCCAAACCAAGCACCAAAAACGCGGGGAAAAAGGTGATCCAGTAGCTACCGCCTCTGGACGGAAGTGCGCAGAGAAGGAATCCCGCAGCAGCGATGGTAGGACCAACCATCAGCGGCCGTTTGGGCCCGTAACGAGCGACCAGCCCGCCGGACCAGCGCGAAAGCAAGAACATGAGCAGGATTAACGGAAGCGCGGCGGCACCTGCGGCCGTTGCTGAATAGTGCTGCACCTGAATTAGATTCAAAGGATAGAGAAAGAAAAAGATTCCGAGAGCGGCATAGAGGAAGAGTGTAAATAAGTTCGCGCTGCTGAAATCGCGCGAGCGAAATAGGTTAAGCGGAACGATGGGCGATTCGACGTGAGATTCAAGGTAAAGAAAAGCAATCAGAGACGCGCACCCAATCGCCAAGCTCCCCCAAACCAAAGGTTGACTCCAACCGAGGCTAGAGGATTCGATGAATCCGTAAGTGAGGCCCGCCAAACCTATCGTTGCGATCAAAGCCCCAGTCCAATCTACGGTGCTCAGCTCCGCGTTCATACTTTCCGGCACGTGCCAAAGTGCAAGCGCAATCACGGCCACGGCGATGGGTAGATTGATGAAAAACACCCAGCGCCAGGAAGCATGCTCAATCAGCCAGCCGCCCAGCAATGGACCGATGGCTGTGGTTATGGCGGTGAAGCCTGACCTCGTTCCGATTGCTCGCCCACGCCATTTCTCGCTGAATGAGGCGCTGATGATCGACAAACTGCCAGGCACAAGAAACGCAGCACCAACTCCCTGGATTGCTCGCGCAATCACGAGTTGGTGAATGTCGGGAGCGAGACCGCATCGCGCAGATGCCAGCGCAAAAACTGCCACGCCGGCGAGAAACATCCGCCTGCGTCCAAACAAATCACCCAGAGAGCCACCCACCAGAATCAGCGCGCTAAGGAACAAACCGTAGCCCTCGACGACCCATTGCATGTCCACGACTGTTCCGCCGAGATTCGCTTGAAGCGCGGGCAGAGCCACATTTACGATCGTGCTATCGATGAAGGCCATGCTGGATCCGAGGATAGCCACAGCCAGGATCCAGGGTTCCGCATTTTTTGGGCATGGAGCTGCACTGCGCCCTGACTCCATCGCGGCCTCGTCACATGGTGCCTTCATAAAATGGTGTGGCGAAAAAGCAATTCCGCTGCAGTGGGAGTAGAAAGGTTGGAACAGAATCGCTTGAGTCGCGACATGCTCGATGTGGAGAGTCTACTTCGTGATAGCTTGACGCGCCACCTTAGTGGGACCAGGCGTCGAGTTTATCTAGCTGTGTTGGAATGCTAGCGCGATTTCAGGGGCGGGGCCGGGACGATGGGGAGTCGTCGCGGCTCGCCGTGGAATCCGCGGACTTCGATTTCGTCGAGCAGAAGGGATGGCGCGGTGACCGTGCTGGGAATGCCGCCCTGGGCCGAGCCGAAAGCCCCGAGCGCTGTACCGGCAAAACCACCGGCGGGATTCTGCATGTAAGTCATCACGGTGCTATCGCCGCCGACGCCGAGAATATTGCGCATGGAACGAAGAGTCAGCCCTTCGATATGGCCGCCACGAACCATTTCTTCGTGGCCATCCGCAACGTACACGCGGTAGACAGTCAGCGGCATGCGTTCACCGCTGGAAAGACCGCCGGCGACGGAACCAATAAACTCGTTGAAATCTTCCTGGCGGATGGAAGAGAGTGCCGGATTGTCCATGCGTTTTACTTCCAGGCACCATTCGTGACCGTCGCTGCGGCAAGCGTCGAGAAATTTCTTTTTCAGAGCGGCTGTGTCCAGCGAATCGCCGGCTTGAAGCGAAAGATTGCTGGCCACCGGTATCGTGTCAGAAAGCATGGCCGAGCGTGCGTGGCCATTCGATTTCTGGAAATCGGGACCGGGACGGCGCGACATCAGCAAATTTCTCAGAACGCCATTGTCAACGACAGTGACGCGTTCGCCTTTGACACCTTCATCGTCCACTGCGTAATTGCCTAGCAGCGCTTGCCCTTGAAATTCCTTCAGAGTGGGATCGTCCACAAGCGTGACATTGCTTGGGAACACTCGCGTGCCCACGCGCCCGGTCCATTCGCTGCGGCCGCCGAATCGCTCCATGATTGCAGCGAAAGAGGAGCCCATGGAGAGCGGTGGCCGCGCTCCGGACAATGACGGCGCAAGAACTTGCGCCAGGACGGAACCAGCCGCCGGCGCATCGAAAAGCACGGGACCCGTATAATCCGGAACCAGCGGGCTTGCGCGCAATTGCATGAGCTCAGTTCCAGTTTGCGCCAGCGATTTACCCAGGACCTCGGGGTCCGGAAGGTCCGCGGGCCGAGCGAGATACATGGAATAGTAATTGTGCAACACCATGCCGTCGTCGGCCTGTGTATCAAGCGCTGCTTCCACAGCCGCAAGGCTGCGCGACGTGCGCAGTGTGGTGCCTTCGCTGTTCATCAGATAGTAGGTGACGTACACCATGTAATAATTCACGCGCGAACCGTTGAGCTGCGGGAAATCCTTCAGGACTTCAGAAGCCTTGCGCGCTTCGTCTTCCCATTTGCGCGAGGTCCAATCGGGATCCACGCGCGGATCGATCTGTGGAGCAGGCGCGGCCTGCGAAAAATCGTCAATCTCCGGCGGTTTGGTCAAACTGCGCAGAAACGCCTGCTTCAGCGACATTTGCGTGGCGGCCTGTTTGTAAGCTTGGTCGGTAGCGAGCCACAAATCCTGCCGGAGCGAATTGTAGTCGTGATCGATTCCGACCTGGCCAGTGGAACCGAGGAAGCCCTGAAATCCATCCTCGCTGATGAAATTCGAGCTATCGAGGTGATAGTCGCCAACGCGTACTTCCACGCTCATGATGCGGTCGCGCGTGGTGGAAGTATTCACCAGCGAACCGAAAGACGCGGTCACCGTGCGTACGTCGAGATCCATCAAGCGGTATTCGATGTAAAAAGGCTTGCTGACTCCGGGTATCTGCAGTCGTGTGCGCGCGCGCTCCATTTCGTCGTGCATGGCGTGGAGAGTTTGGTCAGTTTCGCTGGGCGGCACCGCTGATTGCGCCGGCACTCGAACGTGAGGCGCTGCTGGAAGGTTGTGCGCGGGGGTGCCTGCAGACAAAGGAATCGCAAACGCCGCAATCAAAGCAAACACTGAAAAGTTCTTCAAGGCTATTGTCCCTTTGACTGCGAATTATTTTCCGCGGTTTTCACTGCGCCCGGGTAATGTCCTTGCGGGTCATGTGATGGAGGTGGAAGAATGGGCGGCTTGTCCGTGGACGTTTCTTTTTTCTGCACTTCCATTTCGGAAATCAAAATTGCCGGCGCGACCGCCGAAACCGGAACCGAGCCGGATTCAGCGCCACAATATCCATTAAAAATATCGGGTGTGTCGCCGGTGGCCACGATTTTTGTCAGCGAAACGAGCGGCGTTCCGACAATATCGACGCCGCGAACCAGTTGATCCGGGCGGCCATCCGGGAAAACTTTGTAAACCACTAGGGGCAGCACTTGAAACGCTTGCGGCTGAGACCGGCCGGTAAATGTAAAGCCGCCGGCGATATCGTCAATCAACAGGCCGAACGGTTTTCCTTGGGCTTTTACCAGCTCGATTAACTTGCTTCGCAGCTGTCCATCCGTCATTGTTTTGGAGCTCGATACGATCAAGTTTCCCTGGCGCGCGACCGGCACGAAACCGAGCTGCCGGCGTCCGTGACCATTCGACTCCGCTATGGTCACGAGCGGCGAGCGCGACATCAGAAAAGTTTTTAAAACCCCGTGATCGACTAGCGAAACCGTTTTACCCGGTACTCCTTCATCGTCAAACGCGTAGTTCCCCAGCAGCATTTGTCCTTGGAAAGAGGCCTCGGTGGGATCGTCCTTGATGGAAATGAAGTTCGGCAAAATCTGTTCGCCGACTTTGCTGGTAAAGGTTTGGCCTTCGTTTATGTCTTTCTGGCGGAATCCTTCGGCGCGATGGCCGAATACTTCGTGGAAGAAAACGGCGGCAGCGCGGCCGGTTAAAAGCGCTGGACCGGCATAAGGCTCGACAAGCGGCGCCTGGTCCAAAGCTTCCGTTTCGGCGATCATCGTTTGGATGCGGTCGAAAACGATTTTGTCAGTGGGAGCGTCTTTGGTGTCCAGCCAATCAAAATTCGCGTACCGATTGATGTCCATGCCGTCGGGCGCTTTGCTTTGAACGTAAAGCTCGAGCCGGTAATGGACCTGGCCGAACGCGAGTTCGGTTCCTTCCGTGTTCACTTGATATTGATTCATGCCGAGCGCTGTGAATGTGGCGATGGAATTCAGCACGGCGGGCGACTTGCTGAACGCTGCGGTATATTTTCGTACGCGCGCCTCCCAGGGTGTGCGGTCAACTTTGATTTCCACGCGCGGTCCGATGGAGACATGCGCTTTCTCGCGCGAAAAATCCGGCGCGTTTCCTTCCGCTGTTTGTACTTGCACTTGCTGGCTGGTTTCTACCTTGATGAGTGCTTCGGTCGCGGCGCGGTACTGCCGATCAGTTTCGCGCCAGATTTCACGGCGAAGCACATCAATATCGTTATCAAGCGCCATGGTCGTGCCCGGGCTCGTCCAACTCGGCTGGCGGTCTCCTAGCTTGTGAGTGTCGTCCAGTTGATAGGTCCCCACCCGGGTCTGCACTTCGAGCCAGCGCGCGCGATTTTCCGTGCTCGAAAGCAGAGCACCATTCGAGCCGGAAACTTGGCCATATTGCCGATCGGCTACTGTATAGCTGATGAAATAGTCAGGAGGCTCGGACTTGGAAATGCCTGCCATCGAGCGGTCGAGCTCTTGCCGCATGGCGGTCAGCACAGGCGGCGCTGTGGTCGACGCTGGTTTAGCACCACCGGCAATGCAAGACCATGCTGTACCAAGGATTGCTGCGGCCATAAAGATAATTGCAGTCTTAGGTTTAGTTTTCATCGTTGCACAAAGCCTTACAGTTTAAGATAGGATGCCTCGAATCCAAAATG
>Ga0073928_10006637_pt1 | contig 15454 bp, 10 predicted proteins | sample PaiPotPPA55metaG_FD_76969 | JGI IMG/M metagenome (GOLD analysis project Ga0073928, IMG submission 76969) | Iron sulfur acid spring bacterial and archeal communities from Banff, Canada, to study Microbial Dark Matter (Phase II) - Paint Pots PPA... ... | reverse complement strand
GCGGTGAAGCAGATGAAACAGCAGCGCATATTGATTTGGCTTCAGCTTCGAGCGAACCCTCGTCATGGCTCTTCGATGCCCCGATCGACGACTGCTGGAACCGCATCGGCGTTCGCGGCGACGGTTCGTGCCCGCGTCTGGCCGGTTATATCCATTGTCGCAACTGCCCTGTGCACGATGCCGCCGCGGCGCGCGTGCTGGACCGTGAAGGCGCCGCCGATGCCGTGCTCGGCCACGAGGTCCTGCATCGCCAGACGGAGCAGTCGCTGAGCGAATACGCGGCCCGCGAGGCGGATGCAATGTCGTGGCTCGTATTTCGCATCGGCGATGAATGGCTGGGTTTGCCCACCACGATCTTCCAGCAGGTCGCCCAGTTGCGGCCGATCCACTCGCTGCCGCACCGGCGCCACCGGGCGGTGCTCGGCGTGGTGAACGTGCGTGGGACGTTGCTCGTGTGCGCGTCGCTGGCGCGCTTGTTCGGAATTGCATCGGTGGTCGGGCAGGACGGACGCAGACCTGAGCAACAGGGCCACCAGCATGGCATCGATGCCCGGGATCTCGCACGCCTGCTGGTCGTTGAGCCGGGCGGCGACGCCGGTGAGCAGGGCGGCTCAAGCAACAACCCGGGCAACCCGATCGTGTTCCCCGTCGATGCTGTCGATGGCGTGCATCGGTTCGCTCGTGCGGATTTCCAGCCGGTACCGGCGACCATAGCCAGCATGTCGGCGTCGCACGCGCTGGCGGTGACGGCGTGGAAGGGCGGGACGGTGGGCCTGCTCGATGCGGCCAAACTTTTCGAGACCTTGAACCGGAGCCTCACATGAGCGGCGCTGAAACAGGCCGCGGCCAGCCGTCCCTCATCGACTTGTTTCGTGAGGAAGCGCGGGCGCAGGCGCAGATCCTGAGTGACGGCCTGCTCGCGCTGGAACGCGCTCCGCGCGATCCGGTGACGCTTGAAGCCTGCATGCGGGCAGCACACTCGCTGAAGGGCGCGGCGCGGATTGTCGGTGTGCCGGATGGCGTGAGCCTTGCGCACGTGATGGAGGACTGCTTCGTCGGCGCGCAGCAAGGGCGTGTGGGAGTCGATGCCGGCATGATCGACTTGCTGCTGAGCGGCGTCGACCTGATCTTGCGGATCGGCCAGGCGTCGGGTGACGAAACCCTGTCGCAGACGGACGTGGACGCATTCGTCGACGCATTGAATGCACGGATGGACGGCGTTGCCACGGCGGCGCCCCCATCTGTTTTTGAAGCGCCTCAGGTTGACGCTGACGTCGATTTATCGCATGAGCTGACCCTCCCGGCGTCGGCGGTTGAGGAAACTCAGGAAGCAGTGGAAGCCGCAGAGGCCGTGGAAGGCACACCTCATCAGCCCGCCCGCTCCGTCGAGCTGCGTGAGCCGGCTCGCATGCTGCGCGTTCGCGCTGACACGCTTGACCGTTTGCTGAGTCATTCGGGCGAATCGCTGGTTGAGTCGCGCTGGCTTAAACCCTTCGCTCAATCCATGTTGCGCGTGAAGCGGATCCAGCGCGACGCAAGCCGGGCGCTCGATTTCCTGCACGAGTCGCTGACCGAGGCGGCGACCTCGGCCTCGACTGCATCGGCAGCTCCGACCGCGGCGCTCGACGCGCGCACGCTCGATGCGCTGGATGAAGTGCGCCGTCTCAATGCGGAAGCACATCGCCAGCTCGGCGAGCGGCTGGCCGAGCTGGAAAACTACGACCGGCGCTCGACGCATCTGTCGCAGCAACTCTACGACGAAGCGCTCGAATGCCGGATGCGGCCGTTCGTCGATGCCACCGGTGGTTTTGCGCGCATGGTCCGCGACGTCGCGCGTTCGCTCGATAAACAAGTGCGCTTCGTGATCGCCGGTGAAGCGACGGAAGTGGACCGCGACATCCTCGACCTGCTCGAAGCGCCGCTCGGCCATTTGCTGCGCAACGCGGTCGATCATGGGATTGAAGCGCCATCGCTGCGCCGGGCGCTTGGCAAACCGCCGGAAGGCACGATCATGCTGGAAGCCCGCCATAGCGCAGGGTCGCTTTTCATCAGCGTCAGCGACGACGGCGGCGGCGTGGACCTCGACGCGCTGCGCCGGGCTATCGTCCAGAAGCGCCTGGCCAACGAGACCACGGCCGCACGTCTGACGGACACCGAACTACTTGAATTCCTGTTCCTGCCCGGCTTCTCCATGCGCGATACCGTCACCGACGTCTCCGGCCGCGGCGTTGGCCTGGACGCGGTGCAGGACATCGTGCGGCAGGTGCGCGGCAACCTGCGTGTCACGCAGGAAGCGCTCGTCGGCACGCGTTTCGTGATGCAGTTGCCGCTGACGCTGTCCGTGATCCGCAGCCTGATTGTTGAAGTGGACGGCGAACCTTACGGGCTGCCGCTTGCTCACGTCACGCGCACGCTGGTGCTGCCGCGGGCATCCATCGACCTGCTCGAAGGGCATCAGCATTTCGCGTTCGAAGGCCGGCGGCTTGGCATCGTCACGGCTCACCAGATCCTCCGCTCAGGCACCTTCGATACCGTCAGCGATACGCTCAACGTCGTCGTGATCGGGCAGGGCACGGCGAGCTACGGCGTGGTGGTCGACCGTTTTCTCGGCGAGCGCATGCTGGTCGTGCAGCCGCTCGACAAGCGCCTCGGAAAGGTACCGAACATCGCGGCGGGCGCGTTGATGGAAAACGGCGATCCGCTGCTCATCGCCGACCTCGACGACTGGTTGCGAGCGGTCGAAAAGCTGGTCGTCGACGGTGAGCTCGGGCGTGTCTCGCCGGGCACGGCGCGCGTGGTCGCCGCAGCGAGAAAACGCGTGCTGGTGGTCGACGACTCGCTGACCGTGCGTGAACTCGAACGCAAGCTGCTGGCCGGGCGCGGGTACGACGTGACCATTGCCGTCGATGGCATGGACGGCTGGAACGCGGTACGCAGCGAGCGTTTTGACCTGGTGATCACCGATATCGACATGCCGCGCCTTGACGGTATTGAACTGGTGACGTTGATCCGGCGCGATTCGCAACTGCGCGAGACGCCGGTGATGATCGTGTCCTACAAGGATCGCGCGGAGGATCGCCAGCGGGGGCTGGATGCCGGCGCGGACTATTATCTGGCGAAGGGCAGTTTCCACGATCAGACCTTGCTCGATGCTGTGCGCGATCTGATTGGCGAAGCGCAGTCGTGAGAAAACTCTAAAAAGAGAGGCGGGCGATGAAGATCGGGATCGTGAACGACATGCCGCTGGCGGTGGACGCCTTGCGAGGGGCGCTGGCGACCCGGCGCGACTTCGAGGTGATCTGGGTCGCCAGCGACGGCGCGCAGGCGGTCGACTACTGCACCGCGCAGAAACCGGACGTCGTGCTGATGGATCTCGTGATGCCGCACATGGACGGCACGGAGGCCACGCGGCGGATCATGCGCGAGACGCCGTGCGCGATCCTGATCGTGACGGTGGATGTAGGGGCGAACGCGTGGCGGGTCTACGAGGCGATGGGCGCGGGCGCGCTGGATGCCGTCGACACGCCGGTGCTCGCCGGCCCGGACGCGAAGCGCGGGATCGCAGCGCTGACCGCCAAGATCGACCAGATTGCCGCACAGCAGGCCACGAAAGCGGCTGCGAATCCGCTCGCAGCCGCGCCACGCATTACCTCGGGCACCGACCTGCTCGCGATCGGCGCGTCGGCGGGCGGTCCAAGTGCGCTGGCGACCCTGCTGGCCGCGCTGCCGGCCGACTTCGCGCCGGCCACGGTGATCGTCCAGCACGTGGATCAGGCCTTTGCGGCCGGCATGGCGGGCTGGCTGAACGAACAGTCAACGCTGCCCGTACGCGTCGCGCGCGAGGGCGACTGGCCGGAGCCGGGCTGCGTGCTGCTCGCGGCGACCAATGACCACCTGCATTTTTGCGGCGGCGGCCAGCGGCTCGGCTACACGAAGGAGCCGCTGGCGACGCCGTACCGGCCGTCCATCGACGTGTTTTTTCAGAGCGTGGTCGCGAGCTGGAGCGGTAACGCGGTCGGCGTGCTGCTGACCGGCATGGGCCGCGATGGCGCTGAGGGCCTCGCGGCCATGCGCGCCAAGGGTTATCACACGATCGCGCAGGACGAAGCGACATGCGCCGTGTACGGCATGCCGAAAGCAGCCGCAGCGCTGAATGCGGCGGTAGCCATCCTGCCGCTCCCGAACATCGCGAATGCCGTGCAAAAGGCGTTTGCATCGTCGCGCAAATGAGGCGCTCGAACTCGACTCAGAACAGGATTTAGTCATGGAACATCGAAATGCAGATCCGCTGGCGGAGCGCGCACTGCGCGAGCAGGCCGGCCCGGAATCTCGTCCGGAAAGCCCGGCGGCCCCCCTCGATGCCGCAAAGGAGGCGCGTTCGGCCGCCGATCTGCTTGCCGATGCGCTGAATGCGCCCAGCGCCGCCGAGAGCGCGGTCATGGTGTTGCTGGTCGACGACCAGACCATTGTGGCGGAAGCGGTGCGCCGCGCGCTGGTGGATCAGCCGCGGCTGGATTTTCATTACTGCGCCAACCCCGAGGACGCGCTGCACGTCGCGCAGGTCACGCGGCCGACCGTGATCCTGCAGGATCTGGTCATGCCGGGCGTGGACGGGCTGACGCTGGTGCGTCAATATCGCGAGCACGCGGCAACGCGCGACATTCCGATCATTGTGCTGTCCACGAAGGAAGAGCCGCGCATCAAGAGCGCCGCGTTTGCCGCGGGCGCCAACGATTATCTGGTGAAGCTGCCGGACAGCATCGAGTTGATTGCGCGGATTCGCTATCACTCGCGTTCGTACCTGAACCTGCTGCAGCGGGACGAGGCGTATCTCGCGTTGCGGCAGTCGCAGCAAAAACTGCTCGAAACCAATCTGGAACTGCAGCGCCTGACCAATTCGGACGGGCTGACGGGTTTGTCGAACCGCCGCTGCCTGGACGACTACATGAACGCCGAGTGGAAACGCGCGACGCGCGAACAGTCGTCGCTCGGCTTCCTGATGATCGACGTGGACAACTTCAAGTCGTACAACGACACCTACGGCCACGTAGCAGGTGACGACGTGCTGAAGCTCGTCGCGCGCGCGATTGAATCGAGCCTGAACCGTCCCGCTGATCTTGCCGCGCGTTTTGGCGGCGAGGAATTCGCGGTGGTGCTGCCGTCCACCGCGGCTGGCGGCTTGCGCCTGCTCGGTGAAAAGATCCGCATGGCGGTGGAAGCGCTGGCCGTGCCGCATACGGGTTCCGCCAGCGAGCGCGTGACGATCAGCGTAGGCGGCGTCATGCAGGTGCCGCAGCCCGGCGAAGACATGAAGCAATTGATCGAAGCGGCCGACCTGGCTTTGTATCGGGCGAAGCGTGACGGGCGCAATCGGGTGGAAGTCGGCAATTGAGCGGGGCCGCCGGGAGCAGTTCTGTTCTCCCCGCCAACGACGGTTTCACCGATGCCGTGCGCATGCGGAAACTGATCGGCACCACGCGGGCGTTGGCGCTCTAGTGGCTCTTGCGCGCCTCGTCCCGGATGATCGGGACGAATTTGAGGTGCCATGAGCAATCGGACGGGTCCGTCGATGCATCGGCCGCCCGGCTGCCAAAACCGTTGACGATGCCTCTGCGTGTAAAGCCCCCGGGGCCTCCCTGACGCGCAACAGCCTGACGTGGGGCGCGACTACGAAACTCGGATGCGAGCCGGCGCTGAAGGCAGCAGAAGAAGCCACCGCGGCAGGCGTCACAACATCGCTCGATGCAACGAGACCGGTCAAGGGAGCGCTCCACGGATCGGTCGGCTGAACGGGGGTGCTGACCGGCGCTTTTGCCGGTTCGCTCGGTTTAGCGACGGGCGTGCTGCGCTTGAGCCACGCGTCATGGGACGCGATCAGACCGGGCGAACGGCCACGCGGTGTTTCATTCCAGTCGGAGCGATCCATCGCGAGAGCGGAGGGTGCTTCCCGGACCGTTGTTACTACCGAGCGTGGCGCACTTTCCGTTGCGGCCGGTCGCGCCTCCTGCGTTGATGCAGGCGCCGGTGACGCCGGTGATGCTGGCAACGCAGCGTGGATTTGTCCGGACGATGTGAACCGATCGGCGGCCGGCGCGCTCCAGGCATCGTCAAGTGCGAGAGTGGGTGCAGCGGGGTTGCTCCATGGGTCGTCGGCAGCGAGTTGGGGCGTGGCGCGACTGCCCCATTGCTCACCTGCGGGCACGCCGGCAGAGGCGGACTCTCCCGCGCGGGCCGTTGCGTGCATCAAACCAAATGCAGCGCACGCCAGCGCGACTTTTTCCAGTCCTGAATGAACGAGCCGAAGCAGGTTACGGAGCGATGGGCGAGACATGGCATTTCCCTTGAATACACGAAAGCCCGCAAGCCTATGGGAAAGTGGAGTCCGAAATAACGCGATTTATCCGAATAGTGCAAGGTATCAGCGAAGAAGTTGAGTTGCGGGAGGTTATGGGCGCATTTGGATGGCCGCGGGATGTTTCGGCGACCCTGAACTGTGACATTCGATGTCTTTGATCCCTGGCTTCTCCCGGCGATGCGCGGGACTGTCCGTTGTCCTGATCGGTTGTCCTGATGATGTGCAAAGGGCCACTCCGACTCGCGTCGGAATGGCCTTTTGATTGCGGCGCTCGCTTCAGTTTCTACACGTTGGGTTGGAATGCGACCCGGCAGCGGTTATTTCCCTGTCTCCGCCGCTTTCGCCGCAGCGGCAAGATTCGCCGTACTGCCGGTCGGAGAGCCCATGGCCTGGAACAGCAACGCGGTGTCGCTCAGGCGTGCGCTCTCATAGCGGATAGCATCCAGGCGCGCATTCCGATACTGGCGTTCGCTCGCACGTGACGCCGAGGGCGGAATCGCCCCAAGCCGCTCACGCGCAGCCGAATCCGTGAACGCGCTCATTGCAGTGCGGCTGGCGGTATCGGAGAAACTGAGTGCCTGGTTATCCTGCTCGAGCGCTGCGAGCGAGTCCGCCACGTTGCGGAACGCGGTGAGCACCGTCTGCTTGTATTGCGCCACGGCTGCCTCGTAGCTCGCCTGAGCCGCGCGCTTTTGGGCAAGCAATGCGCCGCCATGAAACAGCGGCTGTGACAGCGACGCGCCTACACTCCAGATCGCGCCTGCGCCCGATAAAGCGGTTGGCCAGCTAAAGCCCCCTTTTCCCATCGACGCCGACAGCGTCAGGCTCGGGAACAGCTGCGCCGTTGCAACGCCGACCTGTGCGGCGGCGGCTTTGAGCAGTGCATCGGCGGCCTGGATATCGGGGCGGCTGGCAAGCAGCTCCGACGGCACGACCACCGGCACATTGCCTGGCACGGTGAGCGACGCGAGATCGAGATCCGGCGGCGCCTGATCCGGTGTACGGCCGATCATGACGGCAAGCGCATGACGCGTTGCAAGCCACTGAGCCCGTAGCGCCGGCAGCGAAGCGGCGAGCGCGGCGGCGTTCGATTGCGCGTTGAGCGCGTCCGAACGCGACGCCGAGCCCAGTTCGTAGCGGCGCTGCGTTTCCCGTGCGTCTTCGTCGGCGAGGACGATCAGCCGCTCGGTCGTATCGATTTGCGCGCGTAACGAGGCCGCGCCGATCGCGCCCGTGACAATGTTCGCGGCGAGTGCGCGGCGGGCGGCATCGAATTGCCAGGACTGGCTGTCTACCTGGGCGGCCAGCGCCCGGTCCGCAAGACGCGCCGCGCCGAACAGGTCGAACGTGTATTGCGCCCGCACCTGGCCGACAAAGAGGTTGTAGAGCGCCGTGGGCGGCCCGAAGTTCGGCACGCCGATCGCACGCTCACGGTCCGTCTGGCCGCCCAGGTCGATGCTCGGCAGCATCGACTCGCCGACTTGCGCGCGCAGCTGTTCGCGCGCCGCAGCGAGGGTTTTGTCCGTCGCGGCGAGGCTCGGGCTGTTGCGCAAGCCTTCATCGACCAGTGCGTTCAAAGGCTCCGAACGGTACAGCTTCCACCACTCGGGCACCGGCTTCGCACCGGCGTCGAAACTTTGCGATACCCCTTCGGCCGTCACGGTGCGCACGGGTTGTGCGTCGGTGCCGTAATGGGCCACAGCGGGCATGACGGGCGGTTTTCCATCCGGGCCGAACGTGCAGGCTGCAAGGGCGGCGGTGAATCCGAGTGCAGTCAGATAAGCGCGTTTCATGACTGGCCTCCTTGACGGGTATCAGTCGCGGGGGGCGCGTTCGGATCTTCAAACCCCGCGCGCTCGTTATGCCGAACCCTGAACGAAGCCGCATACAACGCCGGCAGATAAAACAGCGTGAGCACGGTCGCGCTCGTGATGCCGCCCATCAGCGCGGTTGCCATCGGGCCGAAGAAGTTGCTGCGCAACAGCGGAATCAGCGCGAGCACCGCGGCGGCTGCGGTCAGCGTGATCGGCCGGAAACGCCGCACGGTGGCGCCGACAATGGCATCAAAGCGAGGGTGCCCCGCGGCAATGTCCTGCTCGATCTGGTCGACGAGAATGACCGAATTGCGCATGATGATCCCGAACATGGCGATCACGCCAAGCATGGCGACAAACCCGAACGGCTTGTTGAACAGCAGCAACGCCAGGACCACGCCAATCAACCCGAGCGGCGCGGTCAGCACTACCATCATCACGCGTGCAAAGCTCTGCAACTGGATCATCAGCAGCGTCAACACGACGATCGCCATGATCGGCATCTGTGCGTTGATCGACGACTGGCCCTTCGCGCTTTCCTCAACCGGGCCGCCCACTTCTATCCGGTACCCCACCGGTAAGCCGGCGCGCAACGTGGCAAGCTTCTTTTCGATCGCATTCGTCACGTCGATACCCTGCGCACCTGCCTTCACGTCCGATTGCACGGTGATGGTCGGCTGCCGATCGCGTTCCCAGATCACGCCGTATTCCAGGTCGTTCACCACGTGCCCGATCGTTCCTAGCGGCACGGGTCCGTTCGGCGTAGGCATTGCAAGCGTGGCAAGCCTGGCCGGATCGACCCGTTCGCTTTTCGGCGCACGCAGGTCCACGCTAATGAGCTTGTCGTGTTCACGATACTGCGTCACGGTATAACCCGTCAGTTGCATGGCGAGGAAATCCGATACGTCCTGCGAAGTGATACCGAGCTCACGCGCCTTCTTCTGGTCGATATCAAAGCGCACCGAGCGCTCCGACGGTTCATCCCAGTCGTACTGGACATTGGCCGTGCCGCCGTCCGCGCTCATTTCCGCGAAGACCTTTTCGGCGATACCGCGCACCGTCGGCAGATCGTCGCCGCTCACGCGGAACTGCACCGGATAGCCAACCGGTGGACCGTTTTCGAGCCGCGACAAACGCGTGCGAATCGACGAAAATTTCTCGCGCAGCACAGGCTCGAGCCAGCGCGCGAGCTTCTCGCGATCTTCCACGGACTTTGCCGTAATCACGAACTGCGCGAAGTTCGCTACTTGCAACTGCTGGTCGAGCGGCAGATAGAAACGCGGCGCGCCGGAGCCCACGAAGTTCACCAGATGGTCGATCTCGGGCCGCCCCTCCAGCACCTTCTCAAGACGTTTCGTCTCGCGCAGCGTGGCCTCGAACGAGGCGCCTTCCTGCAGCCGGACATCGACGAGCAGTTCGGAGCGGTCCGAGCTCGGGAAGAATTGTTGGGGAATAAGCGTGAACCCTGCCAACGCGATCACGAACAGCACGAGCGTGATGCCCAGCACCACGAAACGCCGCTCGATACACCATGTCAGCCAGCCACGCAGACGCGTGTAGAACTTGGTGTTGTAGATATCGTGTTCATGATCGTGGGCGTGATGCGCCTCACGCTTGCGCTCGGGCAAGAGCTTGTAGCCGAGCAGCGGAATCAGCACGACCGCTGCGAACCATGACGCGATCAACGCGATGGCCGACACCTCGAAGATCGAGCGTGTGTACTCGCCGGTGCTGGATTTGGCCAGCGCGATCGGCAGGAAACCGGCGACCGTTACCAGCGTGCCCGTGAGCATGGGGAACGCGGTGCTGGTGTAGGCGTAGGCCGCGGCACGCGAGCGAATCCAGCCTTGTTCGAGCTTTACCGCCATCATTTCGACGGCGATGATCGCGTCGTCGACCAGCAGGCCCAGCGCGAGAATCAGTGTTCCGAGCGAGACCTTGTGCAGGCCGATATCGAACAGATACATGAAGAGGGCGGTGACCGCGAGCACAACGGGAATCGAGATCACGACGACCATGCCGGTACGCACGCCAAGCGATACCAGGCTCACGATCAGCACGATGATGACGGCTTCGGCAACCGCTTCAAGAAAGTCATCGACCGACTTCGATACCGCGTTCGGCATGCTCGATACTTCGTTGAGCACGAGCCCTGCGGGGAGTTGTGCACGCAACTCGGCGACCTTCGCGTCGAGCGCCTTGCCCAACTGCACGACGTCCTGACCCGGCTGCATCGTGATGCCAATACCCAGCACCGGCTTTTCGCCCGAGCGCATCTGCGTGGCGGCAGGATCAAGATAACCGCGCTTGATGGTCGCTATGTCGCCAAGACGAAACGAGCGCCCGTTGACGCGGATCAGCGTGTTGGCGAGAGCCGCCATGTCGGTGATCTGGCCGGTCGGCCGCACGAATACGCGGTCGTTGGGCGTATTCAGCGTGCCCGAGGGCGCAACGGCATTCTGGCCGTCTATAGCCTGCGCAATCTGCTGCGGCGAGATACCCAGCCGCGTGAGTTGCGTATTTGCTATTTCGATATAAACGCGCTCTTCCTGGTCACCGAAGTAATTGACCTTCGCCACACCGGGCACCCGCAACAGGACTGTGCGCAGCGAATCGGCGTAATCGTGGAGTTGCACTGGCGAGAACCCGTCGCCCTCCAGCGTGTAGATGTTGGTAAAGACATCGCCGAATTCGTCGTTGAAGTACGGACCTTGCACACCCCTTGGCAGCGTGTTCGCAATGTCCCCGACTTTCTTGCGCACCTGATACCACTCTTCGGGCACATCCTTCGCGGGCGCGCCGTCCTTCATCGAGAAGAACAGCAGTGATTCGCCGGGGCGGGAATAACTGCGAAGGAAGTCGGTTGCAGGCGTTTCCTGCAATTTCTTCGCGATCTTGTCCGTGACCTGTTCCTGCACCTGCTGTGCGGTGGCTCCTGGCCAGAAGGTCTGGACGACCATCACGCGAAAGGTGAACGGCGGGTCCTCCGATTGCGCGAGCCGGGTGTACGCCAGGACGCCGAAGAGGGTCGCCATGGCGATCAGGAAGACGACCAGCGCCTGATGGCGCAAGGCCCAGGCGGAAAGATTGAAACTGCCTTCTTCGTGCCGATAATCGCCCGAGGCTGCGGCAGCGGCGTTGGCAGCGGCTGCCGATGCAGCAGTGTCCGATGAATCTCGTTCGTGGTCGCTCATGACGCGAAATCTTCCGGATGCAAGGGTGCAACCACGCGTACTTTCTCGCCGGCGGAAACGGTATGGACTCCTTGCCATACCACGCGCTCCCCAGGCGAGATACCGTTTGACACCGTCACGGTGCGCTCACCGTATCGAGACACGTCCACGCGCCGCAATTCAAGCGACCCGTCCGCCTTCACGACCCAGACGGCAGGCAGTTTGCCCGCGTGGAAAAGCGCGGTGGAGGGCAGCGTGAACGCCTGCGTCGATGCACCCGACGCAGACACCCGCGCGAACGCCACGTCGGCCGTCATGCCGAGCCGGACATCCGGCGTGGGGGCTTCAAGCGTCATCCTGACGCGATAGGTACGGCTTTGGGGATCGGCGGCGGGAGACACCTCGCGAACAAGGGCCGCGAACTGCTTGCCCCCAAGCGCGGCGAGCGTCACGCTGGCTTTCTGGCCGACCGTGAGCGACCCGAGGGTGGTTTCCGGCACGTCCGCCACCACGTCGATGTCACCGCTCCACGCCAGGTTATAAACGGCTTGTCCCGCTGACACGTTCTGTCCTGTGTCAGCCTGTTCCGCTGTGATGACACCGGCGCGGTCGGCGACCAGCGTGGTGTATTTCAATTGATCAGCCGACAACGCCGCCTGGGCTTGCGCCTGGTTACGCTGCGCGAGCGCGGCTGCGTAGGCGTTTTCGGTTTGTTCGAGCTGCGTGCGGGCGATCAGGTTTTCCTGCGCCTGGGCGCGGTCGCGCGTGAGTTGCTGTTCTGCATAAGTGAGCTGGTGCTGGGCGGCGGAAAGTTGCGCGGCCGTGCTCGCGGCGTTCTTGGCATTGTCGGCGGGGTCGAGCTTTGCCACGATCTCGCCGGCTTTCACGCTGTCGCCAAGACGCACGCGCCGCTCGATGATCTTCCCGCCCACGCGAAACGACAGCGGGGTCGAGTACCGCGCTTCGATGGTGGCGGGCAGCGACGACTGCACACTGTGCGTATCGGCGACGGCCGCCATGGCGACCACCGGACGCAGCGCCACCGGGGGTGCTTCCTTCTTGCCGCATGCGCTGAGCGCAACCAGGGCAACCACGCTGAGCGACCACGCAAGGGGGCGGCGAACAGAAGAAGATCCGCGTTGCCTGAAAACCTTGCCCGACCCGGGCAAAATGGCCGACATCAACCGCGATCGGAGTGATGACAATGACAATGAAGACGCCGACATGCGGCGACAGACTTGCAGAATCACGAATGACCTCGGCACAAAGGCTTCCCGTGCCTGCAAGACGGACTTGCACACACGTACGGCACACAGCGTCAACACGTGCCGCTGCGCATTTTCAAGATGGGGCGCTATTTGCGACGGGGTACTTGAACAGGCGGCGTGCTTCGCCCACCATGCTCGCCAGTACCTCGCCGTCAGATACGCGATGAATTCTAATACAACAGTGAATCTGAAATCAAAGCCGTATCATAATTCAATTTTGAGATGCTAAACTCGACAGATGAAACGAATTCGCCTTACCCGGGAGCAAAGCCGTGATCAAACGCGTCAGCGTTTGCTGGACGCCGCCCAAGCGGTTTTCATGAAGAAGGGGTTTGTTGCCGCCAGTGTCGAGGACATTGCGGCGGCGGCGGGTTATACGCGCGGTGCGTTCTATTCGAACTTCGGCAGCAAGTCCGCCTTGTTTCTGGAACTGCTCAAGCGCGATCACGACGGGATCATGAGCCGCCTGCATTCCATCTTCGATGGCGAAGCGAGCCGGGCCGACATGGAAGCCCGCCTGTTGCAGTACTACAGTGAGTGCTACCGCGACAACAAGTGTTTTTTGCTGTGGGTGGAAGCGAAATTGCAGTCGAGCCGCGATGCGAAATTTCGCGCGCAATTCAATGCATTCATCCGGGAATTGTTGCAACACACGACTGCGTACATTGTCGCGTTTTCAGAGCGGGCAGGGACGCCGTTGCCCATGCCGGCGGAGCAGTTGGCGCTCGGGCTGACGGCCTTGATTGATGGCATGCAGTTTTTCTACACGTCGGATCCGCAGGCTTGCGGCAGCGAAATGTCCGAAGCCGTCCTGGCAAAATTTTTCAGCCGGGTGGTGTTCGGAGCCGACGTGGTCTGAGGCTTGTTCGGGCGAGCTGAACGCTGCTTAAGGACGCCGGCTAAGAACGCTGCCTGAGCTAAACCCGCTTATATTGCGATCCCCGAGCCGCCATTGCTTCCCAGCAACTGCTCTACGGCGTCGGCATTCGCATAATCCTGCTCAGGCAAACCATCGAACACGGCAATCACGTCGTTGCTTGCGCCCGCAGCGCGCGCCGCATCGACAATGCCATCCTTGTTGGTCGGATACGTCAGGTCACGCAAGACCTCTGCGATTTCATCGTCGATCGGTTCGTCGTTCAGGCTGGCATTCACGTGCGTATCGGTCATCGGTGCCCTTGATTGTCTTATTGGTCCATCCGAGTCGTTGCGCTCACGGCGGAACGTCAAGTCTGCACTTGTATCACCTGGCTTGCCATGCCGTGGCTGGGCGAGTGCGATTTCGGTATCTCTACTTGAAACCAGTGCGCGTGATCGAGTGCCTGTGCGCGTACGTCCGGCGCGGGCGGCGCAACTGGCGGGGCATTGGCGCGAATGGCAAGCTCCGCACGCAGCGCTTGCGCTTGGCGAGCAGCGTAGATGCCCGCGTCGTCCGTACGGATAGGCGCGGCGTAACACGACACGGATACCAGAACCATCGATAAAGCTGTTGAGGTTTTCATCGCTCAACCCTCCAGACACTAAGTCCACACCCATACGCAAGCGGTGCAAAAGCAGCAGAAATACAAGGTCGTACGGAGAATAGTAGCGGGGAATCGAGCAAACGGCATGCCAATCGATTTGCTCGATTTTCAGGCGCTTCACCTGATGAATAGCACCTGCGTGCCAAGCCTTCTTTCAAGCGGAGCCGGCGCCCGTTCTTCAAGCGAATTCTAGAATCCGGTCTTCAGCGCGCGCTTCACGGGGCAAGCAGGTATTGCCGCAATTTTGCACGCGTCGGGAAATTTCAACGCGATGCCGGGTTCAGACGGAAGTAAGCGTCGAGAAGCGATGTCTTGTAGACCACGCCGAGTAACACCGGCCGGGTCGGGCAATCGATGACAGGCAGACGCTCGCCCTGGAACGCGAGGAAATGCTGCAGCGCTTCGCCCAGCGACATGTCCGGTGTAAGGACATCGAAATGAGCTTGCAGATAATCTTCGGCGGTTTTCACCTCGGTGTCGTGCTCCTCGAGCAGATCGGACGTGATGTCCTTGAGCGCCACCACGCCGCGAAACTGGCCGTCCGAATCCACGACGTAAAGGTACTTCACCGGATACTCGAGGAACACGCGGGTCATCGTCTTCACGTCTGCGTCGAGCGGTACGACCGTGTCAGCCGGTTTCACGAGTTCGCGCATCTGCGTGGCGGCAAGCCGCATGCGCTCTTTTTCATCGCGGTTGCGGCGCAGCGTGACCTCGTACATTGACGTCTGCGCCGACGCCCGCGCAATGAAAAATGCCACCACGCACGAGAGCATCAGCGGCAGCATGACCTGATAACTCAGCGTCATTTCGAAGATCATCAGGATTGCCATCAACGGCGCGTGCGTGGCGGCAGCGAGGAACGCGCCCATCCCGACCATCGCGTAAGCGAAGGGCGCGGACGTGGAGTGCGGCCAGATCGTGTGCGCCGCGAGCCCGAACAGGCAGCCGACCACCGCGCCCACGAAGAGCGTCGGCGTGAAGATCCCGCCGACCGCGCCGGAACCCGCGGTTGCCGCGGTCGCGACGATCTTGAAGAACAGCACTGCAGCCAGCGCTTGCCAGGTCCACGAATGATGCAGGAGCGAGTTGACGACTTCATACCCGTTGCCCCAGACCTCCGGGTACCAGATGGAGATCACGCCGACAATCAGGCCGCCGAATCCTAAGCGGATCGGCAAGGGCAGGGGTAGCTTGGCGAAGCGTTGTTTCGATGCAGCCAGCAGGCGCAGGAAATACGGCGCCAGCACGCCGCAGAGCAATCCGAGCACGACGAACAGCAGCACTTCGACGCCGGTGACGGTCGGGAATACAGGCATTT
>Ga0073928_10006636_pt1 | contig 15454 bp, 11 predicted proteins | sample PaiPotPPA55metaG_FD_76969 | JGI IMG/M metagenome (GOLD analysis project Ga0073928, IMG submission 76969) | Iron sulfur acid spring bacterial and archeal communities from Banff, Canada, to study Microbial Dark Matter (Phase II) - Paint Pots PPA... ... | reverse complement strand
CACGGCAGGCTCTTTCGCGTTGGTCGGACTGCCAGCCGTTCAGGATTCCACGGTCGCCGCCAATCTGCGGGCCGGCGGCGCAGTGATTCTGGGGAAGACGAATCTGTCGGAGTGGGCAAACTTCCGTTCTTTCGAATCCATCAGCGGATGGTCGGGACGCGGCGGACAGACGAATAATCCCTATGGCATCGATCGTAATCCTTGCGGCTCCAGTGCCGGCTCGGCTGCAGCGGTGTCTTCCAACTTCTCAGCCGTGTCGTTTGGGACAGAGACCGACGGCAGCATCGTCTGCCCAGCCAATGCAAACGGTGTCGTAGGTATCAAACCGACTGTTGGGCTCACCAGTCGTGCGGGCATCGTACCGATATCGCACACTCAGGACACTTTTGGTCCGCACGGTCGCACCGTCGCCGATGCGGCAATTGCGCTGGGCGTGGTGCAGAGCCGGACGTTCGACGGACGAGATGCAGCAACCGGCGGCGTCCCCTTGGGATGGCAGGGCCGATTCACGCGGCCTTTAAACATTCCAAACGATTACACGCAATTCCTCGACCCGCATGGTCTCAAGGGCGCGCGCATCGGCGTGACCAGGGCAGGCCTGAACGGTTTCGATCCGCTCGTACCCACGCCACCGCTGGTGCTGGCACAATTCGAGGCTGCGCTGAACGCTATAACTGCGGCGGGTGCCACGCTCGTCGACCTTGACGCAGCGGGATTCACATTCCCAGCGGGGGGCGGCGAGACTCTCGTGCTGCTATTCGATTTCAGAAATGATATTAAGACGTACTTCGCCACTCGCGTGGGAGTTCCAATGGCAGGCAAGACCTTGACCGACGGAATCGCTTTCAACAACGCGCATGCGAGTGTCGAGATGCCCTTTTTTAATCAGGATATCTGGGACCTTGCCGACTCACTGGCGCCGGGACCCGACGACCCGCAACCGGCCTTTGGCGGGATGACTTATAACCAGGCGCTCGCCATCGACCAAGCGTCGGGAGTGAATGGCATCGATGCGGCGCTGAGCCAATTTCATCTCGACGCCGTAGTCAGCGCGACTGATAATCCGGCCTGGGCTACTGACCTGCTCTATGGCGATCACTTCATTTACGGCACATCGAGCCTGGCCGCACCTGAAGGCTATCCCATAGTGCAAGTGCCTGCTGGCATGGTGTTCGGAATACCGATGGGCATCAGCTTCTTTGGAACGGCGTTCAGCGAGCCGACGCTTATTAAACTAGCCTCGGGGTTCGAGGCCGTCACTAAGGTTCGCGCGCACAACCTGCCGACGTTCCACCAGACGGTACCCTTCACCCACATCGCCGGAACGACGCTGCATCCGCCGAACACGGTGCCTCCGGCGGACAGTGTAAGCCAACAGGCCTCGCCGTCAAATGCAAGCCGCCCGCAAGGGTTGGAAGGGAGGAAGCCGCATCACTTGTGATCTGCGAGGGATAGTCAACGATTTAAGGGGGTGCAACTCTGGACTGCACCCCGCTATCCGATGACGGCGTAGAGACAGCCGCCCCGGCTGTCTGGTAGGGCCTAGCCCGATGTTTCCTGCAGCCGTGTGCTCGCCTGTTCGAGTTGTTTAACCGAGCTCGCCCATCCGAGTTAAGATCGGGCGATGTCCTCAAAGCCTGAAGATATAACCTCACAGCTTCCCACCGTCAAAATCTCCGGACGCGGCGCCGTCCGGCTTAAGCAAGGACACGTTTGGGTCTACCGCTCCGATATCGTCGCCGCTGACGGAGATCTTGTCGGAGCGCTTGTCAATGTGACGGATCAGCGGGGCAAATCTCTGGGTACCGCTCTCTACAGCGGCGCTTCTCAGATCGCGATAAGGATGATTTCTCCCGGGCTGGTTTCCGACCTGGAAACATTGCTGCGAGAGCGAATACGAGCGGCAATTGCCTACCGTGAGCGAGTGGTCCGGGAAACTGACGCTTACAGGGTCGTATTCAGCGAAGGCGACTTTCTGCCGGGCCTTATTGTCGACCGCTATAACGACATTCTTTGCTTCCAGGTGCTGACGCAGGCTATGGACGCAGCGTCGACGCGCGAAACCATTATTTCCGAGTTGACGGACTGCCTTCATCCCGCTGCGATTGCCGAGCGGGTCGATCCCCGCATTCGCGAATTAGAGCAACTTCCTGCCCGATCTTCAGGGCTGATTCAGGGAGACAAAACAGGCACGCTTATTTCGATGAACGGAGTTCGGTTTCACTACGACGCTTTGGAAGGGCAAAAGACGGGAGCATTCCTCGACCAGCGCGAGAACTATGCGGCGGCGCAATATGCGCGCGGCGAGGCTCTCGATGTCTTCTGTTATCACGGCGGATTTGCATTGCATCTGGCCAAGCATTGCTCAAGCGTCACCGGGGTGGACAGTTCCCGGCCGGCGCTGGTACAGGCCGAGCGCAACTCCATTCTGAACGGCCGTGAAATTGAGTGGATCGAGGCCAATGCGTTCGACCTGCTCAAAGATTATTCTGCCAGCGGAAGAAAATACGACACCATCGTTCTCGACCCGCCGGCATTTGCCAAAAACAAACAGACTCTCGATACCGCTTTGCGCGGATATAAAGAGCTGAATCTTCGCGCTTTGAAGATGCTGCGTCCCGGAGGGATGCTGATTTCGTGCTCTTGTTCCCACCACGTTAGCCCGGCTGAGTTCCTGGAAGTTATTACCCAGGCGGCCCGGGATGTCCACAGAACTATTCGTATCGTGGAAAACCGGGGACAGGCCAAGGACCATCCGATGTTGCTAACAGTACCAGAAACGGGTTATCTAAAATGCTTGATCATGGATGTAAGTGCATGATAATAAATGCACATTTACATGTTTATAATAACACACTAAGGTTATATGCTTTGTATCGGCTAACGCTTGGCTTCAGATTATATTCTGTCATATAGCCTTAAAACTAAAAGTCTTGAAAGGAGACTCAGATGACAGTAATTACCCGTTGGAATCCAGTCCACGAATTCACCACACTTCAAGATCGCATGAACCGCCTCTTTCGCACCTCATATGGATCCGAGGGCCAGGAGGAATCATTGACTAACACCAGTTTCGCCCCGCCCGTGGATGTCTATGAGGACGAGCACAATGTGACGTTGAAAATCGAAGTCCCGGGCATTGATGAAAAAGACATTGACGTCCGCATCGAAAACAACACGCTGACGGTGCACGGCGAACGCAAGTTCGAGAAGGAAGAGAAAGAAGAAAACTTCCGCCGCGTGGAACGGCAGTATGGAAGCTTCACCCGGTCTTTCACTTTGCCAAACACAGTTGATTCCGAGCAGGTTAAGGCCAATTACGACAAAGGCATTCTGAATATCAGCCTGCCGAAGAAGGCCGAAGCGAAGCCAAAGCAGATTAAAGTAAACGTCGGCGGCGAAAAGACGCTTGAGGGTAAGCAGCCCAAGAGCACAAGCCAAGCTGCGTAAGTCAGCATTGGAAATCGGACGTTCCTGTTTGTGTGGGAGGTGACGCGGCAGACGTCACCTCCCTATGTTTTTTGTAGAATGGGCCTGCCCGTGTGCATCTTGGGTTAGTTCAAGCAGTGCAAGGGTTACGAGGCAGCGGAAAGAATGACAAGTTGAGATAGGAATTAATTTATGGCGATTCGTTTCGACAAACTAACTCTAAAAGCGCAAGAGGCACTTCAAACCGCGAGTAACCTCGCGTCCGAACACGGCAATCCCGAGGTGATGCCCGTCCATCTGTTGGCAGCTCTTGTTGACGATCGCGAAGGAATCGTCCCTCCTATTCTGGAGAAGATCGGTATAGGGCCAGGGTCGATCTCGCGCGAACTGCAGGGTGAAATTGGGCAATTGCCGAAGCTGTCTAGTGGAGGAGCCGCTCAGCCCACGATGTCGACTCCGCTGAATCAGCTGTTGGAGCAGGCGTTCAAGGAATCCAGCAATTTCAAGGACGAATATGTCTCCACCGAGCATTTGCTTCTGGCGGCAACTCAGCTCAAGCGCGATCCGGCCGGAATCCTGCTCGGGCGACACGGTGCGACGCACGATGCCATCCTGAAAGCGCTGACTTCGGTTCGCGGTTCGCAGAAAGTTACGGACCAGAATCCAGAGGCTAAGTATCAGGCACTAGACCGCTATGCCCGCGACCTGACTGAACAAGCGCGGCGGGGCAAGCTTGATCCGGTAATTGGACGCGATGAAGAGATTCGGCGGGTGGTGCAAGTGCTATCACGACGCACGAAGAATAATCCTGTGCTGATTGGCGAACCGGGCGTGGGCAAGACCGCGATCGTGGAAGGACTGGCCCAGCGAATCATTTCTGGGGACGTTCCCGAGGCTTTGAAAAATAAACGCGTGGTTGCGCTCGATCTGGGCGCGATGTTAGCGGGCGCGAAGTACCGCGGCGAATTTGAAGACCGGCTGAAAGCTGTGCTCAAAGAGATTGAGGATTCCTCAGGTCAAATCATTCTGTTCATCGACGAACTTCACACTTTGGTCGGCGCCGGCGCCTCCGAAGGCGCGATTGACGCGTCGAACATGCTGAAGCCCGCTTTGGCGCGCGGCGAACTGCGTGCCGTAGGAGCGACCACTCTCAATGAATATCGCAAATACATCGAGAAGGACGCCGCACTCGAACGCCGCTTCCAGATTGTTTTCGTCGGCGAACCGAATGTCGAAGACACCATTGCGATTCTTCGCGGATTAAAAGAGCGCTACGAAGTCCATCATGGAGTGAGGATTAAAGATTCCGCAATCGTCGCGGCCGCAACACTCTCTCATCGCTACATTTCCGATCGCTTCCTGCCTGACAAAGCCATCGACCTGATTGATGAAGCAGCAGCCTCACTCCGTATTCAAATTGATTCGATGCCTACGGAGATCGATCAGCTCGAACGACGCGCCACGCAACTCGAGATCGAGCGTCAAGCTCTCAAGAAGGAGGACGACCGCAATTCGAGGGAACGGCTTTCCGTCATCGATAGAGAACTGGCTGGCATCCGCGAGAACGCCAACGCATTGAAAGCCAAGTGGAAGCAGGAAAAGGACCTCATCGCGCGTTCTCGCGAGCTCAAGGAAAACATTGAGAAGCTGAAGCTTGAGGAGCAAACCGCGGAACGCCAGGGGAACCTGCAGCGCGTTGCTGAAATCCGTTACGGACTGTTGCGTCAAGCTGAAGAAGAGCTCGCAAAACTGAGCGCGCAAATGGAAAGCAAGGGTCAGTCCCGAATGCTGAAGGAAGAAGTCGACGAAGAAGATGTTGCGCGCATCGTCTCGAAGTGGACGGGCATTCCGATTTCAAAAATGCTCGAAGGTGAAGTCAAGAAGCTGATCACCATGGAGGATCGGCTGCGTCAGCGGGTTGTCGGCCAGGATGCGGCGGTAGAGCGCGTGGCCAATGCAATTCGCCGATCGCGTGCCGGACTGAGCGATCCGAAACGGCCGATTGGTTCGTTCATTTTCCTCGGACCTACTGGCGTCGGCAAGACAGAACTGGCCCGCGCCCTCGCCGAATTTCTGTTTGACGACGAGCATTCGATGGTACGCATCGATATGTCCGAATACATGGAGAAGCATGCCGTCTCCCGCCTGATTGGCGCGCCTCCGGGATACGTCGGGTACGAAGAAGGTGGCCAGCTTACCGAACAAGTACGCCGCCGCCCCTACGCAGTCATACTATTTGACGAAATCGAGAAGGCCCATCCGGATGTGTTCAACGTCCTGCTACAAATCATGGATGACGGGCGCCTCACCGATGGCAAGGGACGTACGGTAGATTTCCGCAATACGGTGATCATCATGACTTCTAATCTCGGCTCGTCATACTTACAAGCGGAGAACCTGCAAAGCGAAGAAGATTACGAGGCAGCAAGCAAGCAGGTCATGAACATTCTGCACGTGCATTTCAAGCCGGAATTCCTTAACCGCGTGGACGACATCATCATCTTCCGTCCACTGAGCAAAGAGCAATTGGTCAGAATCATTGAGCTTAGGTTGGAAGACGTGCGCCGGTTGCTGGCGGACCGCAAGATATCCCTCGAATTAACTGATGCAGCAAAAGATCTCTTGCTGGCAGAAGGCTTCGATCCAAACTTTGGCGCAAGACCATTGAAGAGAGCGATTCAGAAGGTGATTCAGGATCCGCTTGCCATGAAGATTCTCGACGGCGAGGTGCTGCATGGAGATCACGTGGTGGCGGATGCCAGCGGAGGCAAGGTGAAGTTCGAAGTGAGCCAGAGGGTGGGACAGAGTGAAACGCGGGTTTGATCGCGTACAGACGGATGCCCTCGTCCGTCCGGTTGAAATCCACTCGACCGGGTTATTTCTTCAGGGCAGCTTAAAATTCACGGCGATCTGCGTCTGGACGTCAACCGGCTGGCCATTCAGAGTGTAAGGTTTGTATTTCCATTGTTTCACTGCGGCCAGCGCAGCTTGAGCGAGAATTGGATCGCCCTTGATGAGTTTGGTGTCGGAAATTGAACCATTCTTATTTATGTTAGCCGAGAGTAGCACCATACCTTGCTTGTGCATCTGCACAGCCTGCGGAGGATAAACGGGCTTCACCCTTGTGAGAAGCATCCCTTCCGTGATCCCCTGGGACACTTTCAATATTTCCGGAGCCCGCTTGGGCATCGGTAGCGGGGTGTTACCCACTAGTCCGGCGATAGTCTTGTCACTCGCGACGGATGCGACTTGCAAGGGAGGCGGCGCAATTGTCTGATCAACTGGGACCGGTTTTTCCTCAACCACGACAGGATTGCCTTTTACCGTCAGACCTTCAGGTGCCTTTTTCGCAGGGACTGAAGTCGCTTCATCTCCGGAATCGGCGATGGGGGTCACAGCAACCGCTTTGCCTGGAGCGGGTTTTCCGCTCACCGGCGTAGCAGTCCCCGATTGAGTCGCCTGCTGATTCAGCCGAGTAGCCGGTTGTGACTGACTCGCCGTCGGTTGTGATTGCGATTGCATCGTAGCGGATTGCGGCTGCGCTGCTCCTGACTGAGATTGCAACACGAGCTCTTCATCTGCTTGCCCTGATTCCGTAGCCGGAGACGCCGCTGTAGAAGATCCAACTGGCGCCGCGCTTGGTTGACCCTGTGCGACAGATGGGCTACGGCCGATATGCATCTTGCTCCAGCCGAAATATCCAGCCGCAGCTAACGCGATCACTATGATCGCAGCGATGAGAGGCATCTTGCTGCTCTTGGTCTCGTGAGCAGACGAAGCGAAGTGCGGAGCATCCCCAGCGGTTTCGCCTTGAGGAAGTGATTTTTCAGCGGCAACTTCATGACCGTTGTGAAGCGTTGAGGCGTCCGATGCGCTGGGCTTCGCGGTCTTCGTCGCTGGAAGTGGCGATTCTTTAACTTTGGCTGGAGCGACTGCAGCACCCATGCCTTGGCTCGAGAAAACCCCGGTACTGAAAGGGCGTCTACCCGTCGAAACCGACCCGAGTTCTGGATTAGTTCCGGGCAAGGATGTCTTCGTTTCTCCGATTGAGCCTGGCAGTGGCTGCCACGGAGATTTGGTTTTTTGTGAAGTGCCAAGAATTTCTGGGACGTGTGCGGCAGGTTTGTTACCCAATGGGTCGGGGATTGATTCGAGGAAGGCGGCTTCTGCCGGTTCCGGTTTTGGCGTCGCATCGTGGGCGACTTCGAAAGATGAGCTCACCGCGGTAGATACGGGAACTGGAAAATTGGCCGGGGTCCTGAGAGCAGCAAAGGGGGCGGCAGCAACGGACTTCTGCGTAGCAGGTGGCGCTCCGGTGCTTCGTGTCTGGTCGAGGGTCCCCGCTCCCAGCCTGGATGTTTGCTCCGCACTGGAAGTGGCTACCATGGCCGGCTTCCCGGCTTCCGCCTTCTTAAGCAGGCCGCGCGCGACGCGTAAAGTCCCCTTCGACTGTTCCACATTGATTGGTTTTGTGAGGACCAGATTGGCGCCGATCCTGAAAGCTTTTGCGACACCGGCCTGTCCCTCGACCACTGCGACCGCAAGCGACCCTTGGTTCGATCCTGAGTTTCGCGCGCTCTTAAAGAGCAGCGTGGCATTTTGTTCGTTGTCACAATCCACGACAATGGCATCGAATTGCGTTGCCATGAGCTTCTTGACAGCCACGAAAGGCTCGCAGCATGGTTCAACGGTAAAATCCAACTCAGTCAGGACTTGAGTGACAACACGGGTAGTCTTCTCATCGGTGCAGAATAAGAGGGCTTGGTGGCTCATATTCTGTCATCGTAGGTACTGAAGTGGGGGCCTTCAAGTTACGCTGGTAATTGCCAGAGAGCAGGTTTTATTGGCGAAAACGCTTTGCTCTCTTGTTCAATGTTCGATCTCTTAACGTTCAATTTCTCAGCGTTTTACCAGTTTTGAGGGTGTACTGGATTCTCTCCTGCGTCTTTCGCTCACCGCATAGGGATTTAAAGGCTTCGCGCTCTAAATCCAGAAGATATTGCTCGCTAACAGGAGTTCCCGGAGTGACCGAACCTCCGCACAAGACCTCGGCAACTTTGGTCGCAATTTTTACTTCATGCTCGGTAATGTAATCTCCCTGACGCATCAGGTGGATTCCCATTCTTAGCGCCGCCAGGACGTTCTCGCCGGGAGCGGGAATGTCGTTGCGCGGTTGCGGCGGTTCGTAACCAGCACGCACCATTTCCAGTGCGCGTGTTTTCGCATCGGATAGCACTCGTTCTCGATTCATCGTGATGAGATCGCCTCCGCGAAGAAATCCAAATCCGCGGGCTTCCTGGGCAGAAGTTGCGACCTTGGCTGTCGCAACAATTTCGAATGCCTTCTTCATCGCTTCCATTAATTCGACGGATTCTCCCCGTCCCCCCGCGCGAATGGAGGTCGCGCTATCAACTGCCCGTAGCAACATCTCTTTGCATCCGCCAGCGCCGGGGAGTAGGCCTACACCGACCTCGACAAGCCCCATGTAGAGTTCGGCGTGCGGTTGAAGCGCAGGTGCATGGAGAGAAATTTCCGCTCCTCCGCCAAGGGTCATGCCGAAAGGTGCGACCACAACTGGCTTCGGATAAAATTTCACGGCCTGGGTCATTTCCTGGAAGCCCTTGATGGCGAGATCTACTTCATCCCACTCTTCCTCCTGAATCGACATCAACAGCAGCATCAAGTTTGCGCCTACGGAAAAATTCGTCGCATCATTCGTAATGACGAAAGCGTCGAAATTTTCGCCTGAGCCGCCGGGCTTCAACGTCTGTGAAATGAGTTGGACGATATCGGTGCCAATGGAATTCATCTTGGAGTGAAATTCGATGCAACCGACACCGTCCCCAATGTCGACGAGCGAAGCTCCAGAATTCTTTTTCACAACGCCGTGGGATTTCTTCGCAATTGCTACCGACCACACGCCCGCGGGAATTTCGACGGGTTCGTAAGCCAGGGTCTTAAGATCAAAATATGCGCGGCGGGATTTTGCCTTTGAATTCTCTGAGTACCAAGACCTGCTTCCAGAAAACAAAAGCTTCTCAACATTCGATGAAACTGTCTTCCCTTCTTCCTTCATCCGTGCAACGGTCGTCTCGACTCCGACTGCATCCCATAATTCGAACGGGCCCATCTCCCAATTGAACCCGAGGCGCATGGCGCGATCAATCTCGACGACTGAATCAGAAATCTCTGGGATGCGATTGGCTGAGTACGTCCACAGATCGGATAATGCGGCCCACAAAAATTCTCCAGCTTGATCGGTCTTCGCGGCTGACGAATTGCCTACCGATGAAGTTCCATCTGTCATTCCCAACAACATGCGAACACGAGCACCGGTGTCTTCTACATTTTTTGCCATTTCGAGCGACGGGAACTTAGGCTTCTGGCGGGGATGGTATTCAAGAGTCTTCCAATCGAGAGCAAGGCGCTCCTCGTCTCGATCTGCAGATTTCGATTTCTTGTAAAAGCCGCCTTTGGTTTTATCTCCAAGCCACTTTCGGGTGAGCATCTGCTGAAAAAACTCGGGCAATCGCAGATCGCTCCGCTCATCGTGGACATTTTCAGTCATAGTTTCGGCGACGTGTCCCAGGATGTCGAGACCGACAAGATCGATGGTGCGGAAAGTTGCGGATTTCGGCCATCCCAGCACTTGACCAGTGAGGGCGTCGACCTCTTCGATCGTAAGATCCAGTTCTTGCATCAGCCGCATGACGTTCATCACGGAAAAGGTGCCGATACGATTTGCGATGAAGTTCGGCGTGTCATTCGCGAAGACGATCCCTTTACCAAGATGGATATCTGCGAATGCCGTAACGGCATCGATCGCGGCCGGGTCCGTTTCAGGCGTCGGTATGATCTCCAGCAGCCGCATGTAACGTGGCGGGTTGAAGAAATGAGCGCCAAACCAACAGCGGCGGAGTTCGTCAGGAAATCCTTCTATGATCTTTTCGACCGAGAGGCCACTGGTATTTGTAGTAACGATCGTTCCCGGTTTGCGGACCGCTTCAGTCTTCCTCAGAAGAGTTTGCTTAACTTCCAGATTTTCGAGGACCGCTTCAATAATCCAATCGACTTCGGCGAGTTTGCCCAAATCATCTTCGAAGTTTCCGATTGTGATGAACCGGGCCAGCGAAGCGTCCATGAAGGCGGCGGGTTTGGATTTCTTTGCGGCCTCCAGCCCAGCTGCAGCAATCGAATTGCGGCTGCTTCCAGTCGCTCCGGCGGGAACAATATCGAGCAGGAAGCTGGGAACACTAGCGTTCGCAAAATGAGCGGCGATGCGCGCTCCCATCGTTCCAGCACCAAGAATAGCGGCCTTGTGGATTTGCTTCATAGTGAATTAGAAAAATCTCAGTGAGTTGAGCCCTACGCGATTTTATTAAGAAATAAGCTTTGCCAGAATAAACGCCGCTGTGGCTGCCAGTCCTCCGATGATCATGGTTTGCGTTGCACTGCGCAACTTCCCCGTGTCAGTGAAGCTTCCTTTGATATATCCGAAAATTCCCAACGCGGCTAATGTGACGACCGCCGAAACCATCAATCCTTGCGAAGCGCTTGAAAATACCAAGTACGGGGACAACGGAATGATTCCTCCCGCAATATACGCACCTGCAATGGTGGCGGCGCTGGTAATCGCGCGACCGGATTCCGGAGGCTCTAGCCCCAGCTCAAAGCGCATCATGAAATCCACCCACGCATCGGGACGGCGGCTCAGCGCCTCCGATATTGAATTGCTTTCTTCTTGCGTGAGTCCATACTGCTGAAACACGCGGCTGACCTCCGCCATTTCTTCTTCCGGAATTTCTTTGATCTCACGATACTCGCGCCCGCGCTCCTGCTCATAGTGCTCAGCGTCGCCGCGGGCTGCCAGATAACCGCCGAGGCCCATCGCAATTGAGCCGGCAGCAATTTCTGCCAGGCCGCCGACTACCACCAGATGGGTGCTTTGCACTGCGCCTGACAATCCCGCTGCCAACGCGAACGGCACAGTCAGCCCGTCCGACATTCCGATCACTACGTCACGGACAAAGTTGCCAGCCGTGAAATGTTTTTCGACGTGCGGTTTCACGCTATTCCTCCGGATGTGATTTCAGATACGCCTCCGCGAGCGCGGCCACTTCACGCTCTCCGCGGTAGGCAAGTTTGTTCGCGGCTTCTTCCAGCAGTATCCAGATTGCTCGTTTGACTTCAATCCGCATTCCCGGATCGATGTCGTCAATTTGTCCCGACTGATACCGCAGCAAGTAAAAACTCACAATCTTAAAAACGCGTTGCTGGTCGCCCCACGAACGTATGTAAGCGTACTTGATGTCTTTGAGTTTCGCGACGATTTGAGCGCTAAGTCCGGTCTCCTCTCGAACCTCGCGAATCGCTGCCTGATCTGGTTTCTCCCCGGAATCGATTAATCCCTTGGGTAAAGCCAGTAACATTTTTTGTGAACTCTTGCGCTTATTCGAGACAGAAACCGCCACTGGAGCGGCTTTTTGAGGCTCGATGGCCGCCATTTCCCACCCGTTTTGACTAGGCCGAACCACTACGCCGCCAGCCGAGATCTCCCGGACCATGCGCTCTAAGCTATCAGGAGCAGAGTAGTTAGTCACCGCATACGGTTTAGCCTGTAAATCCGCAGTGGTAACTCACCCGGGTAATACCTTCCGGATATCGCAGCTGGCGGTTGCTGGCATCTAACTTGCTAGATAGTTAAACCGGGAAAGACCGTGATGTGAGGTCTCCATGGAAAGCGGTAAACCGAGCATAGCGAAGAAGAGCCTGGGAAAGATCGTTCGATCGGTGCAGGCGATTGGGAGAGAGCTCTCAGCTCGCGCCTCCCATCTGACCGAAAGCACGTCGGGCATCAGTCTGGCTCTGGGAGGCGGTTTCGCCCGCGGCATCGCGCACATCGGTGTTCTGAAAGTCCTCGAAGAAGAGAATATTCCTATTCATTTTGTAGCGGGCACCAGCGTGGGCGCTCTGATTGGCGCTGCGTATTGCAGCGGGCTTTCTGTCGCGGAGTTGGAAGAGGTAGCTTCTCACGTGCGCTTCAAGCATTTTGCGCGCTGGACCCTTTCTCGCTACGGATTTGCCAGCAACCAACGAATGATCGGATTTCTTAACAGCGTCCTCAAAGTAAAAACATTCGAGGAATTGCGAATCCCGCTGGCAGTAGCAACAACAGACTTCTCAACCGGTGAAGGCGTCGTGTTCCGGTCCGGCGCATTGATCGACCCGGTGCGCGCCAGCTGTGCGTATCCCGGAATGTTTCTTCCAGTAAGAATCGACGGCCGGTTGCTGATCGACGGAATGTTGGCCCATGCAGTTCCCACGCAGCCATTGCGAGAGATGAGTACGGATCCGGTGCTAGCCGTAAATCTTAGAGGGAAATGGACCGGCGCCGAAGGTCCGAGACATTTATTTGACGTAATCGGACAGTGCTTTGCCATCGCGCAAGAGATGAACTGTTCTCTCTGGCGATCAGCGGCCGATCTTGTGATTGAGCCGGACGTCAGCCAATGCAAGTACGATGGATTTGAGCACAGCGCTGATTTAATACGATCCGGCGAAATCGCCATGCGGGCCGCGCTGCCAGAAGTCAAAAAGTGGCTGCAACCAGAAATGACCACAGCTCTGACGATCTCAAAGGCTCCCGTAATTCAGCCCGCCAGCATGACCGGGGACTACGTTTAGTCTTCGCTGAAACTCCCGTTTCACTCATCGGTTTTTTCCCACGAGTTGAGCGGTAGTCCACTCTAAAGACGCATTTAATAGCCGCCGCTCTTCGGGCGAGAAACTATTGTATCGACCAGAGTTGATCTGGCGCCGGCCGGCGTCGGGAGGCATCGCGCGCAGCGCTAGAATTACATTCTTTACAGCAGGACGCAGACCTGACGGCAGCGGATGTGCAGTGTAATGTGCAGGGTGGTAATTGTCCGTCGTCTCGCTAGTGGCCGTCCTCGAATTCGGAGCTACCGAAGTCGGAACGGACGCACGAGCGTAAGAGTCATGGGTATACTCGTCGGACGCGGGTGCGCTTGAATTTTCAGCTGATTCATCTCCGTCGCCCGGTTGAGAACTTGGATCAGAGCCATTGTCACCGCTGTAGCCGTAACCTCCGTATGGATAGTAAGACCCATAAGCGGCGGAGTAGGGATAATAGTACGGGTAATAATAGTACGGATAAGCAGGCCAATAAGATCCCCAGCCAAAGCTAAGACCCAACCCCCATCCGTAGCCATATCCGTATCCTGGGTAGCCCCAATAGCGGCCGCCCCAATAACCACCACGCCCGTAATAGCCGCGCCCACCGTAGTATCCACCGCCGTAATATCCGCCGCGGCCGTAGTAACCGCCGCGCCCGCCGTAATAACCACTACCGCCGCGATAGCCACCACCCCCGCCAAAGGAGCCGCCGTGGAATCCTCCGAACGAATGGCTTCCACCGCCGCGAAACCCTCCACCACCGCGCTGGGCAAAGGCCGCGCCGCACAGCACGACAGATACCGTTACTGCAAGAAGCATTCCTAACCAATATTTTTTCATCTCAGGAATCTCCATTCGGCATCCGAAAACGGTTATCACTATACACCCGTTCCGCGACGGTCTATGAGCGAAGAATACTGGGAACAAATAGGGATTTAGACTGAGGTGTTGAGTATCGACGCAAGGGCGTGTACTCGGATAAGCCCACGCCCCGAAATGTTTAGACGGAAAGCAACCGCTGGAAGAAAGAACGATAGCGTTGCAGAGCCATGCGAAGATCTTCGGTCGAAATGTTATCACCGCGATCCCATTGCTGCTCCAACTTTGATCGTTCCTCGGCGAAGACTTCTGCCAGCCGCTTCATCGCGGCAGCCACAAGACCGTCCGCTTGTTCGACTGCGCGCCGTGGTTCGTCGACAAAGGTTCCCTGGACGTCAGTCCAGCGGCGTCGCAGATCTTCTAGTTCATTGTTAGAGAACAACGGAGTGGTTTCGAGTTTATCCGGGACCGAAGTCGCCTCTTGACGTTTCTCCGAGACGCGATCTCCCGATGGACGCTCGGCTAGAACGGGCTTCGGCCGATCTTCGGACGGGACCGGAGGGGCGGCGGGGGACTGGCCGGGCGATGCACCGGGGCGTTTGCCTTGAGCTAAGTCCGCGGTTGTCAAATCTTCCTCGAAATCATCTTTCCTCAGTGGCACGCTCATACTCATGCCTCCTTCCTCATGGGTGCGCGAATTTCAAGCAGTTCATCAAACAGCGATCGGTAATGAACCATAGCCTTGCGAAGATCTTCGGTACTTGCCTGACCGCGATCGTGGCGCAGGGCAATGTCGTGCGCGGCGCGGTAATTTTCAACCACTACTGGATGATCAACCGAAATGTCGGAAGCTTGCTGCTCAAAGTCTGTCAGGGGATAGCCTCGAGCTTTCATTAGCTCAGTTACCAGCTGATCCGCACGTGAAACCGATCCTTTCGGATCGTCAACAAACTGTGTTTGCACAGTCTTCCAGCGTGCCATGAAATCGGAACACGCGGTTTGAAGGAGCGGACGAATTTGAAATTTCTGTGCGCGCTTGGCGCGCATCTCAAGCACTCCTTCGGCACGCCGGACCTCTCCCTCCTTCTCGAGGACGCGATCATATTCGGGACCGAAACGCTCACGCAGTTTCTGGGAGCGCCGCTTTCGCGACAAGAAGAAACCGACGACGGCAATCAATACGATTACCGCAAAAACTGCAACCAATATCGTGATTTGCTGTTGTGTCATGCGGCCTCCGGATCACATTTTCTGATTCCACACTGATGTGCGGGGTTGTCTCGCAGTACGTAGAGAGAGACTGCATACCAGATTTTGCATTGAGAAAAAAAATAACGGGACACTCGCGTAGGTTTTTCGCCTGAGATATGCTGATGCATCCCCACTAATAACACGCCGAAGAGGATTTCCACCGTGCCCCAAAAATTAGATCTCTACAACAGCGCGTATGGGAACTACGAGTTGGATGCCTACCGGCAAGTGCGCGTCGAAACCTACGGCCAGGATTTTG
>Ga0073928_10006635_pt1 | contig 15456 bp, 15 predicted proteins | sample PaiPotPPA55metaG_FD_76969 | JGI IMG/M metagenome (GOLD analysis project Ga0073928, IMG submission 76969) | Iron sulfur acid spring bacterial and archeal communities from Banff, Canada, to study Microbial Dark Matter (Phase II) - Paint Pots PPA... ... | reverse complement strand
TCGGGATTCTGTTGGGCCGGGCCGCCGGCCGCCTCCTTGGCGACTGGGCCGAGTACGGCGGAATCGCGTTCCTCTTCATCGCCGGACTGCTGTTGCTCTGGCCCGCCAAGAGCGAGGCAGACGAGTCCAGGCGTCTGAACCTGCTGGCGCATGCGCGCGGCTGGGCGCTGTTCGGTCTTGGCTTGAGCATCAGCGTCGACGAGCTGACGATCGGCCTCAGCGCCGGGCTGATTGGCCTATCGATCCTGGCGACAGTTGTGTGGATCGCGATCCAGGCCCTCGCTGCGACGCAGATTGGTTTCCGTCTGGGCTCGCGCCTGGGTGAGGCCGCCCGCGAGCGCGCTGAATGGGCTGCCGGCGCGATGCTGATCGTGCTCGCGATCGTGCTCCTGGCGCTCAGGATCCACCCGATCTAGGTGCGTATCAGAGCGTCGGCGACGGCCAGTTCGGCACGAGCTGAGTGATCCCCGCGGACAGGATCGTCAGCTTGTTGGTCAGCAGCAGCAGGCCCATCGCGACGAGCACGGCGGCCGACACCAGGTCGATCGCACGCCGGTGACTGTTGAGCATGCGCACGAGCGGCCGCGTTTTCTCGAGCGCCAGCGCCAGGACGATGAACGGCACGCCCAGGCCCAGGCAGTACGCGACCATCAGGCCCAGGCCCTGCGCGCTGGTTCCAGAGGACACCGCCGAGCTCAAGACCGCGCTGAGAGTGACGCCGATGCAGGGCGTCCAACCGCTCGCGAATCCCATACCGAGGAAGAACCCACCGGCGACGCCACCGCGGGCCGGCGCCCGGTCCATCACGCGGTACTCGCGATCGAGCAGCGGGATGTGGATGAGCCCGGCGACGTGGGCCGCCATCACGAGAACGAACACCCCGGCTACGACCGGCACGTAGGCGCGAACAGGCTGCACCGCCAGCGAGAACAAATAGAAGAAGAGGATGAAGACAAGCGAGAGCCCGGCGACGAACCCGAAGCCGGCGGTGACCACTGGAAGCGTGTCGACCCGGGCCACGGCGGCACCCGGCCCGGCGCCAACCGCCACCGGCTGGGTCGCCCGCGCGCCTAGATACGCCAGGTAGGCGGGGACGAGCGGCAGCACGCAGGGCGAAATGAAAGAGACGAGGCCCGCGAGCACGGCGAGAGCCGGGCTGACCGAGTCGAGGCTGCCGACAGCCATCTCTAGGAGGCGACCGCGTTCGCCTGCCGAGACGTCTCGGCGATGGCGTCCGCGATGACGGGCCAGTAGCGCCTGGGGATGTTGTGGCCCATGCCTTCGAGCTCGATCAGGCGGGCGCCGAGAACCGCCGCGGCCACCAGGCGTCCATTCTCGAGGGGCACGAGGGGATCGTCGATCCCATGGACCACGAGCGTGGGCACCTTGACTCCGGCTAGCGCAGTCAGCCGGCTGCGGGCGCCGAGGATGGCGGCGAATTGACGCCCCAATCCGACCGGATAGAAGGAGCGGTCGTAGGCACGCGAGGCCCGGCGCCGTTCATCGTCGGGGTCGAATGGGTTGGCGGTCCCGACCAGCACGCGCCGGCCCGCGACCGCAGAGGCGATGGCCTCCTCACGCGTCGCGCCGGGCGCCCTGGTCAACACGTCCGCGGCGTCCGGAGTCGGTGCCACCGTGTCCTCACCGCCGGGCCCGGACATGATCGATGTGAGCGATAGCACGCGGCTCGGGTGGTTGATGGCGACCAGCTGCGCGATGAAGCCGCCCATTGAGGCACCGACCAGGTGTGCCGCGGGAATGACGAGAGCATCGAGCACCCCCACGGCGTCGTCCGCGAGGACGTCGAGGGTGTACGCGGGGTCGGCTTCGCCGTTGTACACCGCCATCACGTTGGGCGGCCCAGCGGACTCCATCTTCGTCGACAACCCCGCGTCGCGGTTGTCGTAGCGAATCAGATGAAAGCCCCGGTCGGTCAGTTCCTTGCAGAACTCGTCGTCCCAGCCCGTGAGCTGCGCGCCGAGGCCTGAGATCATCAGCAAGGCCGCGCCCGCAGGGTCGCCCCTCACCTCGTATTCGATCTCGATCCCATTGGCCTGGAGCCGCGCCACCGACTCATCGTAGTGGCGGCGGTACCCTAAGGCGAATGACGACTCAGCTGCCCTCTCGAGGTGAGGTGGACAAGCGCTTCACCTGGAACAGCGAGAGCGTCTTCCCCGATCCGGCGGCGTGGGACGCGGCCGTGAGCACCATCCACGCTCGGCTCCCGGACCTGGGCGAGTTCAAGGGCCACCTCGCGGACTCGCCCGACACGCTGGCCGACTGGTTCGAGACCTCGGAGAAGCTTCAGCGGCTGATGGCCAAGGCGCAGGTCTACACGTCCATGGAGTATTCGTGCGACGTCGGCGACCAGGGGGCGGCCGCCCGCGCCGACCGGGTACGTTCCACGAGCGCCCAGCTCAGCGCGGCGATGTCGTTCGCGCTTCCCGAGATGATCGCGATCGGGTTCCCCAAGCTTCGCGAGTGGGTCGCCGCCGACCCCCGCCTCGGCCATCTCAACCACTACTTCGACCGGATCGAGAGATTGCGCGAACACATCCGCGCACCTGAAGTCGAAGAGCTTCTGGCCCAGGTCGGCGACCCACTCTCGACGGCGGTCTCCGCTCACGCGGTGCTCGCCAACACAGACCTGAAGTTCGAGCCCGCCGCCGGGGTCGACGGGCCGGAAGAGGTCGCGCAGGGCACCATCAGCCACCTCCTGACCAGCCCGAACCGAGAGACCCGGCGCACCGCCTACGAGAGCTACGCCGACGCGCACCTCCAGATGCGGCACACGATGGCTGCGAGCCTCGCCGGCGGGATCAAGCGCGACGTCTTCTACGCTCGGGCGCGCCGGTTCCCGTCATCGCTCGACGCCGCGCTCGCTCCGAACCACATCCCGGCGGCCGTGTTTCACAACGTCATAAGGGCGTTCCGGGATAACCTCGGGACCTGGCATCGCTATTGGCGGGTGCGCCGCCGGGCGCTAGGTCTTACCAGCCTCAAGCCCTACGACACGCGGGCGCCGCTGGCGCCGCCAATCAACATCCCTTATGAGGTGTCCGTCGACTGGATCGCCGAGGGCGTGAGCCCGCTGGGCGAGGAATACGTGCGCATCCTTCGGCGCGGCGCCCTCGAAGACCGCTGGGTCGACATCTATCCGAACAAGGGGAAGCGCATGGGTGCCTTCTCGACCGGCTCGCCTGACACTTCCCCATTCATCTTCATGAGCTACAACGACGACATCTACTCCATGAGCACACTGGCTCACGAGCTCGGCCATTCGATGCACTCGTACTACGGGCGCAGGACGCAGCCGTTCGTCTACTCGAACTACGGGCTCTTCCAGGCCGAGGTCGCGTCGAACATGCACCAGGCTCTCACGCGGCGACACCTGCTCGCGACCAACAAGGACCCGCAGTTCCAGATCGCCGTCATCGAAGAGGCGATGTCGAACTTTCAGCGCTACTTCTTCATCATGCCGTCGCTGGCGCGGTTCGAGCTCGAGATCCATGAGCGCGCCGAGCGCGGCGGCGCTCTGACGGCCGATTACCTCAACGGTCTGATGGCCGACCTCATGGCCGAGGTGTACGGCGACGACGTCGAGCTGACCGGCGCCGATCGCGACCGCGCAGGCTCGACGTGGTCGCAGTTCCACACGCACCTCTACAGCAACTTCTACGTCTACCAGTACGCGACCGGGATCGCGGGCGCCCACCACCTGGCCGAGCGAGTCGGGTCCGGCCAGCACGGCGCGGTCGACGACTACATCGCCTTCCTCAAGAGCGCCGGCTCGATGTACCCGCTCGACGGACTCAAGCTCGCCGGGGTTGACATGGCCTCGCCCGAGCCGGTGCAGGCGGCGTTCGCGACCCTCGCGGACATGGTCACGCGACTAGAGGAGCTCACGGCCGCTAAATCGTGATTCGGTAGAGGTTCGAGTCGCGCAGCTCGAAGCCCATGCGCCGGTAGAGCCGGTTGGCGACCTCTCGCGCCGGACCGCGACCCGACTGCAGCTCCACGATCTGCACGCCACGATCGCGCGCGACGGCGAGACACGCGAGCACGAGCGCCTCACCGATCCCTTTGCCCCGCTCGAATTGGTCGACGACGACCTCGTCCAGCCGGGCCTTGATCCAGAACGGTGTGGTGTAGACGATCACGGTGGCCGTGCCGATGACGTCGTCGCCATCCCGGGCGACCAGCAAGGTCACCGCGGGGTCGGCGATGATCGCCTTCAGGCGCTGCATGGTCGGCACGGGCAGCGTCGGGTTGAGCTGAGTCAGGAGCCGCGCCAGCGCCTGTTCGAGCTCGGGAGTGGCTTCGGTCACAGGGTCGATGCGCATCACTGGAATCTAGAGCAAGCGCAACAGGGCTGCGGTGCCCGCGGCGGACGCGACCACGATGAGGAAGGGCGCCCGCAGCAGGACAGCAACCGCGGCCACCGCCAGGGCGGCCGCGCGCACGTCGATCACCAGGTGGTGGCCGGTCGAGAACGTCTGGGTGGCGATGAGCGCCGCCAGCAGCGCGACCGGCAGCAGCGGCACCGTGCGCTGGAGGCGCGGATCCTGCAGCAGCCGCTGGGGCAGCGAGAGTCCGGCGAGCTTGATGGCGTAGCAGGCGGCGGCGGCCGCCAGCAGGGCGAGCCAGGTCATCCCACCCCACGAAATCATCGATTTCGCGGGGACCCCGATTGGGGCCGCAATCCGAACAGGACGACCAGGACAGCGACAACCAGCAGAGGCACCCCTGCGGGAACGAAAGGAAGCAAGACGAGGGCGACGAGTGCGGCCGCCAGGGCGATCGCGATAGGTTCGCGCGCCCGGAGTCGAGGCGCAAGCAGGGCGAGGAACGCGGCCGGTGGCGCCGCGTCGAAGCCGAGGACCTTCGGATCGGGGAGGGCGTGCGTGGCCAGCGCGCCGATGAACGTGCCCAGGTTCCACAGGGCGAACACGCACAGCCCGGTGGCCCAGAAGGCGAACCGGCTCTCGGCGGGAGCGTCGCGCGCGATCGCCATCGCGGTGCTCTCGTCGATGACCAGCTGAGCGGCTCCAAGGCGGCGCGCGCCCGAGACCTCCAGCAGCGCGCCGAGGCGCAATCCATACAGTGCGTTGCGCGTGCCGAGCAGGGCAGCCGTGGCGGCGCCCGCCCACGGGCTGCCGCCCGAGGCGATCAGACCGACGAACGCAAACTGCGAAGCCCCGGTGAACATGAGCAGCGACAGCGCGGAGGTCTGGGCTATCGAGAGGCCGGCCGTGACCGAGATGGCACCGAACGAGAGCGCGTATGCACCGGTCGCGATGCCGATGCCGAGCGCATCGCGCGCGATCGCCCGATTAATCCCTCTCCCCTCGGGGAGCGGGTCAGGGTGAGGGTTTCGAGTGCTTTCTATTCGGGCGTCACGTAGGCGGCCGTGATGCCGCCGTCGACCAGGAACGTCGAGCCGTTCACGTAGCTGGACTCGTCGCTCGCCAGGAACAGCGCGGCGTTCGCGATCTCGCGTGCCTTCGCCAGCCGGCCCATCGGCAGGTGAACGCGGCGCCGCTCGTAAGCGCCCGGCGACTCGGAGAACAGGCGCATGAGCAGCGGTGTTTCCACCGGCCCGGGGCACAGAGCGTTCACGCGCACGCCCTGCCTCGCGAACTGCACCGCGAGCTCACGGCTCATCGAGAGCACCGCGCCCTTGCTCGCCGTGTACGCGATCTGCGAAGTCGCGGCCCCGACCAGCGCGACGAATGACGCCACGTTGATCACCGACCCGCCACCCGCCTCGAGCAGATGAGGGATCCCGTACTTGCAGCACAGGTACACGCCCTTGGCGTTGACGGCCTGGACACGATCCCAGGCGTCGGGTTCGGTGACGAGGATGGAGTCGTCGTCGGCGGGCATGATCCCCGCGTTGTTGTAGAGGATGTCGACGCGGCCGTAGCGCTTGACCGTTTCCGCAAACATGCCCTGCACGCTCTTGGGGTCGCTCACGTCGGCCTGGTAGAAGAAGGCCTCCCGGCATTCGGCCGCGCCCTTCTCCCCTGCCTCGCGCCCGACGTCGGCGATGCAGACCTTCGCGCCTTCCGACGAGAAGAGGATCGCCGCTTCGCGTCCGATGCCGCCTCCGGCTCCGGTGATCACCGCGACCTTGCCATCGAGCCTTCCCACTTAAGAGTGTCCCGACCCCGAGGTCCGCCGCCAGATTCGCGGCATCGGCGGCCGGAGCCAAGGAAGGGGTGGCGCAGCTAGGAGCGCATCGATAGATGCGTGACGACGCGGCGCCGGGCCCCCTGACGCAGGCTTCAGCGCCCGCCCGGGTCCCCACGGAATCGAAGATTCCGTGGGGTGGGCCGGCGCCCGGCCGACTAGGCCGCGAAGATGCAAGGACATTTGGGGTCGGGACACTCTAGCCCTCCGTCGACATGAACACGTTTTTCAGCTCTGAGTAGCCGTCCATTCCGGCCATCCCGAGCTCGCGGCCGAAGCCCGACTGCTTGAAACCACCAAACGGAGTGACCACGCGGACCGAGCTGTTGGAGTTCACGGAGAGGGCGCCGGTCTCGATGCCTCGCGCCACGCGGATGGCGCGCGCTCCGTCGCGGGTCCAGATCGAGCCCGACAAGCCATACGGCGTGTCGTTGGCGATCCGAATCGCATCCGCTTCGTCCTCGAACCTGATCAGCGCCGCCACCGGTCCAAACACCTCTTCGCGGGCGACGCGGTCGGCGGGCCCGGCCTCCACCAGAGTGCACGGGAACCAGTAGCCGGGACCTGAAGGCACCTTGCCCTGGAACATCGGCTTGCCCTCCACAAAGCCGGCGACGAGCTTCTTGTGTCCCGCGGAGATGAGCGGCCCCATTTCGGTGTCCTTGTCCTCGGGGTTGCCGACCCTGTACCGGCTGGTGGCGTCCGTGAGGAGGCCGGCGAATCGGTCGTAGACCGACTTCTGAACCAGGATGCGCGAGCGGGCGCAGCAGTCCTGGCCCGCATTCCCGAAGACCGCGGAGGGCGCCGCCGCCGCCGCGCGCTCGAGGTCGGCGTCGGCGAAGATCACGTTGGCCGACTTCCCGCCGAGCTCGAGCGTCACCCGCTTGATGGTCTTGGCCGCGCCCTCCATGACGCGGCGGCCCACCTCGGTCGAGCCGGTGAACCCGATCTTCGCGACGTCGGGATGGGCGATGAGCCGCGCGCCGGCCACCGAGCCCGGCCCGACGACCACGTTGACCACGCCCTCGGGAACGCCCGCTTCGAGTGCGATCTCAGCGAACCGAAGGGCGGTCAGCGGGGTGAGCTCCGCCGGCTTGAGCACGACCGTGTTGCCGCACGCGAGCGCCGGCCCGAGCTTCCAGCTCGCCAGCATGATCGGGAAGTTCCAGGGCACGATCATCCCGACCACGCCCAGTGGCTCGCGGAAGGTCATGTCGACGCCGCCGCCGACGGGGATGGTCTCGCCGTAATGCTTCTCGACCGCGCCGGAGTAGAAGTGGAAGACGTCGGCCACCATGCCGACTTCCCAGCGCGAGTCGCCCAGCGGCTTGCCGACGTTCGCGGTCTCCAGGCGCGCCAGCTCCTCGGCGTGGTCCTCGATCAAGGTCCCGATGCGGCGCAGCAGCCGCGCGCGGTCGGCGGGCTTGACCGCGCGCCATGCGGGATACGCCTTCTTGGCGGCGGCAACGGCGCGATCGGTCTCTTCCACCCCCGCGCGGTCGAGGTGCGCGATCGGCTTTTCAGTGGCGGGGTTGATGACCTCCAGCTTCGCCGTAGTGGTGCTCATCCTCGTTCGTACAACCTTTCGCGCTCGTAGCTGGTCACAACCTTGTAGAAAAGCTCCTGCTCGGTGCGCGCGTAGTTGAGGTAGTGGTCGATCACGTCGTCGCCGAACGCCTTGCGCGCCATGTTGCCCTTCTCCAGAGCTGTGATGGCGTCGCGGAGCGAGTGCGGAAACCGCTTTACGTCGGACTCGTACGCGTTGCCTGTGAACGCCGGGCCGAGCTCGAGCTTCTGCTCGATGCCGTGCAGGCCCGCCGCGATCAGGGCGGCAAATGCGAGGTATGGGTTGGCGTCGGCGCCTGGAATCCGGCATTCACCCCGCAGGTGCTGCCCATGGCCGACGATGCGGAAGCCGCACGTGCGGTTGTCGTGACCCCAGGCGAGCGTCGTCGGCGCCCACGAGGCGGCCGCGTAGCGCTTGTACGAATTGATGTTGGGCGCGAGAAAGATCGCGAGCTCCGACGCGCATGCGATGTGGCCCGCCAGGTACCGGCGGAACGTCTCGGACTCCCCATCGAACGTGTTGCGGCCATCGTGCCAGAGGCTCGAATGAATGTGGCATGAGCTACCGATCCATCGGTGGTCGGGCTTGGCCATGAAGGTGACCGAGCAGCCGTGCTGGTTGGCCATCTCCTTGATGCCGTTCTTGTAGATCACGTGGTTGTCGGCCATCGTCAGCGCGTCGTCAAAGCGGAAGTTGATTTCCTGCTGGCCGGGCCACGCCTCACCCTTCGAGCTCTCGACAGCGATGCCGGCGCCCTTCATCCCCTTGCGCACGGCGCGGATGAACGGCTCGTCGTAGGTCGTCGCGAGCACGTGGTAGTCGAGGATGTACGCGACGGACGGCGTGAGGTCGGTGTAGCGCTTGGCGTGTGCCTCGGCAAACGTCTCCTTCATCAGGTAGAACTCGAGCTCAGAGCCGACCATCGGTTCGAAGCCGAGCGCACGGCATCGTTCGATTTGCTTGCGCAGCACCTGGCGGGGCGACGGCGTCACCGGCTTGCCGTCGTGCCAGGCGACATCGCATAAGACCAGAGCGGTCGCATCCAGCCATGGGATGCGGCGAAGAGTCTTGAAGTCGGGCACCAGGTCGAAGTCGCCGTACCCGCTCTCCCAGTTGGCGATGGCGTAGCCCGGCACAGGGTCCATCTCCATGTCCACGGCCAGGAGGTAGTTGCAGCCCTCGGTGGACTCGCCGCCTGCTGCCGACTCGACGAAGTATTCGGCATCCACGCGCTTGCCCATGAGGCGTCCCTGCATGTCGGTGAAGGCGACGACGACCGTGTCGATCTCGCCACGCTCGACGCGCGCGGCCAGGTCGTCCTGCGTCAGGTGCGCTTTGCGCGTTTTCGGTTCAGTGAGCATCGTTACCTGCGGCTCGCCGCCCTGGCGACGAAGCGCTCGAAAAGCCTACGCGCCCAGGGCAGGTCGGTCGTGAGCTCCTCCGGGTGGCACTGCACAGCGACGATCAGCCCGTCGTCCGACTCGACGCCCTCGACAGTGCCGTCCTCGCCGCTTGCGGTCTGCTGAAGCCCGGGGGCGAGGTTCTTCACCGCCTGGTGATGGAAGCTGTTGACCCGGATCTTGTGCTCCTGGGCCGCGTGTCCCAGCTCCGAGGTGGGATCGACTTCGATGGTGTGGGCCAGATGCCTGCGGCCATGCTCTCGCACGTCGTGCTCGTCCAGGTGCTGAACGAGCGAACCGCCGAGGGCGACGTTGATGACCTGCTGGCCACGGCAGATCCCCAGCACGGGTAGCTCGCGCAAGCGCGCCTCGCGGAAAAGCCGTAGCTCGGTCTCGTCCAGCTCGGGGTCGATGGGTCCGACCTTGTCGTCCTTCTTCTCCCCGTACAGGGATGGGTCGACGTCCCAGCCGCCTGGCAGCAGCAGGCCGTCGACCTCGGGCAGCTCGGCTGTGCCGGGCGGCAGCTCCACCGGCTCCGCGCCGGCGGCCTCGACCGCCCGGCGGTAGGGCGCGTAGTATTCCGCGCCCCGCCGCGGGCTGGTCGTGATGCCGATCCTCGGCCGCTGGTGGTTGCTCAGCGAGCCTTGCTCACTGGACGAGCACTCCGCCGAGCTCGGCCTCGATCTTCGCGAGTTCTTCGGCAGTGCCCTGGACCTTAGGACCCTTGAACCAGTTCTTCGCCGAGAGCAGCCAATAGCCGCCGGAGTAGATCAGCACAGCTCCGACCGCCACCGGGGCGTAGTTGAACGTTTGCAGCGTGTTGCCAGGCGCGGCCTGGGGCAGCACGAAGAGAATCGTGATGAACACGATCCAGATCACCGCAATCCAGCCGACCAACGGGCTCCAGCCTCGCAAGTGCCATGGGCCCCTAACGAAGCGATTGCCAGCCAGCCGGCGAAGGAGGATGGGGATGCCGTAGGCGATGTACAGTCCGATGACCGCGATCGAGGTCACAGCCGTGTAGGCAACCGGGTTCCACAGGTAGGGGAGGCCGAGGATGAAGGCCCCCACGGCCGCAAACCAGATGGAGTTGGTCGGGGTGCGCGTCCTGGCGTTGATCTTGTGCCAGAACTGCGATCCAGGAACGGCACCATCGCGCGAGAAGGCGTAGATCATGCGCGAGTTAGCGGTCACTGAGGACATACCGCAGTAGAACTGAGCGCCAATCACGATGAGGAGCAGGAACGAAGTCCAGCTCTTCCCGAGTGCGTCCAGGAAGATCTGGCCGGGCGCGGCCACGCCTGCAGCGAACTCACCGGCGTAGTTGGACTGGGTGATCGCGGCGGTCACCCCGATCAGCAGCACCCATCCGGCGATCAGCGAGATGATGATCGACCACACAATCCCTCTCGGGCCAGAGATCGCCGCATTGTGCGTCTCCTCAGTCATATGCGCGGAGGCGTCATAGCCGGTGAACGTGTACTGGGCGTTGAGGAGGCCGGTCAGCGCGACGTAGAGCCCGGCTATTGGGAAGCTGAACCCTGTCTGGTTCTCGAAGTGCGTGAAGACATAGCTGAAATCGTTGTGGTTCTTCGGGACGATGAACAGCACCGAGACGATGATCAGCACGCCTGTCAGGTGCCACCAGACGGAGACGTTGTTCAGGAAGGCCACCAGCCCGACGCCGAACGTGTTGAGCAACCCGTGGATGAAGAGCACAACGGCGTAGATCCCGATGATGTACGGCGGCGCCACGGGATAGCCGAACCAGAGGTTGAGCAGAAAGTCGATGAAGAACGAGAGCCCAAAGTCGATCCCGGCCGTGATCGCAACCTGGCCCAGCAGGTTGAACCAGCCGGTGAACCAGCTCCAGCCGGCCCCGTGTTTGCCGCCGAGCTTCGCAGACCAGTAGTACAGTCCACCGGCCGTCGGGTAGCTGGAGGTCACCTCGGCCATCGCCAGGCCGACCAGCGTGACCATGATGCCGACGAACGGCCAGCCTAAGGTGATGACCATCGGGCCGCCGTTGGTCATTCCAAACGCGTAAACGGTCAGACACCCGGACAGGATCGAGATGATCGTGAACGAGACCGCGAAGTTGGAGAACGTCGACATCCTGCGACGCAGCTCCTGCGCATACCCCATCCGGTGAAGGGCTTCGACGTCGGAATCGTGGGCCGCGACGCTCATGCTTTACCCCTTGAATCCCTCGGGACGCCCGGCAGCGCCCATCAGCCATATTTCGGGCTTGCGGGGAAGCTATCAGCCGATAGGATTCTTGTCAAGAATGTCTCGGATCGTGACCGAATGAGGCGAGATGTAACAAATGACACGGGCGCCCGCGTGGGCGAGCTGGTGCGCCAGCACCAGGCCGGCCTCAGCCCCGCCGAACGGAAGCTGGCGAGGGTGCTCCTGGCGTCGTATCCGATCGCGGGGCTGGAGAGCGTGGCCCGGTTCGCCGAGCGCGCCGGGGTGAGCCCGCCAACCGTCACGCGCTTCATCACCAAGCTCGGCTTCCGAGGCTACCCCGAGTTCCAGGAGGTGCTCCGCCAGGAGGTGCAGGCCCGCCTGTCCTCGCCGCTCGCCAGGTATCACGGCGACGAAGCCGCACGGGGGGCCAGCTCGCTGGTGCACGACGCACTTGAGATCTCGCAGCAGAACCTGCAGGCCACCCTCGAGCTGCTCTCTCACCGAGACGTCGAGGAGGTGGTCGAGCTGCTCGCCGACGTCCGGAGACGGGTGCTGGTCATCGGCGGCCGGCTGAGCGGCCCGCTGGCGCGCTACCTCGCCGGGCAGCTTCATCTCCTGCGGCCGGGCATCGAGCTGGTCGACTCCGAGCGCACAGCGGCGGCGCAGCAGCTCATCGACATGCGCAAGGGCGACGTCCTGGTGGTGTTCGACTACCGGCGGTACCAGGCGGACACCATCGACAGCGTGCGCCTGGTCTCCGGCCTCGGCGCCAACGTCGTGCTCTTCACCGACCCCTGGCTCTCCCCTGCCTCGGCGTTCGCGCGCCAGGTGGTGGTGACCAGCGTCGAGAACGTCGGGCCGTTCGACTCGCTGGTGGGCGCGACGGCAGTGCTGGAAGCGATCGTGGCCGCCGTGCTCTCACGCCTGGGCCAGCGCGCTGAGGCGCGCATGAAGAGCCTCGAGCGGATTCGAGCCAACGAGGTGTTGGGTACCCCTGACGAGTAAGCGGAACTCTCCCGGCGTGCGGCGCGTTCAAACCGGTGCCATGACCACTCGCCCTGCGGCTGTCTTCGTGGCGATCGCTGCCGTGGCGACGATCCTGATCGGCGGCGGTTACGGGGTCGCGCAGCAGGCGGCGCGGCAGGCGGCCGACCACCCGCAGATGGAGATGGCACGAGATGCGGCCTCCAGGCTGGCGGCGGGCGCGAGCCCGAACTCGGTGTTGCCCAAGGAAGCGGTCGACCTGGCGCGTAACACTCCGCTCTCGAAGGATCCGTACCTGATCGTCGTCGACCGCGGAGGCAAGGTGCTGGCGTCATCGGTCACGCTCGGCGGGGTTCAGCCGCTGCCCCCCGGCGGGGTTTTCGACTACGTGCGCTCGCACGGAGAGGACACGGTCACGTGGCAGCCCGCTCCGGGAGTGCGGAGCGCGATCGTCGTCGACTCTTGGGAGCAGGGCTTTGTCGTCGCCGGGCGCTCGCTCGAAGACACCGAGAACCTCGAATCGAACCTGCAGCTGTGGGCGATCGGCGGCTGGATCGCGACCATGCTCGTGCTGGGAGGCCTGGCCGCACTTCGCTTAAGGCCCTCACACCGACCCTCTGCCTGAGGGAGGGATTCCCGGGGGCGCTGATCTCCCCGGGGTTCGTATAGTTGGTGGCGCGGTGAGCCCTCTCAACACGCTGTTTCCACTCGGCTCGAGCGTGTTGAGCTTCATCTTCGCCGGGCTCGTCTTCGACCAGTGGTGGCAGCGGCGCCACGCCTTCCAGCTCGTGTGGACGATCGGGCTGCTCTGCTACGGCATCAGCACGGGTGCCGAGTTCCTCGGCGGCGCCTTCGGCTGGAGCGAGCCGACGTATCGCGCCTGGTATCTGTTCGGCGCATTCCTCGTTCCGGCCTACCTCGGCGCCGGAACGCTGTATCTACTCAACAAGACTCGTTTTGGCTACTTCGTGGCGGCGTCCGTGGTCCTCGGCGGCCTCTTCTCCCTGGCGGCGACGGCGAAATACCCCGGCTCTGCTGTCGGCGGCTACACCGCCCTCACCTTGGCGCTCATTACAGGGGCGGCCATCGCCACGGCAACAGCAATCCGGCGCGAGCTCCAGGCGCACGTCGCGATGGCGTGCCTTGTGGGCGGGACGCTCGTGGTCGCAACGTTGGTGATGACGGCGCACCTCTCGGGTGGCTATGTCGACCCGGCGACGCACGCTCCGGTCGCCGCCGCGTTCCCCGGCTACCTTCGCGTCAGCAGCGTGCCCTTCAATGCGGGCGGTGGCCTCGCCCTCGTCTTTGGCGCGCTCTACTCGGCCTACATTTACATGCCGAAGAAGCGCGTGCTCGCGGCGCGATTCGCGGTGGTGGCGATCGCGGTCAACTTCGTCGCCTCGCTGCCAGGCGCTGCTTCATCCCTGTTCGCAGGTCGACTCAACTCACGCGTGCCGGCCACCATCCTGATCGCGATCGGCGCGTTCATTCCGGGCCTGACGAGCAGCCTCAACCGCTTTGGCATCACCTGGGTGACGTTCCTCGGCGAGTTTCTCGGCGTGGTGCTGATCTTCGCCGGGTTCCTGGTCAGCGAAGAGGTCTTCGCCAAGCTGCGCTTTGCGAAGTGGGCCCGCCGGCCCCAGGAAGCTGCCTAGATCGGGAGGGCGCTCAGGTAGGCCGCAGGCTCGCGCTCGAACGTGGCCTTGCAGCCCGCGCAGCAGAAGTAGTGCGTCTGGCCCTCGTGCACCGCCGTGTGCATCGCGGTCGCTACGTCGACGGTGATACCGCACACCGGATCGGTGGCGAAGGCGACCGGTGACGACTCGAGCGCCGGCTCGGTCCTTCCGCGCCGGCGCCGCATCGTGATGATCTCGGCCATCGTCAGCACCGCGATCTCCTCCTGGCTCGCCCCGCGCACGCGGCTCGCCGGAACGCGGATTCTGTCCAACGTCTTGCTGTCGAGGCCACGCGCACCCAGCCTTTCGAGCACCGCCGCCGTTCGGCGCCTGCTCGCGACGAGCGCGACGTCCGCGTCCGGGTAGGCAAGCGCGGCCTCGATGGCATCCTCGTCGTAATGGCCCATGGTCGCCGCCACCGCCCACGTGTCGCGGCCGGGCTTCGCCTCGGCGAGGTCGAGGCTGCCCAGCACGAGGTCAGCCCCTGGGAAGTCCTCGCTCCGCGCCCCCGGATGCACTGCGCATGTCCTGAAGCCGGCCAGCCCGGCCATCTTCGTCAGGGTTCGCGCGGCGGGACTCTCGCCGAAGGCGATCAGCAGCGGTCTCGGGAGCTGGGGCTCGATGAAGACGTCCAGAGAACCGCCGCTGGGACACGTCGTCGCGACCGTCAGCTCATTGGCCGTTCGCGTCTGCTTCACCTCCGACGACCCTACGATCCTGACCAGGCGCGCCGTGCCTTCGTCGAGCGCGCGCAGGGCCTCGCGCCGGACCACGGGCTCCGAGCAGCTGCCCCCGATCCATCCGCGCAGCCGGCCGTCGGCGGTGATGATCGCCTTGTCGCCGGGACGCGCCGACGTAGGCGCCTCGCAGCGCACGACCGTGGCCAGAACGCAGGGCGTGCCCGAGGCGGCGTATTCACGCAGCAGGTCGGTGATCTCAGCGGCTATTCGGTCACCCCTCCTTTGCGCAGAGCCGCCCAGACCTTGTCCGGCGAGAGCGGCATGTCGATGTTCGTAACACCATACGGAGAGAGCGCGTCGATGACAGCGTTCACGTACGCCGCCGGCGATCCGACGGTCGGCGACTCGCCAACGCCCTTCGCGCCCAGCGGATGGTGTGGCGACGGGGTGGTCGTCTCGCCGAGCTCGAATATCGGCGACTCCCACGCGGTCGGCAGCAGGTAGTCCATGAAGTTGGAGCCGATGCAGTTCCCGTCGGCGTCGAACGTGATCAGCTCCATGAAAGCGATCCCATAGCCCTCAGTAAGGCCACCGTGGATCTGCCCCTCGACGATCATCGGGTTGATGCGTACCCCGCAGTCGTCCACGGCAACCATGCGGCGAACCTTGACCTGACCGGTTCCCTTGTCGATGTCGACCACGACGAGATAGGTCCCGAACGGGAACGTCATGTTCGGCGGGTCGTAGTAGGTCACCCCTTCGAGCCC
>Ga0073928_10006634_pt1 | contig 15457 bp, 12 predicted proteins | sample PaiPotPPA55metaG_FD_76969 | JGI IMG/M metagenome (GOLD analysis project Ga0073928, IMG submission 76969) | Iron sulfur acid spring bacterial and archeal communities from Banff, Canada, to study Microbial Dark Matter (Phase II) - Paint Pots PPA... ... | reverse complement strand
GCCTATGTCGTCACCATGGACGAGAGGCGCAGCAAATTTTTCGCAGGCGCCATTGCGATCGACGGGCGCGACATCGTGGCGGTCGGGCCGGAGCGTGAGGTCGCGTCGCGCTTCGCGCCGCGGCGCATCATCGACGCCGGCGGCTCGCTCGTCCATCCGGGCCTCATTGACATGCACTACCACGCGAGTTTCCACATGGTCGGCAAGATGATCGAGGAGCGGGACACCTCGAAGGAGGATCCCGGCCCCTGGGTCGCGCGACAGTACACCGGCCTCATCAACGCCATGCGCGAGGAGGACGAGTACGCGAACGCGCTGCTCGCTTGCCTCGACATGCTCCGCAACGGCGTCACTGCCTTCATGGACCCCGGCACGGCGCGCGAGCCCGACACGATCGCGACGGCGGCGCGCGGCACCGGCATCCGCGCCTCGGTTGCCGAGCCCTGGCTGATGGACCACCGCGGGCCCCAGCTCGCGGATATCGAGGGCGCGCCGATCGACCGCGCCCGCTGCAGGAATCTCCTGGGCAACCAGCTCTGGCGCAACAAGGATCCGGAGACGCGGGTGCGCGGCCACGTCGCGATTTTCGGCATGGGCGCGGAATCCGAGGAGCTGGCAACGGCCGCCAAACACTGCGCCGAGGCCGCGGGCGCGCCCTTCACCATGCATCAGTCGCAAAGCCTCGACGACACCGAGTTCGATGACAAGCGCTTCGGCAAGCACGCGGTGGTGCATCTGTTCGAGCGCGGCATCCTCGGCGGGAACTGCGTCTTCGCCCATATGGATGTGCTGCGCCCGGACGAGTATGCGCCGGTGGTGCAGTCGGGCCTCTCCGTGGTCTGGAGCATCAACGCCTGGTACTACGGCACGCGCCGGTATGTGCGGAACCCGATGCCGGCGCTTTTCCACAGCGGCGTCAACGTGACGCTCGGCCTCGACGTCAGCAAGGCCGGCGGCTTCGGCTGCAACCAGATCTACACAAACTACGTGCTCGCTCGCGATCAGGGCGACTACGTCTCGCCCGAAGACCTCCTGGCGATGCACACGCTCAATGGCGCCCGGGCGATGCAACAGGGGGACCGCCTCGGCAGCCTCGAGGTGGGGAAGCGCGCTGACATCGTCATCCGCACCAATGCAGTGCCCGAAGCCGTCCCCGCCCACAACATGGAGCGCCAGCACCTGCTGGTCGCCGGCTCGAAGTCGATCGACACTGTGATCGTCGATGGCGCGATCGTGGTGAAGGGCGGCCGCTCGACCCTGCTGGACGAGGCCGCCGTCTACGACCTCGCCAGCCGCGCCGCCACTCGCATGCGCGAGCGGGCAGGGGTGTAGCTGTTCAACCCCTCTCCGGCCCGCAGGAGGCACTCTTCATGATGACAAACGTGTCGGCGGCGGCTATTGCCACGCGATGCGACAAAACCGCGCGCAACTTCCTCGCCGCCATCTACCTCGCCGCCGTCACCATCTGGCTCAATCGCCCGAGGTAGACGACCCGTTAATGCGGCCCTGAAGTCCTGCGATGGCCCGTCCGATCAGGATGAAGATGACCGCCTGCCGAGCTGAGACGCGATTGCGTCTGCCGGGCTTCACGCGGCTGCGAGCAAGCGGACCTCGCAGAGTTACCTCCCTAAACCGGACCGAGAAACTCGGCGAGCATGCGATTCACGAGCGCCGGCTTCTCGAGGTACGGTAGGTGAGCTGCATCGGGCACGGTGACGAAGCGAGAACCTGGCAAGCGAGCATGCGCCGCGACCCCGATCGAGGGGGCAACTGATGCATCGTGTTCGCCCCACAGCAGCATGGTTGGGAACGCGGCGTTCAGTGCGGCAAGGCGATCGCAAGTGGCATCTTGGTCGATTGTCGTTGCGTAATAGTGTGCGAGCTCGGCAAACGCCTCCGAGGCACCGGGCGAGTTATTTATCCGGAAATCCTCCTCGATGAGCTCGTCCGTGATGAGGGACTTTTCGACGACACCGAGGCCGAGGCGCGTGCGAAGCCCTTCGCGGCTCATGTCCGGCAGCCACGCGATCGTCTTCTGGCGCCGCGCCTCGCCCATTGGCAGTAGCCCGATGGCCCCTGCCACGACGAGTGCCCTGACACGCGCGGGATTCTGTAACGCGAAGGTCGAGACGACGAGAGCGCCAAAGGACGTACCGACGAGGGCGACTTTCTCCTCGCCGAGCTGATCGACGAAGCGCTCGAGGAAGCGCGCAAAGCCGCGCGCTGAGTAGTCGAAGTTTCGCCCCTTGGTCGCGAAACCGTGACCGGGGAGATCGATGGCAAAGACACGCCGGCCGGCCTCGGCAAGAGGATCGATATTCAGCCGCCAACGGTCGGCGCGCGAGCTGAGCCCATGGACGAGTATGAGAGAAGGACCATGCGACCCACTCTGCAGTACGCGAGAGAGCACGCCGTCGACCGCGATAGGATAACCGAACATGAGTTGGGCATCTCCTTTGTGCCCGGGAATTGAAAGCCGATCGTTCGTCACGCTCAGTAATTTCAGCCTGATCCTGGAGGTCCTACTGTGCTGCGGGGTAGCCCCATCCGGTAAGACCGCGATTGTACTGCCAGTCGCGAAATTGCTCTCAACTAAGTAACTGAGAGCAGGTGCGGTCGCCAGCACGGCACCTACGATCGCGCGTTTCCAGCTCCGCCACTTGAGGCTTCTGTCCTTACCGTTTGCGTCATCCGGAAGTAATGGTGGTGGAGGCCGTCCAGGATGGGCACTGATACGACAGGTCCGACAGTTTGAGTGGGTAGACCCAGAGCAGCGTCCTTTCGAGCGCGAGATGTGTGCGGGCCTCGTTGTAGTAGCGCGTGTATGATTTTGGAATGCTGCGCAGATGAGTCTCGCCGGCGACGATTTTACGGTCGAGACATTCGTGCCGAATAGAACTGTTGAGCCGTTCAATATAAGGATTTTGCCACGGTGATTGCGGCACTGTCGGATGGTTCCGAGTGTCAATGCCGCGAAGTCTTCGGACGAAGGCTTAGCCATAGCTGCGATCCCGATCGCGGATTAGGTAAGCCTCTTGCCACGCGATACGGCCGCCCTCGACGAAGCGCCCGCCTTCGCCGTTGAGGCAAAAGCCGATGTCCTCGAGGAACATGATCTTGTTTATCGTGAACGCGTCGTTCAGCGCGACGGCGACATCCCTTTTTGTGATGCCCGCCATCTGCTTCGCGCGTGGCGCGCTCTCGGCGGTGGGAGTGATCGCAAAATCAGGAATCTGCAAGACTTCGCGGCTACACGCAGCGCCGGCCTGACCCAAGAGGTAAACCGGTCTGTGGCGCGGCGCACGCGCACGCTCCGACTTCGTCACGATGCTGGCTGCACCGCCGTCGGTCATCAGGCGATTAAGGTACATCCGGATCGCATCCAGGACAAAATCCTGGTGCAGGCGATTGCGCACTGATATTCTGCGATAAATCTCGCACCGCAGATCATTGATTGTCTTCGCTCCGATGCAACCGCATTAGGATCCAAATCGCCGGATTGCAGCGTCAATGCCTAACTATCATGTCGAGATAACTCGCATGTCAGACTCAATTTGAGGAAGGCCCGCAGGCGTGTTGGAGGGATCCGCACCATGAAATCGCAGATCATTGGGATCAAGGAGGGGTTTGCGCAAATACTCGAACTCGGCCGTAAACGGATTTCGCAGAGGAGGGTACGATGCGAGACATCAGAAAATCGATCAGCCGCCGCCGCTTTGTCGGAGAAATAGCGGCCGGCGCCGGTGTCACAGCGCTCCTGCCGCTGCTGGCGACGCATGGGTCTTACGCCGCCACGAGCGGGAAGACCACGCTTACGATCTGTAGTTACGGAGGCATCTACCAGGAGTCGCAAGATAAGGCGTACTTCACACCGTATCAGAAGGCCCACCCGAACATCGCGATCATACAGGATAGTCCGGAAAGCGACGCCAAGCTGAAAGTCATGGTCGAGAGCCACAACGTGACCTGGGATATAGCCGTCACTTCCGACAGTTTCGGCCTTGACGCGGACGCGAAATGGCTCGAGCCGATCGACTATTCGATCATCGACAGGAGCCAATTCGGCGACGGCTATGCCGGAAACTACCGGATCTGCGCGGACGTCGAATCGACGCTGATGGCCTATCGCACCGATAAGTTCAAGACGACACCCAAAGGCTTCGCCGACTTCTTCGACACCGCGACCTTCCCGGGTAAGCGGACCGCCTGGAAATACGCCTCCGGCGGCATCTTTGAGATCGCGCTGATTGCCGACGGCGTGGACCCGAAGCAGCTCTATCCAATCGACGTAAATCGGGCCCTCAAGAAGCTTGGGACCATCAAGGACAAGCTGATTTGGTGGGATACGGGCGCTCAGTCGGTTCAATATCTGACGAGCGGAGAGGCGACGCTCGGCATCCTCTGGAACGGGCGCGCCGTCAGCGCCGGCGAGTCGGCACCCGTCTCCCTCGCGTGGGAACAGTGGCTCTATAACCAAGCCTGGTGGGTTGTTCCGAAGGGAACGCCGCACAAGGCAGCCGTCATGGAGGCTCTCAAGTACTTTACGTCGGCGGCGGCGCAGGCCGAATACACCAAGTACCTGCCCTACGGACCGTCGAACAAGCTCGCGTTCGACAAGGTGAGTCCAAAATACCAGAAAGATCTACCGACCTCCCACATGACCACTGGCATCCCGGTCAATTACGTGTGGTGGAACGAGAACCTGGCCAAAGTGGATCCTGTCTTCCAGGAATGGCTTCTCAAGTAGCGTCCGAGGTCCTTCACCGACGCGGGCGGTCGCAGAGACGACTGCCGATAGAAGTGACGGCCATTTCGGCCTTCCGTTCGGCCTCGCGGCCGCTTCGCGGGAAGAGCTTGTAGGGCGGCAGGCGCCTCCGGGGACTTGACCGCCAGGAAGGGCAAGAGGGTCGGAGACTTGTTTGGGCTGAAAAGACGTTTCGCGAATTCGTGGTTCCTTGTTCTGGTCCCCAGCATTGTCGTGCTGCTGTGCTTCTTCGTCGTTCCGCTGGCTTACGTGGTGGGCCGCAGCATTCCGGATTACTCGTTGAAATACTACGTCATGATTTTGACGACGCCTGTCTACGTCAAAGTCATCTTCCTGACCTTCAAGACCTCGATCTTGGTGACCTTTGTCTGCCTGCTGCTCGGCTATCCTTACGCCTACGCCATGAGCCGCGCCCAAGGTTGGCTGTTGATCGCCCTTTCGATTGCCCTGCTGCTGCCCTTCTGGGTCAGTTTTCTGCTGCGGACTTTTGCCTGGATGATCCTCCTTCAGGACACTGGCCTAATCAACAAGGTGCTGATCGCGACGGGCATCATCAACGAGCCGATCGGCTTGATCAGAAGCACGGTCGGAGTCACGATCGGCATGGCGCATATTTTACTTCCTTACGTCGTGCTGCCGATTTACGCCGTGATGCGCAGGATCGATCACCGGTTGATGGACGCGGCTAGCATTTCCGGCGCGCGCCCCGTGCGGGCATTCTGCCGCGTCTACTTTCCCTTGAGCCTACCCGGGGTCTATGCGGCGGCCGTGCTGGCGTTTACGCTCGGGCTCGGCTTTTACATTACCCCCGCACTGCTCGGCAGCTCGAGAAATACAATGATCGGGCAGCTCATTGCCGAGCAAATCGGCGAGCAGCTGAATTTCGAAGCGGGCAGCGCCATGGCCGTCATCCTCCTTATTCTGACCGGAATGGCATTCGGTTTCTTCGGCGTCGTCCAATGGCTTGGCAAACAACGGCTGGCGCTCACGGGAATGTCGCATTGACCGCGTCATCGACTATTGCGCGCGTCGTGTTCTGGCTCGCGGTTTGCGCCGTCGCCGCCTTCCTGCTGCTGCCGACAGTGGTAATCATTCCCATTTCCTTCACGACGGCGGCCAACACGTTGTTTCCACCCGTCGGCTTCTCGTTCAAATGGTACCGCACCGTCATCGAGGACCCCGCATGGCAGACCGCGACGATCACCAGCCTAAAAGTCGCGCTCCTTACCATGGCGTGCTCGGTAACGCTCGGGACTGCTGCCGCACTCGCGCTCTTCCGAAGCCAGTTCATCGGGAAGACCGCGGTACGGGCTCTCATTCTCAGTCCTCTGGTGACGCCGCTTATCGTCCTCGCGATAGGTGTCTTCATGGTCTTTTCGCGCTGGGGATTAGCGGGCACGCTCGTGGGGCTCGTCATCGCCGACACCGTGCTCGCGCTTCCCTTCGTGGTCGTCTCGGTGACGGCCACCTTATACACGGTAAATCCCAACCTGGAGCTCGCGAGCCTCGGCCTCGGCGCCGGACCGTGGCGGACTTTTCGCCGAGTCACGCTGCCTCTTATCCTTCCCGGGGTCGTCGCGGGTGCCATTTTCGCATTTATTACGTCCTGGGACGAAGTCGTCATGGCGATCTTCCTGACAACCGCCTCACTGCGGACGATCCCCGTGCTTGTCTGGAGCCAGGTTCGCGCGGAAATCAGCCCAGCCGTCGCCGCCGTTGGCTCCATCCTGTTCGTCATTTCGGCGCTCGGCATGGCAGCGGTGCGTCTCATACTGCGCGATGAGCAGCGATGAAGCTGGCCGTTCCGAGCGGTGCCACGAAAGACGTCGCCCTCGAATTGAAGGGCATCTGCAAATCCTTCGGCTCGGCGGTGGCACTCCAGGATGTCTCCTTTCAGCTGGAGCGCAGCGAATTCTTGACCATGCTGGGGCCTTCGGGCTCCGGCAAGACGACGACTTTGCGCGTCATCGCCGGCTTCATCACGCCCGACCGCGGGGCCGTGCGGCTCCATGGCCGCGACGTTCTGGGTACGCCGCCCTATCGGCGCAACATAGGGATGGTCTTCCAGGACTACGCGCTCTTCCCCCATATGACGGTTGCCGGCAACGTCGACTTTCCTCTCGAGGCAAGGGGCGTGCGTGGCAAAAAGCGCCGGAAAATGGTGTCGGACATTCTCGAGATAGTGGGCCTCGAAAGCCTTGGCGATCGCCTTCCGCGCCAGCTCTCCGGCGGACAGCAGCAACGCGTGGCCCTTGCCCGAGCGCTGGTTTTCAATCCGGAGATCGTCCTGCTCGACGAGCCACTCGGCGCGCTCGATACGAAATTGCGTGGTGCCATGCAGCTCGAAATACTTCGCGTGGTGAAACGCCTGGGGGCCACTGTGATCTCGGTGACGCATGACCAGGAGGAGGCGCTGGTCATGAGCGACCGTGTCGCCATCTTCTCCCAGGGCTCGCTCGTTCAGATGGGCTCGCCGCGGCAGCTTTATGAAACGCCGCAGACGGAATTCGTCGCGGACTTCATCGGTGAATCGAATATTCTCCGGGGAAGGTTCTCGAGCGTCGGCGGAGGCCGCGAAATCCACTCCACATGCTGGCGGGCTGAGGCTCCGCCTAGCCTGGCCGAGCATCACGGATTTAGCGAGGGCGCCGTCGTGGCCTTTGCCATTCGGCCGGAGAATATCGCGATACATCGCGTATCGGAGAGCGACGCGACTGTGTCGGAACTGAACCGCCCGAATCGGTGCACCGCCGTAGTGCGCGACAACATTTATCTCGGCGTGGAATTTCGCCTCGTCGTCGTATTGTCTGACGGCCAGCCCGTTCAGATCCGGAGCCGCAACTTGAAGGACATGGACGGCTTCACGCCCGGCACCAAGATCGAGCTTTCCTGGAGCCCCGGGGATTCCGTTGTGCTGCGAGGTTAGCCGCGCATCGGAAAGGCGACAATTTCTCACACGCCGCGCGGCGTGCCCGTCTCGAGAATGGCAACCCTATGCTGAAGGGAGACAAGTCAATGTACATCGGGAGGGCGCTCCTACGCGGGGAGGACGTTCGGTTCCTGACCGGCCGAGGAAGATATACGGACGATATCAAAGAGACGAACACCGCCTACGTCTCTTTCGTCCGCAGCCCGCATGCGCACGCGCGCATCGACCGGATTTACCTTGATCAGGCCAAGGGCATGCCGGGCGTCGTCGCGATCCTGACCGGGTCGGATTGGAAAGGCGCGAAGCTGGGCGCGCTGCCGTGCCTGCACCCGGTTCCATTTCAGGACGGCAAGCCGATGAACGAGGCGCCACGTCCCGTCTTCTGCGACGGAAAGGCGCGGCACGTCGGCGACATGATTGCGGCGGTAATCGCGGAAACGCTGCACCAGGCGCATGATGCGGCCGAAGTGGTGGAGATCGACTATTCGCCGCTGCCGTCCGTGGTCGATCCGGCGAAGGCCCTTCTTCCCGATGCACCGGTGCTGCATGACGCCTTCGGGAGCAATCTTGTCCAATGGGTCGAGCATGGCGACAGGACGCGCACCGAGGAGGCCTTCCGCAAGGCGCATCACGTCACCGAGCTTCTCCTTCGAAACACGCGCGTGTGCGGCAACCCGATGGAGCCGCGCGCCTACCTAGCACGCTATGATGCCGCCGACGATCGCTATACTTTGTGGGGCGCCATCCAAAACCCACACCTGATCCGGCGCACTCTTTCCAAGTACGTCTTGCATATTCCCGAGCACAAGCTCCGCATCATAGCGCCGGACGTTGGCGGGGGATTCGGCCCCAAGGCATACTGCTATCCCGAACTCGCGATCGTGCTGTGGGCGTCGAAGCTCATGGAGCGCCCGGTCAAATGGACGGCCACCCGCTCCGAGGTGTTCTTGAGCGATACGCACGCGCGAGACTTCCTCACCAAGGCGCGCATGGCGTTCGACGCGGAAGGCCGCATTCTCGCAATGGCGTGCGATATGGTCGCCGCGGCGGGCGCATACCAAAGCACGTTCGGCGCGCTCATCCCGGCGCAATATGTGCCGCCCATGCTGACGGGCCTCTACAAAACGCCTGTGGCCTATGTAAAGGTAACATCGGTCTATACCAACACCTCGCCGGTCGACGCCTATCGCGGCTCCATTCAAACGCCGACGACGATCAACGAGCGGCTCATCGAGAACGGCGCCCGCGAGCTGGGCATCGATGCGGCTGAGATCCGCCGGCGCAATTACATCCAGGCCCACGAATATCCCTACCAGGCGCCACTCGGACCGGTCTACGAGTCGGGCAATCCGCTCGGCCAGCACAAATTGCTGACTAAGCTCTGCCAATACAACGCGCTGCGGCTTGAACAACGGAAACCTCGCTCCGGGACGACGAGAATGGGCATTGGGATGGCCGCGATCCTGGAATCGGGCGGAATGGGTCCGAGCCGCACGTTGGCTCGAGGCGGCGCCAAATACGGCACTTCCGAAGCCGTCAGCCTGCGCGTGCACTCGGACGGCAACTTAAGCATATACGTCGGCACCCATTCGCACGGACAGAGCCATGAGATCACCTTCCGGCAGGTCGCCGCCGACGCGCTCGGCCTCGACATCGGGAGCATTTCGATCCATCAAGGCGACACCGACCAGAGTCCGGGCGTCTTCGGGACGGGCGCTGCCCGCTCAATCTCGATCGCGGGCGAGGCGATCGTCCAGGCGAGTACGCGCATCCTCGCTAAGGCGAAGAAGCTTGCGGCGCACCGCCTGGAGTGTGCCGACGTCGACCTAGAGTACGTCGATGGACAATTTTCGGTAAAAGGCACGGATCGCCGCATCTCCTTTGCCGATGTCGCCGAGCTTGCGCATCTCGGCAGCGACTATCCGACGAGCGACTTCGAGCTCGGCTTGGAGGAGACCGTCTACAACGATCCGCAGAGCTTCAACTATCCGACGGCACTGCATCTCGCGATCGTGCTGATCGACCTGGAGACCGGCAAGGTTACGTTGCGCGATTACTTCTGCGTCGACGACTGCGGCCGCGTGATCAATCCGATGGTTGTTCACGGCCAGGTCCACGGCGGCATCGCCCAGGGCGTCGGTCAAGCGCTCATCGAGCAGATCGTCTATGACCCGGACTCCGGGCAGCTCATCACCGGCTCCTTCATGGACTACGGAATGCCCCGGGCGGACGATCTGCCGAGCTTTACGCTCGATTTCCAGGAAACGCTTAACCCCAACAACCTGCTCGGCGTGAAGGGCTGCAGCGAAAGCGGCACCTGCGGGCCGGTCGCCGCAATCGGCAACGCGATCGTCGATGCACTTTGGGACATGGGCGTGAGACATGTCGAGCACCCGTACACGCCGGAGCGCATATGGAGTGTTATACAATCGGGCAAGCGGGGCGAGCCTGTGCGGTAGCTTCTCGCGCACCTCGTGTGGGGCACGCTAGCGGTGCCGCGTAGGTTTCTCGCATCGCCGAGCGGAGTGTGATAAGCATGAGCAAAGACCAACGAATGCAATTCGCTAGTCTGTTGTGGAGGATTGGTGACGCGTTCGGTTGCTACGAGTGGAAGAAAATCGCGGGAAGCAACGCTCGCGCATCGACCAGCAGTGCCGCAATCGCTTCATCAATTGCCACTTTCAGCGGTACTTTTCCGGCAGCACTTTCCGTTTTCGGCGCCTCCAATCTTGCCCGACAAACATGGCGCAAGCTGCGATGCGCGCCGCTCAACGGTCGATTGGTAACTTGCGAGGGAGATCACGTCCCATGAACTGCATGCCATCAGACGTGGACAAGGCCGCGGGCGTCCTGGTCGAAGACCAGATGCTCGTCAAGGCAGGCGAGAGCGTCATTATCACGGCAGACACGCACACGGACATGATGTGCACCAATGCGATCTTCAACGCGGCCCACCGGATCGGCGCGCGGCCGACAATCATCTTTTTCCCGCAGCTCCCGTTTCAGGGGGCGTTGGCCGACCCCTATGTTCCGGAGCCTTTGACCACGGCGCTCAAGCACTGCGACGTGTGGATCGACCTATGCTTCCCCTATCTCGCGGGATCGCATACACACGACGAGGCCATGAAGACGAACCGGCTTCGCTACCTCCTCGGCGGCGATACGAATGCGCCGGCTCTCGTGCGCCTCTATGGAAAGGTGAACCTTGATACGCTGTTCACCGTGCAAACGGGGTTCGACGAGTTGATGCTCGAGGCGCTCGGCAAGCGATGCCGAATAACCAATGACCAGGGCATGGACGTGACCTTCACCGTTGCCAAGCCCGGCTACGCGAAGCTTCGCAGGGCCGACCGGCCGGGTCTCAACGTGCCACCGGGTTCCGGCATGATCTATCCCGTGCCGGAGTCGGTCCGCGGAATCGTCGTCATCGAATCTGTCTTCCACGAATATTTCACGTCCAACATGAGCCCCATGACCGTCGAGATCGACAGCCGCATAAAGGAGGTGACGGGCGGCGGCGCCGAGCGCAGGCCTATGCACCGAGCGCTGCTGAGAGCGGGTGGCGGACGCTACGGATACGTCATCCATTTCAGCTACGGCTTCCACCCCGCGGCGCGTCCGGAAACGATGATGGAGTGGATCAGGGTGCCCGGCAACAATGCCGTCGGCTTCGGCCTGCCCTGGTGGGAGCCGGGCGGCGGCGAAAATCATCCGGACGGCATCGCCTCTATGCAGTCGATTTGGATCGAAGGCGAGCAGATCGTCAAGGACGGGGTTCTCATATTTCCGAAGGCGGTCGCGGAATCGGCAGCCGCACTTCAGCCCGAGTACAACTGATGCACCCGGCCTGGACGAGGGGCGTTTCTGGCCCCTACATGTCGTTAGGGCGCTAAGGGCATGGAGTCCCGGCCCCAGGGTCCGGCGGGCGCCGGCGCGGCGCCGTAAATTGCTCGCCCTTCGCGCTCGAGACCATCCGCGTTACAGCAATCACGATAGAGAGGAAGGCAGTTATGCTAGTGAGATTCCTGGACGTAGGCGGCATCAAGACGAGGTGTCTCATTGCCGGGAATGAGAGCGCCTATCCGATCCTCTTCATCCACGGCATGACCTATGCCGCCGATATCTGGATGCGTAACGTCGACGACTTGGCCCGGGATTACTACGTGGTCGCCGCGGACATGCTCGGTCACGGCTTCACCAACCCTGGGAAGCCGTTAGGCAATCCGAGCATTCCCCAGAAGGTCGACCACGTGATAGCGCTGGCCGATGCACTCGGCTTCAAGAAATTCTGTCTGAGCGGCAGCTCCTATGGCGCGCTGATCGTCGTGCTGGCCTACCTCAAGATGCGCGAGCGGGTGAACAAGCTCATCATCAACGGTAGCGGCACCGCATTCAGCACCGAGGAGGCGCTCGGACCCTACCTTGAGCGGACGTTCAATAACGTGTTCCCAAATCTGGCGAAGTCTACGCGCGAAATGTGGCACCAGGCACTGTCCAAGGGAGTCTATGATCCGAAGACCATTCCCGAAGAACTCCTTTACATCGTCATGACGTACTTTGCGCAGCCCTGGCTGACTGCAGCATGGGCGCAGTCGATGCACGAGCTGATGCAGTTCGAGCTCGTGCGCCCGTACCGGATTCTCCATCGCTTGGGGGAGATCGACGTGAAGACAATGGTCGTTTGGGGGCGCGAGGATCCGGGTGCGCTGTATCAGAGCGCCGTCGACGCGGTAAAGCGAATGCCGAATGCGCACCTTGAAACCATTGATAAGTGCGGACATATGATCATGTTCGAGCAGGCCGAACAGTACAATAAAGCGGTGAGGAAGTTCGTCGCGCACTGATGCATCTTCCGCTCCGATGGAATCGGCGTGTTGTCGATCGTCGTTCCCACGAAGCTTGTCCCCGCGAAGGCTGAAAGCGAAGGTTCAGCGACTTCCTCTACGTCCACTCGCGCGGGGGTGAAGTAGCAATCGGTTTCCATCGATCGGATATTGTTCGAGAACCCTACGACGAACCACGGCTTCCGCGTTCCCGTCCCGGCTGCCGTAAACGCGTTTTCCCGTGGCCTTGAGAAGCGCCCATGGAGATTTCGGAACCGACTGCTGAAAAGGCCGCATGGGAGCGGGCCCCGGGCAAATCTACCGAAGCGACGGCAGCGCATGCGCCGAAAGACCAACTTCCGCTGTTCGGGATGGTCCTGATGGCGCTGCTCACCCTGGCGTGGGGCGTCAATTGGCCCGTTGCCAAGATCGTCCTCACCCAGGTCCATCCGCTCGTGCATCGCGCGCTGATTCTGTCCTTGGGCGGCGTCGCCTTGCTCGCCATCGCGCGCGGCACCGGATTCCGTCTTGGCCTGCATTCATCGGAGATCGTGCCGTTCCTCGGCATGACCTTTTTCAACGTGACGGCCTATCAGACGTTCGTTGCCTTCGGGCTTTATCTCATGCCCGCGGGCCGCGCATCGATAATTGGCAATTCGACGCCGATATTCGTCGCCCTCCTGGCGCCGTGGATGCTCAGGACGCGCATTACCGCGATGGAATTGCTCGGCATCATACTCGGGCTCGGAGGGCTGACGCTGCTCATGGGGCCCGACGTAGCAATTGTCGGAAATTCCATCATCGGCGCATTCATGATGACTGCGGCGGCGCTTTCGGCCGCCGTGGGCGCGATATTCATCAAGATATACAGATGGCGAACGCCGCTCGCGGTATTGACCGGATGGTCAATCCTGTTAGGCGGCTTGCCCATTGCTGCAGCAATACCATGCTTACACCTGGAGTTTCAAACGCATGAACTGAGCGTTACGGTGTGGATCGCCCTCGTATACACGATTGCCATTTCAACAATATTCGGCAATTGGTGCTGGTTTCGCATCATGACGCTGCTGCCCGCGCAAAAAGGGGCCATGGTTATGTTCTGCATTCCCGCCGTCGGCATACTTAGCAGCGCACGGCTACTGCATGAAGCGGTGGCGCTGACCGATATACTTTCCTTCGGGCTCGTTCTCGCTGGCATGGTCTGCACTTTCTTATATCGCCAACGACGGTGAGCGAGCCAGGGCACGCGTCGCGTCAAGAGGAAGCCTCGCCGCGCCACGCCATGAGCGGGCTACCGCGCGGACCGAAACATGAGAATAGGATTTATGGCGAGAGTGAGGCGAGGCCGCTTACGTCCAATCAAAACCGCGCTGCCTCGCGCGCTCACTTCAGTCCATTCACAAACACCCGCTTCAGGTGATTGCTGAGCACGTGGTGAATCGAGACCTCGAGGCTCGACATCGGGCCCGGATCGAAGCGCTCGGAAGACATGACGTTCTGCAACGACATAATCATCGTCTCGTCTTCCGCCAGGAAATCCCTCATATGCTCGTGATAGACCTTCACCTTCTCCGCGAAACCCGGCTGCTCGAAGAATTCCTTGGGCAGAAGCGAATATGCGATCAATCGGCAACGACCTGCGGAGAGCGGCCATACCACGTAGAATTTTACCAGATCGGAGCGCGCGAGTATGTTCATGTTCGGAGCGAGATGCCCCTGGCATGCGAAGGTGTCGGGCCTGTCGCCGAGCCACGGTAGCCTACCGAATAGGCTCGTCCCGTCGGGGGTGAGGGGGGCCGCCTTGTAGTATGCAATCACGCCGCCGTTCTTGCGAAGACGGGCGTCGTAAGTCTTCGGCGTCACGTACTTGCCGAAGGTCCTCACATGCAATACGGAGACGTGATAGATATCCATCAAGTTTTCGATCAGGAGCTTCCAGTTGCAGTGGATCTCCATCTCCAGCTTGTCTGCCAAGCGGCAGGCCTCGGGCTTGAGAAAGCCGAAATCGGCCTCAAAATCGGCAATGTATTCGGCGAAGGGCCGCGGTTTCTCGCTGAACGTGATGAAGATATTTCCCGCCCAGACCTCGGTCTTCAGCGCCTTGAGTCGGCAGCGCAGCGGATCGAAGTCTTTGGCCTCCTTCATATAGGGAGCACCCAGGAGCTGGCCCTTGAGATCGTAAACCCACCCGTGATAGGGACAGCTAAACTCCTTCACGTTGCCGTGGCCCTGCGCCACTTCGACGCCGCGATGGCGACAGACGTTCATGAGGCCGTTATAATTGCCGTCCTCGTCCTTGCTCACGAGAACCGCCTCGCCCAGAATGCGCAGCGTCAAATAGTCGCCGGGATTCTCGAGCTCCTCCACGCGGCCGACGCACAGCCAGTCCTTCATGAACACCTTTTCTTTTTCGAGCTTGAGCATGTCATCGGAGCCGTAAACATAGCCTGGCGCATGCTGCGCCACGTCGAGCGGCGTAAGTACCCTCGATATGTCTTCGCGGGTCACATGGGCGGGTTCCCGAGCTGAAGCATCGGCCATTATCGCGATCCCTTTCGCGGCGCCCGTTCAAGAGTGGTGTACAGTCTGCAAGAATATCAGTTTCGGATTCGCCTTGGCAACAATTCGGTGCTCGCCGTCATACGCTGTACCCGCTGGCGCACGAGCGAAACAATTCAGCGCAAGGTTGCGAACCTTCAGGCGAAGGTCGCCTGCCAATCGTCGATAGATTTCCGCGCATTGGCGAATCGCTGTGGTTTCATACCATTCATCGGTCTGATGGGCCTGGGTCGGTTCGCCCGGCCCAAGTTTAATCGTGAGACGCCGCCGAGCGCCGGCGTGAGCAATGAGGTATCGGAAAAGTAGGTGGCGGCGCGCGAGGAAGGCACCCGCGCCGTTACGGCACTTGCGATCGCGCATGCCCGCACCACCCATGGCAAT
>Ga0073928_10006633_pt1 | contig 15460 bp, 8 predicted proteins | sample PaiPotPPA55metaG_FD_76969 | JGI IMG/M metagenome (GOLD analysis project Ga0073928, IMG submission 76969) | Iron sulfur acid spring bacterial and archeal communities from Banff, Canada, to study Microbial Dark Matter (Phase II) - Paint Pots PPA... ... | reverse complement strand
GCCTGCAACTTCGGCGGATGCATCTCCAGCGGAACTGGCGTCTTCAATACTTTGAAGATACGCGCCTTGTCCCGAAAACGAACCCCACCCTGGTGTTCGGCTGCATTCCAAAACTCGGAAAGTTCCCTAAGGGTCCACTCTGACCGGATGTAGCGTGGTGAAACGACCGTGATGAGCGCAGCAACACGTTGGAGGCGCTCGAGGAGCGTCTCGGCAAAGAAGTCGTTGCCCTGAAGTTTGGGATCTCGCCAGATCTGCGGTGGCTCGCCGAGGAGTTGTCCAAGGCGAATAGCGAGGGCCCGATGTAAATTAGCGACCCAGCCCTTGCGTCCCTCAAACAGCTCGACGTTATCTATATGGGCATAGCTGATGAAGGCATCCCCCTCAAAGTTCATAAGCGTTCGCTTCCTTAGGCCCGCTCACGAATCTGTCGCCGGTATGCGCCACCTTTCGGCGGCTATTCTTTGGCACCTGTGAACTCCTCTTGCAGTCCAGCTGAAATCTAAGCTCCTATTCGCGATCGACAGCGCCACGAATGAGCGGCCGCCGACGCGTTCCAGATCGCAGCGTCTGTTTAACATCGTACTCCCGAGATCGACCAGCGTCCAATCGTCCCGCCCCTCTTGTTATCCTTTACCACTAGTGGAGGATTCCCTTGGCAGAACTAGAAGACCCAGCCATTTGCTCTTTGGAAACGCACCTCGCGGACGCAATCGAGATGCTCGCTCGGAGAAATCACGAACTGCTTGTCCAGTGGCAAGGCGCGGAAAGGAACGACCGAGGCCGTGAAGACGGCTAAAGCACTCGGTGTTAGGCGCATGCCGGCAATGTCCCAATCCAATCGGACTTCCGAGTTGCTGACAGTCTGGAGCAGCCGACAACCGTCGCGGCTCAGGCTCGAAGAATACGTGACACTAGGCAAACGCGCCAACGCTCTTGGTGAATGCCTTATCGCGTACGATATTGCCATCGAGGGTCTGAGATATTGGCCCAAAGATAAAGCACTGCTGCAAATTGAAGCTTTGGCGTTAGCCCGCATGGGTTCCTGGATGCAGGCGCGTGAATTGCTTACCGAACTCGCCAGGGAGGCTGATCCGGACGAAGAGACGCTCGGTCTGCTTGCAAGAACATATAAGGATCTTTGGTTAGCCTCGGAGGACATTGGCGATTTGGAGAGGGCGTACCACGCCTACGCGGATGCTTATCAGTATTTCCCGGAAAGATTTTGGACGGGGATCAATGCCGCCACTCTCGCCTTTGCTCGGAGGGATCATGACGTGGCCTGCCACCTCGCCGATGTAATCCGCCGTGTCTGCCTGGAAAGACTGGAGACTGACCCAGAGGACCAGCGTTACTGGCTTGTTTCGACCATAGCGGAGGCGTCCCTGATTTTGAACGATATTAATGAAGCGGAGCGGCGATATCGGGAGGCGGCGCGAATCGGACATAACGATCTTGGAAATCTGATCACTACGCGGCGTAATCTCCGAATATTGTTGGAGTTCTTCTCGCCCCAGGTTGCGGGACGGCTTGGCCAGGCGTTGGAAATGCCCAAAGTCGCCGTGTTTACCGGTCATCGTGCCGATACGCATGAGCGCGTAAGTCCAAGGCTTCCGCCTGAGGTCGTGCCGGCGGTTGGCGCCGCCATCCAGGCGCGGCTGATCGAAGACAATGTGCGGGTGGGTTACTCATCTGCCGCGTCCGGTTCCGATATTCTTTTCTTAGAGGTGCTCCAGCAGATTGGTGGCAGGACTCACATCGTGCTTCCGTGCGCGGAAGAACAGTTTCTGGAGGAAAGCGTTAGACCTTCCGAAGGTGATTGGGAAGCCAGATTCCGGAATGTGGTGGTCCGAGCCGACGAAGTCTTCGTCGCTTCCAACGAGCGGCTGATCCTCAGAAGCGTGGGTTACGAATACGCGAATGAACTCCTGTATGGCTTGGCAAGTGTCCAGGCAGACAGGCTGGATACCGACTTAGTGCGTATGGCGGTGTGGGACGGGCGGCCAGGCGATGGACCGGGCGGAACAGCTGACATGGTGGAGCGATGGCGCTCGGCGGGGCATCCGGTAGTTGTCATACCTCCCGTGGCCGATCGGAAAACGACTGCCACCGCTCGGCCGCGGCCAAAATCTTCACGGCAGGAATTGCGGCGCCTGAGCGAAGCCAAAGTACCTGGGTTCGCCTCCGAGATCCGGGCCATGATCTTCGCGGACGCGTACCGCTTTAGTAAGCTGAGCGAAGATCAGATGCCCAGCTTCATTCAGAATTTCATGGGACTGGTTGCTGAGCTCTTAGGCTGTGCGAGTCCATCGCCGCTATATCTAAACACTTGGGGCGACGGTCTGTTTTTTGTATTCGCGAAGGCTGCGGATGCAGGTCGATTCGCGCTGAAATTGGCTCGGCGCGCCGGAGCGATCGACCGCACCGCGGCTGGGTTACCCGCAGACATGAACTTGCGGATCGCATTGCACGTTGGTCCTGTTTACCGCTTCAAGGATCCGATCACCGGGAAGAAGAACTACATTGGGTCGCACGTCAATCAGACTGCGCGGATTGAGCCATCTACACCTCCCGGACAGATTTATGGGAGTCAGGCGTTCGTGGCTCTCGCGGCGTTAGAGGCTCCGGGCGAGTTCCATTTTGAGTATGTAGGAAGAATTCCGCTGGCAAAGAACTTCGGCGAATTTCCCATGTATCATATTCAGACTGCCTTGGACCGGCGTCGTCATGCTGCTGGGGGCCCTGTCGTCAGCGCAGCCAAGTCATAAGACGCGGGATGCCACCTGAATCAAAAAGGATCGTCGAACGAGCGACCGTGGTGAAGCGTCAGAGTAGAGACTGGGCGTGGTGGTTCGCCGTGGTGTTGTTCGCGATCGATGGCTCCGGAGACGTGGTGAGCTTTATCATGACCGGAGATTGGTTGAGAAGCCCTCGGGCGTCGTTATCTACTGCGCATGTCGTGCAAGGCGCTACTTCAAACAGGACCCATAGAGACGGTGCACTGGTACTGCTCCGCAGACTTTGCGAAGTCTCCACTACACGCACTTAAGCGACTAACGGAGTCCGAAAACTTCAGGACCGCTTCATGCCATTCCCCGGGGAAACCGACAGCAAGGCGACTGCAGATCCAAGAGCACGGGCTCATTTTGTCGGGTCCATATCGCGGACCGAGATCCGCGCTTACCAGGGGCGGACGGTCCCATCCCCTGGCAAGTCCCTGCGAGCCCGGTAGCCTGAGGTCAGGCATGGCGGGGTAACGTGTCCTGTCGAAGCAGATCCGACACGCAGCTCAGAACCCAGTCCGGAGGCACGGGCAAACGTCCAGGCCGTATCGAAAGGGAATGTATAGTTGGGATTTGTACTTTGAAAGGTTACGGTAGGAACATAGAGCTGAGAAGTAGGATTTTGCTCGAAAGTCCCTGTGGTAGTTATAAATAGCAATGCTGTCCGCAAATGGGTTTGAGTAACAATCGGTTATTTGAACAGTGTACGCATGACGTGTCCGTACGTCAAGGTGGGTGTGCCTTTGTCTCTGGTACTACCGGTACTGCTCACGGGCAACGGTGCGAGTATCCAACTTGCGGCCAACCTTTGCGATCAAGTAACGTTGCAGGGAGGATCTCATGCTCAGGGACCGGTTAGGTGCCGGCTACTGCTCATCTTGCTACTGCGGCCGTTGGCCGGGCAGAACGTCACTACAACGTTCGCCGGAATAGATCCCAGCTTCGACGGCGAGGGCCGGCTGGCGACAGTCGTACCGATCGGTTATGTCAACGGAGTGGCGACCGACGGTGCCGGCAACGTCTATTTCACCGATCCGCTGGAACACTTGGTGCTGCGTGTGGCTCCCAACGGCATTCTGTCGGTAATTGCAGGCAACGGCATCGCTGGATATTCCGGAGATGGAGGTCCCGCGACATCGGCCGCCCTCGCAGCCTCAGACAGTCCCGAAGAGTACGTGCGATTGATCTTTGACGAGCTGAGCCTGGGCCGGCATCGCGGTAGATCAGGCACGGCAATGTGTACTTCGGCGACAGCCATCGCGTGCGTACGGTCTCGCCACAGGGGATCATTACCACGGTGGCGGGGGTGGAGACAAAACTACCAACACTCCGATGCCTGCGACCGAGGCCGCCCTCGGAATCGTCAACGGATTGGCTTTCGACAGCGGCGGCAATTTGTATTTCTGCGAGGGCAATCGAATCCGGCAACTGACGCCGGGCGGCACTCTCACGACCTTCGCGGGCACGGGATCCGGGGTATTCGCCGGAGATGGCGGGCCGGCAACAGCCGCCCAACTATCGCAGCCGCTGGGCCTGGCCTTCGACGCCCAAGGCAATCTGTACGTCGCCGATGGCAATGTTTTTGCCGTCGCGGCGCGCTTTCGGAAGACCACGCCAACGGGAGTGATCTCAACCATCGCCGGTGGGGGAACTCTGAATCCGGCCAACGGCGTGGCGCCGCTGCTGAATCAGCCTCAGATAGGCGGTGTGGCGGTGGATTCGTCCGGGGCACTCTATGCGTTTGGCGCTTCCGACGGCTTGTTGTTCAAGCTTTCTGGACCCACCACGAGTGGCTTTCACCACCACGACTCTGATCACCAACCCTTCCGTAGCACCCTTCATGGCGAACGTACCGGCCAGCACCGCATACGTCGGTTCAGGCACACTGTATCAGCGACACCAGTCGCGTTCCGATCGCCTTCTGCCTTATCAAAAGTGGGCGGCGGACCTCAGGAAGGCCCGGATGGCAGAAAACGGGAAAGACGATCCAGGCTCACACTGCCTGCCGACCGGTATCGTGAAGCTGCACACCGCCGCTCTGCTCAAAAAGATCATCCAAACGCCCGGTTTGCTCGTGATCCTGAATGAGCGCAACATGAACTTCCGGCAAATCTTCACGGAGAAGCGGCGCTTCCCACCGATCCGGACCCGACCTGGAATGGATACTCGACCGGCAAGTGGGTCGGGGATACCCTAGTCGTGGAATCGAACGGCTTCCGCGACGGGATGTGGCTGGACCGCAGCGGCACCCAATGACCGATGCCGCCAAGATCACCGAAAAGTTCCGGCGGCCGAATTACGGAAACCTTGAAATCGAATTGACTATGGACGATCCCAAGGCCTACACCGCGCCGTGGACGGTCAAACTGACCCAGACCATCGTTCTCAACACCGAATTTCTGGACTACTATTGTGTCGAAAACGAGAAGGACATTGTGCACTTGGTCGGGAAATAGTCAGCGCACGGCCTGCGCCACGCACGTCAAACCACGAGAAGCTGCAGTTGTCTCATCGAGCGGTCACGCTACTGATTCCCCGCTCACGGTGCGAATCGGAAGTCCGTGAGATACATCTGATCCTGATTGGGAAGGCGGAAGCCAAAGCGGCCGTCGGCAAAGTTGTGGCCGGCTTCACTCCATTGATCCAGTAGCTGCCAAGTGTCGCCGGAACGGATTTGGACCACAACCCGGCCGGCCTCGACTGTCATCTGAATCTGGAAGCTGCTTGATTCGACGCCATGCGGTTTCCTCTTGGCGTGATCGGTCTTCTTGCCATTCTGGTACTCAGCGGAAGCAAAAGTTTGTTTGTCGATTTCGAACTCGATGTAGTTTTTCGGGTCGCGGTAGTCGATCACCCAGCGGACCTTCGGGGAGCCTCCGAACAGGCCCTTGGATTCCCGGGGACTGATCGCAAAGCTGAAAGTGCCGGCTGTTGGTGTGATCTTATACAAAACGAAATCGCCGCCTTGGCGCGTGTACCAAACGTCTTCCCTCTTCCAGGGTTTATCCCAATCCTCGGCCGTCACGGTGTGGATGATGGGGGTCGGGGAAACTGTTGCCGGCTTGACCACGGGGAGAGAGAATTTCACCGGGAACGAGCCGCCCGCTCCCACGTCGACCGTCCTGGTTTGATCCTGGTGGCCCGGAGCGCGCGCGACGAAAACATAGGAACCAGCTTCCAGGTCCATCGAAGGCAGACGGAAGGATTGATAAATCGACTCACCGCTGCGCGCGTACTTGACCTCGGAATTGGGTGGAGAAACCTCCACAGTGACGCTCCCCTGCGGTTTAGTAGCTAACGGCAACTCGGCCGGCAGCGGGGCCGGAGCCGCGACTGGCTTGGGAAGAAGCACAAAGCTCAATCGAGTGCCGCCGCCCTTTTTCACGCTGGCTTGTTGAGGTTTAGCCGGAAAGAAACCGTCGCGGGCGACTTTGATTTCGTAATCTCCGGGATCGAGCGACAATCCATAGCGCCCTTTTTGGGCTGTTCCGCGATCTGCGCCGTTGACGAAAATATGGGCGTCTTCAGAACCTTTGACATCGATCAAAAGCTTTCCCTGGCTGGCGAGCGAACCGAGAAAGATGTTCATCGATGGCGCTGGGCCAGATTCCAGACTGCCGTTCCAGCCGCCTACCGCAAGTGTGTGGGAGCCGGGCACGAGGTCTTTCAAGCTGGCCTGGCCACCTACGAGCTTGCCGGAATCGTGGCTATCCACGAGAACCGGGAGATCCGCTTGCGAAGAAGCCAACCCGGCCTGATCGCGGAAGGTCGCGATTGCGACCGCGTCTATCCCTTTCGCCTCCGGCTTGTTGAGCACGGGAAGAGTGAGGGGCTGAACCTCGAACGAAATGGACGCCTTTGAAGAGCCACTCTCGATTCTCAGAGTGTGTTTGCCTGGTTCGAGTGGAGTGATCGCAACCTGGCCGTTCTGCGGCAACGTCTCGGAAGGCTTGTCGTCCAAGTATAGGTTGCCGGTGGTAAAGGGCGTGAACAGATGAAGACTGGCTGGAAGTTGGCTCAGAGTGATGTTGAAGGGCGACGGCGAGCCAGTTTGGAGATCCACCGGGATCGTCGCCGCCTGGTAGCCATCCTTTCGCGCAGTCAACTGATATTTTCCGGGAGGTAGATGAAGCTGCGCATTGGACGCTCCCAGTGTGGTGGCGCCCATTAGGATGGTGGCTCCCGGCGGCGAGGTGCGAATTTCGAAAGTCACGGCTGTGCCAGTTGGCGCGACAACATTCTTCTTAGGCCGCAAGGCCAGCCAGGCGCCCAGGGCGATGAACAACAATAGTACGGCGGGTACCCCAAACTTGAACCAGGGTGCGGCCATCCAGGAGGCGCCACTGGATACGGGCGGCGTCTTAGTAGCAACTTTAGGGGCAGCGTTTGGCTGGGGGCTCGGCGCTAAGGGAGCTGGAGTCGCCGGGGGCGGGGGCTGCGCCATCGGGGGCGCAGGTCTGGGTTGTGGCGTGGCGGCTGCCGCGCCTACATTCGCAAAAACGGTCGTAGCCGCGGCCATTTCAGCCGAAGGCGCGCTCACCGCAGCGGCCGATGCGCTACGCGCGACTGGGAGAGGCTGAGGAGGCGGGGCCACCACTGTTTCCGCATTCGACGATACTGTTGTTGCCCGCTGAGCTGTTGCGGGACGCAGCATGGCCGCGGACTTGAGCCGCCGGTCAACGCCGTCGATCAGGGATTTGAATTCGGGCTCCTGCCGATTATTGGACGCGATCTTCAACATCAGATCCAATACCTGCTGGAGTTCAAGAGGCTCGGAAAGCAGTTGCGCCCCGGAGGCGAGTCCTCGCAACTGCTCCAGATCTTTCTTCTGGCCGCGAGCGGTCTCGCTTTCTGTGAGTGCGCCCGTCAGCGAGGCTTTCAGGCGCAGAAGCCGCTGTTCAGAAGGGAAAAAGGACAGCGACTGCTCGACATGACCCAACGCCGCTGCGAGATCTCCGGAGGTCTGCAACTCGCGGATTTGCGCCACAGCATGATCGACAAACTCCTCGCGGCGCCGATCTTCGAGTAGAATTCGTAGGCTTTTCGCGCCGGCATTGGCGGGCTCGAGTTCGAGCGCCTGGTCGACTAATTCGCCGGCAGCGCGCCAGTCTGACTCCAGCATCTGTCGCGCGTGTTCGATCAATCGCGCGGCCAGCGCGGAACGGATGGCGGGATTGCACTGATCCAGTTCACGGGCTTTCTTCAGAACGGCAATGCCGGCTTCGAAATCCCCGCTGGTAAACAGATCATTGCCTTCAGCCAGAGCGCGTTGTGCCTCGCTCTGACGCTCCATGCCTTGGCCGGCATGCTTCTGGAGCGCCAGCAGCTCGCCATCTTCCGGAAATTCCTGCAATGCCCGCTGGACCGCTTCGCGAGCCTTTTCGAATTCGCTGGCGTCCAGGTTCCCGTCAATGGTTTCCACCCAGCGCGCTTTCGCTTCTAGGCGGGCTTGCTGCTCCCGGCGTTTGACGAGACGTTCCGTCTCGAAATCCAAGCCAGGATACTTGCCGTGTATCGTTTTCAGAATCTCCCATTGCCCCAGCGCCTCGGAGAATTGGCTGCGCTCCTCGTGATAACGGGCCTTGGAAACAATCGAATTTACCAGCGACAGACGGTTACGAATCAGCTTCAGCGAACTTTCGAAGTGAGGTTCGTGGGGAAACTGAGTTAAAGCTTCCTCCAGAATGTTCACTTTGCGCTCCAGGTCCGGCTCGGCCTCCACCTGACGATCCACCTCCGCGACGAAACTGGAGAGACGCTGGCGCTGGCGCTCTTCGACGTCAAACTTCAACGCCTGGAAGAGCGCGTGCCCGGGAAACTTACTCAGGTACTGATCGCAAATCGCCAGCGCCTTCCCGAAATTCTGATCCTCGAGATGTTTTCGCGCCTCAGCATACGAATTCCGCATGGAGTCATATTCCGAACGGACCTCGTTATAGAAATTCTGGTAGGTCGCGCCCCGGTCCGTCGAGGATCGGTCCGGCGCCCTGCGATCGATATCAAGAACCTTCTCCAACTTGCCCAACGCGGAACTGACCTCCCCCATCTGGTACTCTTCCAAGGCCGCGTGGTAGAGCACTTCCTTTTCCTTGCGGGCGCGCAGGTGCTCTTGCTCCAAACGATCGACCTCGGCCAGCAAGGATTGAGCGCGAGTGTCATCCGGCCGCATCTGCAGGACGTTGCGAAGCGCCTCGCGGGCGTGACCGTACGCATTGTTGTCGATGTGCTGCCGGACCAGCCGGAACCAGCCTTCGATCTGATGCTCGCTGCTGGTGCTCTCAATTTTGGTTTTCAAACCTAGGGCTTCGGCGTTTTCCGGCTCCAGGGACAGAGCTTCCTGCACCTTCTGCAGGGCCAACGGATACTCATCTTCTTCCAGGCGTGTGCGTGCGCTCTCCAGCAACTGCTGCACCCGCCTTTGGCGAACTGCGACGTCGATCTGGCGGCGGAGCTGCGCCATCTGCGGATCCAGGTGTCCTTCCGCCTCCAGCTCGATCAGGATTTCGGATGCAAACTGATAGTCGCTTTGCTCAAAAGCTTTCTTGGCGCGTTCGACGCGGGGGCGGATTCGACCGGGATCGAAAGAATCGATGGCCTCGCCACGATGAGCCTTTTGCAATGACTCCGCGAATTCGCGGGCCGTCGAAAACCGATGCCAGGGCTGCTTCGCCATGGCCTTGTGAAGGACACGGCTGATGCCTTGGTTCACGTTGTGGTCAATATCGGTGGCCGGCGGAGGGATCTCGTGCATGATTGCTTCGATGATCTCCTGCTCGCTGGGACGCTCGAAGGGGCGGCGGCGCGTGAACATCTGATAGGCCATGACGCCCAGCGCGAAGATGTCAGACAAAGGCGAAGGAGGCTTCATCTCGAGCAACTCCGGCGCCATGAAGAGCAAGGTCCCCTTTTGGCCGACGGTGCCGCCGGTGCTGGTCATGTGTGCGACGCCGAAGTCGATGATCTCCACCGAGTCGTCCGGCATAACGAAGATATTGCCGGGTTTGAGGTCGCGATGCACTAAGCCTCGTTCATGCGCCGCACCCAGGCCTCGGCAGACTTGTGTCAGGACGTCAACCGAGCGCTCGATGGTCAGTTGGCTCGGGCCCTTAATCAACCGGTCAAGCGTCGCACCCGGCAACAGCGGCATCACGAAGTACGGGAACATCTGCCCTTCCTGCTCGAACTCTCCCAGATCCAGAATCTGAACGATGTTCGGATGATTCAGAGCAGCCAGTACTTCGCACTCTCGATGGAACAACTGGAGCGCCGTGGGATCCGGGGTATCGCGGATCGTTTTTACCGCGACATCACACTTGAGCACCGTGTCGTATGCCCGGTAAACAACACCCATGCCGCCATGGCCCAACGACTCCTTGAGCTCGTAGCGGCCCTTCAATTTTGATAAATCGGCCACAACTTATTTCCAGAACCCATATATAGAATTTTAGTATCTTAAGGATACATGTTACAGGAGACTGGATCGAAGGAAAAGGGGTGTCGCGGCTATGTCCGGGCTAGGACCGTGCGTCGGGCTTAGTTCTAGTACCGTCCAGATAAGGCTTCAGTCATTGGGGATGAGATCAGTCATCAACCGCGTGCGAATGACATTTGCGACGGCTGTACAACGCAACGCCTATATTAAGAATATCTTTTCTCTCGGGAGGACCTCATGTTGAGCGATCCTTCGAAGAAATATAGGCCCTTTCCTCAGATTGAACTGACGGATCGTCAATGGCCATCGCGAGTCATTGAGAAGCCGCCCCTGTAGTGCAGCGTGGACCTGCGGGACGGGAATCAAGCCTTGATTGAGCCGATGGATTCGGCTCGCAAAACCCGCCGTTTAGCAGGATGCCCGGCCACGCCACATGGCCTATCCAGCTTTCTTTCAGCAGGCCCGGTAACGGCCTACGCGAGGTGTTCTTGGAGATGGATCAGCATTTCTGTCCTCGCGCGTTCGAGCCGCTGCGCGGCCTCGTCCAACAGTTGTTCACGCCGGCGAACGTCCCTATTGCCAGAATTCCTGGAGTGAAATCCTCGGCGATAGGCTTCGGCCGCGTTTAACTGCAGCAGAGCCTCGCGCTCTTCTTTACGCAATCTCTCACATTCAGGGACAGCTCGTAGTGGATTCTACCCCGAAACTAAAGCTGATAGATGCAGTTTTTCGCGCTTGACTGTTGACGACCGAGGCGCCGGCTTGATATTCCGGTAAACAGCGCGCTACGAGCGCCTTCTCATCGATGAAGCAGCAACCGATTCGAGGTTGTAGCAGGATGAAAGCGACCGCAGTCAGCGGTCGGGCACGCGCTTGTGGCGTTGCAGGTGCGCTGAAGTCGACCAGCGTTTAGACACCCTCCACGCGGACCCCCGATCGGTGGGCTTTTCTTTGCCCCGTAGCAAATAACGTAGCAAATCTTTCGGGCGTAGCCACCCGTGGCAAATCGTCAAGATGCTTTCGGAAATGGAACCTCGTGCGATAGCGCGGCCACGCGGTTGAGTGATAGCATTCCGTTACCTGGTGCCATGCGTAGGCGTTTGCGAACCCCGCAGCCCCCCTCTCTCCTATACGGCGTGTTAACATGGGCGCTAAATGTGGAAGTGTACTGTCAAATTCTGCCTCCTGCTCGCCGTCTGTGCCGGCGTGCTGAGTGCGCAGAGCTATCCTCTTCCCGACGGCACGGTGGGCACCCCATACACCTTTGATTTCCTTTCAGGCGTTGACTTAAGCCAGATTGAGGCCGAGCTTCAACAGCTCGGTTATCAATTGAACTTGTCATTTACAGTGACATCCGGAACGTTGCCGCCTGGAATTACACCCTCTCCTAATCTTTTGTCTTTTAGCGGTACGCCGACAGCGGCTGGCACGTTTAATTTTACGGCTAACTTGACAGAGGTGTTGATCGACACCAGCTCCGGTCAGACGCTTTTTAATTATTCATATCCGTTTCCTCTCACAATTACGGTGACTGGGGGCAGCGGTCCCACGCTTTCGGTCTCGCCCGTCGCATTGAGCTTCCCTTTGGCGCAGGGATCCACCGCGCCCGTGTCGCAATCCGTGCTGATTTCCGATCGCGGCCAGCAGGCGCAGACAGCCACCGTTAGCGCCAGCACGAATTCGGGTGTCAGCGGTTGGCTGAGTGCGTCTGGAGGGGGATCCGTAGCGCCGTTTACCAGCAATTCGGTAGTAGTGACTGTTAATCCGAACGGCTTGCCTGCCGGAACATACACAGGTACAGTTTCGATCTCGCTTGCTCCCGCGGGCCAAATCTCGACGGTGGCCGTAACCGCGACTGTGAGTAGCGCGAAACAGCGAATTGAAGTGACGCAAACGGGATTCCGATTTCAAACCGCTGCGGGTGGCGCGGCACCAGCCTCGCAGTCCCTCGAAGTTCTGAATGGGGGCGCCGGTACTCTCAACTTCAACGTTTCTGCGTCCACTCTATCCGGCGGTGCAGGGTGGTTATCTGTATCGCCTGCATCCGGTGCGGTCAATTCGGCGACGCCGGCTGCGATTTCGGTGAATATAAATCCAACCGGTTTAGCGGCGGGCGATTACTACGGTCAAATCCAGATCTCATCGCCGGGTGTGGACAATTCGCCGCAGACCGCAACCGTGGTGCTGAATGTGGCCGCGAGTGGCGCCGATCTCGGTGCGTTCGTTTCTACGACGGGCTTGATTTTCGTCGGACAGGCTGGAGGTGCGAACCCAGCGGCAAAAACTATCACGATAACGAACCCATCCACCTCGTCTCTGATGTTCTCCGGTTCGCCTTCATTTGCGCAAGGAAGTAATTGGTTTACCGTTCAGCCCACCAGCGGTTCGGTAAGCTCTGCAAGCCCAGTTCAATTAAAGGTGCAGCCCGTGATCTCCGGTTTGGCGACCGGAGTCTACATCGGGCAACTGACGTTGATTTTTTCGGACAATACCAATCGCCAAATTGCCGTGGTGCTGATCGTGATTCCCGCCGGGTCCAGTGCCGGTGGGGCGCTGGATGCGCGTCCGCTAGCCTCCAGTTGCGCACCCACCAAGCTCATACCGGTATTCACGCAACTGGGGCAAAGCTTCACCACCGTGGCAGCCTGGCCGACCCCCATAGAAGTTGCGGTGGTGGATGATTGCGGGAACTTCCTGACTTCGGGTACCGTGGTCACGTCGTTCTCCTCCGGCGATGCGCCGCTTTCACTGACGTCGCTCAGCGACGGCCGCTGGAGTGCAACCTGGCAGCCGCGTGCTTCGGCGACCCAGGTGACCATCACGGCCAACGCTCAGGAAACCACGCCGTCCCTATCGGGTACAGCGTCAATCGGCGGCGCCTTAAAGTCTAATCCTTCAACGCCGGTTATTTCAGCAGGCGGAGCCGTGAGCGCGGCCAGCTTGGTCGCAAATCAGCCGCTCACTCCCGGAGGTTTTGTTTCGATTTTCGGAGCGAATTTGAGCAGTGGATTGAATCAATCGCCAACTTTACCGCTGGCGACCCAGCTTGGCGCGACGCAGGTGGTCATGGCAGGGCGGCCATTGCCCCTGCAGTTTGCCTCTGGCACTCAGATCAACGCCATCATCCCTTACGATGTACCCGCCAATGCGACGCAGCAGTTGATTGTGGTGAATGGGCCTGCCTATTCACAGCCGGAGCCTGTGATTGTAGCGCCCGCGCAACCGGCGGTGTTCACGGCTGATGCGAGCGGCACGGGCGTCGGTATCGTTGTGGACGTGCTTCCGGATGGCTCCCAATTCGTCGTGAATGCCGCCAGTCCGGCCAGCGCGGGCGATGCTATCGTCATATATTGCGCCGGATTGGGGCCGGTGGATCCGCCCGTGGCGGCCGGTAGCGCCGCGTCGTTGACTCAGCTATCGAACACGGTGAATCCAGTGACGGTCACGATCGGGGGCCAAAGCGCCCAAGTATTATTCGGAGGGCTGGCGCCAGGATACGCGGGGCTGTATCAGGTAAACGCGATTGTCCCGACGGGGATTACTCCCGCCAGCAATGTGCCGTTGGTGCTCACCGTTGCAGGACAATCCAGTGCGCCGGTGACGATCGCTCTCCAGTAGTTGAACCCAAGGGATTATAACGACTTCCTCAACGAGTGAGGAATTGAATTTTCTGAGCGGCATTTGGGGTGCGCCCCGGCACGTTTTGGTATTCTGATGAAGAACCATGCGTGAGAGAATGAACGGAAAAAAGCCGGCGGCCGGTAGACGGACTCATCCGCAAATTCTCAAGTGAAATCCGGCGAGTCCTGTCAAGACCATGGCATTTAAGCCTTGAATCAAATGAGTGACGTTCCCCCAGCTTATCTTGAGGTCGAGATCGATGGTCAAGTCCGCCAGTTCCCTGTGGAGGGAGATCGGATCGTTCGAATCGGCCGTAGCGAAGGCAACAACGTCGTTCTGAACGACGAAGGCGTCTCTCGCAATCACGCCATGTTGCAGGGTTCCGAGCAGGGTCTGTTCTACATTACCGATTGCGGCAGCAGAAACGGGACTTTCGTCAACGACACCCGCGCCGCCGCCCCGGTGATTCTTCGGCCCGGCGATCAGATCCAGATCGGCAATTACCAATTTACATTCCATCAAGAGTCCGCCGTAGAACTTCCCACGACAAGAAAGTTCGATAGTGAGCCGGCCACGAATGTGATGTTCTCGCCATCGCTGATCACGGTGCTGGTGGTCGATATCCGCGATTTCACGGGGCTGGCGCAGCGCTTCGAACCGGCTATTTTGTCAGAAGTTACCGGAACTCTGTTTAGGTTGGGCGGGCGGGAGCTTCATGAACGCGGCGCTTGGGGCCAAAAATATATAGGCGATGCGGTGATGGCCGTGTGGCGGCACAAGAAACATGCTCCCGAGGTACACGAGCTAGCCGCCATTTTTGAGGGGTTGTCACGGCTGTATCAGATCGCGAGTGGCATGCAGAAGCAATTCGGACTCTCCGAGCCGATTCGGATCGGTGCTGGACTTAACAGCGGCAGTGCGATGGTGGGAAACGTCGGGAGTATCGCTGCCTCGGATTATACGGCGTTGGGCGATGTTGTGAACAAGGCGTTTCGCCTGGAGTCGGCCACCAAGGAGATGGGCTTCGATCTCGCGCTCGGTCAAGAAACGTACGAATTTATCGGTTGCTCCATTGATGCGGAGCGCCTGTTCCAGAAATGCAGCGTGAAGTTGAAAGGGTACGACGAGCCGGCCACCGCGTTTGGCGCCCATTTGTCATCTCTTCCTGTGATGATCCAGGCGTTGCGGCGGAGTACGAATCCCTTATGAAGAAGTCCGCATGGACATATTGTTGGCGAGGGACAGCCGTCGACCCGGCCATGAGAACGTGTCTGTTCCTGAGATACTGGTAAATTCGGAACCGCTCATCGAGTGCCCGTACTGCGCCTTCAAATCGCAGGGCGATCTGTTCGCGCTCAGAGTGATCGAGACACTCGGCATCGACGCCCGGCACACGGAACACAACGCCCAGGGTGCCGTTCTTAGTAAGGAAGGTATGCTCATCGACGAACCCGAACAGGCCAATGAGCGAGCTCATCGCGCCCGATTCGAGAAAGTCCTTGGCGATCTGACCAATGCGGATCATGGGCGCCTCCCTACAATCTGGAGAGTGGCCAAGTCACGCTTCGCGGGATCATAGTGCGTCTTAAAACGAGATGAGTTGAGCAATATGCGAAGAATCTGC
>Ga0073928_10006632_pt1 | contig 15461 bp, 12 predicted proteins | sample PaiPotPPA55metaG_FD_76969 | JGI IMG/M metagenome (GOLD analysis project Ga0073928, IMG submission 76969) | Iron sulfur acid spring bacterial and archeal communities from Banff, Canada, to study Microbial Dark Matter (Phase II) - Paint Pots PPA... ... | reverse complement strand
GGGCCGGTTTGGATCGCCAAGGAAATTAAAGACGCGCTCTTTGGGCATTCCCACCGTTCTACTGTTTCGCGTTAATCAAGTAACCCTTTCGCACAGGCCCTCGATGCGACTCGACCCGTCCTACCGGCAGTGCTACCCTTAACAGACACCCCTTTTGGAGGAATGCGTGACGGACTCAGCAGCATCGTTTGACCCCAACACACAGAAGCGCCGCAGTACGCGCATCGTGCAGGCCGTTCCCATTACGGTCACGGGTGTGGACGCGCTGGGTCAACCGTTCAAGGAACGAACGACGACCGTGATGGTGAACTGTCACGGCTGTAAGTACCAGTCGAAACATTACGTTCCGAAGAACTCGATGGTCACCCTGGAGGTTCCCCGCCCGGAGGCCGGGCAGAAGCGAACCACCCAGGGACGTGTGGTCTGGGTGCAGCGTCCGCGCACAGTTCGCGAGCTATTTCAGATCGGGCTGGAGTTCGAGGTTCCGGGAAACGTCTGGGGCATCGCGTTTCCTCCTGAAGATTGGTTTTCTTCGCCGTACGACGCTGGGATGGAAGCCTCAACTCCTGCTACTGCTCAGGAACCAAAATTATCCGTCGCGCCGACAAGCGCGCCGCCTTCAGCCACACCACGGGATCACCATAAGGTGGACGCGCATCCTTCCGCCGCGAAGAGCTCAGGCGGAAGCGCGCCCGCGAAACCGGCAGCGCCGGAACATCCCGGTGCCGCGGGCACGGGAACGTCGGCGACTCCACGAACACCGCAGGAGTTCTTCTTGCAGAAGCCTCCTGCTCCGACCGTAGTTTCGCCGCCAGCCACGGCGTCGACTCCTCCGAGCACGCCGACTTCTTCGGCAGATGAAGCCAAGATTCATGTAGTCGCGCCGACATCGGCGGAACTGCAAGGGCCGCTAGCACGCCAAATGGCGCAGATGGTGAACGAAGTTAAGGAAAAGCTGGACAAGTCATTACGCCGGGGCGCGGAAGCAGCGATCACGGAGGAAATGGCGGTCGCACGACAGCAACTCGATGCACAGCTCCATGAGGCCATCGAACGAGCCATTAAGGCTTCGATGGAGCGCGTGTCTGAGTCCTCGGTGAAAAAAGTGATCCAGCAGGCCACCGAGCGCACGGTGGCCATTGTGGAAGAAGCGCGCAAAGCCACGGAGGCGTCCGCGATTCACATCGACGAGAAAATTCGTGAAGCCGTGCAGCAGGCGGTGAGCGGCGCTGCGGAACGAGCCGCGCAACAAGCAGCCCAACAAGCCGCGGAGCACACGGCTGCACATAGTCTGAAGCAGGCGGTGGACGAAGCGGTGGACCGCGCTCTGGTGCAGCGCGCCGCATCCACGCCATCGCTGGAAATTCTTTCATCACCTGAAGCTGCCCAGCAACATCTGGATCAATGGCGCAAGAACCTGGAAGAAACCGCGCAGGGTGTTCGAAACTCGACGGTGGAGCAATCGCAAGCCGAGTTGGCGTCTGCCAACGAGCGTTGGAAGCATCAATTTGAGACAGGCCTTGCGGGCGCGGCGCGCGATTTTGACGACAGGATTACCCAGGCATCACACAAAATCGGCGAGAAAATTTCCGAAGTATCGCAGCACACCATCGCTCAAGCGGAACAAAACATTCGCGAGCGCAGCGAAAGCCTGCGAGTTTCTTTGGATGAAGTGATCGACGGCGCAGCAAGCACCATCGAGTCACTCGGAAACAGCCTGAAGCAAGAACGCGATCGGGCGGAAGAGGCGAAATCCCAGCTTCAGGGCGCGGCGAAGGTCACGTTGGAACAAACGCGCCAGCACCTCGATGAGCTTCTGGTCAAGCAGCAGGAGGAGATTGGACGCAGGGTGGATCAGGTTATCGCCGAGCGGGCCCAGCAGATTGAGCCGGCGCTCGATGCATCCGCGCAGAAGGTTCTGGCGCGCGTTTCCGCGGAACTCGATCAGAGAATTACGCCGAAACTCGAAGCGGTGGAGAGTATAGCTTCCAGGATCGATACTGCGGAGAACCACGCCGCCAATCTGCAAAATCATATTCGTGAACAAATGCGGCAGGCTACGGAACAGGCGGCGCAGCTTCAAAATTCAATTCGCGAGCAGGCGCAGCAGTCTTCGCAGCAGGTGGTTCAGGAAACCATTCAGCAACTTCGCACTGAGTCTTCCAAAGTCCCTACAGAAGTGGAAGAAGCTTGCCGAGCTTCCCTTTCAAAGATTCAAGAAGAGTTGCAGCTAAAGAGCACCGAGACGCAGCACGAAACGTACGAAGCGCTCTCAAAGGCTTCCGAGTGGTATCAGAAAAAAGCGCAGACCACGATGCAGAGCTCGCTCGAGAAGGCTGTGGAGCAATCCACCGCAACCCTGCGGGATCGCGCAGCGGAAGTTTCCAGCATGCTCGCTTCCGAGCTGGATCACTATCGGCGCACGTATGTGGAGCACAGCACAGCGCAGATTGAAGATGCGGCGAGTGAAGTGGTATCCCGCGAGCGGGAAAAGCTCAACGAAAGTTCGCAAATCGCGACAGCTACGTTTTCCGATCAGGTGCAGCGCGTCACGAGCGAGTCTCTGAGGCGGTTTGAAGTGAGTTCGCGGCTGGCGCTCGAAAAAGCGCGCTCCGATATGGAATTCAACCGCGAAGGCTCGTTGGCTGAATTTCAACAGAAAATGGATGAACGCATGATGGAAGGGGTGGAGCAGGCCAGAACGTTCCTGCAATCGCAGCTCGCTCCACTGATCGAAACCTGGGAAGAGAAGCGCGAACTTGAGAAAGAAGAATGGAAGCAGCAATTGAAAAAATCCACCGAGGAATCGATCGAAGAATACAAGGCGCGCTTGGAGAATGCTTCAAACTCCTGGCTGCTGGCGTCTGCCACCACGCTGGGGCAGCATTCGCAAGCCATGCTCGACACCATTGGCAAGGCCGCGGAAAAGCGGCTTCGCGAGACTTGTTCTCAGGTTCTGGCGGGCATGGGCGACACGCTGAAGGAAAGACTCCTGGGAATCTCCACGGACTTCAATACCGGCGAAGATCTAGATCCCCCCAAACATAAAAAATAGCTTTGAATCTTGAGTGTTCAGCTGTTCAGAGATCCTCACTGCTACAGGTTCGCTCCATTTGGGATTATTGCCGGGTGCGGATGCCAGACGCAGCATGTTGCGCCACTAGGGGAGCACAGATTCGCCGGATTCACCCCGATTTCGGCTGCAAGGCGCATCCCGGTATAATGCTGCGCATGTCGAATCAGGCTTACTTGAGCACTTGGTGTAAGGATTTTCCGGAAGGACTGGTACTCGAGAGGTTTGAAAGGTTTCTTTCTACCGTTCCCTTCTCCGCTGGAAAACCTGGTTTCAATTATCTGGAAATTCGCGCGGTGGATTGGACGGAGTCGCCGGTTTATGAGCAGGACTTGAGATCGGTCCCGCTCGATGCCGCGAGCATCATTGAATTATGCAAACCCTATGTGCACAACGATTGTTCTATATCGGTCCGCTCGCAATGGGATTTGTGGGCGTACCAGGGCGATCCGGCGCGGTGGCAATTTGAGCCACAAGCGCTCGAACTTCTGTGTTACGGCGAGGATTTCGACGAACGAGTTTGGCGGGAAGACGGTCATCTGGTAGTAAATTTTGGATTCGAGCATTTATTTACCGGACATGCTGGGCTGCTCGGCATCCGGCAGATCGCGCGGCCTAAAGCAGAAAGTCCCGAGGAAGAGCGTTTCCTGGAAGCCATGGCTCGCCCTGAAAACTTGCGCAATTATTACGAGAAGACTCGCGAAAACATAAAAAAGCTATTTGACTGGGTCCGGCGCATCGAAAAAGCTTTGCCCGTAGAGAAGCTACGGTTGTGGTCCGAGGGGGAAGAAAACTTTGAAGCTCGGCTCGAAGAAATTCTGGCGGTTCGCTAGCTTGGTTGCAGTTCTATCGCTGGCGGCGCAGGCCGCCACGGGCTTGATGAAATCAAAGCGTCCGAATGAACTAACGCTGGCCGGAATTCGTCCAGGGCGCGATGAGATTACTGCGCCGCAGAAAAAGTTTCGCGAACTGGATCGAGACGAGTCCGCGACGCAGGAGTTGTTGTGGGGCGACATTTGCACGCATCGCGAGCTTCGCGTTGAACTGAACGCAAATAAAACCGTGCAAGTTGTGACGGTGGACAACAACTACAAGCCTGAAATCATGGCTAAATGCCTTCCCATAGCGACGGCTCCCAGCCGTCTGAAGTTGCTGGCGACAGGCCACGGCTTGCAATTAGAGGATCGGTGCGAACGCGTGGGCGAACTATATGGCAAACCTGAATCCGAGAGCCCTTCCGTGAGAGGAAGCGAACAGCTAGAATTGTCGTTGTACTCATTCGACTGGGCTGGCGCGGGCGTGCCACAGGTGATGGAAGTATCCTGCGACGCTCGGTCGAAGAAAGTTGTGGCTATTACGCTCGCGGCGTCAACGCTTTGATCGCCGCGCAGGGAAATCATGAAAACCATCGGAATCATAGCGGCTACCATCGCAGCCCTCACCATGCTTTCTTGTGGAAGCTCGGCTCCTGCGCCTGCTGCCGCCAAGCAAGAAGCGAGCACCCCGGCGCCCCCGGCTGCACCGGCCATTCCGGCAGAGGTGCAAAAAACGGCGGAATTGTCGTTGGGCTCGGAGACGGAAGTTTTGGCCTTTGGCGATCTTTCAAAGAGCGGCCCACAGCAAATTTTCGCTATAAATCGCTTGAAGGCAGCTCCGCCAGGAGTTCCGGCAGAAGGCACGCTGGTTACTCGCGCCGTCATACTTGAGAATGAGGGCAGCTCCTGGAAACAGATTTTTCTTTGCGATGAACATCTCAAAAACACAAAAGGGTTTCTGGGAGGTACGCCGCTGGCTCCGGTGAATGGCTGGCGGTTGCAATTCGAACAACACGAAAAAGGTTTGGAAATGTATTTCACGCCGATCCTGTCGCCTAAAGGCGAAGGCGGGCACGTATTGCCGGTGGGAATTCGTTGGAATCCGAAAGTGAAGCGCTACCAATCTCTAGATAGAACGTTTGAAAATTTCCTTGGCGAGCTGCCCTCGCTGGAGACGCCGGAGTCGCAGATTCGATAATGAGTGCAATTGCACAACCCGTGGTTGCTACGAAGCCCCGTAGGCAACCGAAGACTTCCGGATGGAAGGAGATGAAATCGCTGGTTCCCTATGTGCTGCGCTACAAGGGGATGACCGCGCTGGGACTCTTGACGCTGGCGCTGATGGGGCTGATTGGAGCGCTGCCGCAACTGATCATTGGCATGATCACTGACCTTCTGCAAGGTTCGCCGCGGGCTCTTTCCACCTTAAGCGGATTTTCACGTTGGCTAATTGCACCCCTGTTTTCGCTTTACGCGCCGCTCAGCCGGCACGCTCTTGGACTCTACTGCCTGATCCTGGTTGGGGTGGTGTTTGCCAAGGGATTTTTCTCGTTCTGGACGAGGTGGATACTGATCGGAGTTTCTCGCGAGATTGAATACGACCTGCGCAACGATTTGCTTGCGCGGCTGGTATTGATGGAGCCGGAATTTTACGTGCGGAATCGCACCGGGGATTTGATGTCGCGGGCGACGAACGACCTAAACGCGGTGCGCATGGTGCTGGGGCCCGGGATTATGTACAGCGCGACGACGATTTCGACCATGGTGCTGGCGATTTTCTTCATGCTGAAGCTTTCACCCGCGCTTACAGCGTGGGTCTTGATTCCGGTGCCAATCGTGGCCATCGTCACGCGATATTTCGGGCAAATCATTCACAGGCTTTCCGAGCAGATCCAGGCTGCGCTGGGAGTGCTATCCACGCGGGCGCAGGAAAACCTGACTGGCGTGCGCGTAATTCGCGCGTATGCACAGGAAAAACAGGAAGTGGCAAAGTTTGATGAAGCGAATCGCAATTATGTGAACCGCAATATCAAGCTCATCAGCACCTGGAGCCTGTTTTTCCCGGGCCTTTCCACCTTGATTGGCATGACGGTTCTGATTTTGCTTTGGCTAGGCGGCAAACAAGTAATCGATCATCGCGTTTCGCTCGGGACCTTCAATGCGTTTTATATGTTTTTGATCCAATTGGTGTGGCCGATGATTGCGCTTGGTTGGGTAACGAACATTTTCCAGCGCGGCGCGGCATCCATGGGTCGGTTGAATTACATCATGAACGCGGAGCCGGGGATTCGCGATGCGTCCGCTCCAGCGCATACGCCGACCGATCCTTACGATATGCGACCGAATGGGGATACTCCCCCGGCTCAGGAAAAATCCACGGTCCGCGGCGAAATTGAATTTCGAAATCTTACTTTCACTTACCCCACCGGTGGTTCCGAGACGCAGCCCGGCGAACCAGTGCTTCGCCACATCGACCTGCACGTTCCAGCAGGCTCAACGCTGGCGATCGTGGGACCAACCGGAAGCGGCAAGTCCACGCTGGCGGCTTTGATCGCTCGTTTGTGGGAGGCACCTGCGGGCACGCTGTCCATTGATGGACGTTCGATCCGCGAATATCCGCTCACCGAACTTCGCAGCGCGATCGGGTACGTTCCGCAGGATACCTTTCTATTCAGTGAGACGATCAGCGAAAACATTGCATTCGGTGTTACCGATGCGGTGGAGGAGCAAGTCTTCGAAGCTGCTGAAATCGCCAGTATATCGGGCGAAATCGAGAGCTTCCCCCAACGGTTCGGCACCATGGTGGGCGAGCGTGGAATCACGCTTTCGGGCGGGCAAAAGCAGCGCACCTCTTTGGCGCGCGCCGTTCTGCGCCAGCCGAGAATCTTGATACTCGATGATTCGCTGGCAAGCGTTGACACCGATACGGAAGAAAGAATCTTGCGGCGGCTGCGCGAGGTGATGCGCCAGCGAACGACGATTTTAATTTCTCACCGTGTTTCGACGGTCAAGAATGCCGACAACATAATCGTTTTGCGCGATGGGTACATCATCGAGCGCGGCACGCACGACGAATTGCTCGCGCACAACGGCTATTACGCGGATTTGTATCAAAAACAACTTCTCGAAGAAGAGCTCGCACGCGAATGAGCGATTTCCGCGAAGAAGAAAAGTTAGGCAAGCTTTACGACTCAGCGCTGACGCGGCGGCTGATGAAATATTTGCGTCCGTATCGCTGGCAGGTGGTTGCGGCGGTGTCGATCACGCTGGGCGTAACGGCCATGGAAATCGTGTCGCCGTACCTGTTCCACGTCGCGGTGGATAACTACATAGTCCCTGGTTTCAATTCTTCGATTAATCCTCACACAGCACTGCTGGGGCTGCTGTGGGTGGTGGCGGCGTCCGCCGGTGCACTGCTGGGCAGTTTTGGATTGCAATACGCTCAGGTGCGCATCATGCAGTGGGTTGGCCAGGAAACCATGTACGACCTGCGCAAGGAGATTTTCGAACATTTACAGCGGCTACCCATGAGCTTTTTCGACCACAGCCCGGTGGGGCGGTTGGTAACGCGCGCGACGACCGATGTGGACGCGTTAAACGATCTGTTCGCTTCCGGCGTGGTGGCCATGCTGAACGATTTCGTTCTGCTCTTTGCCATGGCCGCCATTTTGTTCAAGTGGCATCCCTTTCTTGCGCTTGCCACATTGTCGCCTTTGCCCTTCATGATTTTGCTGACCTATTTCTTCCGGAATAAAGTGCGCAACGCGAACCGGCGTATCCGCACTGCTATTGCGCGCATCAACGCGTTTTTGCAGGAACATATCAGCGGTATGGCAATCGTGCAGCTTTTCAACCGCGAGTGGAAATCGCGCAGACAATTTGAAGAATTGAATCGCGCGCATATGGAAGCCTACAAGGAAGCCATTGACGCGTTTTCGTTCTTCTATCCCGCGGTGGAATTTCTCAGCATGGCCGGCCTTGCATTGCTTTACTGGGTGGGCGGGCTGAGAGCGATTGCGGGAACGATTCCCATCGGTGTTCTGCTCGCGTTCATGCTTTACGCGCAACGTTTTTTCCGGCCCATTCAGGACTTGAGCGAAAAATTCAACATTTTGCAGACCGCTATGGCCGCTTCCGAGCGCATCTTCAAGTTGCTCGATGAGCCTTTTACCATTGTGTCTCCTGCTGAAGTGCATGCGCTGCCATCCGCCCTTGGGGAAATCGAGTTTCGGAACGTTTGGTTCGCCTACACCGGCGGCGCCACGCCGGAAGAGAAAGATTGGGTTTTGCGTGATGTCTCGTTCCGGGTTGATCCGGGGCAGACACTTGCAATCGTGGGGCACACCGGTGCCGGCAAAACCACAATTATCCAACTGCTGTTGCGGTTCTACGATATTCAGCGCGGCGAGATTTTGCTGGACGGTGTGGATATTCGAACCATGGACCTGCAGGAGCTGCGGCGGCTTTTCGGGATCGTTCTGCAGGATCCATTTCTTTTCACCGGCACGCTGGAGTCCAACGTCAAGCTTGGCACGGAAAGGATTACCCGCGCCGCCACGGAAAGCGCGTTGCGTGAAGTAGGACTCGGTCCCTGGCTTGAATCGCAACCTCAAGGCGTCGAAACACCGGTTACCGAGCGTGGCTCGACGCTTTCGGTAGGCCAGCGGCAGCTCGTGAGTTTCGCTCGCGCTCTGGCCCACGATCCAAAATTTCTGATTCTCGATGAGGCCACTTCGAGCGTGGATACCAAAACGGAACTGCTCATCCGAGAGGCGCTCGACCGGCTGCTGCAGGGGCGCACGGCGGTGGTGATTGCTCATCGCTTAAGTACAATTCAGCATGCTCACCGCATCCTCGTTTTTCACAAAGGAAAGTTGCGCGAACAAGGTTCGCATCAAGAGCTTCTGGCTCAGCGCGGAATTTACCACCGTTTGTACCAGCTGCAGTACAAGGAGCAGGAGTTGGCTACTCCGGTGGCCGGTGGCGGATCCGGGTATCCGCATGCTCTTCCCGCCGATGATTAACGGCTGATCGCTCGATGGATGGCTGCTACCTTGCGAAGCTACCGGCTTTCCTTCATCCTGCCATGCGAACGCGCCTGTCTTTCCCATGCCTGAAAAACAAATTCTAATTTCGGCAGGTGAAGCCTCTAGTGACATGTATGCCGCGCGGCTGGTGACCGCTTTGCGCGAGCGCACGCAGGCACGATTTTTTGGCATGGGCGGGCCTCGCCTGGCTGAAGCTGGGGTCGAACTGATTGCCGATTACCAAGAAGTAGCGGTGGTGCGCATTGCAGAAGTGCTGCACAAAATTCCTACTGTGATCGGTGTGCAAAATCGTCTGAAGCGCGAAGCGGAGCGGCGCAAGGCGGCTCTGGCGATTCTCGTCGATTCACCGGGCACGCATCTCGGCGTTGCTCGGCGGATGAAACAGATCGGCGTTCCGGTCGGTTACTTTATTGGCCCTCAGATTTGGGCTTGGCGCGCCGGGCGCGTTCGTATGGTCAAAAGGCGCGTCAATCAAATGGTAGTGATATTTCCGTTTGAGGAAAAGATTTATCGTGACGCAGGCGTGCCGGTGACTTTTGTTGGGCACCCACTGGTGGAGGTTGTGAAGCCGAGCCTGACACGCGCGGAATTCGCGGCTCTCCACAATCTGGACGCGAACGAGCCCATCGTCACCATCTTGCCTGGTAGCCGTCGGTCAGAGATCGGCCAAAATTATGGGCGCATCCTGGAGGCGTGTGAGCGCTTGCATCGGACCAATAGCAAGATACAATTCGTCCTGGCCGCAGCCCCCAACCTTACCCCGGACTCTTTCCCGAGTTACGCCAGCTCCGCTGCTGAAATAAAACAAGTGAGAGGCTCTACCTATGATGCACTGGCCGCGGCCGATTGCGCCATCGTAGCCAGCGGGACCGCCACCATCGAGGCTGCCCTACTGGGTACGCCGATGGTCGTGATCTACCGTGTTAGGCCGCTCTCCGCTTTCATACTCCGGGGAATGATTCGAACGCCTTTTTTCAGTATGGTGAATCTAATTGCAGGAAGGCGCGTGGTGACGGAATTGATACAGGACGATTTCACTCCAGAAGCGGTTGAAAGCGAAGTTCGCCGCCTGCTGGACTCACCGCGCACAACCATCGAAATGCGAGCAAACCTAGCGGAAGTGCGCGCAAAACTTGGTCCCGGCGGAGCAATCGAACGTGCTGCGGACATTTTCGCGCAGATGTTGTAACCTTTTTTGGCAAATTGGGGCGGGCAACTGCACGCGGGGCGGATGTATCAAATAGAAGTAGGATGTTCCTTCTAGAGAGGCGTTCTTGCTCAAAATCTATCGGCTGCTAATTCCGCTGACTCTGTCGCTCCTCTGTGCAGCCGTCGCGACAGCGCAAACACCACATCGCTTTCCTTTTCGCGCGGACCACTACGACGTACAAGCGCTTCTTCATCCGGAAGACCAGACAATTTCCGCGCTGGCTCGTGTGGATTTTATCGCTAACGAAGTTTCACGTACCGTGGTCGTGGAGTTACACCAGGATTTGAAAATTAATTCAATCAAGGTTCCCGGCGGAAAACCTCTGGAATTCGAGCGTGATAGAACCTACCCACTCTTGCTGACCGTCGGTCTGCCCGATGCGGTGGCTCCAGGAAAGCCTGTGACTCTTGAATTCGATTACACTGGGCCGATTTCCAGCGAAGATGACAGTCCCACGAAAGGCGTGCGTTTCGCCTCCATAGATAAGAACTCGGCATTTTTGCTGCTTCCCGCTCGATGGTTTCCACTGACAAATTATCCGGCCAACCGCTACACAGGGACATTCAAGATAATCACTCCGGACACCATGTACGTTACCGGTACGGGCAAAGCCGATCCACCGACGATGCAGGCGGGCATCGGAAAAGGTCCAGGGCAGGCTTCTTACGTATTTCATTGCGATCGTCCAGGGCCGGTAGGCACTTTTGTGGCAGGCGCGTTGCAGTTAAATCCGGTGCAAGTGGAAGGACTGACCGTCTCCGTATTTACCCCTCCAGTTCAAGTTTCCACGGCTACGGCATACGCAAATTCGCTGGCACACATCGCGTTGTATTTCACCGATGCTTTTGGACCACTCCAGGAAAACGGGCCGCCGCCGATTACGATTGCGCAAATGCCGGATGGATCTTTGCCCGGATATGCGGCTCCCGGGTTGCTGCTGATCAGTGCGCGCCAATGGACCACTAGGTCCAACGATCGTTTGCTCTCGCAGCTCGCGGCTCAGCAATGGTGGGGCGACCGGGTTTTGCCGCAGACTTCGTCCGACACATGGATCACCGATGGCCTTTCGCGCTACGCCGAGGCCATGTATGCGGAACAGAACGACGGCAGCGCCGGCTTGCACCGAGCCCTTGAAGATTTCGCGGTCGGCGCGCTGATGTACGAGGATACCGCCCCCGTTTCCCAAGCCGGGCGGATGCAAACATTCTCCAATGAATATCGCTCTGTCGTTGCGGACAAGGGCGCTTTGGTTTTTCACATGCTGCGAACGGAATTGGGCGACGATGCATTCAATGGCCTGTTGCACGATTTCTACAAGAAATATGAAGGCAAAAATGCGACCGTTGCGGAATTCGAAAAGATGGCGATCGCCAAGGTCCCGCATCCTAAGAAGGGCGAGCCTCCCATCAATCTTGTTTCTTTTTTCTCGCAATGGGTAAATTCGACGGGGATCCCGGAATTCAAGCTGGAATTCATCGTTTACCGCACCCGAAAAGGATTTAAAGTGGTGGGGAGAATTCACCAGGATCTCGATACGTTTCGCATGCCGGTTGAACTTCGCGTGGACACCGAAGGAAATCCTGAATACAAAAAAATCCTGGTGACCGGCACCACGCAGCAATTTGAAATAGATACGTTCGGACGTCCCAAGCCCAACGGGATCGTAATCGATCCGAATAACAACATGCTGAAGTCGAGCGCCCGGTTGCGCATCCGCGCTTTCGTGGCGCGGGGCGAAGGCTACGCGCAGAATGGCCAATATTACGAGGCCATCCAGGAATACCAGCACGCGCTGGACTTGCAATCGAGCAACTCGCTCGCGCATTTCCGTATGGGCGAGGCGATGTTCAATCAGAAGAACTACCAGTCCGCGGCGAATGCGTTTCGGGCGGCGCTGGGGGGCGACCTGGACCCCAAGTGGGTGGACGTTTGGAGCCATATCTACATCGGGAAAATTTACGATACTCTTGGGCAGCGCGAACGCGCCGTCAACGAATACAGCCTAGCGCAACATCTGGGCGACGATACTGCGGGAGCGCAGGAAGAAGCTGGAAAATTTTTGCAACGGCCTTATACCGGCGACGCAGTCCTGGACGCGGCACCTCCGGGCACGCCGCCCGGGGGCGCGACGCCGAGTACGTCTGCGAACAAGCCCGCTGATGCGGATCCGAACAAGCCTGTTTTGAAAAAACGCCCGTAACGGCTGCGCGTCAGAGAGGTTGAAGTCCTGCCAAATTGCGCGGCTCGATTCCCTTGTGTTGAATCAGAACCTGAAACGTCTCGCCCATGCCTTCCGGGTTGATTAAAGTCTTGAAGAGCAGGCGCCGTTGTCTCTGTTCCGGCTCGCTCATACCGTCCGATTGTAAATCGGCAAATTCGCCGTGGCGGGCGAGCGCCATCAGAAACCTGCTTTGTGAAGTAAATCCGGTGCGAACGAGGCCGCTCTTTCGTCCGTTTATTTCCAGCGCGGTAAAATTGACGTGTGCCGTCAAGTCTTGCTCTCCCGGAGCGCGAAAAAAATCTTCCGAGGCGCGATGGCGTTCGTACGCCAGCAGAGTGCCGCGCATATGCCGCTCGTCGTAAAGCTCGCGCGCCTCATGCCCATAATCTATCGATAAGACGAATCCGCGCTTCAGTTTCGCGCCAGCCTCAGCGATCCAGCGGCATGCTGCGAGATTTATTTCCGCTTGTTGTTCTTGCAGCAAGGAAATTTGCTGCTCCGCAAAATATTCATCTAGCGCTGTGGAAGATAGCTGCTGTATTTCGTCACACAGGCCATTTTTGCCGAACCCAACGCAAATCTCGCGCAGATCGTTGTGTTCGCGGATTACGCGATGGACCGGCATTGCATCGAGCAGTTCATTTGAGAAAATGCAGCCGGAGGCCATCTCATCAGGCAATTCCTCTTGTGAAGCAAATTTATCGCCCTGCATGTGTGTATCGAGTATTTTGGATTGCAGCGCGCGGCGCGAGGTCGATCGCTCGACGGCAACGAAGCGAAGAGCATCATGGAATTCCGGCCAGGACGACGCGGCGCAGTCGAGGATCTGTTTCGCCAAATGGCCAGTACCGGCACCCGCCTCGATAAGCCAGAACGGTTGTGGCCGGTCTAATAGACTCCACATTTCGTGAAACTGGCGCCCCAGCAACCGGCCGAAAAGCGGACTGGCATCCACGCTGGTGAAATAATCACGCCTGGGATGCTGCCCCGCCTTTGTGTAGTACCCGTGGAGCGGATGATAGAGACATGTTTCCATGTATTCTGAAAAGGTGATGGGCCCGCCGGAACGGATTCGTTCCGCGAGAAGCAGCGCGAGTGGCGTCGGCTCGCTGCGCGACGCCATCAATTCACGCGCTGGGGATTGCGAGTGAACATCTTGATGATGTAATCGTGCAGGCAATCGTAGAGCTGCTTCTGGAACATCCATGGAAATTGAGTATTTTCTATTTCGCGAGGGTGAAGCTGGAAAGTGTAGTTGTGCACTTCCGCGTTTGTGGGTTTGTAGCGGATTTCAACTTCGACCCCCTCTCCAGTGGAACGGGCTTCGAAGTCAAAAAGGGGATGCTCGTAGCGCACCAGCTGGTGCCGGACTTTATCCGCGAGTAGGTCGCTCATTTGGAGTTGCTCATTTGAAGTTGCTCGCTTGCAGTTCGCTCCAAACACTCGTGAAACTTGCAAGCGCTTCTTTGTCGAACAGAACAAAGGTGATTTTCTCGAGAGAGGTAGGCTGCTCGAAGTGCCTTGCAACTTCGCGCAACATGATCTCGGCACACTCACGCAAAGGAAATTCGGCAATCCCCGTGCCTATAGCTGGAAAGGCAATGGTCTTCAGGCCTTTTTGCGTTGCGATGCGGAGCGAGTGTGCGGTGGAGCTGCGCAGCGAATGCGCGGACGTCTTTCCGCCAAGCTGCATGCTGGCTGCGTGTATCACATAGCGGGTCTTTAATTTGCCGCCGGTCGTGATGGCCGCTCCGCCAACGGGAACTTGGCCAATTTCGTCGCATTCTTTCTGAATTTCCGGACCACCCTTACGGCGGATGGCGCCTGCCAGGCCCCCTCCAAGCTGCAAATCGTTGTTCGCCGCGTTCACGATGGCATCCACGTCCATCTCAGTTAGGTCACCCTCCACGATTTGAATTCGATCAGCGATCTTCATCTGAGAGAAAAATCCTTTTTGGTCTCGGCGGCGCGGCGTGTGGCACGCACGAAATTATTTCTTGGCCGCATGGTCGCCGTATTCATACACGCCGCGGCCGGACTTTCGCCCGGTGCGCCCCGCCTTTACATATTGCGCTAGAAGCGGGCACGGCCGGTATTTTTCTCCCAACGTTTTGTGCAAGTATTCCAGAATATTCAAGCGGACATCGAGTCCCACCAGGTCCACCAGCTCAAACGGCCCCATGGGATGGTTTAGCCCCAGTTTCAAGGCCTTATCGATGTCTTCGGCGCTCGCAATGCCTTCTTGCAACAGGTAAAAGGCTTCGTTACCGATCATAGCGTTGATGCGGCTGGTGACGAACCCCGGCGACTCACGAATCACCACCACTTCCTTGCCCATGCGGCGACCGACCTCGACGCAGGCCTGCAGTGTTGCTTCAGACGTTTCCAGCGCTCGCACGATTTCGAGCAGCTTCATCTTCGGTACCGGGTTGAAGAAATGCATTCCGATGCAATTTTCCGCGCGAAAGGTGATGGAAGCCATTTCGGTGATCGATAGTGACGAAGTGTTGCTGGCCATGATCGCGTCGGGCTTTGCGAACTTATCGAAAATGGTGAAGATTTCGAGCTTCACTTCCATCTCTTCCGGCACGGCCTCCACGAGCAGGTCTGCTTGGCGGCAAAGTTCTTCCACCGACCGCGAGGTGGTGAGATTCGCAAGGGCTTTGGTTTTCTGCTCGGGCGTAACTTTTCCACGCGCCACTCCTTCTTCCAGCGCCTGCGAAATATAAGCGGATCCCTGCTCGAGCATTTCCGGAGATACATCTTCGAGCACTGTGCGGTAGCCGCCAAACGCGGCGGCGTAGGCGATGCCGCGGCCCATGGTTCCCGCACCAATCACTCCAATAGTTTTTATTTCCATTCACAAACCTCGCTCAAATGGGGAAAAGACGCGCTGCATTGTCATACAGAATTTTCTGTTGGGCAGCTTGGGAGATTGGCAGAGCGCGGAACTTTTCGATGTTTCCACGCACCCCCGGGACTCCGGGACCCGGCCAGTCCGTTCCAAACAAAACCTTGTCCGCGATTTCTTCGATGCGCGGAAAATATTCCATTAACTTGTGCGGAGGAATCCCGGAAATGTCCATATACATAT
>Ga0073928_10006631_pt1 | contig 15462 bp, 16 predicted proteins | sample PaiPotPPA55metaG_FD_76969 | JGI IMG/M metagenome (GOLD analysis project Ga0073928, IMG submission 76969) | Iron sulfur acid spring bacterial and archeal communities from Banff, Canada, to study Microbial Dark Matter (Phase II) - Paint Pots PPA... ... | reverse complement strand
TGACCGAAGGAAAAGAGGAGAGACGTCCCAGCCCGGTTGCTCCGATTTCTCGAAGCGTTTCGTCTGTCCCCTTCTCCCTCGACTTGGCGGATGTCAATAACCGCACGCGCATAGTCGCAAAAATCGGGGCACGGCTCTATCAGGGAAATCCTGTAAATGTTCTTAGAATTTACTGCAAATTAGGCGAGAGTTTACGGCGCTTGCCGAATCCACCACAAAACCTTGCCCATAATCCGCCAGCTACGATTCTTTCCAAGTTTCACAGCCTCGTAATCGCGGTTCTCGGATTCCAGAAGTTGCACACCATTTACCAGCAAGAACCGTGACAGTGTCAGCCCGCTTTCGGGCTGCCAGGTCACTACAATTTTGCCGCTCAATTCCGTGGGGTTGGTCGCCGAACGGTCCACCGCTACGATGTCATTGTCGTTAATTAGCGGACTCATGGACGCCCCGCGAACTCGCAGGCAAGTCGTTTCCGCAGGATGCGGGCACCATACGGCAGGCGCAGCGATCATTTCATGCGCGGGAATATCATCCAGGTCCAGAAACGAATCGCCCTTGCCTCCATGCGTCGCGGCATGGGCGGCCAACACCGGAATTGCCACCAGTCTAGCCTTGGGCCCGACTGGGTTCTTCTTTTTATGGCTCCCGGCCACTACGATTTCAAAATCCGGAAAAGCCGCCTTCCTCATCATTCCGTGGCCTTCCGGCAGCATCTTGGAAAGATCTGACGTCTTGAAGCCGGCTCGTTCCCAGAACCATGACGATTCTGGCTCGCCGATCAGATTTCCGATCTGGATGTACGCTTGGGCCGGCGGTTCATGCGTGCCACGCTCCCACCTCGACAAAGCCATCGCGGAATAATGGAGCCGGGACGCGAAAGCCGACTGCGTCAGTCCCATGCGTCGGCGCAAACTCAAAATTTTGCGCGCCCATTCCGGATTGGAAGCTTTTCGCTTGCTCATTGGGCTATGTTTATATGCGCCAACTACCATTTGTGTTAGTCTTACCACGCACGGCGGTGGTTCTCCATCCTGAAAGGCTCGTCATGAATGGTGACAAAGTGGATAGTAGCATGAATTCTATCCCCTCCGTCTCACTTTTTCGGGGCATCTATAATCGCGTGGCTAAACGCCTGGGAGTGGATCCTTCGTACGTAAGTCGCGTGGCCCGCGGCGAACGAAAGTCCGCTGTGGTGGAAAAAGCCCTAGCGGAAGAAGTGCGCATCATTCGAGACCATCTCAACAACCACGAGAACAATCACAACGACAACCACAACAACAATCACGCCTCGGCCGAGCAAAAAAAGAAATCCCCAATAAAATCCCGCTCTGGCGAGCCGCTAGAGGCTTAAAGCGAAATTCCGCTCTTCAAGTTAGACTCACGCTTTGCATCGGATCTTTAGCGACGATTGTCTGTGGGCCGGGCGTTAAACAAAACAACGTTAAACAATCACGTAAACAATGCTACGGCAGCTCTCGTTCGGGATCTTTCTTCGCTTCGTCGATCCATAGCTTCAGCACTTCCATGTTTTTCGGATCCGGATCCACAAATACCAGTCCTACTCCCAAATTTGAATGTGCGTAAACGACCCGTGCCTTGGCTTCGAAAGCTTTGTCGCCTGCCGTTATCTTTACCAGCGCAGTGGTGTCCTGCGGAAAAGGGTTCATCATGTCCAGATAACAGCCCTGCATGCTGAGTTCGGTTGCGCGCGTGGCGATGCGCATTTGACTAGCAGGTTCGAATAGTTCGGCGGTCGCGATAAACGTGTATCGTCGATTTCGCCGGCGTTGCTGCTCTTCGCTCATCCTTATCCCCCAAGAACAGAAGTACGGCAAGTATAACGTGCCTTCACTCGCTACTTCTGACCGCGCAGAACGCCTGGTAGCCGAAGCGATATCACTACGTGCTTCGATCCGATCCACCTACCCGAAGCTTTCAGTCCCCATATGGTGTCCCTGATGCATTCCAGCGCCATGGAGTCGCCTGTACGCCTCCACGGCATGTATACGAGGCCCGTAATTATCCGGCCGGGCTGGCCACTCCCTCTGCAGCGCTTGAATAGCCATCCATCACCGCCATCTAAAGCATCTATCGTCTAGTACTAGCCCGGACCGCATATTGCGCGAAGCGAAACAAGATGCCAGAATCTCTCCCGCCATTGGTCTCTGCGGGAAACAAGTCAGCGCCTCGCGGTGTCTAAATAACGTAGCGCCATTATCGGTGGCTATGCATAAAGTAAAACCACCGGCGAATGCGACGCTGCAACGGTCGATCAGTCAAGTTTCATTTCGGACCAGGGCTAAGAAAGGCCACAGTGTCTGATTGGGCCAGTGCGCTCCCTTGGGGACGCGACGAATCCGAACTCCTCACCGAGCTACAAGCCGGCTCTGAAACCGCGTTCGATTGGCTTGTTACTCATTATCACGCTCCGGTCTTTAATCTGATTCTCGGCATGCTCGGCGATGCTTCTGACGCCGCCGATGGCACCCAGGAAGTTTTTCTGAAAGCATTTCGCGGTATACGTGGTTTCCGCCACGGTAGTTCCTTGAAGACCTGGCTATACCGCATCGCCATACGCGAAGCGCTCAACCATAAGCGCTGGTTTAAGCGCCATCTTCAAAAGACCGTGTCCATCGATGCCGAGCTGGAAGAAGGCCGCGAGCATCTTGAAATTGAAGACCTTTGCGCCACGCCTTTCGAACAATTGGCTGCCCGAGAAATGCAACTCGTCGTGCAACGCGCATTACTCAGTGTTCCCCACATTTTTCGTGTCGCCGTTATCTTGCGTGACCTCGAAGGCTTTAGTTATGAGGAAGTCGCTGAGATTCTGGAGTGCAGCATCGGAACCGTGAAGTCGCGCATTTTGCGCGGGCGCCGCGCCCTCAAAGAAATTCTTCAGCCTCTTTTGTCTGAACAGGAACCTCATCCGGGAACTGAACAGGTAACTCCTCGCGCAGCCCCGGAAAAATCCCGCGTCGCCAAACGGTCGCAGCACTCTCCTTTTAAAGACGCCTACGCAGCCGCATGGCCCATCGCCGGCGTTGTTCCGGCCAACAGAGTGTCTTTAGCCAACAACTCCACTGGTGAGGTGACCGATGAACTGTAATTCGGTACGCACCAGGTTGGCCGGTTATCTTGACGATGGACTCACGGGTTCGAACCGTTTACAGGAACGCGCGCGTGTCCGTGAGCACCTGGAATCCTGCGCCGACTGCCGCGAGGACCTTCAGCGTTTTCGCAAGTTGGGCGTAATGCTATCGACCGTGAGGAAGCACACGCCTCCTCCCGATCTCTCCGTACGTATCAAGTTGGCTGCCGCGCAAGCCCAGGCTTCTCGAGGCTGGCGTGCCCGCGCTCGGCAAATTGCTAACCGCGCCGAGATCCTGCTCGACAATGTTTTTCGTCCGCTCACCTTGCCGGCCACTGGCGGATTCGTCTCTGCCATCTTGGTTTTCGTCCTGGTTTTTCAGATCCTGGCGCCGGGTATCACTGTGCGTGCCGTAGAAAACGACGTGCCCATTAACCTGATGCGCCCGGCGGAATTGGTTTCACTCTCGGAATATCCGCCTGCCTGGGCGCCTGAACATGATGTGGAATTGGCGTTGCCACATGGCTTATTGGTTGACGTGACCGTCGACGCGCAGGGTGGAATGACTGGCTACCAGATTTTGTCTGGGCCGCACACCACCGATATGCGCCACCAGCTCGACCAGTTGCTGATGTTCTCGCGCTTTAGTCCCATGCTTAGCTTTGGACGTCCGACCGCTGGCGGCCACGTAATTTTAAGCTTCAGCGCCGTACACGTTCGCGGATAGACGGCTCGCGCCCCACGCTCGTAGCCGCAGATAACCACTAACCTTAGCAAATCCAAAGTCTTAGCTTACCTGTACGTTGCTTTCGCCTAGCACTGCTCACCTGTTCAGCTTACGCCTCGTTCGCACCTGACCCTCGCGCTTTCTCGCACTCCATGCTCCAACAGGTTCAATGAATCAGGAGGCGGCCCATGCCCCTCACTGCCCGGTTTTCTGTATCTGTGCCCACGCGCACAACTTTCCGCATGCTGCTTCGAATCATCGTTCTGGCTGTGATTGCCGTGCTCCTTGCCTCCAGCCCCGTATACGCGCAATCTGAAGTGGCCACCGCCGAACGCGCCCTGTTTGACGCTCTGAATCGCGAACGCGCCGCCAAGGGCTTGCCGGCTCTCCACTGGGACGCCGCGCTCGCAGCCGCTGCACGCGAACACGCGGCTCGCATGGCGCAGCGCAATGTTTTGTCGCATCAACTTCCCGGTGAACCGCAGGTTCAGGACCGCGCCACCCACGCCGGTGCGCGTTTCACCGCTATCGCCGAAAATATTGCTGTGGCTCCGAACTCGGCGACTATTCATTCGGCTTGGATGCGATCACCCCATCATCGCGAAAATATTCTTGATCCGGAACTCAATGGGGTGGGCATCGGTGTAGTGAAAGGCAGTAATGGACTGTTCGCCGTGCAGGATTTTTCTCAAGCGGTGGCCAATTTGAATTTCAAACAACAGGAACAGCAAGTCATCGCCAATTTGAATCTTCTCGGGATGCCCGCGACACGGGCCACCAATGCTGCCCGCAAAACCTGTCAAATGGACCGCGGCTTCTCAGGCACCCGTCCACTATCCGTCACTCGCTTCGAAACCGCTGACTTGACGAAGCTGCCTTTTGATTTGGAACAGAAACTTCGCTCCGGTCGTTATCATTCCGCGACCGTCGGCGCTTGTGAAGGCGGCGCCTCAGCCGGCTTCACGCACTTCAAGCTTGTCGTCGAGCTTTTCTAAATTAATTGTTAGGCGTTAGATCCAGAGATTTCAACGCCGCAAAGCAATCCCCGTCCAGCGCGTGTGGCACATCTGCAGCCATAATCTTAAATACTTCGCCTTTCGTTAAGGCGCCACGGTAAGGTCGTTTCGACGACAACGCATCGTAAACGTCCGCAACGGCAATGGCCCGGGCACCCGGTGCAATCTGCGCAGCGCGCAGATTGCGGAAATAACCTGAACCGTCTAACCGTTCGTGATGCGAGCTCGCCAGAAAAGCCAGGTCCTGGAAGCCTCGTATGCGTTCCAGTATCCGTTGCGTGTAATACGGGTGCAGCCGCACCGTATCCCATTCCGCAGCAGTCAATTTTCCTGGTTTGTCGAGAATATTGTTGGGTACGCTTAGTTTTCCAATGTCGTGCAGCAGAGCCGCGCGTCGCACCAAAGTCACCTGATCCTCCGACAGCGCCAATCGCTGGCAAATCGCCACCGCAATGCTGGTTACTCCCCGTGAGTGCGAATGCGTGTACGGTGACTTGATGTCGATAACGTTCGCGAAGGCCTCGCAAACATTGTCGAGCTTGGCTTCATCGGCATAGAGCGAAACGCTGAGCGGTTCCATCTCCATTACCGCTTCGCGCACGCGATCTTGTTCGACAAGCTTCCACAGGTCGCTATCGTTTTCTAGCTCACCCGCCGCCCGCACCAGTTCCGGGTCAAACCATGATCCGCTTCGTTCGCGAAGCACTTGGAAACCATCGGAAACCCCGTTCAAAGTGACGAACAGCTCGAGCGTTTGGCACAAATTCATGATCCGCGAGAAAAGTGGAATGTCCTGCCCCTTGCGCCCCCATGGCAATCCCTTTCCATTCCAGTGTTCATCCAGACTGTAAATCGCTGCCGTCGTGGATTCCGAGAATCCAATTCTCTTCGCGATTTGCGCCCCGCGATCGCACCGCAAATCGATCAGCTCACGCGTTTGCGCGTCCCGGTTCGTGGCCACGCTGGCAATGGCGAACACGCGCTCCAGTCGCGAGCGCCCGGGCATCACGTTGCGTAGTAAATATTCCAGCCCCTCGAAACTCACCTTCGTCCAATCGGTCGATTTGACCTCCTGCTTGGCTTTGCGCTCGTCCCCTCCCAGAATCTCGTACACGCGTGCCGCGTTGCTGCTGCAGCCTGCGTCTTTCAGCAGCGCTGCATAGTAAAGGTCGCACTTGTCCTGCACGGAAAGATTCAGGATGTCCGCCAGCCGCATGCTCAATAGGCAGCATTTGACCGCGTGGCCCATCGGCTGCCCTTCCGTCAAATCCAGTGCGTACGAGAGGGCCGAAATCAAATCCGACATGCGCATTTGCGTCGCTGAAGATAGTTGGGCCGGACTTTCGGTGATCAGCATATGCGGGAGCTATCAGTATAGGGCGATCCCTCGTTAAGACTTCCGCGCTCGACGCATCACGGTGCGCTGAGAGGAAACATCTTTCGCGCCGACCGCTCCCGGGCGGACCTAGCAAGAAATCGTTGTTTTTCGGTGGCAGACGAAATACACTTGTGCCTACGCCATGAGCCACTATTATTGGTTTCGATTTAGCAAGGCACCCAACTAGGAGCGAGGGCGTTTTCTCTGGCAGGCACTAAAAAAGAGATTTGGCCCACTCGAAAGAGTGGGTTTTTTATTTCTGGCGAAAGGAATTCCCGATGATTATCTCCATGAAACGTCATTCCACTCCCGAAGAAATCGCCGAAGTTCGCAAACAAGTCGAGCATTTCGGCTACAAAGTGCATTCCATCGAGGGCGAGGAGCGCGTCGTCATCGGTGTCGTCGGCATTGGCGACGTTACCGCATGCCTGGAATCCGTCGAAGCCATGCCACAGGTCGAAAAAGTGGTGCCTATTTCGGCTCCCTACAAATTTGTCAGCAAAGAATTTCGCACCGGCAAGACCCGTATCAAAATTAATGACCTCGAAATTGGCGGCGATGAATTCCTTGTCGCCGCTGGGCCTTGTTCCGTGGAATCCGAGAAGCAAATCATGCAGGCCGCCGAAGGTGTCGCTAAAGCCGGCGCCAAAATGCTGCGCGGCGGCGCCTTTAAGCCACGAACATCCCCCTACGACTTTCAAGGCCTGGAAGAAGAAGGTCTGAAGCTCTTGCAGAAAGCCCGCAAGGAAACCGGCCTCGCCATCATCACTGAAGTGATGAGCGATCGCGACGTCGATCTCATCGCTCAGTACGCCGACGTGATGCAGGTAGGCGCGCGCAACATGCAAAATTTTATCCTGCTCAAAGCCCTGGGCCAATGCCGTCGTCCGGTGCTCCTAAAGCGCGGCCTAAGCAGCACGATCAAGGAACTCTTGATGTCCGCCGAATACATCGTCGCGCACGGCAACTCTGACGTAATTCTTTGCGAACGCGGTATCCGCACCTTTGAAACCGCCACCCGCAACACTTGCGACATTGCCGCCATCCCGGTGTTGAACGAGCTGACCCATTTGCCGGTGATCCTCGATCCCAGTCACGCCACCGGAAAACGCAGCTTGGTCCCCGCATTATCGCGCGCTGCGGTAGCGATCGGTGCGGACGGCTTAATCGTGGAAGTTCATCCCGCTCCGGAAAAGGCCATCAGCGACGGCGCTCAATCTTTGGACCTGGTTCAGTTTCGAAAAATGATGCAGGACCTGCGTCCCTACGTCGATTTATGGCAAGCTGCGAGGAAAGTGGAACAGGAATCAAGCGTGGCCGTCGCCTGAAGAGGCTAGCAGAAATCTCCTTTAAATTTTCAGCGTTGTAATTGCAGCACGCGCATCAGCGTAGCTTGCAGTCTCTGGCACTCCAACTGTCGTTCATGCTCATCTTTTGTGCGGTCGCTCAGCGCTTCCTTCAAGAGTATTAAGTTTCGCCGGAACTCCAGTTGCGCTAGGACCAGGCGGCTCAGCGCCTTCAGCGCCTCCTTCTGGTCGGCAGCAAGCTCCCGCGGCTTCCGGTCGATCACGCACAAAGTGCCCAGCGCGTAGCCATCCTCGGTAATCAAAGGCGCTCCGGCATAAAAGCGTATGTGCGGCTCCGACACCACTAAAGGATTGTCGCGAAATCGTTCATCCGCCAATGCATCCTCCACCACAAATACGTCCGGCTGCAGAATAGCCGTGGAGCAAAGTGCGACCTCGCGCGAAGTTTCCCCGACAGAAATCCCTACACGCGATTTGAACCACTGGCGCTCTCCGTCGATCAGCGAGATCAATGCAATTGGCGTTTTGCAAACGAAGGATGCCAGGAGTGTGAGATCGTCGAACACTAATTCCGGGTCCGTATCGAGGATGGCATATTTCTCAAGAGCGGCAACACGGCTCTCTTCGTTCTTCGGTCTGGTCAATTCCATGTTTCCTCCAACTATCGCGAAGGGATCCCGGGTCCAGGTGCGGCGGTAAGCTTAACTCTATTGCTGCAGCATATGCGACCGCAAGCCTTGCCGTCGCAGCGCACAATGTTGCCTCCGTCTCTGCGCGAATCGCCCCAGTTTTTCATTGATTCAATTAGCAGTCCGAGGCACCGTATTGCGTCTGGGAATTTTCGTAATTAGTCAAAGCAGGCCTCTTTAATGATAGGCTGATGCACTTTTACGGAGGAAACTTGATGCGTAAATGTTTTAACGTGATCGCGATTCTCGCAATAACTGCGCTGGGAACCACTATTTCTGCCGCCTATGCGCAGGAAAAGCCGGCGGCTCCGGTGAAAAAGATTGCCGTGCGCTCCGGCCATTTGATTGATGGCCGCAACGATAAAGTCCTCGACAACGCGCTCATCTTGATCGAAGGCGACACCATTACGTCAGTCTCATCAGGCGGCCAGCCGCCTGCCGGTGTCGAAGTTGTTGACCTTTCGCAATACACCGTGCTGCCCGGATTCATGGATACGCATACCCACGTCCTGTTGAACGGGGATATAACCGCGGAAGATTACGATGTGCAGTTGCTGAAGCAATCCATTCCGTATCGCGCGATTTTAGGCGCGCGCAATGCACGCATAGCCTTGGAGCACGGATTTACTACCCTTCGTGACCTTGAAACAGAAGGCGCGATGTATGCCGACGTGGATGTGAAGACCGCCATCGCCAACGGCGAAGTACCCGGCCCGCGCATGCAAGTAGCCACCCGCGCGATGACTCCCACCGGCATGTATCCATTGTTGGGATATTCGTGGGAGCTGAAAGTCCCGACCGGCGTGCAGTATGTCGATGGCGTCGACGGCGCCCGCAAAGCTGTACGCGAGCAAGTCATGTATGGCGCTGACTGGATCAAATATTATTCCGATCGCAAATATCATTTTGAAGCTGACGGCGTGCTGCACAGCATGGTGAATTTTACCGACGAAGAAGCAAAAGCTATCGTGGACGAGTCGCACCGCCTGGGAAAACGAGTGGCTGCCCACGCCATTGGTTCGGACGGAATTGCAGCTGCGTTGCGTGCTGGCGTCGATACCATCGAGCACGGTGACGGACTAACCGATGCATTGCTGGATGAATTGGCCAAGAAGGGCGTGTACTGGGTGCCCACCATTACCGTAGGCGCTTACGTTGCTCCCGGACGAGGCGGAAACTGGACCAGGATGGTGGACCTCGAGCGCGTGGCCTTCCAAAAAGCGCTGAAGAAAAACGTGAAAATTGTTTTTGGAACCGATGCCGGTGGATTCGATTGGAAAGAATTAAATCAGTCCAAGGAGTTTGAATATTACGTGCAGTATGGGATGACGCCCATGCAAGCAATTCGATCGGCTACCTCGATGGCCAGCGAACTGTTGGGTTGGAAAGATAAAGTGGGAACGATAGAGCCCGGCAAATGGGCCGATATTGTCGCCGTGAGCGGTGATCCCTTGAAAGACATATCAGAATTGTCCCGCGTGAAATTCGTAATGAAGGGCGGAGTAGTCTACAAGAGCGACCTGCATTAAGCGCGGGTCCTAGGGCAGCCGCTATTTTGAAGAGATAATGGCGGCATCAAAAGAACGCCGCGCCGCCGTCCACATTGATGGACTGGCCCGTTATGGCGCTCGAAGCGTTGGAGCACAGAAATAGCGCTGCGTGCGCGATTTCGTCGGCGGTTTGTCCCCGGCCCTGCAAAATGGATTGCAGGAAACCCGCAAGTTGTTCTTCTGAGCTGACACCAAGTTTTTTGGCCAACGTTGCGCCCAGTTCCTGGGACATGACCGTTTCTGTCACCGGACCCGGACACATGGCGTTCACGCGAACCCCTTTGCGAGCGGCCTCTGCGGCGGTCACGCGCGTCAACCCGAGCATCCCGGCTTTCGCAGCCGCATAGGCAGAACCCCACGAAAAAGCAGCCTTTGCCGACAAACTGGAAATGTTGAGAATGACTCCGTGCTCATGCGCGTACATTTCTGGCAATACCAATTGCGTGAGGAGAAACGCGGCGCGCAAATGCACCGCAATCACCTGATCGAAATCGGCCAGCGGATACTCCTCAACCGGAACAACCGGCCCGTAATGACCTGCATTGTTCACAAGAATAGTTACCGGACCGAATTTTTCGCGCACCGCGTCGACGATCCGGCGACAATCCTCTTCGCGGGTTACGTCGGCGGACGTGAAAGCAACCTGACCGCCGCGATGCGAAATCTCCGCCGCGCTAGAAGCAAGTTGATCATGCGACCGAGCGCATAGAAAAACTGATGCGCCTTCTTTTGCAAAGAGCAGCGCGATGGCGCGCCCGATCCCGCGGCCAGAGCCGGTGATTAAAGCGCTTTGCCCCTGAAGAATCATAAGGAAGGAGAATAGAAGTACGAGAGATCGCATGCAAGTGCGCTCACCATGAAAATGGAGCAAGTGGATATCAAACAAAAAGCTGGATGGCTAAATCGCCATCCAGCTTTTCCAGAAGAGTTTAACGCCCGGAAACTAGCCCGCCGTCAGTCTTTGCCGTGCTTCAAATCGCGCAACAACCGATGCACCGCATCGCGAAGATGGTCGGTCGAAAATGATTCGTGGTTCATTTCCTTCTGCCCCACAGCGCGGAAGGCCACCTTGTTCGAGCTCTGTTTCACGAAGTCAAACACAATCGTGCCTTCGCGATAATTCGGATTACGATAGCCATACCCAGGTCCGCCCCAATAACCCCAGGTATAAGAAGCCCAGCAACCAAAAGGACCGCACACCAACCCTGGATACCCGCCGCGATAACCGCCCTCGCGATATCCACCCTCAGCCGCCGTGTGGCGACGAATGGCGAAGTGGTAGTCGGCAAGAAATTCCGCAGCCCCGGGATCGCCAACTTGCTTGAAACCCTTGGAACGCATCTCCTGCTCTATATCCGTGCGGATCGCCAGACGCAGAGTTTCGTTATCCGAACGGGCATCGCGCGAAATGGTCTCGGAGCGGCCATCATCAGAAATAACATCACGAGAAATAACGTCGCGGGATGACCTCTCGTCCTTCTCTTTTTTCTCTGCGGTGTCCGGTCGCCACGCCCAGGTAGCGTGTTTGGGGATGCGCACACTATGATCGCGCACCACATCGACATGTTCGTCGCAGCCCGCAAAAGCCAACCCGGACGCGACTAGAGCCCCTAGCAACAGCGGCGAAGTTCGTACCTTACTCAAGGTCGGATGCCACATTTCCAGAATCCTCCAGGTTTCAAACCAATCCATGGCTTCTAACCCTATAGAGGCGTAAATAGTTGCGCGAAGTTGCCGCCGGACTACCGAAAGGTGCCCAATCGGGCATCGGAGGCGATGGGCAGAACAGGCCGCGGAACGTTGGAAACCGGTGCAGGAGGACCGATGGGTGAGGTATGATAGAGTCTTCGAATTCTAGAATTAGGATGGCGATGGATACTGCAACCAACGGAAAAGTACTACTTAGGGTCAGACCCAGAGGGTTCTGCGCGGGTGTGGTGCGCGCCGTGGACATCGTGGAACTGGCGCTCGAAGCGTATGGTGCGCCCGTCTACGTTCATCACGAAATTGTCCATAACACCTACGTAGTAGAGCAGTTGCGGCGGCGTGGGGCAATTTTTGTCGAGTCCATTGACGACGTTCCGCATGGCGCGGTGCTGGTCTTCAGCGCCCATGGCGTGCCGCCTACCGTACGCGAAGAAGCCAAGGCCCGATCCCTTAAGGTGATTGACGCTACTTGCCCGCTAGTAACCAAGGTTCACCTCGAGGCTTTGAAGTTCGCGCGCGAAAAGCGCACCATCATTTTGATTGGCCACCGCGACCACCAGGAAATTGTGGGCACCTCCGGTGAAGCTCCCGATCGCACCATCGTGGTGGATTCCGTGGCGGCCGTGGATCAACTCCAAGTAGATGATCCGAATAAGTTGTCCTTTCTAACGCAGACAACCTTAAGCCTTTATGACACCCAGGAAATTGTGGCTCGTCTGCGGCAAAAGTTCCCGGCCATTAAAGGGCCGGCTAGCGATGACATCTGTTATGCCACGCAAAATCGTCAGGAAGCTGTGGAGCAGGTTGCTAAAGACGTCGACCTGATCCTGGTGGTCGGCTCGCCAAACAGTTCCAATTCGAACCGCCTCGTGGAAGTAGCCCAGCGTAGCGGAGTGCGCGCGCAACTGATCGATTCCGCCGCGGACATCGATGTCAACTGGCTGGAAGGCGTAGCGCGCGTCGGACTCACCGCCGGAGCTTCCGCGCCAGAAGTGCTGGTGGAGCAGGTGAGCCAGCGGCTGGCGGAGTTTGGCTTTACCGATCAGCGCGACCTGGATTTGATTCGCGAAGATGTGCGTTTTACTTTGCCGCCGGAGTTGGCGACCATCGCGGCAGCGCCACGACGGTAATTTCACCGGTCGCAAGTTGGATATTGAAGTTTGAACGGGATTGAAACTTTAGGGCGCGATTTTCGCCCGTGATTCACAGCAAGCAATTCGCTGAACTGTAACCGTGAGGAGCAAACTTGGCGGCGAAAATCACGCGTCAGCCGAAGAAGATTGCCTTGATCGGCGCACCGTCGAGCGCTGCGGCGTTCTTGGGCGGCAGCGAGAAGGCACCCGCGGTGTTGCGTGCGGCCGGTCTGGTGGAACGCCTCCAAGCTGCCGGATACGAAGTCATCGATCATGGCGACTGTGCCGTTCGCTATTTTGCCGATGATGACGAAAATCGCCGCGCGAGAAACCTCAAGGAAATTGTCGCCGGATTGAACGATTTAAAATTGCGCGCCGAAGTGGCCATGAAAAGCGGCGCCCTGGTTCTCGTTCTGGGTGGCGATTGCGCGCAGGTGATTGGCCTCTTGACCGGAGCGCGCCGCTATTACAAACGCATCAGCTTGCTGTGGTTTGATCGCGATGCGGATTTAAATACTCCCGCGACAACTCCTTCGGGCCGCATCGATGGGATGGTCGTGGCCCACATTATTGGAAAAGGCGCGCCGGAACTAGTGCGTTTCTGGGGCGAACCGCCGCTGGTGCGCGAGCCGGATGTAACCCTCTTTGGATTGGAACGAGTGGATGCGCCCGAGCAGGAGTTCCTCGACAAATCGCCTATGCGCAGAGTTTCTGCCGAGGTTGTACAGGCTAAAGGCGCGGGCGAAGCCGCCAAGACCACGTTGACGCAGATGCACGCGGATGCGCGGCAGGTGATCTTGCATCTCGATACCGACGTCATCGCACAGGAAGAATTTCCGGCGGTAAATGTTCCGGGCAGCGGGGGATTGGCATTCGCGGATGTGCGCGCTGCGCTGGTGGAGTTTGTAAAGAATCCCAATTTGTTAGGCCTGGATGTGGCGCAATACAACCCGGACAAAGACAGTGACGGTTCAGGCGCGAAAAAACTCGTCGACGTACTGGTCGAAGCGTTAACCGTAAGATTGCAAGCGATCGGACAGAGTGAAACGGCAACCACGGGAACTGACGCTGCGTCCCCTGGCGCAAGTTCGGTCCCGGCAACTCATGATGAGACCTCGCCAGCCTCACAAGCGTCAAAGGAACCTCGGCAAGAACATAGCCCGAGTGACGCTCCTGGCTCCGAAGAAGAATCCTCAAGCGGGATGTCTACGCACGAAACAAACGCATAATTCCAGTCGTGGGATATGCGCGTATCTCGTTAATTCCGTTTGATGCTTTCCCAAAAAATTCAGTGAATGTCACTATTCCGCGGCAGTGTTGCGTTTACGGATGTGGCGCGCCAGGCCCAGGAAAGACAGCGGGAGTCCGGCAGTAAAGGCATGTTGCTCAGCGTCCGCGATGGAAAGATATTTCAGCATTTCTGCCTGAGTTTGCTCCAGAAATGACTGCAGCGCGACCTCCACGTCCGCGCTGGATTGCAAAGCCTTTTCCGTAATGTCCGCCCAAAAATGCAGCCGCTCGCGAAAGTCGGCGATATGCTTCGCGGGATTTTCCGCATAACCAAAGTGCGTGACGAAAAGTCTTGACGGTTGACGCTCGAGGATCGCGGCGAAGGACTGCTCCCACACGGCAAGGTCAATATCCGGCGGCGGCGTCGCCGGCATGATGTACGGGCCGTTCGCGATGCGGATTCCGGCGGTATCGCCGGCGAATGCCACCCCCTCTCGCTCATCAAAATAGGTGACGTGGTGAGAGGCGTGGCCAGGAGTATAAATAACCTCGATTTTTCGCGTGCCTACGGAAAGCGTTTCTGCGCCTTCGAGAATTTGAATATTTTGCTCGGGTACCGCAAGGGTTTCCCCGAATAAACGCCCGAGATCATCGCCCCACAAACGCCCCGCGCTGGCGAGTAGTTTCGACGGATCGGCTAAATGCGCGGCGCCTTTGCTATGAACGAAGACGCGCAGATTGGGATTTTCGCGAAGCAGAGTTCCAGTTGCGCCGGCATGGTCGAGATGAATGTGGGTGAGCAGGAGGGCGCTGAGATCAGATACGGAGAGTCCGCGAGGCTGTAACTGCGCGCGCAAGGTTTCCAGTGTGGATGCCGGGCCGGGATCGAGAATCGCGTAATGGCTGCCGGATTCAAGAAGAACCGCGCCAATCGAGCGCGGGCGCCCCATCCAGTTGAGATCGAGAACGGTAGTGGAATCCATATTTAGGAATAGTACGAGAGCATCGCGGCTGGAACAAATTGCGGGTGACTCGCTGACGCTTTTGGTTTCTGCCGCATTCAACTATCGATGGCGAGAGTATACTGTCCGTATGAAATGGTCGCGGCGTGCTTTCGGGGTAATGCTGTCAGCAGTGTTTTTGCTGGCGATGACCTTGCCCGCGCTTTGCGGAAAATGCCAAAGCGCAGCTGCGAATTCTGATTGCGTCCAAGATCACGGCGGCAAGACCAAGCACCAAAGTGCTTCCTCTTCCGGGTACACCGACTGCGATCATTGTGATGAGTCGCCAGGAATCTACCCTAATAGGCAACCAAACCCGGGCACACCTGAGTTTCTGATTTCTCTTCCTGACTCGCCCACCACGCAATCTCATGATTCAAACCGAACAGCCGCGACATGCACAACCAGCTCCACGAATTCTGTAGGTGGCGCGGTTCAAAAATATATTTTTGTAGGCGACCCACACGTCCCTAACTCCGTCTATCGGCCCCTCACCGTAAGTCTGAAGATCTAGTCTCACAATCCCAATTGAAGTCCATTTCCGCATCTGTGACAGGTTCGTGCGCTTGTCTGCGCGCATCGCTCAAGCCACAGATAAAAATCCACCCATAGAAGTGAGCCGCCGCACTCCGC
>Ga0073928_10006629_pt1 | contig 15469 bp, 13 predicted proteins | sample PaiPotPPA55metaG_FD_76969 | JGI IMG/M metagenome (GOLD analysis project Ga0073928, IMG submission 76969) | Iron sulfur acid spring bacterial and archeal communities from Banff, Canada, to study Microbial Dark Matter (Phase II) - Paint Pots PPA... ... | reverse complement strand
CGCTGCAGGCCAACCAGTGGAACCGCCGCAAGGCCGCCGAGGTCCTGAACATCAGCTACCGAGCGCTGCTCTACAAGATCCGCCAGGCGGGCCTGCCGCCGAAGCGGGCGCGGCGACCGGACGCGCTCGCCGATAGCGCCATCCCCAGCGACTGACGCACCATTGCTCGCCATCGCTGTCAGCCCGCAGCCTTTTCTCCCTTCCTGGAACTACTGGCTTCTGAACGCGCTTTTTCGCGTGCTACCGCACAGCGGGACGCGCGATACGGTGGCGCAGTTCTTCACCGATAATGCACTGGCGAGCACGTGGATGTATGCGGCCGCGTTCTACGTGTTGTGGAGGGTGGAAGATGCGCGCACGGCGTGGCGCCGGGCGCGACTGTTGGAGATCATCTGCGCCTGCGCGCTGGCGGTGGGGGTAACGCTGGTCTTCCGGCCGTGGGTACGCTGGCCGGCACCTTCGCTGGTGCCGGGGTTCCGCGAACTCTATCCCACGTATTTCTGGAACGACGGAAACCCCAACTGCTTCCCAAGCCATTCGACGCTGATCTACTTCCTCGTGGCGGCAGGACTGTGGCCGCTGAAGCGGTGGCTGAGCCTGGCGTTGATGGCGCTGGCGCTGCTGGTCATCTCGCTGCCGCGCGTTTATACGGGAGGGCACTACCCGGTGGACATCGTCGCGGCGTTGCTGCTGGCGATTGTGGCGCTGTGGGCGGTGCGGCGCGCCGGAGCGCATCCGGGAATTTCCGCGAGGCTCGAGCGCATGTCGTCGCTAGGTTGGGGAGGAGAGCTGCTGCTGTTTCTGTGGCTCTTCGAACTGGCGAACGGATTCCGGTCGAGCTTCTGGGTTGCGTCGCTCGTGGTGCGCGCCGCGCACCGTCTGCTGTAGCAATTCCTAAATCCAGTAAAAACGATTGACGGCCTGGGCCAAGCGCCGGGCGGCCGGGACCAAGCTCCCCATGCGCGGAAGCGGCAAATCCTGCTGGGGAACGGGAACGCCCATGCCCGGCAATTCGGAGAAGGTGGTGACGCGAAAGCGTTCGGGGTAGCGGCGAAGGAAGGCGCAGAGGCCGCGAAAGCGGCGAATGACGATGCGGTCCGGGCGCATCCGGCGGAACTGCACATCCGCCCTTTTCAAAAAGCCGAACGAGTGCAGCATCACGATCACGGTGCGCTGTCCGAGGCGCTCGGCCTGCTCCAAGACGCGCTGCATTTCCCACAAGCTCACCGCGCTGACTTCGAGAGGCTTCAGACCGCGCATTTTCCAAGCGCCGGTTTCAAAGGTCGTCACCGGAAACTCCCACACCGAACCATTGCGCCAGGGCACGTTGGTGGGGCTTCTCCCATCCATCAGGCATGTGCTGCCCAAATAGGCGGGATTAAAGCTGCTATCGAAACCGATGCCCACGCGGGCCAAGGCGTCGAGAGTGGCGAAGCTTGCCCCGTAGCACCCGGCGCGGAAAGCCACCGGAACGGTGCCGAGCAAATCCTGAAACAGGGCGAGGCCGTGCTGCAGCAACTCCACCTGCGTTTCGAGCGGGAGGCTGCCGATCAGATCCATTTGCGGCGGGAGCTGATCACGCTGGAGGAGACCCTGGGAGACCAGGTGGTAGTAGTGGAAAACGGGATGGAGGTGAAGCTGTGCGTCGTGCCCGCGCTTCCGTATGGGTGCATAGGCTTCCCGCAGCCCGGATGCGCCGAGGGGCTCCGCGGCGAACACCTCGGTGAAAAAGGTGCCGCGGAGACCGTTCTCTTCGAGGATGTCCATGATGAGAGGCACGCCATACTCGCGGGAGCCAATCCTGCCGAGAATTGCGCGCTCCACTCCGACGGGCCGCCACGCGGAATTCTCCCAGGCGCCACCCAGGGAAGATTCCGTATCCACGGTAATGAAAACATTCACCATCGCGCGCTATCCGAATTGCCTCTTTTGCAAGGCGAGGGCGCTTGCGATGCCGCCGCCGAAATCTTCGAGGGATTATGGCACGAGCGCGGGCAAGGGAGGATGACCGTTCCGCAAACGGTTGACCATGTTCAACACGGGCTCGAAACGACCGTTGGACAGAAGTTCCGCAAGGCGCCGCTCCATGCCGCGCAGCCCGGTGTAATGGCGGAGCCTGGATTTCCAGCGGCCTTCGAGACGAGGCTGGCCGGGATCGAGCTCCCAGGGATGGAGATAAATCACCACCGGCTGGTGGTCATCGCGTCGGAGGCGGCGCATCGCCCAGCGCGTATATCCCATCGGCAGGAGCCGCAGATAACCACCGCCGCCGAAGGGCAGGTTCCATCCAGCGAGGCGCACGGTGGACATGGGGACCTCAAAGATTTCCCGGCCGGAGGCGAGCGCGAGGCGCTGGATAAAGCGCGGGAATTCCGGGAAACCGTAAAGATCATGGCGAATCGGAAAAATGCTGGAATCGTAGAGAAATCCTTCCTCCGCGAGAACGTCGAGGGCCCAAAGGCTGTCGCGCACAATCGAGAAGGTGGGAGCGCGATAGCCGACGACCTTTACGCCGGCAGCGTCCTCGATGACGCCGCGCGCGCGGCGCAAATCCTCGCGAAATTCCTCCGGACGCAGCGAGAAAACGCGGCGGTGCGCATAGCTATGGCAGGCGAGCTCATGGCCGGCGCGCACGATATCCCGCAGCAGACCCGGTTCGCGCTCCGCCACCCAGCCAAGGACAAAAAACGTGGCGTGGCATTTGTGTTCGTCGAAAAGCTTTAGAATGCGGTCGCAATTCGAGCGCACGCGGGAAGGAAAGCCGGGCCACTCAGAGGGGGAAACGCGATCGGCGAAGGCTTCGACATGAAAATAATCCTCGACGTCAACGCTCAGCGCGTCTGGAAAAGCGGCCGGCCCGCCTGCGCCTTGCGTCGCCGTCGGGGCCGTTCTTTCGGCAACGGTGTTTCCCAGATCTGTGCCCATCGGAATATAGGCTCGCACAACCTCGGTCCGTGCGCAATCATGCAACCGGACAGAATTGCTCACAAGAACGCGGCCCCAGGCACCAAACCAGCCCTCGCCAAATGGACACACCGTGTAAATGTAAGATTCGAATAGCTTAAGAGCGTCTTGCTTGGGGAAGGAGGGGAGCGAGGAGGGCCGTTTTGGAGTCGCAAGGGGCAGCGCAGTGAAAACGTTTACCGACTCTAGGAAAACGTCTTCCGAATTTCCCATTGTCTCAACACCCGAAATGGTTTAATCTCTCACGCAAGCCGAGCAGGCATGATGTTAACTCCCGCATTTTCATTATGCTGAACACGGGCTGGTGTCTTGCGAAGGTGTCGCCTTTGGAAGGGGATGTGCAACGTCTGACAGTGAAATCTGTCCCGGTGCGTCCGGGCGAGGTTCGATGAGCGCAACTGCAATAGAAGCCGTCCAGCAAGCGGGAAGCAAACCCTCTGCATTGATAGTGCGGGACTGGGTGCGCGAGCACCGGCTGGGGCTGCTAATCACCGCCGGGCTCTTCCTGCTGCTCTACGGGTTGAACTTCGTGAAGCTGGCTTCCGACTGGTGGAACGATCCGAATTATTCGCACGGTTTTCTGGTACCGGTGGCGTTCTTCTGGATGGTGTGGCAGAAGCGCGAGGAACTGGGGAATGCCCCGCGAGTACCACAGACATGGGGTCTGGGAGTGGTTATCCTGGGTCTGTTGCAGCTGATTGCCGGGACGTGGGGAGCGGAAAACTTCGTGGCGCACTCCTCGATGCTGGTTGTGCTGACGGGCATGACGCTGTTTCTGTTTGGCGTTCCGGTGATGCGGTTGATTCTGTTTCCCGTCGCGTGGCTCGTGTTCATGATTCCGCTGCCTTCGATAATTTTTTACTCGGTGACGTTTCCGCTGCAGCTGGTTGCTTCGCGGCTGGCGGGCGGAATTCTGGACCTGCTGCGAGTGCCGAACGTGATCGAAGGAAATGTGATCTATCTGGCGAACTTCACTGCAGGAGTGGTGGAAGCGTGCAGCGGCATTCGCTCGCTGATTTCTCTGCTGGCGTTCGCGGTGCTGGCCGGACACTTTCTCTCGATGAAGACGTGGGCGCGATGGGCGCTGGCGATTTCAGCGATCCCGATCGCGCTGGGTGTGAATTCCATGCGGGTGGCGATCACGGGGCTGCTGGGGAATTACCTCGGGTCGGAGTGGGCGGAAGGCTTCTTCCATACGTTCTCGGGCTGGCTGCTGTTCGTGGGAGCGTTGGTGGCGATGTTTGGCGTGGCGCAACTTCTTCGCCGGTTGAATGGGGTGGCGCCGACAGGGAGGGCCGCATGAGCGACCGGCTCCGGTTCGGGTGCCTGATGGGCCTGCTGCTGCTGGTGACGGTAGATCTGCGGTGGATGTCCCACGGCAAGCCGATGCCTCCGCGCAACGATTTCGCTTCCTTCCCGGCCCAGATCTCCCTATGGACGGGGAAGGATCTGCCAGACATGAGCGAGGGAGAAAAGAAAGTGCTGGCCGCAGACGACTACGTTTTGCGGGAATACCGGCACGAGGTGACCGGGGCGGACCTGGGATTGTTCATCGCCTATTACAGATCGCAACGGAGCGGGGACGCGCTGCACTCCCCGAAGAATTGCCTGCCCGGGTCGGGCTGGGAGCCGATTACGTCCGACCAAGTACGGATCGCAGATCCCTACATTCCCGCGGGATCATTTTCGGCGAATCATTACGTGATCGCCAAAGACGGAATGGAACAGGAAGTGGTGTACTGGTATCAAGCAGGCGGGCGAGCCTTTGCGAGCGAATACGCAGGCAAGTTCTACCTGGTGTGGGACGGCATCACCAAAGGCCGGACGGACGGAGCGTTGATCCGCATTACCGCGCCCCGCAGCACCACAGGAGATAGCCACACACTCCAGGAAATGCTGACTTTTGCAAGAGACCTGACGCCGGTACTGCCGCAGTTCTTGCCAAATTGAACGCGGAGAGGCAGGGTCTCCAAACGAGGAAGGAAGAAATGAAGAAATCAAGCCAAGCAATGATTCTGGTGGTCGCCCTACTGTGGGGGACCGCCGTTGTAGCCAAGGCCGCATCGCAGGACGGAAGCCACGACGCCGACAAGAAACCGGCAGCGACGAAGGCCCCAGTTGCGAGCGATCCGACCAAAACGCCGGTGAAACCGAAGACGGACGCGGCTCCGGTGCCGCTCGGATACATCATTGGCGAGCAGGACGTACTCGACATTAACGTGTGGCGAGAGAAGGAGATCACGACGACGGTCGTGGTCAGGCCGGATGGAAAGATCACCCTACCGCTGGTGAACGAGATCTACGTGGTGGGAATGACGCCGATGCAGTTACAGCAGGCGCTGACGGAAAAGCTCCAGGCGTTCCTAACGGTGCCGCAGGTGACCGTTATCGTGCGGGAAATCAGCAGCCGCAAGGTGTACCTGATCGGGCAGGTCGGGCACGGAGGGCCGTTCCACATCAACAGCACGACGACGGTCTTCCAGATCATTGCTGAGGCGGGGGGTCTGCGCGACTTTGCCAAGCGCAAGAAGATTTATGTGCTGCGCAATGAAAACGGCAAGGAAACCAAGCTGCCGTTCAACTACAATGCGGTGCTCAAGGGCGACAGCACCAAGGATTTCGTGCTGCATCCGGGTGACACGATCGTAGTCCCATAAGGCGGGGGAGGAAGACCATGTGTAACGAGTCTGGTAGGACGATGAAAGAATTGACGATTCGCGGCGCGCATTTCGCGGCCTGGGCGGCGGCCCTGCTACTGGTGTTGCCGGGCGCCCTCCGGGCACAGCAGCAGGACCCGACCTCTTCGTCGAGTTCGTCGAGTCAGGAGTCATCCTCGACCTCGACGCAGCAGCCCGACGATCAGACGCCGATGCTGCAGCCGCCTTCGACCTCCGCTCTGGATACAGGGCAGTCGCTGCAGAATACCGGCCGGACCTCGCCGTTGAAGTTCGGGCACCTTTCGCTGCTGTCGTTCAGCGCGCTGTACGATTACGACAGCAACTACACTTTCTCGCCGACCGACCCGCAGGCGGCCGACGCCCTGGCGTTGCAAGGCCTGGTTTTCTATACCATCGGGGGGAACCGTACGCGGCTGGACATTCAATGGCGGCCCTTCGTGCTTGTTTCGCAGACGAATTCGAAAGCTGATTTTGCAGGCCAAACAACCGATCTCCACACGTATCGCTACTTGAGCGCCCGCTGGCTGCTCAACTTTGACGACCGCTTCGAGTACGCGCCGGACAACGGACTGCTGGCGAACCCCTCGTTCAATCCCGACTTCACGACGGGCCTCTTCAACCGCGAGCCGTTCCTGGCCAACGGAGAGTCCAACCTCATTAACGGCTCGACGCTCTCCTTGAGCTACCAGATGAACCAGCGGAACACACTGACCTTTCATGGGAATTTTCAATATGTGAATCAGTGGGATAACGGGAACAATCCAAACCCGCCGCCGGCCATCTACGACTATTTGTACAGTTTCGGGACGGGAGTCTCTTGGACGCACAAACTGACGGAGACACGTGAAATCGGGGCGTCCTACACCTACGATCGCCAGTACCTGGCCGACTTCTCGAGCCGTTCGCAATACCACAGCGCCTTTTTCACCTACAGCGACCGGATCCGCCCGACGCTGCTGTTGCGGGTGGCTTTCGGACCTTCGCTGCAGATGAACCAAGGCGCCCAGGGCATCGGGGCTGGCAACACCGTGACGTATGAAGGTTCGGTGGAGGTGATGAAGAGCTTCCGTCGCTCGAACCTGGCGTTTTCCTACGGGCGCGGCCACGATTTCCAGGGAGTTATCACCCAGGCAGATCACGACCGGTATGACCTGTCGTATTCGTGGAATATGGGCCGGAACTGGGAGTTTTCGACCGGCGCCGGCTATATCGAGCAGGGCTCCTCGCAAGTCCCGGTGCTGCGTGGCCGGACGTTGTGGGTCAACTCTTCCTATCACGTGAACCGCCAGTGGAGCGTCTTCGCGACATACATGAACTCGGCTGCCAACGGGGGACCCCAACCCTATGGCACGCGCAATCTCATCATGGCTGGGATTCGCTGGTCCTGGCAGGGTGAGCGAGAAACCAACTAACCGCGCAACAACAGCAAGGACGGCCCTCGAATGGTTCGGCTTCTGGGACAATACATCCCTATCAAGACGGTGATTCTTGTGATCACGGAGAGCGGGCTGATCGTCTTCTCCATTCTGCTCGCTGCCTGGATCCGTCTGGGGAGCGCGAGCGACGCGGTGTGGTACCTCAGCCGGCCATACACGATTGCCCAGGTTGCGACCGTCCTGCTGATCTGCTGGGTCTGTTTCTACTACAACGAGATGTATGACCTGCAGACGGTGTCGCGCCGCGCGGAGTTGGTGGTGCGGCTGATGCAATCGCTGGGGGCAGCGGCGTTGATTCTGGCGCTGCTCTACTATTTCGTACCGGATATGGCGCTGGGCCGCGGAGTGGCGGTGCTCGCGGCGGTGTTTGTGGGATTGACGCTGCTGGCGTGGAGGCTGGCGGTGGACGCCACCGGCAGCTTCCGTCCGGTGCATCGCGTTCTGATTGCCGGAACCGGATCGAGCGGGATCCGCCTGGTGCGGGAAATCCTGGAACACCCCGAACTGAACATCAAGGTTCTTGGCTTCCTCGATGAAAAGGGCGAGGGCATCGGCCGGCCGCTCGTCAACCCCGGGGTGGTGGGCGGAGTGACGGACATTGAGGACTACGTCCAGCGGGAGCGGGTGGACTGGGTGGTGCTGGCGTTCGGGGAGCGGCGCGGTGTAATGCCGACGCGCCAACTGGTGCGCGTGAAGCTTTCGGGCGTGCGTGTGGAAGAGGCGCACACGTTGTATGAAAAGCTGATGGGCAGCGTGATGCTGGAAAGGCTCTCGCCGAGCTGGCTGGTTCTATCGGAAGGCTTTCGAAAAGACGTTCTCCTGATGTCCACGAAACGGCTGATGGACGTTACGATTTCGCTGGTGTCCCTGATTGTTCTCTCGCCGGTGCTGCTGCTGATCAGCCTGGCGATTTACCTGGAATCCGGAAGCCCGGTGCTATTCCGGCAGGAACGCGTGGGAATGAAGGGACGCAATTTCGAGATCCTGAAGTTCCGCTCAATGCGGCAGAATTGCGAGGAGAACGGGCCGGTGTGGGCGGTAAAGGGAGACACGCGGGTGACGGGCCTGGGGCGGTTTCTGCGGCGCTATCGCCTGGATGAGATCCCGCAGCTGGTCAATGTGCTGCGCGGGGACATGAGTTTCGTCGGGCCGCGACCCGAGCGACCGGAATTCGTGCAGATGCTCGGCGAAGCCGTTCCTTTCTATCACGAGCGGCACAGTGTGCGCCCCGGACTGACGGGTTGGGCGCAGATCAAATATCAGTACGGTGCGACGGTGGAAGACGCGAAGATAAAGCTGGAGTATGATCTTTTCTATATCAAGCACCTTTCGATTTTTCTGGACGTGGCGATCATCTTCCGCACTCTCCAGGTAGTACTCTTCGCCCGGGGATCGAGGTAGGAACAGAGGGAGCGCACCATCTCTCTCCTGGAATACCTGTCCCACGACATTGTGGAGAACAAGCACATAGAAATGTGAAAATAGTTTCCCTCAAATGCCATAACGTTTCCGTGAGGAAAGAGGCGTGAAAAGCGGCAGGATTCGCTATCTACAGTATTTATAATGAGTTACGGAAGAAAGAACACCCCCTGGAGAGCGGGGCTTTGGAAAGCTGGTTGCTCTGCATATGTTTGCAGCAAAGAGGCGGAAGTTTCGTTCAATGTATATACATCTGAGGAGGCCGAACGTGGGAAGCAGCAAACAGCAGGGGTCAAAGCTTGGGCGGGGACCGGTGCTCGTTCTCCTGGGCCTGACCGTTCTGGGAACCTGCTTGCTAGGCGGGTGCTCGAGTGCGCAGCAAAAGGCGCAACGCCACATGGAGCAAGCTGAGCGTTGGGCCAAGGAAGGCAAGACAAACGAGGCCATCCTCGAATACCGGCGCGCGGAACAAGCGAATCCCAAAGGGGTGGAAGCCCACCTGGCGCTGGCGAAGCTCTACAACACCAAGGGAGATTACGTAAGCGCCTTCAAGGAACTCGTCAACGTCCGGAAGAACCACCCGGATAACCACGAGGCGCACGAGATGATGGCAGAGGTACAGCTGAATGCGCGGCAATTTCAATATGCGAAGGCAACGGCCCAGGAACTCCTGGCCCAAGCGCCGAATGACACGAGGGCGCTGATGGTGCTGGCAGAGAGCACCTTCGCTCTGCGTGATACCGAGACGGCCACGGAGACGGTGGCGCACATCATCGAGATCGAGCGGGGTAACAGCCGCGCGTGGTACTTGCAGGGAATGCTGCAGTTGATGGCGGGAAAGAAAGACGCGGCCGAATTGAGCTTCCAGAACTCGATTGACAACCAGCGAGACTTTATTCCGCCGGTGACGGCGCTGGCGGCGCTGCAGGCACAGCGTGGCGCCATGAAGCAGGCGGAGACGACGATTCAGGCGGCCGTGCTGCGCAACCCGACCAGCGTTGAAGCACACTATCTGATGGCGGGATTCTTGATGCAACAGAACCGCCGCCCGGAAGCGGAAGAGGAATTCCAGAAAATCAAGGCGCTGGGAGAGAGCGACCCGAGCAACCGCGGCGTCCTGGCGCGGTATTATCTGTTCAGTGGAAAGCAGGACGCGGCGGAAAAAGAGTATTCGCAAATCCTGAAGGAACACCCGGACGATGCGCAGAATGCGCGGCAGCTCGCGGCCGTGTTTGTGGGGATGGGCCAGACGAAAGAAGCGGAGGACCTCCTCGACAGCTTCGTGAAGAAGAATCCGAACGACGCGCAGACGGTGTTCTACCGCGGGCGGTTGCGCATGGAGTTGGGACAGACCGACGACGGAATAAAGGATCTGCAGAAGGCCGCGCAACTACAGCCGCGTTGGGGACTCGCGCAGTATTACCTAGGAATGGCCTACCTCCAGAACGGGAAGGCGGAAATGGCCGAAGCGGCGCTGAACAGCGCGGCACAGCTCGACAACAATCTGCTGGCAGCGCGGCTGGCTCTCGCCGAGCTCGACCTCAACCGAGGCAAGAGCAGCAAGGCGCTGGCGGACCTTGATAAGACCATCGCGAGGAAGCCAAAAGCGGTTGAGCCTTATCTGCTCCACGCCCTGGCGCTTGCCCAGACCGGCGAAGAGGCAAAAGCGGAGAAGGAACTCCTGCCCTTGATTGATCAGTTTCCGGAGCCGGCTGCGCGCGCCATGACGTACCGCGCCCTGGCGTTGTCCAAGATGCGCCAGAAACAATTCAACGAGGCGCATAACTACGCCAAGCTGGCGCTAAAGAACGATGCCACTTCGCCCGAAGCCCTCTACGTCCTGGGCGTCTCCCTGATGCAGCAGAAGAAGAATGACGCCGCCCTGGCGGAAGTGGGGCAATACGTAAAGGACAATCCAAAGTGGGCCCCCGGCTATGAAGTCCTGGGCCAGTTGGAGATACAAGCCGGACAGCTGCCTCAGGCGGAAGAAAGTCTGCAGAAGGCAGTGGAACTGGACTCCAAGCTGACGAGCGCGCAACTGCGGCTGGGCGAACTGCAGGTGACCGAAGGCAAACTCGACCAGGCCACGGAAACGCTAACGAAACTGTCGCAAGCGCAGCCAACCCTGCCTGATCCGTACGTGTTCCTGGGCCAGATCTGCGAGCTCAAGAAGGATTGGAGCGGTGCCGAAGCCAATTACAAGAAGGGGCTCGAGCTGGCACCCAACAACCTGGTAGCCAAGAATAACCTGGCGTGGGTCTACGCCGAGCACGGCGGAAACATTGACACGGCGCTTCGACTGGCGCAGGAAGCCAAGGAAGCGCAGCCGGACAGCCCGAGCATATCGGATACGCTGGCGTGGATTTTCGTGAAAAAGCAGAGCTACGATACGGCGATACGACTGCTGAAGGACTGCGTGGATAAGAAGCCGGAAAGCGCGCTCTACCGCTATCACCTGGGCGTGGCATATTACAAGGCCGGCCAGAAGTCCCAGGCGGAGCAATCCCTGCAGGCAGCCCTGCGGATACAACCCAACTTTTCCGAATCCAATGATGCGAAACATCTTTTGGAGGACCTGAGCAAGTAGAAAATCGGGGACTCCGCATTTGAATCCCAATTGAATTTGCCAACAAATTGTTGGCCGAGGGAAAAATGAACGACGCACAAGATAAGCTGAGCCTTTCCGGACTGGAATACTACTCGCTAGGGGACTACAAGCGGCTCTTCGTAAGGCGGAAGTGGCTGATTCTTTTTGTGACCCTGGTAGTGGCGGTGGCCACGGCGGTCGGCGGGTATTTTCTGCCGAACTCGTTCAAGGCCACAACGGTGATCCTGGTGGACCCGCAGAGGGTCCCCGATTATTACGTGAACTCCACCGTCACCACGGGCGTAGTGGACCGCTTGGCGACCTTGAGGCAGCAGATCCTCTCTTCCACACGGCTGAGCCAGATCATTGACGAGATGGGCCTGTACAAGGACCTCAAGAGAAGCGAGACGCAGGAAGAGATCGTCGAAAAGATGAGGAAAGACATTTCGGTGGAAACGGCGACGGCTTCGCGCAACGACAAGAGTCTGGAGGCCTTCAGCGTTTCCTATACGAACCAAAGCCCGGTGGTGGCCGCGAACGTGACGAACCGCTTGGCCGGGCTGTTTATTGAGGAGAACATCAAGGGCCGCGAGGCGTCCGTGCTGGGCACGGCCGACTTCGTCACGAAAGAATTGGACGACGCGCAGAAGGACCTGAAAGAAAAGGAAGACCGGGTGGCCGCGTTGAAGAGCAAGAATCCCGGAGAAACCCCGGAAGAAGAGACGATCCATGTACAGGCGATCAACTCGCTGGAGATCGAATTAGCGAACGAGCGCCAAGCGATCAGCCAGGCACAGCAACAGAAGGTCTATCTTGAGTCGGTGCTGGGCGACACGCCGTCGGTGGTGAATATGGATTCGGAGGAATTGCCCGAAGTGTCCGCCATGCAGGCCGAGCTTTCCCAACTGGAGTCCCAGTCGGACGAGCTGCGCAAGCGGTACGGGCCCAACTATCCCGACGTGATCAAGAAGACGATTCAGATTCAGGACTTGCAAACCCGGATCGACGAAACCAAGAAGGCCAGCGGCACGGGCCGTCCCAAGACAGCGCCCTCCGCGACCAAGAAGCACAATCCGGTGATCGAGAGCCAGATCGCCACGCTCGATGCCGTCATTCAGAAGCGACAGCAGCAAGAGCAGCAGATCATGCAGCAGATCGCGATGCACCAGTCGCAGCTCGAACGCATCCCGATCTTCCAGCAAGAAGTGAGCGCGATGAAGGGTGATCTTGAAAACGCGCAAGACAACTTCAAGCACCTCCAGGAGCGCAAGTTCCAGGCGGACATGGCGGCGGATCTGGAAGTGAAACAGAAGGGCGAGCGCTTTGAAATTCTGGATCCAGCCCAGCCGCCCTATAAACCCGATAGCCCCAACCGCCCGCTGATCAACATGATCGGACTGGCGGCGGGCTTATTGATTGGGCTTGCCAGCGCCCTCGGCGTCGAGGTGTCCGATCCGTCGGTGAAAACCGAGCGCGAGGTGGTGGGTCAGCTGGGAGCGCCCGTTTTCGGGGAGATCCCCTGGCTGCCGACCAAGCGCCAGAGCCGGAAGGAATTGATGCGCACGATCTTTGCCAGCCTGGGCAGCGCGGCGCTTGTGGCGGTCTACGTGATCGTAGTGATCATGACCTGGCACTAATAGCTTTCGATCGAGTGGTAACAGCGAGATTGCTCTCACAATGGAGAATACCGTGTTTCAGCCAAAAGAGAAGCCAGCAGCACTCAAAGCAACAGTCCCCGGAGAAAAAGAGGGAGGCGCCCTCTGGCCGGTGGCCAGCGGGGGCGCGCAGATCCTGCCGGACCCGAACTATCCGTTGGTGCTCGACCATACGCACGTGGTCGCGGCGGAATCCTTCAGCATCCTCCGCTCGCGTTTGCTGAACGTGCATGCAAAGCTTGGGACGCGCTCGGTGCTCATCACCAGCGCCGAGGCAGGGGACGGCAAGACCCTCATCGCGACGAACCTCGCGCTCAGCCTGGGCCAGCTTGGCAGCAAGCGCATTCTGCTGGTGGACGGCGACCTGCGGGCCGCTTCCGCATCGCGGCTGCTGAAGCTGCGGCACCTTCCCGGTCTGGGTGAATTTCTACAGAACAAGAAATCCTTCGAAACGGTGGTCCATCCCACCGGCTTTCCGTCGCTGTCGGTGACACCGGCCGGACTGGTGCCGGAAAAGTCGCTGCCCGAGATGCTGGAAGGGTCGCGGTGGCCGGAGTTCCTCGAGCTTGCCAAACAGAAATTCGACATCATCGTCGTGGATTGCCTCCCGGTGGCCGCGCCAGTGGCGGACCTGGAACTCCTAATGACAGCTTGCGACGCATTTCTGTTCGTCGTGCATATGCGGCAGACGCACCGGCAGGGTCTGGTGCGCGTGGGACGGCTCGACCAGAAAAAATTCCTGGGAGTGATCCTCAACAACGCCGACGCAATCTACGACTACGACTACAATTACTACTACGCGCGCACCCAAAACGGGAAATGACCCGGTTCGCAGGAAGTCCCGGAATGTTTCCGGAAGCCATCCGCTTTTTGAGAGCCTGAGGAAGAACCATGTATTCGAACTTGAAGCTTCAAATCTGGAGGTCGGGGATCCGGCAGAACCGGCTGGCCCGTGAGCTCAAGATCGATGAAACCGTGCTGAGCAAGGTCATTAACGGCCACCGCATGCCTTCTCCGATCCTTCGGGAGATGCTGGCGGATTACTTTGAAGCAGACGAGCAATGGCTGTTTCGAGCTGAGCCGCAAGCCGCGAAGAGAACCAATGGCCACAACAAGCGTAGAAACGGGAAAAACGGGTAAGTCTCTGCCTCCGGACGCAGCCCGGGTGAACGGCGTGAACATTCGTCCTTATGAGGACGGGATGCAGACCGCCTGGGACGCTTTCGTGGCCCGGCAACCGGAAGGCACGCTATTTCACGCGACTGCCTGGAAACGCACCATCGAGCGGGCCTTTGGCTTCGAGCCGCGCTACCTCGTGGCAGAGGAAAGCGGCGAGATCCGGGGCGTTCTGCCGTTGTTTCTGAGCTCCAATTGGATTCAGGGCCGCACACTCATCTCTACGCCTTTTGCCGTCTACGGCGGCATCTGCGCAAGCGATCCGATAGCAAGCCAGGGCCTGCGCGAGGCCGCGTGCCGCATGGCGGCCGAAGAAGGCGTCAACTACCTCGAGCTGCGCGAGCCGTTCCGGGCCTACGGCGACGGGTTCCTCACCAAAGAACTCTATGTGACCTTTGAGCAGGAGCTGCCGGGAGATCCAGAAAAGCTGCTGCGTGGGCTGCCGAAAGACACGCGTTACATGATCCGCAAGGGACAAAAGAGCGGACTGCGAGCGGTCACCGGCAACGACCAGTTGGACCCTTTCTACGAGATCTACGCACAGAGCGTTCGAAACCTCGGGACGCCCGTTTTCGGGAAGCGGTTTTTCAAGATCGCCCTCGAAGAATTCGGTTCGGCCGCGGAAGTGATGGTGATTCGCAACGATACCAAGGCGCTCGCAGCCGTGCTGAGTTTCCGTTTCCGTGACGCGATCCTGCCGTATTACGGCGGCTCGCTGCTGGAAGGCCGGCAGTTTGCGGCCAACAATTACATGTACTGGGAAGTCCTGCGCAGCGCGTGCGAGCGTGGGTTGCGCAGCTACGACTTCGGACGCAGCAAGCTGGGTACGGGTTCGTACTTCTTCAAAACGCAATGGAGTATGCGCGAGCGGCCGCTGCCCTATCAGTTTTATTTGGTTCGGCGGAAGAGCCTGCCAAACTTTTCGCCGGCGAACCCGCGCTTCAAGCTTGCGACGGAAATCTGGAAGCGCATTCCGTTTTCGCTGACGAAAACGCTGGGCCCCGCACTGGTCCGGCTGTTCCCATGAGGAAACAGGCAGCGAGCTGATGCGCATCCTATTCTTAGCCCACCGCCTTCCGTATCCGCCCAACAAGGGTGACAAGATACGCTCGTTCCGGGAAATCGAAGCGCTTTCGCGCCGCCATGAAGTGGACCTGTTCTGTTTTTACGATCAGACGGAGGACAAGGAACACGTTGATGCGATGCGCCGGTATTGCCACAGTGTCTATGCGGAGAAGCTTTCCTGGGGGCGGAGCCGCGCGCAGGCGCTGGCGGCGCTGGCCATGGGGCGGCCGTTCTCCACAGCCTTCTTCCAGTCGCGGTCCATGGACCGGCGCGTTCGCGAGTCGTTGGCGTCGCGCGGCCACGACCTGATTTTCGTTTTCAGCTCTTCGATGGCGCCGTACGCCGAACATGCTTCGATTCCGCGGCTGCTCGACATGGTGGACGTGGACTCCGACAAGTGGACGCAATATGGAGATCGCACGCCTCCGCCCGCTTGCTGGGTCTGGCGCGCCGAAGGGCGCCGCCTGGCGGAGCATGAAAAACGCTGGG
>Ga0073928_10006628_pt1 | contig 15469 bp, 18 predicted proteins | sample PaiPotPPA55metaG_FD_76969 | JGI IMG/M metagenome (GOLD analysis project Ga0073928, IMG submission 76969) | Iron sulfur acid spring bacterial and archeal communities from Banff, Canada, to study Microbial Dark Matter (Phase II) - Paint Pots PPA... ... | reverse complement strand
GGCCCAGATCAGCTCTTGGTTGGGGAACGGCCGCATCAGCTCCACCGCCGCGGACATGATCGGCACCGGATCACGGCCGGTATCGGCAATTCGGCCGGCAAAGACAGAGATGAAGCTGGCAACGGCATCCGAGATCGCCGCGGAAACGTCACGCACCTGGCTCAGCGTCAGGAGAGCGGTGACGTTCAACATGACCCCTGCTCGCGCCAGCCGCCGGATCAGGTTGCAGCACGACTCGCCCTTGCAATTGGTGACGGGGATTTTCACATAAACGTTCTTGCCCCACGAGGCGATCTCATGCGCTTGCCGCTCCATCTCGGCAACATCATCCGAGAACACTTCGAACGAGATCGGCTTGTCGGGGATTGCCTCGAGCACGTCTCTGGCGAAGGCCCGGTAGTCGGCCACGCCGGCTTTGCGCATCAGCGTCGGATTGGTCGTCAGCCCGGCAATGTGCGCCTTGCGCGCCATTTCCAGCATCCCGGCCCGGTCGGCGCCGTCGGCAAAAATCTTCACGCGAAGTTTCGATACGTCTCGCGTCATGGGTCAGTTTTCTTGTGGCACAGCCGCCCTCGGCTGTGTTCGACCGAAGGTCGAAATCAACGTCCGATTTCCGCCTGACGGCGGAACACAGCCGAGGGCGGCTGTGCCACAATAAATGTAGCCCCGGCGCGCCGGGACTGTGCCACAACTCAATCCTCCCCAAGGCGCTCCAGAATAAGCTGCGCCGCCTCCGGCAGGTCGCGCACTCGGTGGTCGGGCGTGCAGCGCTCCGACTCGCTATAAGTCTGCTCGATCAGAAACGTCTCGCACCCGGCTGCCTGCCCGGCAGCCACGTCGCTCCACCGGTCGCCGACCAGGAAGCTGCGTTTCAGGTCGATGTTGTACGCTGTCGCCGCCTGCCAGAGCAAGCCCGGCCGCGGCTTGCGGCAGGAACAGTTATCGGCAGAGTCGTGGTAGCAGGTGTACACGGCCGTCAGCGGCAATCGATCGCACAGGAACTGATTGATTCGATCGACCGTCTCCCTCGTCTGCGTTCCCCGCGCCACGTCCGGCTGATTCGTGACCACGACGAGCGGCAACCCGCGCTGGGCCAACTCGGCGAGGGCTTCCGCCACCCCTGGCAAGACCTCGACCTGATCGACGCTATCTGGCGGATGCGGCACGCCGTTGCGGACGGTCGTGCGATTCAGCACGCCGTCCCGGTCGAAAAACACGGCGGGGCGAGACGACATTCAGATCACGCACGGGTAGCAGCTCAGTCGAAGCCCGGCACCTTCACCTTTTCGCCATCCTTCATCGCGCTCTGATGGGCGCATATCCCGGTGCACGTCCAGTTGGCGCTCTTCTGCTCGTCGACCCACGGCTTGCGGTTTTCGACGATGCTCCGAAGAAACTCATGGGCCAGGTGCGGGTGCGACCCGCCGTGCCCGCTGCCCTGTTTGAAGGACAGGTGGACATTCTCCGCGCTGTCGTACACGCCCTTGGTCGTGTAGCGGCGGATGCCTTCCGGCAACAGGTGCGCGAAATCCGGGACGCGCACCCGCTCGGGCGTTTCGCCGCGGTGCAGCACCGCCGGCTCATGCTCGATCTGCGACCATTCGAAGCTCACCTTGTCGCAGTAGATATCAAACGACTCGCGGTACTGGCGGGCGGTCTCGAACAGAGACCGCGTCACCTCCGCGCCGACGGGACTGCTTCGCAGCCGCACGTGCGCGCTCTCCACTGCGAATGGCGAGCCATACTTCTTCACGAGCTTGTCCGCGATCCGCCCCGACCCCAAGCATTGAACCGACTCGGCCAGCTTGTTGGCCAGGGCCAGCAGCGGGCTGACGCAGTGGGTGGCGTAATACATCGGCGGCAGCCCCTCCCAATACCCGGGCCACCCGGCCATCTCCTGCTGGTGCGAGCCCCGCATGAATTGGAGCCGCCCCATTTCCCCGCGGTCATACATTTGCTTCACGAACAGGAACTCGCGGGAGAAGACGACGGTCTCCATCATCATGTAGTTCTTCTTCTGCTTGCGCGCCTCGCGGACGATCGCGTCGCACTCCTCGACGGTAGTTGCCATCGGCACGGTGCAGGCGACGTGCTTGCCCGCTTTCAGCCCGGCCAGGCTCATTGGTCCATGATCGGGAATCGGCGTGTTGATGTGCACGGCATCGACGCTGGGGTCCTTTAGCACATCCTCATACCGGGCATAGCGGTGCTTCACGCCGAACGCGTTACCGATCTTGTTCATCGACTCGGCGTTCCGCTGGCAGACGGCGTACATTTCGGCGTCAGGGTGGTTCTGGTAAATCGGAATGAACTCGGCGCCGAACCCCAGCCCGATGATCGCCACCCGCACGCGACTGGCCATGACTTCTCCTTCGTGATTGGCGGACCACGAACGCCGGCTTGATTATTTGAAGGTCGCGGGTTTGTCAATCTTCCCTCAAATGTGGCATAGTCAAATGTGGCACGGCCGCCCTCGGCTGGGTTCTCCCATGTGGCACAGCCGCCCTCGGCTGTGTTCCGCCATGTGGCACAGCCGCCCTCGGCTGTGTTCCGCCGAAGGCGGAAGTCTGCCGAACGATTTCGACCTTTCGGTCGAACACAGCCGAGGGCGGCTGTGCCACAAAAGGGCCGGGCGCGCGAAAGGGCGCCACGATGGATTCGCGGCGCCCTTTTGGATGAGATTCTGCGTGTGAAGTTAGAACGTGAAGTACGCGTCCATACCGAACGTGACCTGGTAATAGTCCTTGCCGGCGTCGAAGAAGCGCTTGGCGGCGTAGTCGCCGCGAACTTCGGGCCGGATCATGAGGTTCTGTCCGATGGTGTCATGCGGCAGCGGCTTGATGGCCACCCCGACGGTTGCCTCGTAGATGTTCAGGCCGCCGGGCAGCCCGAGCGTGAAACCGTTGTTGTCGTCGTACCATTCGGCGCGGCCGTTGAGCGTGAAGTAATCGTTGAGCACGTAAGAGGCGTACCCGGCAATGCCGTACCACTGGGCCGACTTGGGCATCACCGCGTGCGGGGCGTCGCCGTAATCGAAGTTGACGCTCAGCGTCAGCTTGTCGGTGGCCGTGAAGTAGGCCTGGAGGTCCACTACGGTCCACCAGTCGGCGTTGTCGTGGGTGGTTTGCGGACCGAGCGACAGGTTGGCGATGAACTTCCACTTCTTGAGGAAGTCGCTCTCCTGCGGCGTGAAGGTCACGCCGCCGAGGAAGTCCGGGTCCCCATTGTTATCCTTGAGCGACTGGTTCCAGCCGCGGGTGATGCCGACGTCGAGCAGAAAATCATCGTTGAGCTTGTACTCCCCAAGCACCCCCGTGTGGGTGAACGGAATAGCGAACCCGAACAGGTAGCTGTGCGAGTACAGCGGGTCACCCGTGGGGTTGATGATTTCCTCGCCGAACAGCGTCACGAACTTTCCGGCGCGGATGCGCAGCCCGCTGCCGATGGGCAGCGCCACGTCGACGTAGGCCTGATTGAGATCGATCTGGTTTTCGGGATGCGCGCGGGTCTTATAGTGGCCGTTGGGTTCGCCGAGGGTGGCGGGGTTGTCCAGAATGCCGTCGGAGTGGATCAGCCCCGAGTCCCACCCGTAGATGACGTCGACGTGGCCGCCGATGTCAATGGTATGGTTCGTGGCCGCCTTTCCATAATCGACCGGGCGATCGAAGAAGAAGTCGATCTGGTCGAGGACGACCCTTTTGTTCTTGGTGTCAAAGACGCGGCCGGCAAGTTGGTTGCCAATAGGGTTGCGGGGCGGGTTTTGGTTGCTAATAGTATAGCCGCCCTCGATGTACCCGCCGAAGGTGATGTTGGCATCCTCGAGCGGCTTGCCGATGCCGATCTTCTCCAGGCCCAGCATGAGCGGCTTGGGGGGCGCCGCCGCTGCCGCGGGCTGACTTGCCGCCTCGGTAGTTGCCGGGGCGGTCGCGGGTTGCGTGGACATGTCGTCCAGATACGCAGGCCGCAGAGAAAACCCGTTGTCAGACAGGGCGCCGGCCGACTCAGCGCGAACGACCCCCGCACAGGCCAGAGCGGCACACGCCGCTATCCTGGCCACACCTTTCCGATGAACCATGACGTCTCCTTCCCACGTGGGGAGAAATGGCACCCGTTCCGAGCCCTGCGAAGGTCAATACAAACAGGGTGCCACGGCGGATTGGTCTGCCGCCAAGCTATGCTGACAGAACCTGACAGGCCAAAATCTCGTGAAGTTATCAACAGTGCCTTGATAGGCACCACGACGGGCTGCCTATTTCTCGCTCACGTCCGATAACTGCTGATGAGAAAACGAGCAGTGCAGGGGCTCGGGATTCCGCGCTCGGCGGCCCTTCGCACACCGATGGGCATCCTCCTAGTTTGCAGATAAACCCTAACTCCCCAAAGACAGGTGCGCCATCTTGAATTGATGCCGCTTGCGAGTGGGTCAACGGCGCCGCCGCGCGATGAGCAGCGCGGCGCATCCCAGCAGCGCCAGCGTACTGGGCTCGGGGACAGGCTCGAGGAAGCCGCGAATCTCGCCACCGGGATCGACGGTCGTGTGGATATTCAAGTAGGCGTCACCGGCTGCCAGGCTCGAAGCCAATGCAGTCTCGGCGCCCGTGGTCGTCCCTCCGTTGGCGGTGACGTAAGATGGGTTCCAACTCGAAGCCGAAGTCAGGTCCAGCGTGTTGTCATACGTGCCGCTGGTGACTCCGATCGGAAACCCCGCGAAGTAAGGAACGGTCGTAGCAACGCCAGCGGTGCCGGTTCCGGGCATGGCGGTGGGGCTGTGAATGTGAGAGGCCGTCGTGGTTCCCACCAGACCGCTGAAAGTCACGTGCACGTGCAAGGTATGCGCCGTGTTGTTGTAGTCAACGGCCGCGAAGCCGGTCCCCGGCGAGGCGTTGGGCGGCGACTCGCCGGGTCCGCTGAGAGTCGCGTCATACGAGACGAGCCCACCACGCAACGCCTGGGCGGCGCCGGCCAGAACCATCACGAACACGGCGAGGCTTGAAAATCGAGACATGGTTTCTCCTCCAAAACAGGCTGAGAGCTTCCCCTTGCGAATCGACGTCCACAAGAAAGACGTTACCGTTCGACATGCCGCGTGTAAACAAGAAACCGTGAAATTCTCGCGGTTGGGGGCGTGGCCATCTTTTGTGGCATGGGCGTCTCGCCCATGTCGTGCGGTACTCCGCACCGACGCTTGCGGAGTACCGCAAGTCCACGGGCGGGACGCCCGTGCCACGAAAAGCGCCCGTGCCCCGCGATTGGTCAGCGGCGGGAGGCGATGGTTCGCCTTGACGGTCCTTTCACAGTGATCTTACCATGTTGCTGCGATGTTGATCGGCGTTCACCGCGTTCTCGCAGTCTTCACCGCAGCGGCGGTGTTCTTCACGAGCATCGACTGCGCGTGCGCCACTGGGTTGAGTTCTCGCCAGCAAGTCGAATCCGGGAATTCGGCGCTGGCGATGCCGCCGTGCTGTGCCCACCACCACGGCATGGCGCACCACTGCAAATACCAGGACGGCGCTCAGAAGCGCCGCCCCAAACCCTGTGACGGGACTTGCGATCACTGCGGTCAGTCCGTGATCAACGATAGCGTGGTTGCCAGGGACCTGTCTTCCCTGTCCCACTACGTGTTCTCTGTTTGGGATTCTGCATCCATCCCGGTGGCCATCACTCCGCCCGCTGCTTTTCTGCGGACGCCGATGTTTCTGGACGATTTGCCGCCGCCCGCGCCCACACTCCTGAGCTTGCACTGCGCGCTCAACACGTGATTTCCCACCCCAGTCGCTTCGTGTGTAGCGGCTACGCGATCCCGTTCGTCCTCTAATGTGAGGCTTCCATGTACCCACGAGCGATCATGTGGGGGCTCGCCCTCGCGTTTGTGGCCGGCTGCGCAAGTCAGCCGCCGGCTCGCCCGATGGCAGCGAACGATCCCACCAATCCGAACGCGCCCGAGGCTCCGGTTCCACCGCCCTCCGCGTTGCTTGCTTCGACCTCAAATGACGAACCGAACGTTGCCGCTCCGACCGAACCGTCCATGACCGGAATGCGCCACGACATGTCAGGGATGCACCACGGCGCCACATCGCAACCACGAGAGGAGCTGAACAAGTGATCAGCCAAGGGAAGGTTGTCGTTGCCTTTGTCCTCGCTGCCCTGGCCGGCGGTTGCGCGACGGTGCCGCGGAAGGCCGGGTTCGGGAACGTGCAGAGCGCGGTTGCCGGCCGCACCGGCCACCTCGTCCAATGGCGCGGCCGGACGACAGCGGACGTATCGGCGGATGCCGCCGTCCAGTCGCTGCTCCAGCGGGCGTTGACGGCCGACGAGGCGGTGCAGATCGCACTGCTGAACAATCGCCATCTCCAGGCCACCTTCGAGGACCTGGGCATCGCCCAGGCCGACCTCGTGCAGGCCGGGCTGCTCAAGAACCCCGTTTTCTTCGCGAGTTTGCGGTTCCCCGACCAGCGGCCGCGCGGAACCAACTCCGAGTTCTCGGTCACCCAGGACTTTCTCGACCTGCTCATCCTGCCGTTGCGCAAGCGCGTCGCGGCGCAGCAGTTTGAGAGCACGAAGCTGGCGGTTGGTTATGAGATCCTGCAACTGGCGTCCGACGTTAAGACGGCCTACTACACCTTCCAAGCGCGGGAGCAGTTGCTGGCGCGCCTGCGTCTGATCCTGGACTTGAACCAGACCGCCGCCGAGTTGGCCCGGCGACAGCACGAGGCGGGCACGCTCAACGAACTGGGCTCGGCCGCCCAGCAGGCGATCTACGATCAGTCCAAGGCGGACGTGGTGCAGGCCGAGGCCCAGTTGGCGGCAGACCGCGAGCGCCTCAACCGGTTGCTCGGGTTATGGGGCGGGCAGACGACGTGGAAGATCGCCGATCGCCTGCCGGACATTCCGGATCGAGAGGTCCCCGTCGAGCATCTGGAGTCGCTGGCCATCCGACAGCGCCTGGATTTGGCCTCGACCCGAGCCCAGTTGATTTCACTGGCCCAAGCGCTGGCGGTCGCGGAAGGCTACCGGTACTTTGCCAGCGTCGACGTCGGCATTGATACCGAGCGGGACCCCAGCGGGCAGCGGGTCACCGGGCCGACGCTCACTGTCCAGATTCCCCTCTTCGACCAGGGACAAGCCCAAATCGCCCGGGTGAAAGCGCAGTTCCGCCAATTCCAGGATCGTTTCCGCGCGATGGCCGTCGACGCCCGCTCGGAAGTCCGCGAGGCGCGCGACCGGCTCTTGGCTGAGCGGAATCTGGCGGGGTACTACAAGGTCCTCCTGCCGGTGCGCATCCACATCCTGGATCTCACCCTTCAGCAGTACAACGGGATGCTCAAGGGGCCATACGACCTGCTGCTGGCCAAGCAGAGCGAGGTGGCGACGGAACAGGCATATGTCGATGCCTGGCGCGACTATTGGATCGCCCGGACCCAGTTGGAGCGGGCGGTGGGCGGCCGGTTGCCCTCGGAGCCGTCAAGTGCCGGTGAGCCGCCGGCCTCGACGACCCGGCCCAACTCACCCACGACCCAGCCGCGGGACTCGGGCCCGAGCCCGATGAATTCACACGATCACATGCACGGCGTGCAAGGAGCAAACCCATGATAACTCGACGCAAAGCAATCTTCTCCGGCGTCGCGGCAGCGGCCGCCGGCTCGAACCTGCTGCAGCTCGGCGCGCGCGCCGCCGCAGCGGACGCGCCCGTCAATCCGACCTCGCGCGAGCAGTCCGCCCTCGAGGCCAAGGACGGCGCCGGTAACGGCCCGGCCTCAATGCCCTCCACCCAACCTGGCGGAGCGGGAACGTACATGCCTGTCGTGACGCCCAATGGCAGCACGCTTCCTCACGAGATGGACGGCAACGTGAAGGTGTTTCGGCTCGTTGCCGAGCCGGTCAAACGCGAGTTCGCCCCGGGCATGATCGTCAACTGCTGGGGCTACAACGGTCAGACCCCCGGACCGACAATCGAGGCGGTCGAAGGGGACCGTGTGCGCATTTACGTCACCAACAAGCTCCCGGAGCCGACGAGCGTTCACTGGCACGGCGTGATCCTGCCCAACGGGATGGATGGCGTCGCCGGCGTCACGCAGCCTCACATCCAGGCGGGCGAAACGTACCAGTACGAGTTCACGCTCAAGCAGCACGGCACGCAGATGTATCATCCCCACTCGGATGAGATGACGCAGATGGCGATGGGGATGGAAGGCTTCTTCGTCATTCATCCGAAGGACCCCGACCGGCAGATCGATCGCGACTTCTGCATCTTCCTCCAGGAGTGGTTCGTCGAGCCCGGATCGGCCACCCCCAACCCGATGATCATGACCGACTTTAATCTCTTCACGTTTAATAGCCGCGTCTGGCCCGGCACCGCGCCGCTGGTGGTAAGAACGGGGCAGCGCGTGCGGGTGCGCCTGGCCAACCTCAGCATGGATAGCCATCCGATTCATTTTCACGGCCACTCGGGATGGCAGACGGGCACGGACGGCGGCCCGATCCCCAAGTCCGCCTGGTGGACAGCCACGACCGTCAATGTGCCCCCCGGCACTACGCGCGACGTCGAGTTCATCGCCGACAACCCTGGCGACTGGGCCTTCCACTGCCACAAGAACCACCACACGATGAATGCGATGGCCCACGACATACCCAACCTGATCGGCGTCGATCAGAAGGGCGTGACCGCGAAAATGCGCCGGTTCGTCCAGGGATACATGCCGATGGGCACGGATGGCATGGGAGAGATGGGTGAAATGACGATGCCGCTCCCCAAAAACACGCTGCCGATGATGACCGGCGATGGTCAGTTCGGCCCCATCGAAATGGGCGGCATGTTCACGATCCTGAAAATCCGCGACGGCATCACCAGCTACGAAGATCCCGGCACCTACAAGAACCCGCCCGGGACAGTCGCCCACGCCGTAGCGGTTGCGTCGGCCGCCAAAGTCACCATGCCCGCCCTCTACACCTGTGTCATGCACCCGGAGGTCATTTCCGACAAGCCCGGCAAATGCCCCAAGTGCGGCATGAAACTGGTGCCGAAGCGGTGACGGCGAAGGAGCGCGCCACGGGCAACTTTTTCGGAGTATTGAAATGGACCACGGCCGAAGTCTGCCAGCTTGTGAGGCGATTGGCTGCGCGTTCTGCGCGACCGACACGGCTCCGATCATCGCTAGACCGCCTGCCTGCAAATGCTGCGCATGATCAGCTTCGTTGACATGGAGACGACTCATGGAAGACGTCAAACAGCAATTCGCCAACCACCTTCGCTCAATCGGATTTGAGGTCGGAACGCCTCCCCAAGTCATCCTCGACAAGATTCGGCAGCGGGTGGGCGAGGAACGATTCGCGAAACTCTTTTCCGGAAAGGGTGGTCCTTCCTCAACCCAAAGCAGCGAGGAGTTCTACAAGGAGTTCCACGACCTGGCCGAAGCGAACCTGATGCGCAGCCTGGATACCAACGCCACGCTGGACGCGTCCTTCGAACTCTACCGGCAATGCACCACCAGACTCTGCGAGGGAACAAAGGTGCTGGAGCTGGGCTGCTGGACCGGCGGACTGGCCTCGTTCATTGCCACTCGACACCCAGAGTGCTTGGTGACCGGCGTGGACATGGTGCCGAAAATCATCGAGGCATGTAACGCCTTCTACCAGCTTCCGAACCTGCGATTCCTCAAGTGGAACTACAAGTTCGGGAAGCCCGAGGAGCTGGAACCCGCCGACGTGCTGCTCTGCGCCATGGGAGTGGTCCACCACCTGCCGAAGAACTCGCTGCCCGCTGATCCCTCTGACGTCCGCGGCTCGGCGGAATACGTCCAGCAGCGGGACCACGCAACAGGCTACTTTGGGATCTGGCGATTGGCGGCCAATCCCGGCGCTTACCTGTATGCGGTGCTGCGGCTGCAGCTTTTCCCTCGATTCCTGGCGTGGATCGACGCGGCCCAAGAGAGCGGGTGGACACCAAGATTGGACAGGGTGTGGCGCGCCGCGTTGAAGGGTGAGAGATCAATATTGCCGGGCTTAGTGTTCGAGAACACGCCCTCGGAGCCGATTTCCGAAGACGCGGTTCTGGAGCGGTGGTCCTGGTTTCATCGAGGGAGTGAACTGTTTGCGTGCTTGAACGGTGGAGAGGCACTGGCAACCTACCGCTCAATTGGCAACAAGACCGTTCTGGCCGCCCGCGATTATCAGCACGAGGGAGCAATGACGCGGGATGAAGTGGGCTCGACCGGAGGGATCGCGTACGTTTTCACGATGGATGCCGGCGCGAAATATCGGCTGCTGCTCGTCTCATTGCGCCGGGCAAAGCAGTTGGCAGCCGCCGTTTCCGCGAAGGGATCGAATACCCCAATTACGGACGAGGGGTCCTTCAAACGAACAGCCGCCGCATCGGGGGCTTCTCCGTTCGCCGGAGCGGCGCCGATCACGACTGGCGGTCGTGCAGGCGGGATTGCTCAAGGTGCTTCCGTGATATCGCTCAGCGGCCTTCCCGAGGGCGCTGGCGTCCGGATAGTTGGATCGATGGAAAGCGGTGAGCACCCTGCGCAGCTTCATCAGAATACTGAAACCGACGGGTGAGCGTTCATCCGCCAAACTGAGGGCCGACCGCATGTTGCGGAGGCATTTACAAGGAGTTCGCCATGAAGCGAATGTTAGCCATGTTGGGCGGCGCGATTGTCGCCGCGGGTTTGAGCGTCGGGGCGTTTGCGCACGACCCGGCCCATCCTCACAAGGAGAGCACCGAAGGCAAGCCGATCACCGTCCAAGGTGAGTTAATCGACACCGCCTGCTTCGTCTCCAGCGACGGCGATGCCAAGGGTAAGGATCATGCGACGTGTGCGGCCAAGTGCATGAAGAGCGGCATCCCGGCCGGCATCCTTCCCGAGGGCAGCAAGGACAGCGATGCCCTCATGTTCTTGCTGACCGACCCGAAGCAACTGGCCCCGTACGCCGCGCAGACCATCAAGGTCGAGGGCACCGCGTACGCGGACAAGCATTCGATCGACGTGAAGAAGCTTTACGTCAAGGAAGGCAACGGCTGGAAGGAAGTGATGCTCATGGACGAGCACCACAAGATGGACGGCGGCGGCGCTCATGACGAACACGCCGGTCACGAGCACGGGGCGACTGGCAAATAGGCCTTTCAATCCGTTGGGCGAGCCGCGCCGGCCGTTTACGGCGGCGGCGCGGCCCGTCCATTCGTTGCAATGTCCGTTTATTGGAGGCATGCCATGCTCTTGCCCATCCTGGCACACGCCGGCGACTCCGCGGGCGGCGGGGGCTTCCCGCCGATCCACCCCATACTCGTGAATTTTACGGCGGCGCTCATCCCCACGTCCGTTGCCGCCGACCTGCTCGGGCGGTGGCTCAAACGTCCGTCGCTCCGCTCCACTGGATGGTGGACGATCTGCATGGCAGCGGTGATTACCCCGCTGACGGCGCTGGTCGGTTGGCTCTGGATGCGGTCTATGGAAGACATGGATCACTGGCAGATGAGGTATCACCTGTGGCTGGGCGTGAGCATCGCGGCGTTGCTGATTCCGCTGGCCGTCTGGCGGGCGTGGATTCAGCGGAAGGATCGGCCCGTCGGCATTGCCTACTTCGTCGCGGCGTCGCTCCTGACCGGCGCGCTCTCACTGCAAGGCGAATTGGGCGGTTCGATGAGTTTCGGGCACACGCTGCTGTTCTCTGGCGACGATGCGCACTCGAGCCATAACAGTTCTCATGCTGACCATTCAGCAAATGAGGGTTCCGAGGCGATGCCGCAAATGGACCATCACGATCACGGCTCGACCGGAAAAACGCCTCTCCGCGACGGATGGAAAGACCATATCGACTTCAACGCTGCACCAACGACGAAACCTTAAGGGCGCCCAATGACAAACCAAAGCAGAAGGGATTTCATCGCCGCCGCCGCCGCTACCATCGTCGCGGCAGCAACGCCCCAACCCGCCGCTCAAGACGTCCTCGATGCCGGGCCGATTAGCGACTACACCGATAGCGACGTGTATGACAAGTACCGGGAGAAGGGAGCGTTCGTCATTCGCCGCGACAAGGAGATCTTCGCACTCTCATCGATCTGCACTCACAAGGGGTGCAAGGTCCGGGTCGCCGACGACTTGTCATTCTTCTGCAAATGTCATCACTCCACATTCGATAAAGACGGCCACGTCACGAAAGGACCTGCCAAACGCGATCTACCGAGGCTGGCCGTGCGGCTGGACGACGGGCAACATTTACTCGTGAATTTGAACACCGACCTCTTCTAAGCCGAGCCATTGGCCAGCCCGACACGCGGATTAATTTGACCCAAACCGCCGCAACGTGCGGCGGAACCATTTTTAAGGAGTATCGCATGAAGCGTTTGTTTGCATCACTGTCACTACCCGCAGCCCTGGCAATTGCAGGCTGTATTCATTCCCAAGAGAAGCCCGCGATGACCTCGACCGGCGACTCCATGTCAATGTCCTCTACCGACGCGGCCAAAGCGTCGGCGACGGACCTGCACAACACGGTCTGCCCGGTGAGCGGCGACAAGGTGGAAAGTTCTCGGCTCACCGAAACCTATGACGGCAAGGTCTATCACCTATGCTGCAACGACTGTGTCAAGCCCTTCCAGAAGGACCCGGGCAAGTATGCGAAGGCCGTCGCGAACGATCCGGCAAAGTACGGGGTGACGATGCAGAAGTCCCAGTGAATGAACGGGTCGCAGTTTGTGGGCGTGAAGATGTTCTCTCACGCCCACAACCTCACCGCACCTGCAAGCGTCCCAATCAGTGACCGTGGCTCCCGTGACCACCGCCGGCCAGGTGCAGCATGACGAATACCGCTACGATTACACCGGCGTCGCGGCCATCGACAAGGACCGTGGGTGTCGGCCAACCACGACGGCGATCATTCTCAGGCAGCTTCTCCTGATCAACGTACACCGCATTCGCCGCGAGGCCGATCGACGCCACCGCCTTCTCGACGTTCCTTTTCGTCTGCGGCGTGTTCGGGCAGCCCGGGAAACCGAGCACTTCGAGCTTCATCGCTGGCGCCATCACTTGCTCCTCTCGGCGCGAAACGCCATGACTGCCACAACGGCAATGACGATCTGTACGGCCACGAAAACCGCAAGTGCCGAGACGAAGCCGCTGCGCGCGATCTGCCCGAACACCAGACTTCCGAGGCCGAAACCGACGAAGAGGGTGAAGACGTTCAGCCCCATCGCCTGTCCGGCGCGCTTTCCGCCCAACGCGGTGACGATCCCGGCGAGCAACGGTTGCGTCATGTCGTATCCCAGCGACAACGCGGTGACGGCGAGGGCGGCGGCGATCAACGGGACGTGCGGAATCAGTATCGCCGCCGCGAGGGCCGCGATCGCCAACCCCGCGGGAATTAGCCAGCGCCGTCCCCAACGGTCTGCGGCTCGACCGATGACGGGGCCGAGTAGGAAACCTGGCAGTCCGTAACCGAGCAGCGCCAGGCCGATGCCGATTTCGCTCAAGGCGTAGCGCTGCGCGAAGTACACGCCGAGCCATGTGAACACGCCGGAATGAAACATCGCGTTGAGCAGGACGTAGAAATACGTCCGCGCCCCGCGCGGATTGATCAGCAGGTCGCGGTATCCTCTGAACACTTCCGCCAGAGAGAGCGGAACACCCGCGGCCGGGTCGCCCAACAAGTCACGGTACGACCAGAGCAGCAACACGATCACGAGACCCAGCGCGGCAACGCCCACGAAGAGCATTCGCCAACCGACGAACGGCTCCAAGATGACTCCGACCGTTGAGCCGAACGCCATGCCCCCGGCCATCGCGCCGAACAGCCAGCCTAGCGGCCTGCCGCGCTGCTCGTAAGGAAACAGGTTGCCGATCAGGGCCAAACCCAGCGGCACTACGCCGCTCGCCCCCAACCCGGTGAGGAGTCGCCACAGGATGAGTTGCGTGGCGTTTTGTGCCGTCGCGGTAAGAGCGGTTAGAAGAATGCAGGCGATCAGCGACGCCAGCAGGATTCGCCGGCGACCGATGCGATCCGACAGCAGCCCGTAGAACAGCGTGGAGACGCCGTAGGGAATGAGATACGCCGGGACCGCAAACCCGACGGGTTGATCCGACACGGCGAACACCGCAGACAGGCGCGGGATCAGCGGGCCGATCATGTACGCCTGAAAGAAGATCAGAAAGGTGGCTGCTGATAGCACCCACAGCAAGCGCTCGCGCGGACCTTCGGCTTGTTCCAAAGTTCCATCTATCGCTGTCATGGTCCACCTGCCCGAATAAAAGGAAGGCCCCGCCACCTGGGGCGGGGCCTGTTGCGCCGAGGTTGCCGCGCGGACGCCGCTTACTTCTTCACCGGGCAGCAGCAGGATGGGATCTGCTCGCCGGTCAGCGGACACGTGATCGTCTCGGCTGCCTGCGCGGGCTTGGGCGCTTGCTGCGGCATCGGTGCGGGCGCGGGCCTTTGTGGCGCGTTCGCCACCGGCGCCCACGACAGCGCCATCAGAACGGGAAGGGTCGCAAACATGGTACTACTCCAATCGCCTTCTGTTCCTGTTGATGACGATCGCGCGGAAGGCATCGCGTGACCGTCTGAATCTTCTACGGCCCGTATCACGGTACGGGGTTCGTTGCATCTAAACTTTCGAGGATCGGACATCCGTTGAGGTTGCCGCGTCCGGGGCAAGCCGTCGCAAGGCGAGCAAGCGTTTTCCTCATCCGCTTTAGGTCGGAGATTTTCTGGTCGATGTCCGACAGCTTTGTTTCCGCCCGCTTGCGAACGTCGGCGCAACTGGAATCCGGCTCGAACCGTAATGCGAGCAGTTCCTTGATCTCGCGGAGCGAAAAGCCAAGCTCCTGCGCCCGCTTGATGAACCGCACGCGGCGAACGTCATCCGCCGTGAACATGCGATAACCGCTCGCGGTGCGCAGCGGCTTGGGCAGTAAACCCTGCCGCTCGTAATAGCGGATCGTTTCGAGGTTCACCCCGCCTTGCCTGGCAACTTCGCCCATCAGCAATCTGTCCATGGCGTTTGATCCTTCTGCCCAATCCTACACCCCGGACTAAGGTACGGGGTCAAGTGCATTCTGGAAGAATTCTTTTCGGCGCGGCACTGCCCGCGCCCATGGAGTGCGGCACTGCCGGCGAGTAAAATCCTGCATCATCGGAGATAAGATGGACGAAAAAGCCCATTGGGAAGCCGTGTACGGCAGCAAAGCGGAGAGGGAATTAAGCTGGCACCAGTCAGACCCGCGGCTGTCGATGCAGTTGGTCCTTGACGCGACGCAGGGACGCGGAAGGATCATCGACGTGGGCGGCGGCTCATCAGTTCTTGTGGACAAGTTGCTGGAGCAATCCTTTGAGCGAATCGCGGTCCTCGATATTTCGGCTCTCCGCGAAACCCGCTGATCCCGGCTGGGAATCTACCACCGGTTGGGGTATGAGTGAACGGAGTTGATTACGGAGGATGATGCATGGATGCGGACGTCGAACTGGCGACGCTCACGTC
>Ga0073928_10006627_pt1 | contig 15473 bp, 16 predicted proteins | sample PaiPotPPA55metaG_FD_76969 | JGI IMG/M metagenome (GOLD analysis project Ga0073928, IMG submission 76969) | Iron sulfur acid spring bacterial and archeal communities from Banff, Canada, to study Microbial Dark Matter (Phase II) - Paint Pots PPA... ... | reverse complement strand
GCTTGGAAATCCCGCAAACCCCGCGGGATTCCCACTTTCCCACAGCCTCGGCGACTACGGGAGATTAACTAAAAATCGGACATTTCATTTACTAAGAAAAGGGGACACTTCTAATGTCGTAAGAATGGGGACATTTCTAATGTCGGTTGACACACATGAGATCAGCTGCATTGCCAACCCTTTCCCCGTGTGGTAGCCTCATCTTGAGGGATCACTTTGTACGACAAAGTACTCACAGGACTCGACCGCAAGGAAACCGAAGTTTACCGGCGTTTGGATCCAAACCGGCTCCCTAAACATATTGCGATCATCATGGACGGTAATGGGCGCTGGGCCAAGCGTCGTCACATGCCGCGCGTGGCCGGACATCGTGCCGGAGTAACGGCAGTGCGTTCGACGGTGGAGACAGCCGCTCGCATCGGCATCCCTGCACTCACCCTCTACGCATTTTCTGAAGAGAACTGGAAGAAGCGTCCGCAGAGTGAAGTGGGCTTTTTGATGGGCCTGTTGAGCCGCTATTTGAAAGCGGAAGTTCCTACGCTGAACAAAAACAATATCCGCCTGGAATACATCGGGCGGCAGCACGAACTGCCGGAAGATGTACAGGAGCGCATGGCCTGGGCGCGCGAGGCAACCTCGCGGAACTCAGGCATGGTGCTCACCCTGGCGCTGAACTACAGCGCGCGCAGCGAACTGGTGGACGCTTTCCGCTCCATGGTGAAAGCGGCGACGCAGAATGGCGGCGTCGAGCATCTGGAGATCGATGAAGATATGGTCGCCCGTCATCTGTATACCCGGCATCTGCCCGATCCCGACCTCGTAGTGCGGACTTCTGGCGAAATGCGGTTGAGCAATTTTCTGCTGTGGCAACTCGCCTACGCCGAAATTTATGTGACCCCGACTCTATGGCCGGATTTCCGCGGCCTGCACCTGCTCGAAGGCATTGCAGAATACCAGAAGCGCGAGCGGCGCTACGGCGGCCTGAATCACGCCGACGGCCATGCACAGCTGGAAGCGGCCGGACGAAAATCTTAACCACGAAGAACAGAGAGCACAGGGGAAAGCATTCCTCTGTGATTCTCTGTGCCCTCTGTGGTTAAATTCTCCGGTTCGTGCAAAGATCGTAAGCGCGACATCACAACCCAAACCCACTTCCTTGCTCAAACGCATCGCGACCGCAGTCGTCCTGATTCCGATTGTGCTGGCGCTCATTCTTCGGGCTCCGGTCCCGGTGGTAGCGGTCATCGCGGCGGCCGTGGCGCTGATTACCATTCATGAATTCTTAAAGCTGACCGAATCTTACGGCGTGCAGCCGCTGCGCCTGCCAACTTATATTTTCGTCGGTATGTTTTTTCTTCTGCTCGCATTCAATGTGGGGAATGAGAAACCGCTGCTCTCCACCGCGATCTTCGTGTTTTGCCTCGGATTTGCCGCCGCCGTCGCGCCGTTTCTGGCGTTGACCATTGCGATGCGGCGGGCTGAACAGCGCAGCGGATATCCGGCGGCGGCAGCCTCGGTGTTCGCTTTCACTTATATCGCCCTGCCTATGGGAATGCTGGTGCAGCTTCGCCAGCAGTGGGCGGGCGCGTTTTACCTGTTGTATTTGCTGCTGGTGGTTTGGGCGGGGGACATCTTCGCCTACTTCGTCGGCAAGTCGATGGGACGCCGTTTGATGTCCCCGCGCATCAGCCCGAAGAAAACCTGGGAAGGCGCGGCAGCATCGCTGGCGGCCAGCGTGGGCGTGGGATGGCTGCTCTTTCACTTTGCGCTCCCTATAAGCTCTGCTCTGCTGCGTGTCGGCCTGATCGAGCGCCGCGACGGCCTGTTCGGACTGGAGCAGCCGGCCTTGGGGCCTGTCATTCTGCTAACGATCGCCTTGAACATCGCCGCCCAACTTGGCGACCTGGTGGAGTCGCTGATTAAGCGCGGCGCAGGTGTAAAAGATTCCGGAGCGATCCTACCCGGCCACGGCGGCATGCTCGACCGTATCGATGCCCTGCTCTTTGCCGCTCCTGTATTATGGTTCTATACGGCTTGGCGTGTGATGCAGTAGCCCCGCCTCCTCCCGTGAACGCAGGCCGAAGCGCGTAAAATAGGAGTCTGTGCCAACTCTGCAGTAACAACATCTTTGACCATGAAACGCATCGCCATCCTGGGATCGACGGGCTCGATTGGCCGCAGCACGCTGAGCGTTGCCGAGTCCTACCCTGAGCGCTTTCAGATTGTGACGTTGGCCGCCGGGAACAATTGCGACGCTGCATTTGAGCAAGCCTCTCGTTGGCGGCCGCGATTGATATCCATGGCGTCCGAGGCCGGTGCGGACACTCTGCGCTCGCGTCTGAAAAATGTGGAATTGCGGGGAGTCGAAGTTGTGCATGGCGCGGCCGGGACCGTGCAGGTCGCGACCCATCCGGAAGTGGACTTCGTGGTCAGCGCCATCGTTGGGGTAGCGGGACTGGAGGCGACGTACGAGGCGGTACGCGCAGGAAAGACCGTGGGGTTGGCGAATAAAGAATGTCTTGTCGCCGCCGGAGAGTTGATCACAGAAGAAGCTCGCAAGCAAGGCAACCCGCTGCTTCCCATCGACAGTGAGCACAATGCCGTCCATCAATGCCTGCGCGCCGGTCGCATTGAGGAAGTTGAGCGTATCTGGCTGACGGCTTCAGGCGGACCGTTTCTCAACACGCCCGCCGACGATTTTGCCTCGATCACAGTCGAGCAGGCCTTGAACCATCCCACGTGGAAGATGGGGCGACGCATTACCATCGACTCCGCAACCCTGATGAACAAAGGGTTCGAGGTCGTTGAGGCCTGCAGATTATTCCAGCTGGCGCCGGCAAAGGTAGAAGTAATTGTCCATCCTCAATCCACAATTCATTCCATGGTGGAGTTTGTGGATGGCAGCATACTTGCTCAGTTTTCCGTGACCGATATGCGGCTTCCCATTCTTTATGCCCTAACATATCCCGAGCGAATTCAGTCGGATATGCGCCTTGCGGTGAGTGACCTGCGTCATCTGGACTTCAGCCCTCCCGACCTGAAAAAATTCCCCTGTCTCCGTCTTGCCTATGAAGCAGCGGAGGCCGGCGGCACGAAAACGGTCGCGCTGAACGCAGCAGACGAAGTTGCCGTGGCCGCATTTCTGGAAGGCAGCATCGGCTTCAGCGATATCCCCAGGATTATCGAAGATGTGCTAGCGGCGACGAATTCCGGGCCGCTGGAATCGATTGCCAGGGTGCTTCAAGCGGATCAGGAAGCCCGTCGATATGCCCAGGAACGGGTCGCACGGGAAAAGAAAATTGACCGGCCCCGGGCAACATCTTTCGCGTAGTTTTGGAATCTAATCGGTTGGGGAGTGCGTATCTCGATTATGTCTGATTTTCTTACTTCGCTCACAGCGGTGGTTGCTGTCCTTGGCTTCATGATCCTGATCCATGAGTTTGGCCACTACATCGTGGCCAAGTGGCTGGGCGTGAGGGTGGAGCAGTTTGCTATTGGGTTTGGCAAGCGCCTGGTCGGCTTCCGCAAAGGCGACACCGACTATCGCATCAACGCCATCCCGCTCGGCGGCTACGTCAAGATGAGCGGCGAGAACCCCATGGACGAGCGCTCCGACGATCCGCGCGAGTTCATGAATCATCCCCGCTGGCACCGCTTCCTGATCGCGATTGCCGGCCCCACCATGAATATCCTGCTGGCCGTCGTTCTGCTGACCACCGTCTACATGGTGCACTACGAATATCCGGCTGTGTATGACGACGCGCCTGTAATCGGTTGGGTGCTGAAAGACACGGCTGCAGCCAAGGCCGGATTCCAGATCGGCGACCGCATTACCCGTATCGATGACGTGGAGAAGCCCACCTGGCAGCAGGTCGACTTAAAGACAGCGCTCAACCCCGGACAACCTCTCAATGTCACGGTTGATCGTGATGGCCGAACGCTGGAGAAAACCGTCGTGCCTGAGGCCGAGGGCGTGGATCAGATCGGATATGCAGGCTGGGCGCCGAAGGAAGGTATTGTCACAATCGTCGACGTAGTCGGGGGAATGCCAGCGGAAAAAGCTGGATTGAAAGAAGGCGACCAGATCTTGACGGTGGATGGCCAGCCGGTGCCGGCGCTGGCGGCTATGATCGACAGCCTGAAAGTCACTAAAGATAAACCCATTACGATAACCGTGTTACGCAATGGGCAGCAGAAAACTTTCAATGTTCAGCCTGTGCTGAGGGATAACGGGTATCGCATCGGCATCGGCAGCGAGCAAATGAAGGTGAAGACCTTGCCCTTCGCCGCGGCCTTGAGTCTGTCGCTCCACGAGAACCGGCAGAACGCGATGCTGATCCTCGAGCTGGTCAAGAAAATGGCACAGCGCAAGATTTCCATGCGCTCGATTGAAGGCCCTATCCGGATTGGCCAAGCCGCGGGCGAAGCGGCCCGCCGCAAGGGCTGGACTCCGCTAATGGGCCTGACCGCTGCCATCAGCCTGAATCTCGGCATCTTCAACCTGCTGCCCATCCCCATCCTCGATGGCGGCGTAATCCTATTCCTGCTGATCGAAGGTCTTATGCGCCGCGATATCAGCATGAACATTAAGGAACGGGTCTACCAGGCCGCTTTCGTATTCCTGGTGCTGTTCGCGGTGATGGTGATCTACAACGACTTGATGAAGACGATTCCGGGCTTGGCCGACCGGCTGCCTTAGGAGAGATTTTCGCGGCTTCAAGTTCGAGCAAGCCGACGGCTGGTACTCAGCCGCCGGCTTTTTCGTTCATGCCGAGTGGGTGGAACGGCTTAAAGGTTTGTTTGGCGGCAGCAATCGTTTGGATTTAGGCGGGCAAACCGAGGTTGGAGCGCCTGCCTTCACTGCTCCTGACGGTGGCTTGGCAGCTCCCTCACTCGTGATTTGCGCGGGCTGAGCCGCACTGAAGGGATTGTCGCTGGTAATGCCGTTCGGCAGAGCCTGGATCGCACTCTTGAATTTGGGCCATGCATTGGAAGCAGTATCAGACGTCAGCTTGGCGTAAAGCTGGGCCAATGTTCCGGAGTCGCCCAACGCCACCATCGCCGGAGCGATCTTGTCGAGACTGTGGCCCTGGCTCATCAACCATGACAGGAACGCCATTCCACATCCCGTGCTATCTGCGTTCTGGTCTGTGGGGTCCGTCTTGTTGACGAAATCTGGTTCGCCGTCCTGGGCCCACTGCGGCGCGGTGGCAAAATCCGACAGAGCATTATTACTGATGACCGTGGCGCACCAGCGCGAAAGCGCTTCTCCCGTGCTCAGCCCGCAGAGGTTTCCATTCATTGAGCACTCGCTCAACTCAGCTTCAAACAAGGCGGAGACGCGGGCCGAGTTGCCGAATGAAGCGTCGACCTCGATGGCCGCCCCATTGACGTAATCGCAGCCCATATGGTCGGCGCCGCCGGTTCCATCGGTCGCGTTGCCCAACGCGAAAACAATTACGCTGACCGGGCCTCCTGTGGTTCCGAAAATTCCATCATTGGCGGTCACAACGCGATCAGCATCGTTGAGCAGATCCTGTGCATTCTGCAGACCTGGCTGGCCGAGCGAGGGATCCACATAGATGGTCACCCGGCCGCTTGGGCTGGTTCCTACAAACTGAGAAGTTCCCTTGTAGCTGGGCCATGCCGGCGCTGCGGGACCGTTCTGCACCGGTTTCTTCCGGCTCCGCGTTGTCTTGATGCGTTGATTGGGACTCACGGAAAACCTCCAATTCGATCAACCTTTTTGAGAAAATTGGCGCGTCGCGTTACAGCCTTTCCTTTGGCCAGAGGTGGGAGTGCGTGTCCTGAATACTGTGTGAAGTGGTACGTCTAATGATTTCACAGGCGCTCGGAGACTGCAATGCGTTAGGGAATCCGGACAATCGAATCTTTGCGCTTTTGACTCGATAATCTCTTTGAGATACAATGTATCTCACGAGGATCCCGATGCCAGCGACCGAGATGGTACATATCAGGATTGACAAGCGTATAAAGACGCAGGCCGCCAAGGCACTTTCCGCCATGGGGCTGTCCGTCTCGGATGCAGTCAGGGTTTTGCTGACCCGCGTAGCCGCGGAAAAAGCCTTGCCTTTTGATCTTAAAGTCCCCAATGCCCTCACGGCGGCAGCAATGAAGCAAGCACGCGCGGGTGGACTGGCATCCTTCAAGAATGTCTCCGAATTGATGGCCGACCTGAATGCGGAGGATTGAGCGGACTAATGCCTTCCGGCGAGATTTCAAGCGCCGGAAAAAGGGGCAGTACCGGCGCGACTTGGATTCCCGGGTCTCTGATGTAGTGTCTCTCTTAGTCGAAGACGCTCCTCTTTCCGAAAAGTGCCGCGACCATGTACTGGGAGGGGATTGGGAGGACCATCGCGAATGCCATCTCAGGCCCGATTTGTTGTTGATCGATCGCAAGCCAGGTCCCGACGTCTTACAGTTGGTTCGCATGGGATCGCATAGCGAGCTTTTCGGTTAGGGACAGGGACGGTCTCTCTTGGGCCAAAGGAACCCTGGAGCTTGAGAGCCGGTACAAGAAAACGAATGAAAACAGCGAATTCCCACTCGATACACCGACGCTGGTACTGGCTAACCCTCGTGCCCTTGGTCCTTGCAGGACACTACCTGAAGTAGAGCGGGGATGGCTCGCAAGCCCGGGGATTTCCTAGCTACGGCAGGGGTATGGCCCGTCGTTTTCACGTGATAAAATAGAACTTCCCATATGGCCAATATTCAACGCAGAAAAACCGTTACGGCCGTCGTCGGCGGTGTGCGCGTCGGGTCGGATGCACCAATTGTAGTGCAGTCGATGACCAATACTGACACGGCGGACATCCCCTCGACTGTGCAGCAGGTAGCGGCGCTCGCCCGCGCCGGTTCGGAACTAGTGCGCGTCACGGTGAACAATGACGAGGCCGCGGCGGCCGTTCCCCACATCGTCGAGCAGCTCGACAAGCAAGGCATCCGAGTGCCCATTATCGGCGACTTCCACTACAACGGCCACGTTCTGCTGACGAAGTATCCCGAGTGCGCGCGCGATTTGGCCAAGTATCGCATCAATCCCGGTAACGCCAGCATCGGGCGCACGGGCGACTCCAACTTCCGCACTATGATCGAAGTCGCGGTGAAATATCAGAAACCGGTGCGCATCGGCGTGAACTGGGGATCGCTCGATCAAACATTGCTCACCCGCATGATGGACGAGAATTCGCGGCTCGACGAACCGAAAGACGCCCGCGAAGTGACCATGGAAGCCATGGTGGTGAGCGCGCTGAACTCGGCACAACTGGCCGAGCAGTTCGGCCTGCGCCCGGATCAGATCATTCTCAGCGCAAAAGTGAGCGGCGTGCAGGATTTGATCGACGTCTATCGCGCGTTGGCCGCGCGCTGTGAGTATCCTCTGCACCTCGGACTCACCGAAGCTGGCATGGGTGCCAAAGGAGTCGTCGCATCGAGCGCCGCCATGGGAGTGGTGCTGCAGGAAGGCATCGGCGACACCATTCGCGTTTCGTTGACGCCTGCGCCGAACGGCGACCGCACGGAGGAAGTCCGCGTCGCCCAGCAAATTTTGCAATCCATGGGCCTCCGCAGCTTTACGCCGCAAGTCACGGCCTGCCCGGGCTGCGGCCGCACTACCAGCACCTTCTTCCAGGAGATGGCCGAACAGATTCAGACCTACCTGCGCGAACAGATGCCGTCATGGAAGGGCCGCTACATCGGCGTCGAAGAAATGAAGCTCGCCGTGATGGGCTGCGTGGTCAATGGCCCCGGCGAATCGAAGCACGCCAACATCGGCATCTCCCTACCGGGAACGTTCGAGGAGCCCAAGGCTCCCGTCTACGTCGACGGACGCCTCTTCACCACACTCAAAGGAGATCGCATCGTCGCAGAGTTTATCGGAATTCTCGATGAATACGTCGATTCTCACTACGCGGCCAGGGATGCGGTGAAGGAAAAAGAGGAAGTTCCCGCCAAGGTATAGACGAATTGCTGATTGCTGATTTCTGATTTTTGATTGCTGATTGGAAAACCGGAATGGGTCAAGTCTTAGGGTTTTCAATCAACAATCTAAAATCATCACTCAAAATTCTTTCTATTGTCCCGTCAGCAGAAAAACCGGACTCTGCGGCGGGGGCTCGCCGCTCGATACGGCTGTCGCGCTGAACGGAGCGGGCAGATCGGTCACCAGCGTATCCGGAGCATTCACCCCTGTGGCAATCGTATTCGTCGCAGTCTGCACAATGGCCACCGAACCGCCATCGCACAGGCTTGCGTAAACATGGCTGCTGTCGGTCGCGGCGACCGCTGACATGCGGAACCGCGCCGAGGCCGGAGTGTAGGGGACGACGGGCGCGCAGAATGTAATGGGCGCCACGGCGAACGGTTGCACTTGCGCTACCGGACTCGTCACGGGCGGCAGCAGAGGGAACACCGTGCTTTTCACCGCCAAAGTGCCAGCGTCGAAAACCGTCACTTGCGGAATTACACATCCGGCGGCGGCGAGGTTCGGGTCAGGACACGACGATCCAGATGCCGTGACGTAGCTCGCCACATAGAACCGGGTGCCGTCCGGCAATGCCGCCACTGACACGGGCATCACCGAACTGTAGGAACAGGGAGCGCCGCTGCAGGGCGGCGTGTTCGCAGGAATCGGCGGGGCTGGTACGCTGATCGCTCCAGTCGCGCTGCCCATCGGCGTCGGGGGGTCGGTGGTCGCGTCGAAAACATACACGGCCCCGGCGTTGGGATTAGTCACATACAACCGGCTCAGATTCTTGTCGTAAAGCACGAAGTTGGCGCCCGCCCCTCCCACCGCCTGCGGCGATCCTGGAATCACTGCATTCGTGTCGGTGCGAATCGTATAAAGCTGTCCGTCTCCCTGAGTCACAAGATACACGCGCCGGCTGTCAGGGCGCACCGCCACCCACGCCGGCGTGTTGCCCACCGGAATCGTAGCCTGGGTCGATAAGTCTTGAGGGGAAAGATTGCTAACCGTGTTACTGCCCTGATTGAGCACGTAAAGATTCTGTCCATCCGGCGTTTCCACCATCGCTACCGGATGTGCGCCGGCCGGAAGGTACGCAATGTTATTGATCGTGCTCTGCGAGGCATTGAGCTGCGCGACAGAGTCCGTGGTGCTGAAACTGCAATTGGGATCGTTTTCAACTCCGTAATTGGCCACATACACCGCGGTAGTTTGCGAAGTTGCGACAAAATCCGGAAGGTAAGAGCAGGTAAAGGGTTGGTTGGTCTTGGGATTGGTAGAGCCGACATTGGGGTACGTAAAGGTTGTGGTTGTCCCCAGTCCAGTCGCGGTCGTGCTATCGCCGGCTGGAAAGAACGCGGTCACCACGTCGGAGTCTCCCTTGAACATACTGCCTGCGCTCGCCACGAAGACCCGTGAGTTGTTCGGCAGGACGGCTGCGTGAGTGGGATTCACGCCCACGTTGGCTTCGCCGATGTTGCTGTCTCCCGCTACGTCGATCTGCAGCGCTGTGCCCTGGTTGAAGGGCACATTGACGCTGATGCCAAAGACGGCGTGAAAGTTCGCGGTGTTGGGCGGAGTGATGCTGATGGGAATGACGACGGGGCGATAAACCTGACCGCAGGAAAGCTCGAGCCAAGTCGCCAGCGCGATCGCCGCCAGCCAGCCCACACGTCGGAAACTCATCGGCACCCCGAAGAAGAAGTTCTGGTCGAATGATTGCAACAGAATCGATTATTGTAACGATTGCGCGTCATCTGCGCTAGGGAAGGCTGTTAGCTCTCAGCCGTCAGCTTTCAGCTACACCCTCTCTGATGCCGGGGGAATGACGCAAGTTGGATGAGCGGGAACTACGCAATCGTGGGGCGTCATCCTGAACGTAGCCGCACTTCAGGCGGAGTGAAGGATCTCGCGAGGAGAGCGCTGCGGGCGGGACGCCGAGAGCCGGAAGCCGCGCTACCCGCGCCCCCGTCGCGATTTCGCTGCTGCTCCGGGCTCCGCTTTGATGGTGGCCGCTGGCTTCTTCTTCCCTTCCATCTGCGCCAAACTTTGTTTCAATGCTGCCATCAGGTCAACCACTGGCGCCAGTTTTTTCGGTTTCTCGACGGCTGCAACTTCTCCGCCTTCGAGCTTAGCCTCGATCAGCTTCTTCAAGTTTTCCTGGAAAGTATCTTTATACTTTTCCGGATTCCACTCGTCCGCCAGCGCCTCGATCAACTGGTGCGCAACTTTCACTTCCGCTTCCTTCAACTCCACGTCAGGAGCGCCGAACCCCTCCACCTTGCGCACTTCCTCGGCGTAATACATAGTGTGCAGCATCAATCCGCCCTCGTGCGGCCGCAGAAACACGGTGTACTCGCGATTGTGCATGGTGATCTTGGCGATGGCGACGTACTCGCTCTCTTCCAGCGCCTTGGTCAACAGCGCATACGGACGGCGGCCCGCCTCTTCCGGCATCATGTAATACGACGATTCGAAGTAGACGGGATCCACCTCGGTCGACTTCACAAATTCGAGGATCTCCATCGTCTTGGCCGTCTGCGGCTCGATCTTCTTGATCTCTTCCGGCTCGATGACGATGTATTCGTCCTTGCGAAACTCGTAGCCTTTCACGATCTCGCTGCGGTCCACCACCACGTTCTCCAGCGGACAAATATATTGCTGCTTCACCCGCTGTTTGTCGGGACGATGGAGCATGTTGAAGGAAATGCCGCTGCTGCGCGCGCCCGAAAATAGACGCACCGGCATGGAGATAAGTCCGAAGGTTAAGTGGCCAGACCAGACCGACGATGGCATAGTTCCCCCGTAGGGTGTTCCCGAGCCTGAAGCGTACGGCCAGGTTCGGGAACCGAAGTGGCTAAACTCAACGGCACGGAGAGTTTAGCCTAGAACCCTCCTTGGATGCACCAAAATGGAGGCAAGGAGAATCGAAATTCGCAGCCGGAGGGAATGGGGTTGGGCGCGGGTGAGCCCTAGCTGTTGTAGTTAACCGCGCAGGTTCAGATCTCCATTCCGGGGCTGGGATTTGACAATATAGCATTTTTACTATATGTTAGTTTTTGCGCATAGATGTTTCTCTCGCAGCCGCAACCCGCATCGCGGGATGCGAAACCGCAAGCACTGCCTAATTGGCGGATATCCGCAAATTCACAGCGGATATTGGAGAGACAGACAAACATGCTAGTTACGAATCTTACGAATGCGTCCCCACGCCCCATTGTCTGGCTCGGAGACTCGAAACAGAACCTTCGAGATTTTCCGGAGGGTGCACAAAAACTGCTAGGGATGAGCTTCAGCTTATTCAGTTTGGTGGTATGCCGAAAGACGCCAGACCTTTTAAAGGTGTTGGCGGCGGAATTGTCGAGATTGCCTTGCGGTACGTGTCGGACGCTTATCGAGTCGTGCTCGCGCTAAAGATCGGCAGGCGGATTTATGTTTTGCACGCCTTTCAGAAGAAATCGAAGAAAGGCATTGCAACCCCGAAGCGGGTCATAGATTTGATCAAGAAACGGTACGCGCAAGCACAGGAGTTGGCGCATGAGGAAGCGACGAAAACCAATTGAGTTCCAAGAGGGATCCGGCAACGTTTTCGCGGATCTGGGCCTCAGGAATGCCGATCGACTTCTGGCACGCGCGCAGATCGGATTCCACGTCTTCAAAATCCTCGAACACCAGAAACTGAAACAGCGCGAGATCGCCGACGTTTTGGGTATTGCACAGTCCGATGTCTCGCACCTAATGAATGGGCATTTCAGCCGCTTCACCACGGACAAATTGCTCGGTTTTCTGAAACGACTCGACCAGAAAGTGACGATCGAAGTCAGCCGTCACCATAAAGGCGAACCCTACCAGCAGGTGACCTTTGCCCGCTAGGCTGTCCAACATGCCATTTAAGATCAGCGCCGGAAGCCTAGACCCAAGGTACGCTCTCTACCAGAGGACAACATGACCGATCTGCGCTATCCCATCGGCAAGTTCACCTACGAGGGACCTCTCACTGAAGACCAGAGGCGCACTTCCCTCGATGACATCGCTCAGACTCCGGCAAAGTTGCGCGCTGCGGTTAAGAACCTATCCGAGCCTCAACTCGACACACCTTACCGTCCCGGCGGGTGGACCGTGCGCCAGGTCGTGCATCATGTGCCTGACAGCCATCTGAATGCGTATGTGCGTTTCAAATTGGCGCTCACTGAAAACGAGCCCACTATCAAGCCTTACGCGGAAGACCGCTGGGCTGAACTGGCGGACACGAAGGCAACGCCGCCCGAAGTCTCCTTGACACTGCTCGAATCTCTACACGATCGCTGGATGCGCCTGCTACGGTCCATGACGCCGGAACAGTGGAAGCGCACGTTCCGCCATCCCGAACTGGGACCAATGACCCTGGAGAAGACGCTCGCCCTCTACGCGTGGCACGGACGCCATCACGTGGCCCACGTCACAAATCTCCGCGCCCGTGAGGGTTGGTAAAGGGCACTTCCGTTCGGCAGAGCGCAAAACTAAGGTCATCTTTTCCGCTCCCGGCCAGCCCGATAGCCTAGTCGAGGAATGCGATCCCGTCTTTCAACGTTGTGCTATCTGTTGTCCGGGTCGATTCTCGTGTCCTCAGCCCTCACTTTGGCTCAATCTGCGGATACGGGCAGTCCTCTGGCCGCGGCCGCGCGTGACACCAAAGCACAAAAAGCGGCGCGCGCCAAAAAGGTCATCACGGACGAAGATATGGAAGCCAGCGCCGGACCTTTACCGCATCTGAAAATGGACGGCGCGGAAAATGCCGACGAGGTTGTCGCCGCAATCGCTACTTATAAAACGACGCACACTCCGGTCCAGACCGAGAATGCAGTCCACATTTGGTATGACCGATACGACGAAATGCTGGCCGCCGCCATCAAGGAGAACCTCGACATGAAGGTTCTTCGCGATGCGAACTTCAGCAACGGATATGATCTGTGCCAGCAAGGTCAGGACTACCAACAATGCCAAAACCGGCAGATGGCCGAGCAACGAGGCGCACGAAACGATCAGATTCAGATGACTAAAAACACCAACCTCGAGGTTCGCATTCAGCACGCCTTCATGAAAGTCCGCAACGGCCTCATGAAAGACACCCTCCGCTACGCTTGGTTCAAAGTTCGCACCACCAACGGCATCGACAGTTTCTAATTTTGCCGGCAGCGGCTCTCAGGTGATTCCCATCCGCCAAAGCAAATAGCTCGTCGCTTCCCGCAGCACCGCGAACGTGCGTTGCAACACGCCATGCGGCTGCGACTCTGAGCGGGGCGCTACGTAGACCGGGCCGATGCCTTCGTGCTGCAGCAGTTTGCGGATGCGAAAGACATGATAAGCGTCGCTGACCGCGATACAACTGCGCAGCCCGTTGGCTCGCATGATCACGGCGACGCGCGTCGCCGACTGCGAGGTATCGCGGCCCTGGGTCTCGGCGATCAGGCTGCGCTCGGGGACGCCGTGTCGCATCAGATAATCGCGACCCACTCCACCTTCGCTGAAACTGGGATCGGCGGCGGCGCCACCGGTCGTAATAATCACAGGCGCCACGCCGCGGTGAAACAGATCAAGCGCGCGATCGAGTCGCGCCCGCAGCACCGGGGACGGCCTCCCCGAGTACTCGGCCGCGCCGAAGACCACAATCGCATCCGCCGGATGGATTTCCTCGAGAGAAGCCGTGTGCACCACTTGAACTGCCGTGATCGCCAGAAAACCTACGGCGACAACCGCGGCCACAAGCAACAGACGGAGCCACCAGCGAGGGTGCGAATGCCGGTTGGCGCCTTCCTCAATCATTCTTCAGCGTTCATCCTGGACGTTTTTCCTTTATCCTTGGGACTTTCATCCTGGCCGTTCATCCTTGCGCGAAAAAGCTGGAAATATCGTCGGCGGGAATCGCGCCTTCGCGAATGATGCGCCAGCGCGCGACGTCATCGCTCAAATCGACGATGGTAGATGCGATATCCCGCGGAGAATCGCCGCCATCGACGATGATGTTGAGACGGCCCTTGAGCTGGTCGCGCACTTGCTGCGCGCTGGTGCACTCCGACGCGCCGCTCAGGTTCGCGGACGTAGCTGTAATAGGAATAGCTGCGGCGGTCACGACGGCCAGCGGAATCTTCGCATTGGGCACACGCAAGGCGACGTTGCCAGTATTGGCGGTGACTTTCAGAGGCAAGCGCGATCCCGCTTTCACGATGATGGTCAGCGGTCCCGGCCAGAATTTTCGCGCCAGCGCGTAGAACTCTTCGGGCAGCGGCTTCGCCAGTTCTTCCGCCTGGTCGGTGCTCTCGATCAGCAGCGATAGCGGCTTATGGCGCGAGCGAGTCTTGATATCGTAAACGCGCTCGACAGCGCGCAGGTTGAACGGATCGGCTGCCAGCCCGTAAAACGTATCGGTGGGCATGCCCAGCACTTCGCCGGAACGGATTTGATCGGCGGCATATTTGACCAGCGACGATTCAGGAGTCTCGCTGTTAATTCTTACAATCTCGACGCGCACAGGCGTTCCCTTCTCTTCTGATACAGACTCGATTTATTTAGACCGCGAAACCTATCATAATACGGCAAAAAACTGCAATATGAAGTGGCAGCGTATCATGAGTCACCCGACATGACCCGAGCCTCAGAATCCGCGCCCCAGCAGCGGCTACGCCGCGTTGAAGGCCGCCATAACGCTTTGGTAAAGGAACTGCGCCAGGCGTTCGCCCACGCCGAACGCACCGAAGACGGCAGCTGCGCCATCGAAGGCCTGCGCATTGTGGAAGAGGCTACGCGTAGCGGACTGCGCTTTCGCGCCGTCTTCTTCAAGGAATCAGCACAGAATCTGGCGGAGCGCCTCTTGCCACAGATCGGCGCCAACGTAGATACTCTGCTGCTTCCCGACAAGCTATTCGACGGCACCGTCCCCAGCGAGACTCCGCAAGGAGTGGCAGCGCTGGTTCGACTGAAGGAATTTTCTCTGGCGGACATCTTGGAGCGCCTGCAGGTGGGCCCGATCATCGTTCTCGCGGGTCTGCAGGATCCCGGCAATCTGGGGACGATCCTGCGCTCAGCCGAAGCCTTTGGCAGCGCGGGAGTCGTAATCGGCGAAGGCACGGTCAGTCCGTTTAATTCAAAAGTGATCCGCGCCTCAGCCGGATCGATCTTCCGCCTCCCGGTCGTCATGGCGAAAGCCGCAGGCAGCCTCGCAGACATGTCGACCAAGCTGCGCGGCCAGAATGTGCGCCTGATCGCGACGTCCTCGCACAAAGGCACGCCGCTCGAGCAGGCGAATCTCACTCGGCCCTCGGCAGTTTTCATCGGCAGCGAAGGCTCTGGCCTGCCCCGCGCCCTGCTGGCCCAAGCCGATGAGCTCATCGCAATCCCGCACACGCCGCAGGTGGAATCGTTGAACGCAGGCGTCGCCGGAAGCATCGTGCTCTACGAAGCAGCACGTCAACGGCGAACCGGCTGACGCGAGACTTCGCGTCAAGTCTTT
>Ga0073928_10006626_pt1 | contig 15475 bp, 10 predicted proteins | sample PaiPotPPA55metaG_FD_76969 | JGI IMG/M metagenome (GOLD analysis project Ga0073928, IMG submission 76969) | Iron sulfur acid spring bacterial and archeal communities from Banff, Canada, to study Microbial Dark Matter (Phase II) - Paint Pots PPA... ... | reverse complement strand
TTCAGGAGCGTCATGATGCCGCTAAAAGGAGGATGTTCCGAGCAGGCGAGATTCACGATTTCGCCACCGCTCATCGTTACGCGGCTGAAGTCAATCGTCTTCGAATATTTCTTCACAGGCGGAACCATCCACCTAAATCACAAATTACGGGAGCTACCTGATGCGAAAACTTCCCAAGCTTATCCGAATCTGTCGTGTGGCTGCGACCTGGACCTCTCTGTTGGTCTGTACGACGAGCATCGCCCAAAATAGCGATACGGCGGGAGTGACGGCTCGTATAGGAACCATCGCCGGCTCATATACGGTGGGTAATGCCTTCATGGGTTCGGTGTTGGTAGTAGATGGCGATCGAGTCCCACTCGACAAAGGATATGGGATGGCAGACCTGGAATGGGACAAGGCATAGAGGTTCTTTCGAAGTTCTGGCAAGGCGACGTACTGAGATTTCGGGCGCGGCGATTGTGGGGTTGAGCACGAGGCAGACGCGCCGACTGCTGACAGGCGTATCGCGAAGGGTGGTATCTGATCGGGCCGCCGTAAGTTCCGTGAACGATGCTGACCGTGTCTCCGGTATTCGCCACATCGCCAGGATTGCTGATGCCCAGAACGCAACGTTGTGCAAAGTTGAAGAGAGCAGCTAAGAAAGCGGCAAAGGTAGCAGCCGTGAAGCCTACTCCAGCAAAGGCTACGAATGGTGTCTAAGCACTATTCAGCAACTCTGGATTATTGTTTCGTACGTTCCAACGTCGTTATGAGCCTCTTTAGCCTTCATCTCATCTGGCGGGAACGGGACGTAACAGGGCTAATAAACATGCCACCGTCGATAACAGTCCCCGCGGGAGCAGTGGTACTGGCTTCCACATGGCAGAGACCACAACCGAAGCGCCTGAAAAGTTCTCCGCCCCTTATGGCTGCTGGGGTCGCGGCTAGCGCTATGTCGGGGGGGGAAACCATCGTGCCGCGTATGAACTGAGCAAAGTGGTCGATGTCAGCCAGGCCAAGGTCATCTGGCACATCTTCCGGGTCCTTCGTGGTCTTGAGTACCGAGGTGACGTCCGTGGGGCGCAGCCGGTTCGTGACTCCCATCTCGTTGAGATAGCCATCTCCGATAAAGGAGAGCAGGCCGCTGTGCTGATCATTCCAGCCGAAGCGTCCCACGCGGGTCTGTCCAGGAGCCTCGAAGATCGGAAGCCTGCACAACTTGGAGTTGCGCCGAGTCAGGGGGTTGGTGGCAAGTGCTGGTTCTTTCTTGATGGCTTTACTGGTCGCTGTGGCCTTCACCGCCTTCGCGGGCTCTACAGCCTTCTCTACCGTCTTCTCTGTGTTTGCCGTCAAACTGGTGGCTCACCTCCGGTCCGACCGCCACCATCTACAAGCCCTACAACTGTGCCACGGATACCAAGCTTCCCTAAGGTGGTCAGAGTAAACAGACGGCGTCCCTTGCAGCTAGCGGCACTACCCGAGACCTTTTTGATGTGCGGTACCGTTTTCTTTGAGGAACACGACGTTCGCTGTTGTGCCTCGGCGTACATATCCAGGAGAACACACTAGGTTGTAAGCTGAGGAAGCAGAACCGACGGCGTCACTTCAAGCGCGATGGAGATCGCACCCCATAGCGCAGCAGTATCGCCCAATGCGCCGGCGGCTACCTCCGTCACCGCGAACTCGCTTTTTTTGAGCTGTTTCTGGACAGAGGCGATCAGGACCGGATGGCTGCCTACGTTGCCGCTCAAAAGGATCAGGCCAGGGTTCAGGATCAGCGACAGATTCACGATGATATCCGACACCATACCCGCTCGATGCTCGACAATCTTCCTGGCCCGGACGTTCCCCTCCCGCGCCAGATCGAGAACCTCGGCGGCCTCGATCTTCTTCCTCTCCTGCGCGTATTGGTCCGCCCTTCCCTTCCCCTCATACCAGCTCTCTAGAATTGCTGCATCGCTTAGCGCCGTCTCCAACTCTCCGAATTCGTGAATGGTCGGATACCGGCGGCGCGAGACATTAGGCAATCGGAGATACCCAATCTCGCCTGCAGACCACTGCGAGCCATGGAGAACTCTGCCGTTCAGCACAATGCCCGCACCCGTACCGGCGCCGATGCTGATAAGAATGAAGTTCTCTACGTGTTGTGCGGCGCCGCAGTATCGCTCGCCGAGGGCGGCCAGGTTCGTATCGTTTTCCACGATTATCAGGCAGTCGAAGATCTTGTTGAGCATCGCGCGAAGCGGAACGGAGCGCCACCGATCGAGCGTGCTGATCGACAGCACAACTCCCTCATCCACATTCGCGATCGCCGGCACGCCGACGACCAAAACCAGCAGCTGCTCCTGTTTCATCTTCTGGGTGTGCAGTAGTCGTCGCACCTCCCTAGCAATGTACGTACAGATAGCCTCAGGCGTTGTCTTCTTCTCTACAAGCGATACCTGATGCGATTCAAGCTGCTTTCCGTCCAGATCCGCGAGTAGGAACGACATCCCGTCCGCCGTAATCTGCACCGCAAGCATGCACCCATGCTCCGCCTTGAAGCGAATCATGTCCGGCGGCCGTCCACCCTTCGATTCGCCTTCACCAAGAGGTTCGATCAAATTCGCAGACAGCAGATCCTTGACCACACTCGCAATTGTCGGCGCACTGAGGCCCGAAGCCCTCACGAGATCCGCTCTCGAACACGAACTCGACTCTCGGAGAAGTCGCAGGACATTGAGCGCATTCGCGCGACGCAGGACGGACGGCCGACCGACTGCAATAACTTCTCTGTTCACGTTAGCTCTCTAAACATAGAATCGACGAGCGACCCATCGGTCGCCTTGCATCTGCAGTATGGCAGGCGTTGGCCCTTTAGTTCAAAAACTCTTGAGGGGAAACCGGGTTCGGAACCCCCGACGCAACGGACCCAAGCCCACGCAACCACGATTCTCCACCTGGCAGCAACTCGCAGCTAGCCTGTCTCGATTTTGAGAGGCGCGGACTTGGCGCGGCCGTCCTTTTTGGGAGACGCAAAAAGAAATTCATGGAAAAACAAAAAAGATGTTGCATAGGACGGCGTACTAGTGCATCTTAAGGGAACCTTAATAAGTAACTGTTGACCACGGGGGGCCATCCCGCCGGCGCAGATCTCCGGAACTTCGTGAGGCTCCAATGCACTGTTTCTCCAAGATCTTGAAGTGTCTTTCCTTTTACGTCTTCGTTGTGCTTGTCGCCTCTAGCCCGCTTTTCGCGCAGGTGACGGGGGCAATCACAGGCAGGATTCTGGATAGTTCGGCGGCTGCGGTGGCGGGAGCCCAGGTGGTGGCAACGCAGGCGAGCACGAACTCGGTGACGCGAGTGGTGTCGAGCAGTACGGGGGAGTATCACCTGCTTGCGCTGACGCCGGGGGTCTATACGGTCAGCATCTCGGCGCAGGGATTTCAGACGGTGACGACGACCGGGATCGATGTGAGGGTGAACGACCAGTTGCGGATCGATGCGAGTCTTTCGGTGGGCAGCGTCGACCAGAGTGTGAGCGTGGAAGCCAATGCGGTGCAGGTGGAGTCGGACAGCACGCAGCTGGGCGGAGTTGTGGAGTCGAAGCAGATGCTGGCGATGCCGCTGAATGGGCGCAGCTTTCTGGATCTGCTTGGCCTGCAGGCGGGCGTGGTGCCGATCACGTCGGGGTCGGTTCCGGGGGATCGTGCGGTGTCGGGGCAGATCGGCAATCCGGGGAACGTGTCGGTGAACGGGCAGCCGGAGTCTGGTAATGAGTTCCTGGTGAACGGCGGCGAGGTGAACGAGTCGAAGAACATGGGAGCGGGGCTGATTCCGAATCTCGACTCGATTGCAGAGTTCCGCCTGATCACCAACAGCTTCGGCGCGGAGTATGGCAAGGTGAGCGGAGCGGTGATGAATGCGATCACGAAGTCGGGGTCAAACAGCTTGCATGGCGACGCGTTCGAATTTCTGCGGAACGATGCGCTGGATGCGAAGAACTACTTCGATGGGTCGAAGGCGGAGCTGCGGCGGCACCAGTTCGGCTATGCCGTCGGGGGACCGTTCTGGAGGAACAAGCTGTTCTGGTTCACGGACTACCAGGCGACACGCCAGACGCAGGGACAGACGACGGGCGAGGTGTTTCTGCCGACGGATAGTCAGCGGAATGGCATCTTCGACCCCGCGGCGTTTAGGGGGTCGGTGGTCGGGGCGGCCTGGGCGAAGACGCTCTCGATCAAGACGGGGCGGACGGTGACGGAGGGGGAGCCGTACACGTCGGTGTTTCCCGGGGGAGTGATTCCGCAGTCGGCGATCGATAAGGTGGCGAAGAATGTGCTCGCGTATATTCCGCATTTGAATGCGGGGCAGAACTACTACTCCAGCAACAGCGAGAAGGGAACGGTGCGGGACAACAAGACGGGGCAGCGTGTGGACTTCGAGAGCAAGAGGGCGGGCACTCTCTCCTTCTATTATCACTTCGACGATTCGACGGTCTATAGTCCGCTGGGGGCGCCTTCGCAGGCGGATTCGGTGCCCGGCTTCGCGACGACCTCGCCCTCGCGGGCGCAGATGTTCGTGATCAGCGATATCAAAACGCTGGGCAGCACGATGGTGAACGAGGCGCGCTTCAGCTACTTCCGGACGTCAGTCCAGACCGCGAATCCGGATAGCGGATTTGCCAGTCTGGACTCGCTGGGCTTCACGACGGGTGTGGGCACGTCGGGGATCAACCCCTCGGGGCCGGCCGGGTATCGGCAGCTTGTTCCACAGATCATCACGAATGAGTTTCAGATTGGCGGCGGGTTTCTGAATCTCTACCAGGCGAACAACACGGTGCAGCTCTCGGACAGCGTCTCGAAGCTGCTTGGAGCGCACTCGCTGAAGGCCGGCTTCGACCTGCGCTACTACCAGGTGAACGTGCGGAATATCTGCGCACCCAATGGGCAGTTCACGTTCAATGGGACGGAGACCGGGAATGACATCGCCGACTATCTGCTTGGCGCGCCAAACTACTACGTGCAGTGTACGGAGCAGTTCCAGGACAACCGCAGCCGGTATGGGGGCTTTTTCGTTCAGGACACATGGAAGGCGAAGTCAAACCTTACTCTGAACTATGGTGTGCGGTGGGACATCAACATGCCGTGGTACGACACGCAGGGCAAGACGGAGACGATCATCAAGGGCGAGCAATCGACTGTGTTTCCGCTTTCACCTCTCGGCTACGTGATGCCAGGCGACCCGGGGGTTCCGAGCACGGTCTCGCCGACCGGCTTTCATAACTTTGCGCCCCGGGTCGGTCTCGCCTACTCTCCCGAGGGGATGGATGGGATCCTGGGAAAGATCCTGGGGGGAGCGGGGAAGACAAGCATTCGCTCTGCCTTCGGGATCTACTACCTTGGGGCCGCGGACCTGGGCAACTTCGGCCTGATCGGCGACGCTCCGTTCGGGATCTACTGGCAGAGCACGGCGCCATCGCTCTTTGCCACTCCGTTCCAGACCCGAGCAACCGGAGTGGCGCAGTTGAACCCGTTCCCGTTCGTCTTTCCCTCTCCGGGGAGTCCTGCGAACAAGACGCTCGACTTCACGCAGTTCTACCCGCTGTATTCGCCGGGGTATGACGTCAACAACAAGATCACATATGCGGAGCACTATCATCTGACCCTGCAGCGAGAGCTGTCCAGGTCCATGGTGTGGACGCTGGGCTATGTGGGGACACAGACGCATCGGCTTGAGGTGAACTACCAGCCGAACATCGGAAACGCAGACCTCTGCCTGAGCTTGAGGCAGCCGAGCCAGGTGGCGGCGGGATCGCCGACATGCGGTCCATACGCCGAACCGTCGGTGTTTACGCGGGCGGATGGGTCAACGGTGTATGGAAGCTTTGTGGGGTTGGGGAATCAGGTGTTGGGGGAGAAGAATGGCGGTCATGTCACCTTCGATCCCACACCGCTGATCAGCAATGTCGCGAATGCGAACTATAACTCGCTTCAGACATCGATCGAGCGCAAGGCAGGCAAGCTGTCGTTCCTGGCTGCCTACACTTACTCTAAGTCGATCGATAACGCGGGAGGCAATCTGAACCCGTTCTTTCCGCGGCAGAGCCGATCCTTGTCCACGTTCAACATGAAGCATAACTTCGTTGTGAGTTACAACTACAACGTGACATTTCCGCACATCTTCGGCTTCGCTCCCCATCGGGTCGCGGATGGATGGAGTGTATCGGGAATCACGCGGGCTACGTCGGGACTGCCGGTCACTCTGACCGAAGGCGACGATGCCGGACTTACCTATATCGGGCTGGATTTTCCGGTGCAGATCGGTCCGGTGAAGACGCAGAATCCGAGGAACCCGACGCATCAGTTCTTCAATGGGAGCACGGCGTTCCGGCCTGAGCATCTTGGGGAGCATAGCTCGCTGCCGCAGCGGTTCTTCGCCGGGCCCGGGCTACAGACCACGGATCTGGGTGTGAGCAAAGTCACGCCGATCAAGGAAGGGGTCTCGTTGCTGCTGCGTGCCGAGTTCTTCAATGTGTTCAACCATACGAACTTCACCAACCCGACGGGGAATATTACGAGCAGTAATTTCGGTACTATTACGAGTGCGCGCGATCCGCGTATTGGACAGGTTGCGGCAAAGATCACCTTTTAGCGAGAGTTGGATGCCAGTCGAGCCGAAGGCGTTTTGTCTCGAATCCATGGTGCTTGCGGACGGGCAGTCGCGTGTAGCGCAGAAGAACGGTAGAACGCCTGGAAGAGAGAACGGGTCTATGAAGATACTTCGTCTTGCAAGTCTTGCTGCTGTGGCCGCGGTCAGCAGCCTATCCATCGCCCAGAGCCCCGCTCCCGCGAAGAAGCACCTTCTGATCCTGGGAGAGGAGAAGGGCTACCGGCATGAGTCGGTGTCTCACGCGATGGCCGTTCTGGAGCGGCTTGGAAAGGACACGGGCTTGTGGGACACGACGATCCGAACGGACACGGAGGTATTGACGAAAAAGAAGCTCGAGTACAACGCCAAGAACCTGGATAGCTTCGACGCCGTATTGTTTTATACGGGCGGAGATCTCGAGATGGACGCGCAGCAGCGAGCCGATCTGCTGTCGTTCGTGCACGAGGATGGGAAGGGGTTCGTGGGGGTGCACAGCGCGGCGATCACTTGGGCGAAGTGGCCGGAGTTTGTGGATATGCTTGGAGGCACCTTCGACGAGCATCCGTGGATGACGTTCGATGCACCGATTGTCGTCGACGATCCGGCGTTCCCGGGGATGCAGGCATGGCCGCGCGCGTTCGTGCTCAAGGACGAGATCTACCAGATGAGGGGCTTCTCGCGGGACAAGGTGCGGGTGCTGATGCGGCTCGATCCATGCAAGCTCGATCTGGCCAACCCGAAGGTGCACAGGAAGGATCGGGACTTTGCGGTGAGCTGGGCAAAGTCCTATGGGAAGGGGCGCGTCTTCTACTCGACGCTCGGACATCCGGAAGAGAATTGGGACGATCCGCGACTGCAGCAGATGTACGTTGGAGCGATCAAGTGGGCGCTCGGATTGGCGACGGCAGATGTGTCGACGCTGCCTTCTGCGACAACGAACGCAGGGAGAGAGGGATGCGCCAAGTGACGACTTCGAGAAGGCGGTTTCTCACTAGTATGGGGCTTTGCGTAGGGGCAGGCGTGAGCGGCGCAAGCCCGCTGAAGGTCTCGCAGCGACTCCAGATCGGCGTGGGAACGTACAGCTATCACGGGCTGTCGATCGACGACATGATCGTTCAGCTCAATGCGTTGCAGATCCGATCGATCGAGATGTCGCGGGTTGAGTTCATGCTGCTGAGCCATCCGGTGGATGCCCTGTTTCAGGCGACCAGGGCGAAGCTCGATCGCGCGGGGGTTCGCTGTCTGTCGTACTATGCGGCCACGATCGTGACGGAGCAGGAGTTAAAAGATGCGATTCGATTTGCGCGGTTGCTTGGAGCTTCGAATATCACCGGCGATGCGACGGTAGCGGTGCTGGCTACCATCGACAAGCGCCTGACCGAAGAAGGTCTGACCTTCGGGCTGCATAATCATTACTTCAAACAGAAGTTTGCTTACGAGAGCGCGGACGATGTGCTGAGTGCTCTCGAGGGTCTGTCGAAGACGATGGGGGCGACCGCGGACGTGGGCCACTTTGCCTCCTGCGGTCAGGATCCGGTGAGTTCTGTGCACAAGCTGGCGGGGCGGCTGAGGATGGTTCATTTGAAGGATGTGCAGGCGGCTCGGGGAGAGGTGAATGTGCTGCTCGGAAGGGGGATTGCTAAGATCCCCGAGGTGATGCGCGAGCTGCATCGGCAGCGTTTTGGCGGGCTGGTTGCCGTGGAGTATGAGAAGGAAGGACCGGTCAACGAAGACCTGAAGGAAGAAGTGGAGTTTGCCAGGAACCTCGCTTAGGGCCGACGGGCTCTTCGCGCGAAAGCAGTGGACGTCGTGCCGTTGTGGAGATGCAGGGATGGGTAAGTTCCTTTTAGTCTTGTTGGTTTCGTTGGCCGCGTCGGCTCAGGAGGTTCATCCGACGCTTGCCCTGGGCTCTGCGGCGCCCGACTTCTCGCTGCCCGGGGTGGATGGGAAGACGCATAGGCTGAGCGAGTATGCGTCCAGTCCGATCCTGGTCGTGGCCTTCACGTGCAACCATTGCCCGATCGCGCAGATGTATGAGCAGCGCATCCAGCAACTTGCAGCGGACTACAAGAGGCGCGGAGTGGCTGTGGTCGCGATCCAGCCGAATGATCCTGCGGCGATCCGGGTGGATGAGCTGGACTCGTCGGATGTGAGCGACAGCCTGGCCGAGATGAAGATTCGCGTGGCATACAAGCATCTGACCTATCCCTATCTGTACGATGGCGTGACGCAGCAGGTGACGCGCGCCTATGGGCCGCAGGCGACGCCCCACGTCTTCATCTTCGATCAGCAGCGGCGCCTTCGGTACGAGGGGCGCATCGACAACAGCTATCGGATGGAGCTGGTGAAGAGCCAGGATTCGCGAAGCGCCATCGATGCGCTGCTCGCTCACAAGGTCGTGGCGGTGAAGCATACGGGCGTCTTTGGCTGCTCGACGAAGTGGAAGGAGAAGACAGCGGCTCGGGAGGCGGCACTGCAGAAACTTGAACAACAGCCGGTGAGCGTGGACCTGGTATCAAAAGCCGAGTTGACGAAGCTTCGGACAAATCCCTCCCACCAGATGATGCTGGTGGATTTCTGGGCGACGTGGTGCGGATCGTGCGTGGTCGAGTTTGCCGATCTTGAGGACACGCTGCGGATGTATTCAGGCCGCGATTTCTCGCTTGTGACGGTGTCGGCGAATATGCCGGACGAGAGGGCGAGCGTGCTGCGGTTCCTGCAAAAGCATCATGCGACGAGCAAAAATCTTCTGTTTTCGTCCGACGATACGGCGTCGCTGCAGACGGCTTTCGATCCCAAATGGGATTCGGCTGTGCCTTATACGATTCTGCTGTCGGGCGACGGGAAGGTGCTCTATAAGAAGCTGGGGTCGGTCGATATGCTGGAGCTGCGGCGCACGATTCTGGCGAACCTGCCATCGGATTATGCGGGTTTCAATGAGTACTGGAAAGCGAATTAATGCGCAGCGCTACTTTTTTGCTTGAACGGTCTGCCTGGTGCGGGACGAGAACGCACGCGGTGAAGAACCCACCCGGAGGGTCGGGATGGCGATGACGTGCTTGACGCCGGCGAGAGGGTGCGGACGTTCACGTTACCCGTTGCTGCAAACCGTCTGCATGAGGAGATGAACTGTAGGGAGTGTGTGTGCTAAATTCGACCGATGCTTTGAAGGCGGAGGTAAACCGCGGCTTTATCTGGAAGGTCTCCTTGATTGCGGGGCTGGCGGGTATTCTTTACGGCTACGACATGGGGATCATTGCGGCTGCGCTGGTCTATGTGCGTGGCAGCTTCAGCCTTTCCACGCAGATGGAAGAGGTTGTGGTGAGTGTCGTACTGGTTGGAGCGATGCTGGGCGCAGTCCTAGGCGGGACCATCGCCGACCGCATCGGCCGGAGGGCCACGCTGGTGTGGGGCGGCAGCATCTTCATCTTGGGGTCTATCCTGGCTCCGCTGTCGCCGAACGTGGCCACGCTTATCCTTGCCCGCGGAATCTTGGGACTGGCGATCGGTTTCACGTCGGTGACGGCGCCGGTCTACGTGTCGGAGCTTGCTCCTCCGCAGTCGCGGGGGATGCTCATCGGGCTCTACCAGTTCGCTCTAACGGTCGGGATTGCGTTATCGGACCTGACGGGCTACCTGCTGGCCGGGCAGCAGGCGTGGAGGCTGATGTTCGGCATTGGAGCGCTGCCAGCGATCCTCTTCCTGTTCATGGTGCTGACGGTGCCCGAGAGTCCGCGATGGTTGTTTGCGCAGGGCCGGCTGGCGGATGCGAAGTCGGTGCTGAAGACCTACACGAATGAAGCGGGCGCCAGGCTGTTGCTTGAAGATATACGGGTCAGCATGCTAACCAAGATGGAGCGGCGCTGGAGCGCGCTGTGGAGTCCGGCTGTACGCGGCGCGCTGTTCATCGCGGTGGGGTTCACGGTGCTGCAGCAGGTCACAGGTATCAACACAATCATCTACTACGGGCCGCGGATCTTTGCGGTTGCCGGCATCACGTCCAACAAGAATGCGATCTTTGCGACGCTGCTGGTCGCAATCGTCAATGTGCTCGCAACGGTGATTGCCCTGGTGCTGGTGGACAGGGCGGGACGGAAGCCCCTTCTCTATGCGGGCGTGAGCGGGATGACGATCTCGCTGTTTGTGCTCTCGTATGCCTTCCATCATCAGGCGGGGCTGGAAGCGTCGCTGGGGCTGGTTGCTACCGCTTGTTTGATGGTCTACATCGTTTGCTTTGCGTTCAGCATGGGACCCATCGCGTGGATCCTTGTCTCCGAGGTCTTTCCGCTGCGGGTGCGAGGCCGCGGAGTGGCGGCGGCGACGCTTGGCTCCGGCACCTCGAACTTCCTTGTATCGATCACCTTTTTATCCCTTATCAAAACGGCAGGCACCTCCATTACCTTCGCGATCTATGGAGTTTTCTGTATTGTTACGCTTTTGTTTGTGCGCTTCGTCGTTCCCGAGACGAAGGGACGCGAGCTGGAGAGTATTAGCGCTACGACGGTGATCGCACCGTAAGGCAAAACACGCAGAAGGCGTAGCGATGCGCTGAACTGCATCCGAGGCAATCTTCAAGATGGTGAAGCAGCAGTCGTACAGCCTCAACACGATAGAGCATGACAGCTTGAATCCCCCGGACAACGGATGCGTTGTCGGTGTGGATATTGGAGGGACCAACCTTCGTTTAGCGTTAGCGGATATGACTGGCGCGGTGCTGGGAAGGTGGTCTACCAGTAGCGTGGGCATCCATGACCCGCATGAGATTGTTGCCCTGATTCGCGCGGGCGTGGAGCACCTGCTCAATGAGAGCTGTGTACCGCGCAGTGCGCTGCGAGCGATTGCAGCAGGAGCGCCGGGGATTACAGACGCCGACGCGGGCGTTGTGATTGCGACGTCGTACCTGATGGGATGGCGGGACGTGCCGCTGCGCGCCCTGCTCGAGGCGGCGTTGGAGGTGCCAGCTGCGGTCGATAACGATGTGAACGTAGGTGCGATCGGCGAGAGTTGGGTCGGTGCCGCGAAGGAGAGCCGCGACTTTGTTTTTTTGGCTATCGGGAGTGGCGTTGGGGCGGGTATTGTGCTCAACCGCCGCCTGTTCCAGGGGACGGGATGGACGGCTGGAGAGATCGGCTACATGCTTGTGCCTGGGACGCCGGAAGAGCCGGTGGAACGCGGCAAGCCGGGCGCGCTCGAAGGTCTTATCGGCGGCGAGGGAATTAAGGGCCAGTGGCAGAAGTTATGGACGGAAGAGCGCACTGCGCTACCGAGAGACCTGAATGCGACGCAGATCTTCGATTATGCGCTGGCAGGGGAGCCGCTGGCGCAGACCATGCTAGAGCAGTCGGCGCGAATTCTGGCGTATGCGATCTACAACATATCGCTGATCCTGAACTGTCCTTTGTTTGTGCTTGGCGGGGGGGTGGGAGCTCATCCAGCGCTCTGCGAGGCGACGCGAACTGTCCTGAAGGAGCGAGGTGCGCGCGCAATGCCGGAGCTTGCCCTGAGCATCCTGGGAGCTGATGCGCAATTAATCGGAGCCGTTCGACTGGCGCTCGATACCGCGCGTACGCGGCGCGGGATAGCTGCATAAACGGTTTAGGGGGAACAGTGTGGCAGACGCTCTTCGAAGGCGGCGGCAGGTCAGCCGTTGTCAGGATTACGACGTAAAACAAGCAACGCAAAACGCACGTACTCTCGCTAATGAATGACCCCGATTACGGTGAAAATGATTTAGAACAATAACCTTTTGCAGCCAAGGAATGTGTGATGGAAGAGACGAAACAACTGGCACCACGCTGGATCAATGGGATTGAGCCGGTCAAGGAACTGCTCGCAGCAAACGGCACGCAGATATTGGAGATCGAATGCCGCGAACAGCCTGATCGTCTCCGCGAATTGATTCGCGTCTATTCGAGCGATCCAGCAATATGCAATGAACTCAAGAAACTGAAAGAACTCGCTTCGAGAAAGGGGCCGGTGCTGTTTATCGGCATGGGCGGATCGTTCTGCTCTTCGATCAGCGGATCGGTTATGCTGCAGTCGCATGGTAAACCGTCGTTTTCAGTGGACGCAGGAGAGTGGCTTAACTACTCCACATCGGTGTGGGACGATGCGGCGCTGTCCGTGTTGTCGACGACCTCGGGCGAGAGCGCGGAGCTGGTTGAACTGTTCAAGCGGGGAGGGGGCCGAGCGCTTAGTCTGATTTGCAACAATCCTGCGAGCACGTGTTGGAATCTGGCCGAGAACAGGCTTCCGATTCTGGCTGGACCGGAGTACGGCAACGCGACGAAGACCTATACCAACTCGACGGCGGCTTCGATCATCTTGGCGTCGGAGATTTTGGGGAGGCCGTGGCTTGAGGAGGCGGAGCGGGTGGTGGAGAGCTTTGCCAGCGATCTCGACCGGGTGTTCGCGATGCGCGGTGAGCTGGAGAGCTTCTGCCGCGGAGTGGCCAATACGGAGATCGTGGGACGCGGAGCGGCATGGGGAGGCGCGGTGATGAGCGGGCTGTGCATTCGTGAAATGAGCGGCCATCGCGCAGCGCCGCATACGGGAGCCGGCTTCAGGCATGGCCCGAATCTCGACGTAGATGGAACGCATCTGGCGATTATCTTTGCGCTGGGGCATGTGGCTGAGCTTGGCGTGAAGCTGGCGCAGGAGTGCAACCGGCGTGGAGGCAAGGTGGTGCTGGTCTCGACCGAGCAGCGCGATGCGACCGAGAGGCTGTTTCCGGTGAGGATTGGCGAGGTGCCGGAGCCGTGGGAGGGAATCACATCGCTGTTGGTGCCGCAGGCGCTTACGCTTGGGATGATCGAGCGGACGGGCTGCCGTCTGCCGCCGCGGTTTCAATATGGCGTGATGGAACAGTAGGGGCTGGCTGCGAAAGCTGCTCCGAGAGAATGAAGGAGTGGCGATGTCGAAGGAGGGCCTATAAATGACCAGATAAAAGGGAAGGTGCTCTGAAGATATGCGCGCCGATCGTCGGGGGAGACGGTCGGGGTGGATATTTTGCTTAAGGCTGGTGAGGCAGCGTAAGGGTGGGGTTTTGATCAAAGAAATTGACGGGTCGGATAAGGAAGTCGTGCCAGAGTGTGGGCATGATCGGCCAGTCTTCCAGGCGAACAACGTGATGAAAGCCGAGCGTGTACCATCCAACAATATCGGTGTTCTCGATTGGGCGATTGGCCGCAGTCCATGTGGGAAGACCTTCATGACCCTTGGTGCTGGAGACGTAGGTGCCGGAGGCGTAGAGCTCATCGGGATGGTAGGGGGTGACCCACATCTGATGCTCGGAGAAGGCGCCGACCCTCTGGGAGGGATCGTCGGGGGAGACGATGGAGACGGCGGTTGCGCCGGCCATAATCTCGTAGCCGCTGGGATACCCCACGGCTCCATGGTGGCTGGGATTGATGAAGTGCCACATGGCTGGGTGGCGCGGATCGAGGTCTAGGATGGCGTATTTCTCGGTATGGGCGATGGCGGAATCGACGCCCCAGATGCTGTTGCGCACGCTGCCGGTGAGCTTCTGGGCGACCAGCCTGTCGACCATGAAGCTGTTGGCGGTGCCGTCGACGTCGAGGTCGAGGCGGTAGGAGAAGTAGTGGTCGTGGTTGACGGCGATCAGGTTGGGAGCGACGAGGGTGCCGTGCTCCAGCTTGCCGTGATCGCTCATGGTGTCGGCTGCGGTCATCTGCTTGACGGCCTTGGTTTCGACGATGCCGGTGGCGCCTACGGCTACGCGGATGGTGCCATCCTGCTGGAAGATCCAATCGAGGAGATAGTCGTAATTGCCGACCACGGCGGCGGCGCGTAGGACGAGTTCGCGGCTGGGGCGGCCGCTGATCAGGCCGTTTTCAGAGTGCCGCCAGGCGGGACTGTCGGTGGTGTGTTCAAAGAGGCAGGCCATGTGCGGCTTGAGAATCGGGGTGCCCTGGTCAGTGGGGACGAGGCCGCTGAAGTACTGCGCGTAGCCCGGACAATCGTCTGTGCCAAGGGGTTTGATGAGGCCGCCAAGGAGGAACTCGCCGGCATCGAGAAAGGCGCGGGTGTTCCACCCTACTTCGGGATCCTGGTAGGGAACGTACATCTCGGAGAGGGAGCCTTCGTAGAGGATGGAGCGGAGCTTGCCGCCATCCTGGTAGCCGACCTGGTTGACGACCGGGCCGACGCGGGGATCGAGGCGGAAGCGGAAGTACCAGTTCTGCCACACAATCTCACCATTGGCGATCTTGTAAGACGGGCCAAATGGCTGGGTCACGAGCAGCGGTGTGGTGCCTGGGCGTGGGGTCGCTTCGGTCTCTTCAAAATTGATGTCACCAGAAGGCATGTTGACCGGGGCGTGGTCGACGACGTCGAGTATTTTCTCGGTGGTGAGGTTGGTGAGGAAATAGAGGCCTTCGATGGCGCGGCCCCAGGGATGATAGACGCCGTGCGAATCGGTGCAATCGCCGTAGCCGATGCGCTGGGTGGACTGCTCGGGGAAGGCGAGGAAGGTGAGGGGAATAGGCTCGCAACGGATACTGGAGAGATCGGTGATGCCGCGGGCCTTGAAGGCGGCGAGGACGCGGCGATCCTTCTTGACTACGTCGCTCATCCTGTCGAGTTCGGTAATGGTGATGGGAGCCTGAACGCCGGGCTTCACGTTCCAGGACTCGAGCTTGTGTGCTGCGATATCGACGCGAGCCTCGATGGTCTTGCCCTCGGCTTCGAGGATGACGTCAGCTTCACGCGGGATGGGATCGCCCTGCTTCCAGGCGAGGACCTTATCTTTAGCCGGTTCGTGCAGGAGCAGGCTCGCGACCAGCGTCTTGTCGGTAAACCGGCCGCTCTGCTCCAGAACATCGTGAACGGTCCAGTATTCGTC
>Ga0073928_10006625_pt1 | contig 15477 bp, 9 predicted proteins | sample PaiPotPPA55metaG_FD_76969 | JGI IMG/M metagenome (GOLD analysis project Ga0073928, IMG submission 76969) | Iron sulfur acid spring bacterial and archeal communities from Banff, Canada, to study Microbial Dark Matter (Phase II) - Paint Pots PPA... ... | reverse complement strand
CGGGGACATCGATCGTTACGATTCCCGCGAGCTCATTCGTCCTGATCGGCCGACCGGTGCAGGTGAGTCAGCAGAACGCTGAGATCGAGCAGAGCGGATACACCACGGCAGTCGGGCTCGACGGCACTCTGTATGTGGCGGTTGGAGGACTGAATCAGGTGTGCGATGCGTTGTCGTTTCAGGCGGCGCTCTACGGCTATCCGTTGCGTTTTTCCGACGGCGATGTGCTCATCTTCAATTCGCAGGGATACTTTATCGACTCGCTAACGCCGCTCAGCCACAACCATTACTCGATTAGCCTTGGCGGTGCATCTAGCAGCAACGAACTCTCTTATTATCGGCATTCTTTCGCGCAGTATTGTGCCGACCATCTGCCGGGCGGACCGAAGCAGGTCGACCCGAAGGATCCGAACTGGCATCTCGACGGTACACCTCACGTTGATTATTCGATCGTGATCTTCGCGATCCACGGGCACTTCGATAATGGCTCCGCGCAGCAACCAGGTGCGGTCTCCGCGCAAATGAATGTCGAAACCATCTTGGGCGATGGCACGCAGCCTTGGGAAAGCGAGCAACCCGAGGAAGGAAACTAGTCCGGCGGTCTCCCGAGTCCGATACATTCGCGACATTTTGCTGGTGACGCTGGGCGCAGTCCTCTACACGCTAGCTTCCGCACCTTTCGAATGGGCGAGCTTGGGATGGATCGCGCTAACGCCGCTATTGGTGGTGATTCGCGGTCGAGGATTCGCACAGGCAGCGCTCTACGGGATGCTCTTCGGGGTGGCCATCTGTGCCGGCGTCGCGTACTGGATGTATTTTGCCATCTCCAATTACTTCGTCGCGACTTTTCCGCTCAACTTGGCGCTCACGCTGGCGGCTTACACGTTATTTGTTGGCGTCTATACTGGTGCTGCGGCCGCAGCTTCTTCACTGCTGATAAATTATGGCGGCCAGGCGATACGATGGGCCGCGGTTCCCGCGCTCTGGGTGGTCTCTGAGTACGCGCGTTCGACGCTGCTCTCTGGATTCTCGTGGGGGCTGCTCGGCTATACTCAGTATCGGCACCTTGCGATCATCCAGATCACCGACCTGTCAGGCGTTTACGGCGTTTCATTCCTGCTCGCATGTTCGAGCTATGCGACGGCGGAACTAATATTCGCGTCAGGAAATCGATGGCGGGACGCAGGCGGCGCGATTGCATCTCCAGCACTCGCATACGTCGCAGTGACTATCGTGGCAGCGTTCGTTTATGGCGAAGTGCGTTTGCGTTACTATGGCTCCAACCCGGCGAAGGACTCGATTCGGGTAGCAATAGTGACTCGCAAAACGGAAGCACGGGACCGATTCGAGCGGATCCGCTACCTAAGAGCGTTCGTCGATTACGCCAAAGCGACCGCCGATGGCGTCGCAAGAGGATCTACCGATCTGATAATCTGGCCAGAATTTGCGAGCGGCTTCTACCTCGATTCCGATCGGGCGATGCGCATGCAGTTGAATCGTTTGACGGCGGCAACCGATGCGGCGCTTTTGACTGGGGCGCCCCGTAGCACGCAGTCGGATGGCAGCACCCATTATTACAACTCCGCCTACCTGTTTTCGCCGAGCGGCGAGTTGCTCGACACCTACGACAAGATCCGCCTGCTACCGTTTGCGGAATATCGTCCGTTCGGCATGCAATCGCTTACCAGCCGGAGTTCCGATTATCCCGAGGAGTTCACCGCCGGTAGCCGCTCGACGGTCTTCTCAATTCCGCGGGCTCGCTTCGGTGTAATGATCTGCTTCGAAGCGACTTATCCCAACTATGCGCGCCGGTTGGCACGGAACGGTGCGCAATTTTTGGTCAATATCTCCAACGATGTATGGCTATCGAGCTTCAGTGGGACGTCCGCCACCAGCCAGCATTTTGCAATGGCGGTAATGCGGGCGGTCGAGAACAAGCGCGCGCTGGCGCGAGTTACCGCCGCGGGAATCACGGGCCTCGTCGATCCGGTGGGCGGTACTCATCGGTTGAGCGAGTCTGAAGGAGTGAAACTGCTAGCGGTTCCTTTGAACGACGAATTGACTATCTATACTCGGTTTGGAGATTGGTTTGTCGTCGTCTGTCTCTTGTTCTCGATCTTTTCTTTGACATGGATAATGATCGCGCGGCACAGGAATGATGCCGATGCCTGACGACTCATGGCATAAGCTACGCACTACGACACTGGCGCTGTTCGCTCTGGCGCTCGCATCCGTTTGTACCATCAACAGTACCCACTGGATCGGCTCGACGTTTCCCGGGTTTTTCGTCATGTCCAACCGGGTGATTGCGTCGGTGACGCTGCCGCATTGGCCCTCTGCGGATAGCGAGATATTTCAGCATGAAGTGGTGGCTATCGATGGGCATCCGATAGCTACTCCTCAGGCTCTTTACAAAAGGATAGCGGAATCGCCGGCGGGAACGAGATTCGTCTATACGCTGCTCAAGGACGGGAAGCGGAGTTTCTACACTGCCGCTTCCATGAAGTTCACTTCGAGAGATTACCTGCTGATATTCGTACCCTATCTGATATCCGGGCTCGGTCTGGCCTTGATTGGAATAGTGGTCTGGTATTCGAAGCCCGAAGCTCCCGCCGGTCTTGCGCTGCTGATCGGGGGATTAAGCGGCGGGCTATTTGCGGTGACCGCCACCGATCTTTACTCGCCATATTGGTTCTTCCGCTTACACGTTCTCGGCGAGGCATTCTTTCCCGCCAGCCTTCTAATGAATTTAGCGATAGTATTCCCGGTAGATCGCTTTCGACGCCATCGTCGCCTGCTACTATCGATCCCCTATGTGGCGGCCACAGCCCTCGGCATCGCCTACGAAATCTTTTTGTATCGTCCCAGAGCTTACTCGCTGATCCACGATTTGTGCATGGATTTCACGGGACTCGGCGGTGCGACGCTGCTCATGGCGGTGGGCTGGGACTTCTTCACCAGCGACTCACAACTGGTACGCCAGCGAATTCGAGTCTTGCTGCTGGGTTTGGTAGGCGGCTTCGCATTTCCGGGTATCTTGATGTTTTATTCGGGCATCACCGGTGGCGAAGTCCCGGTCAATTATGCCGGCTTTACTGTGATCCTTTTTCCGCTCAGCATCGGTTACGCGATCGTCCAACACGACCTCTTCGAAATTGACGCCCTCCTCAAGCGGTCGGCTTATTACATGACCATCAGCGTGACGCTCGCGATGGGATACCTTGGCTTCCTGGCGGCTGCAGACTGGGCACTGCATTCCTCGGCGATTGCGCGCTCTACATATTTTCCGCTGCTGTTCACGTTGATCGTGATTGTTTTCCTGAATCCGATTAAGGACGCGGTGCAGCAGACCGTCGATCGGATTTTTTTTCGGCTTAAGTACAACCCCAAGAAGATGCTGGAATTCACGAGTGCAGTGCTGGCATCGACGCTGCGGCTCGAGGACATCGTCTCATTCATCTGGGAGACGATCCGCTCGACGATGGGAATCGAGGCCGGCGGGATATTCGTTCGGTCGGCTCCAGCGCGTGCTTACGAGCGGATTTTCCCGCTAGCGAACGATGGTCTGTTACTGGACGAGCATCTGCTCCTCGCGGGACTCACCGATACGGGCGGCCGTATACTCTCACGCCCGGATCTCGACGAAAATCCGCGCGCTGGCCAGAACCGCGAGATGCGCCGGCGGGCGTTTGATTCGGTCAGCGCCGAGATACTAATTCCAGTCGCGCTCAAGCGCGATCTGATTGGTTTCATCGCTATCGGAAAAAAGGAATCGGGCGGTTTCTTCTCGGCTGACGACGTGGATTTTCTGAAGGCGTTGGCCAACCAAAGCGCGCTCTCGATCGCCAACGCGCTGGCGTACCGCGAAATTCAATCGCTCAACGCGGCGCTGGAACAAAGGGTCGAGCAGCGGACCGCAGAACTCTCACGCAGCAACCACGAGTTGCATTCTTCGGTGCTGCGTTTGGAACAGGCGTACGCTGATTTGCAGCGCAGTAAGCAAGACTTGTCGCGCGCGGAGAAGATGGCAACTCTCGGCCGGTTGGCCGCCGGCGTCGCTCACGAGATGAACACTCCGCTCGGCGCCTCGATGACTTCACTCAAGCTGCTCCAGAACCTGGTCAGTGAATACGAATCCTCGGTCGGAGATCCTACCGTAAGCACAACCGATCATCGTGAAATCGCATTCGAGATGAGCACCCTGGTCGGCTCCACGAGAGATTGGCTGCGCAAGGCGGCCGCTCACATCGGAAGCCTTAAGCTGCACACCCGCGCGCTGCAGAACATGGACGTGAGATCCTTCTCCGTGTTGCAAATTGTTGAAGATGTGGGACTGCTGTTGTCGCATCGGCTGCGCCTGTCGCAGAGCCGGTTGGTGGTGGAATGCTCTTCGGAGAACCCCCAGCTACATGGCGATCCCGGAAAACTCGGACAGGTGCTAACGAATCTTCTTTCCAACGCGATCGACGCCAACCGGGAAGCGGCACGGCCAAACGCGGAAATACGGATCGCGGTGCAGGAAGATGGCGACACGCTCACAATTCGAGTTGAGGACCAGGGACCCGGTATCCCGCGCGAAGACCTTCCTCGGATTTTCGACGAGTTTTTTTCCACCAAACCATTTGGCGAAGGCACTGGACTGGGGCTCTCCATCGCGCGCGACATCACCTCCAATTTCTTCAACGGCATGATCGCCGTGGAATCGACGTTCGGAAAGAGCAGCACTTTCATTGTTCGGATCCCGCGTGCAGGCGGATCAACGCGAGCCCGATCGGTCGCGGCCTGATCGGACGCACGCGCGCTGGCGGGCTCACGCTGTCAGGTAATCCCTGACAGTCATTTCAGGAAATTCCAAGAACAAGTTTCGTACTTCACCTGACGCTTACGCCCTGTCGTAACGCGCGCGCCTCGCGGAACATATCCCTGCGATTGGTAGTGGTGAATCGGGAAGCGGCTATCAGGCGTTCCGATGGCCTTGGTGGGGTCGTTGGTTCTGGCGACTGAATCCGCCACCCCGGCGGATTCGCGCGCGCCGCCCGATTGGCCTTGAGATAAGCAGCTTAGAGAGATCCCGAGCAGGTGATGCGCGTGCGCAATGAATCTCTTGCCGCTCCCAACGTGTCTATGGAGGCGCGGCGACTCCGTGTCGCCTTCTACTCACACGATACGATGGGCTTGGGTCACTTGCGGCGGAATTTGCTCGTGGCCAATGCCCTTGCATCCTCGCCGCTTCGCCCAATTCCTCTTTTGATTGCTGGGGTGCGAGAAGCAACAGCCTTTGCGATGCCACCCGGAACCGACTGTCTGATACTGCCGGCCCTGCGAAAAAGTTCAACCGGACTGTACGAGGCAAGGAGCCTTGACGTTTCGATCGCCGATATAATCGCGCTCCGGGCACGGGTAATCCGCGGAGCACTCGAAGCCTTCGAGCCTGATGTATTGATAGTTGACAACGTACCCAGGGGCGCCCTCCGGGAGCTTGAATCAGCGCTCCAGCACCTGCGAAAGGCCGGGCGTACGCGCTGCGTACTCGGCCTGAGAGACGTAATCGACGAACCGGCCGCGGTGAAGATCGAATGGAGCCGGCTCGACAACGAAGACGCTATTCGTGACTTCTATGACGAGGTTTGGGCCTATTCCGATCCGACAGTTTACAATCTGGTCCGCGAGTACCGGTTCTCCGAAGAGCTCGCGTCGAAGGTCCGGTTTACGGGTTACCTCGACCAACGCGCTCGATTCGGGTTGTTCAATGAGGATGATGTGTGTCCCCTAGCTGCGCATGGTTTGCGCGCGGGGGAATACGTGTTGTGCACGCTTGGTGGAGGTCAGGACGGGGCCAGTCTGGCGGAAGCCTTTGCTCTGGCCGAACTGCCGGCTGATATGGCCGGTGTAATTCTGGCCGGCCCCTATATGCCGAAGGATTTCCTCTTGCGATTGCGGCGGCTTGCTTCCGCCAACGCGCGGATGCAGGTGCTCGAGTTCTTCGCAGAGCCTGCCCACTTCATGAGAGGTGCCGCCAAAGTAATTATGATGGGCGGTTACAACTCAGCCTGTGAGGCGCTTTCTTTCGAGAAACCCATGCTCATTGCTCCTCGCGTCAAGCCGCGGCAGGAGCAGATGATCAGGGCACAGGCGCTGCGGGCCATGGGATTGGCCGATTTGCTATGGCCTGAACAATTGTGTCCCGATGCGCTTTCCCGCTGGCTTAGCCAAGATCAGCCACGGCCCGAAGTTCACGGGCGAATTGACTTCAATGGCTTATCGGTGTTGACCGCCATGTTCGAGCGGCGGGCTTCCGGCCCGACGCCTGAGGTGCGAAGTGGTGTGGCGTGAATGGGCGGTGGCGGGAGTGAGCGCATCTGCTGGGATTTCGCGTGACGCACCTCGCACCCCTATGGTTGTTCTTCGACGGTTGGAAATATGCGCGTAGCTTACGTTTGTGCCGACGCCGGCATCCCGGTTTTCGGGAGCAAGGGCTGTTCGATTCATGTCCAGGAATTTGTGCGCGCCCTCATGCAAGCGGGCGCCGAGGTACGGTTGTATGCCAGTCGAATTGGCGGAACGCCTCCGCGGGACCTGCATAGAGCTGGAGTCTGTGAGTTATTGATCGACCGGGGAGGAGACGTCGCCAAACGCGAGCGGGCTGCCCTCGCGGCTAACGCCGATGTGCTCCGGGCTCTGGAGCGGGACGGTCCCTTCGATTTGGTGTATGAGCGCTACGCTCTGTTCAGCTTTTCCGGCATGGAGTACGCGCGCGCGATTGGCGTACCCGGAGTGCTGGAAGTTAACGCGCCCTTGATCGAAGAGCAGGCCGAGTATAGGCAGCTCATTGATCGGAAGGGGGCGGAGAGCGCGGCGCGGCGAGCTTTCAAAGCGGCCTCTGTACTGATCGCGGTCTCGCAAGAAGTTGCGCTTTATCTGGACCAATTCGTTGAGGCCAGCGGTCGGGTCGAGGTGGTTGCGAATGGAGTCGACGCAGATGAGTTCAAGCCGCGACCCGGAAATGTTCGGGCAGAGGGCTTTACAGTCGGATTTGTCGGGAGCCTCAAACCATGGCACGGACTGCCGGATTTGATCGAAGCCTTTTCGAGGCTGAAACAACTAGCTGCTGATCCAAGGCTCCTAATTGTCGGCGATGGTCCCGAGCGCAACCGACTCGACGAAGATCTGGCGGCTCGCGGATTGGTTGAGGCGGTCCAATTGACAGGCGCGGTGGCCCACAGTGAAGTTCCGGCACTGCTGGCCTCGATGGACGCCGCGGTAGCACCGTATCCCAAGCTCGATAATTTCTATTTCTCCCCGCTGAAAGTATTCGAGTACATGTCCGCTGGCTTGCCGATCGTCGCCAGCCGGACCGGTCAGGTGGCGCAGTTAATCGAAGATGGCGTGACAGGTCTCCTCTATCAGCCCGGCGATGTCGGTGCCATGTCCGAGGCTCTGATGCGTTTGCGCAGCGACCCGCAACTGCGCGTGGACTTGGGGCGAGCGGCACGCGCGACAATCCTTCGGGGGCACACTTGGAAGACAATCGTCGAACGGATTCTGGAGATTAGCCGGCGCAACCAGACCTCAGTCACTCCCAACCAAAGGGTCGCGAATTAGATGGCGCGAAACGCGGCCCTGCGAGGATCGCTACCTGGCCTGTGGCAAATCCTGCGTCGATTTTGGCCATATGCCAGACGCCAGCGCACCATACTCATCGGCTCATTTGTCGCGCTCTTTGCCGAGACGTTCCTGCGATTGCTCGAGCCATGGCCGATCAAGATCGTCTTCGACCGCGTCATCGTCACCAAGCATCATGCGCATGGTTGGAAAGTAGCCCATATGAATTCGCTAGACGCGGGTAGCCTGCTGGCGCTTTGCGCGGGCGGCCTGATCGCGATTACCGCCCTCAGGGCGCTAGCGGATTATTTGAATACGGTTGGATTCGCACTAGCTGGAAATCGAGTCCTGACGGAAGTCAGAAACGATCTATATCGGCATCTGCAATGCCTGTCGCTTGCGTACCATAGCGATGCCAAGGGCGGCGATCTCACTCTGAGGGTTATGGCCGACATCGGTCTCCTCACAGACGTGGTGATCTCGGCAGCCATGCCGCTGTTCGGAAATTTCCTCGTCATGTTAGGCATGGCGGGCTTCATGTTATGGCTCAACTGGAAGCTCGGCCTGGTCGCATTGGCGACTTTTCCTCTGTTCTGGATTTCGGCGTCCCGCCTCACACGTGTGATAACTGAGGTTTCCGGCAGACAACGCCAGCGCGAGGGCGCGATGGCGGCGGTCGCTGCCGAGACCATCGGGGCGATCAAAGTCGTACAAGCTCTGTCGCTGGAACAGGCATTCGCGGACAGTTTCTTCGCCGAAAACGAGCGCAGTTTCAACGACGGGATGAAGGCTAGCCGCTTGGCAGCCGGGCTGGGCCGGACACTTGAGTTTCAGATCGCGGTAGCGGTCGCGCTCGTCATGTGGTTTGGGGCGAAGTTGACTTTACGGGGGGAATTGACAACAGGCAGCCTGGTTATTTTTTTTAGCTATCTCAGAAATACATTCAAACCGCTGCAAGACTTTGCCAAGAACTCTCGCAGGCTCGCGCGCGGAGTCGCGTCGGGCGAGCGAGTCTTGAATGTCTTGGACCAGACACCCGATACCCGAGATATTCCGGGGGCAATCACTGCGCCGCCTTTCGCCGGCGCCGTTCAATTTGGCGAAGTTGCCTTCGCCTACGAGCCAAATCGGTACGTCCTCGAGGACGTCAACTTCGAAATCCGTCCCGGTCAGCACGTGGCACTGGTGGGAAAATCGGGCAGCGGAAAATCGACGCTCGCTAGTTTGATTCTGCGGCTCTACGACCCGTCGCGCGGCGTCATACGGATCGATGGCCGTGATATTCGCGAGTACACGTTGGAGTCGCTGCGAGGACAGATTAGCGTTGTGCTACAGGACAGTCTGCTGTTCGCGGCCAGCGTCCGGGACAACATTGCCTACGGCGCCGCCAACACCGATGAATGCGAGATTGAAGCGGCGTCGCGGCTCGCCAATGCCCACCAATTCATCTGCAGTTTACCGCGTGGCTACGACACCATTGTCGGCGAGCGCGGAGTAAAGCTTTCGAGCGGTCAACGCCAGCGCATCGCGATTGCCCGCGCGGCGATTCGCAAAGCGCCGATTCTCATAATGGACGAACCCACCACTGGCCTTGACAATGAGAACGCACGGGCAGTGGTCGAAGCTCTTCAGCGGCTGGCACGCGAGCGCACGACCTTTTTCATCACGCACGATCTTCACCAAACCGCCAATTCGGACGTGGTGCTGTATCTAGACAACGGCCGAGTGATCGAGCGCGGCACACATGCGGAACTCCTGCAAGCGAATGGCCCCTATGCATCACTCTACAGGCTGCGAGCAGCTGAACGGGGCCACTCAGAAAACGAGGAGCATCGTAGTGCGGCGGCAAGTTGATAAATCCACGCGCTTCGGCCCGCACCTGTCTGTAGGCGGTGGGCAGCGGGGTACCACAATGAAGATAGCGAGACTTACATATGCCGCGTTCGGATTGGTCCTGGTTTTTGCCGTCGCAGTTCGGGCATCGGCGGGAGGAAGTCCCGCATCGCCACTTGGGGGAAGCAGTCCAGGTTCAGCCGCGACTGCAGTTGACCCGGTCGCCGGCCAGAACTCGCCGGGTTCACAGGTTCAACTCTCCGCTCCGTTCAGTTCGCTCAAGTCGCCACGGGTCGCCACCTCAAAAACCAAGCGAGCGAAGTATGAGCGCCGCACCGGCGCCGGTAACGTTCTGGTCAATCAGTGGTCGCCAATTGACAAATCACTGCCGCTCGAACTGCAGCCCAATAGCGGATATCTCCAACAACGCGATCACTCAACGGCGGGTCTGAGCCTCAAGGAAGCAATCTACATCGCGATCCGCAACAATCCGGGTATGAAAGCTGAAATGCTGGAGCCGCTCGCGACGGAAGAGTCGGTGAGGCAGGCGAATGCCGCCTTCGACCCGCTGATGCGTGCGGACCTCTCCGAGACGAAAGACGTGGTTCCCGCGATTACCAACTTCGGGACTGTGGGCACGCCTGCGTTCGAGCGCAAGGAATACGACTGGAACTTCGAAATAACGAAGCTTTCGTCCTTGACCAATGGTTCGTTGTCGATCAACTTTGACAACAACCGCTATCAATCGAACGCGCGAACCTGGACGGTAAATCCCAGCTATAATCCGTCACTGGGAATTTCCTTAACACAGCCCTTGCTTCGTAACTTCGGGTTCGATTTCGCCACCATAAATGTCCGACTGGCAGAGCTAGGTCAGAAGCAGTCACAATACAACCTTGAGCAACACCTTTCGGACTTCGTACTGCAAGTCGGCGCGGAATACTGGAATGTGGTACGCGCCGAAGAGAATTTCCGCGTTGCAACCGGCGCCCTGAAGCTCGCACAAGACCTCTTGAACCAAAACCTAGTGAGTCTGCGGCTGGGGATGGTCGCACAGATCGATGTCCAGGAAGCACAAGCCGAAACTGAAAGCTGGCAGGCCACACTATTTGCCGCGAATAATACACTTGCAATTGCGCGCGCGGTACTGCGCCAAGACGTCATGTTAACCCCGAGCCATGCGTATTTGCCGAAGCAAATCGAGCCCTCTGATACGCCAATTGGCGCTGATAACCTAAAGCTTGATGACGAACGATCGATGGAGGCGGCGGTTGAGTGCAGGCCGGAACTCGCAGCCATGCGGGAGGCGATCCGGAGCATGCTGCTACAGGTACGATTCGCCGAGAATCAGACCCTGCCGAAGCTTGATATCGGAGCGCGATTTGGCATCAACTCGACCGCTGGGAGCGCGAATTGTTTTCATTTCCACGATGTTGGCGCGCCGAATTGCATCGTAAGTGGCCGCACGACTACTGGAAGCACACTGCCGCTCAGAGGGATCTATGGAGATGCGCTGAATCAGCTCTGGAATTTTAGCTATTATGATTATGCGGTGGGCTTTAATCTGGAAGTGCCACTATCGAACGACTATGCGAATTCAGCATTAGCTCAGGCACGGGTTCAAGCCGATGAACAGCGTCTGCGCTACCGCGAACAAATCTCGCAAATAGTAGTGCAAGTAGAAACCGCTTTGAGCAACCTTAGAACCAGCGCCGAGCGGGTGCACGCTACGAACGCTGCTACCGACTACGCGCGCGCGGCATTGAGCGCGGAGGAGGCGCGCTATCGCGGAGGCGTATCGGATACGCACGAGTTGCTGCAGTATCAACAGGAGCTTATCGCGGAGCTTGGAAATCAGGTGCGGGCGCAACTTGATCTCGAAACAGCCAAGTTATCATTGAAGCATGCTGAGGGGACTTTGCTCAGGATCTTCCAGATCAACTTCGCTCTGGATAACCCTCGTAGGTCGCCTTGGTACTCACGCTTTAGGTATCTCAAATGATTTCGCAAATGGACATCCCGGCGCTGGTTGATTCTGTTTCTCAGCGAGGCCCGTGGTACCGTGCACTTTCAGTCTCACGTCGGACAGGAGGGTTTATCGCTGCGTTCTTTGCGCTGATTGCCGGGATCCTGTACTTCATGCGCGGCACATCGGAACCGACGAAGTACGTAGTCGCCGAAGTGACTCAGGGAGCTGTAGTTCGTACCGTTACCGCCACCGGTACGCTGAATCCCGTGATCGCTGTCCAAGTCGGAAGCTACGTGTCCGGCCCAATCATAGCCATCTACGCGGACTTCAATGCCGCCGTAAAAAAAGGTCAGCTCATCGCCAAAATCGATCCCCAGCCTTACGAATTGAAGCTGGTAGAGGCGCGCGCGCAGCTCTCGAATTCGAGAATGGCTCTGATCAAGGACGAAGCCGATATGCATTACAAGAAGCTGCTTTACGAGCGTAATCATGGGCTTCTATTACTGGGCGCCGCTTCGCAAAATACAGTGGATAATGATTTTAGTATCTACCAGCAGGCATTGGCGCAGATTGCGCTGGATCAGGGCCTAATCAGGCAGCAGGAGGCGGCGCTCAAGGAAGTAGAGGTTAATCTGAATTATACTAACATTTCCTCACCGGTTGACGGCATCGTGGTATCTCGAAATGTCGACGTAGGTCAAACCGTAGCAGCGAGCTTTCAGACCCCAACACTGTTTGTGATCGCTAAGGAGCTCACGCAAATGCAGGTCGACTGCACGGTTAGCGAGTCAGACATCGGTGGAGTACATGAAGGCCAGATAGTCACATTTCGAGTTGATGCTTTTCCCGATCGTGAATTACAAGGGACTATCGCGCAAGTTCGTCAAGCTCCCATAACCGTCCAGAACGTAGTCACCTATGACGTTGTCGTGAGGGTTGCGAACCCGGAGTTGCTATTGAAGCCGGGGATGACTGCGAATGTGAGTATAGTGACGGCGCGGCGCGACGATGTTACGCGGATACCCTCGCAAGCGCTACGGTTTGTCCCGCGTGGCGACATATCGCAGAGCGCCTCGACTTACTCGGGCACCGATCCGGCTAACTCGAAGCCGAATCGCGCGAAGATCTGGGTAAAGCACGGCCATAGTCTGAAACCGGTGGAAATTACGACTGGACTTGACGACGGCAATTACGTCGAAATCGTAAATGGCGATCTCAGGCTTGGCCAGAAGGTAGTGATTGAGGAAAAGAGGCACGTCAAGCGAGCGCATGAAGCCACGCCGCCTCAGCTTTCGAGTTAAAGCGAAGCTGCGATGCCGCAACTTATCGAAATTCTCGACGTCTCCAAACGCTATTATTTGGGTGATATCGAGGTACAAGCGCTCAACGATGTGAGCCTCACGATATCGCAGGGCGAGTTCGTTGCGATAATGGGTCCGTCAGGTTCTGGCAAGTCCACACTTATGAACATCCTCGGCTGTCTCGACAAACCGACCGGCGGGCATTATCTGCTGGGCGGAGTGGATGTTGGAACGCTGGACGAAGCCACTCTCGCGATGATTCGAAGTCGCTGCATCGGCTTCGTCTTCCAGAGTTTCAATCTTCTTGCCCGAACGAGTGCCTTAGAGAAATGTTGAGCTGCCGTTGTTCTATTCTGGCTGGACCGCGCGGGCGCGAAAACGTGCGCATGGGCTACTGAGCCAGGTTGGATTGCAGGGTCGCGAGCAAAGCAACCCCAACCAGCTTTCGGGTGGCCAACAACAACGTGTTGCCATCGCGCGTGCGTTGGTTAACCAGCCTCCCATCCTTGTGGCCGACGAGCCCACGGGGAATCTCGATTCGCGCAATTCCGCCGAGATTATGGAAATCCTACGCGGACTCAACCGGAGCGAGCGCCTGACTGTCATATTAGTTACTCACGAAATGGCGATTGCAAGCTACGCCGATAGGGTGATCACGTTTCGCGACGGCCGGGTCGTCTCTGACGAGAGAACGGCGACTGAAGGGAAAACAGCGGCGGTCGAACCGCCAACGCTGAGCTCCCCTGCCGAGGGTGCTCCGTCTCTCGCAATCGAGAGTGAGGCCTTAGCACTCGCATCGATGACAATCCGCGCCGCGCTGCGCGCATTGCGCCGTAACAAGCTGCGCGCGGTGCTCACGATGTTAGGTATCTTTATCGGTGTCGCCGCAGTGGTGGCGATGGCGGCGGTTGGCGAAGGTGCACGCATGTCGGTCGCCGAAAAGATCAAAAGCTTGGGGACAAACCTGGTGATCGTAATGCCGGGTACCACTACCTCAGGTGGCGTGCGCGCAGGCAGCGGCAGTAATTCGAAACTCACGGTCCAGGACGCGCTGGCTATCAGGAATAACGATCCAGCGGTCATGATGGTGTCGTATGACACACGCCAGAGTGCGCAGGTCGTCAACGCCCAGCGGAATTGGAACACGATCATTGAGGGCACAACACCGGATTATCTGGCGGTTCGTGAATGGCCGCTGGCCGGCGGTCGTTCATTTACCGAAGAAGAGGCCTATCGAGCGGCCACCGTATGCGTATTGGGTCAAACCGTAGTGAACAATCTGTTCAGTGATAGCCAGGATCCAGTAGGTTCAGTTATCAGAATCAAGAACGTGCAATTTCGAGTCGTTGGCGTGCTCACTGTTAAGGGCCAAAATAACACCGGCCAGGATCAGGATGACGTCGTTCTGATTCCATTCGAAACCGCGGAGCGCAAGGTAATCGGCTCCGCTTCTGCCCCAGGTTTCTCCATTACTCAACAACTCTCCAATCCCTTTTCGGCTAAAAATAATGCTTTGGGTACTTCGGCGAAGCTTTTAGGCAAAGTGAATAGAATCTACGCGAAAACTTCTGATGCCGACTTGGTAGATCTCGCGATTGTCCAGCTTTCCAAAACCCTGAGGGAGCGTCACCACTTGCGTCCGGGCTCAGAAGATGATTTTACTGTCCGAAATCTCGCCGATATTGCTCGCACCTCCGAAGACGCCAGCAAGGTGATGACGATGTTGCTCGCTGCGATCGCCTCGATTTCTCTCCTGGTCGGCGGCATCGGTATTATGAATATCATGTTGGTGTCGGTCACCGAGCGAACACGCGAGATAGGTATCAGAATGGCTATAGGAGCTCGGCGGCTTTATATTCTCTTACAGTTTCTGGTTGAAGCAGTCTTTCTGAGCTTGATAGGCGGTCTAGCTGGCGCTTTGCTTGGTGTAGTCGCCTCGCACGTGATCTCGGCGGTTGCGTCGTGGCCAACTTTGGTTTCTCCAATGGCCGTTGGCGGCGGATTTCTGTTTTCAGTCGCTGTTGGGGTGTTCTTCGGATATTACCCCGCACGCAAAGCTTCATCACTGAACCCGATCGAAGCCTTGCATTACGAATGAGTGGCCACCGCGGCCGCGGCTTCGACCACCTAGCGGAATAGGACGACTGCTATGAACGAGCGAAAGCCTGGGCGACTACCGGACTTCATTGCGGTTGGCCCCCCGCGGACGGCTACCACATGGCTGGATGGCGTGTTGAGGGGGCATGTCAGGCTGCCTGAAGGCACGAAGGAAACCCACTTCTTCACGCGAAGTTATTCAAACGGTCTGTTCTGGTATCGAAGCCATTTCGCGGACTGTCCACTCGAGCTACAAGTAGGTGAGATTTGCACAAGCTATTTTCGTTCTTCGACAGCGAGAGGAAGGATCTCGACGGACATCCCGGGGTGCAAGATCATTTGTTCGCTACGCGATCCGACCGAGCAAATCTATTCGACTTACAAGCTGTTGCGGCAGGGCTATGTCGCGGGAAGTTTCGAGGAGACACTTCGCGACCGTAATATGCTCAAAACGACCCGCTACGCTCATCATATCAGGGCCTGGCAGAAAGGTTTTGGAATGCAGAATGTATTGGTGACGTTTTACGATGATTTGAAGGCCAATCCTCAGAGTTTTTTTGACCAGGTAACCGGGTTCATTGGAATTCGCTCGATCAGGCTTGCGGAGGTGCGCGCAGCTGCCGAGCCGATAAACAGCATCAGGCAAGCTCCCTTTAGTCCTCTTTTGGCTCGTTG
>Ga0073928_10006624_pt1 | contig 15479 bp, 13 predicted proteins | sample PaiPotPPA55metaG_FD_76969 | JGI IMG/M metagenome (GOLD analysis project Ga0073928, IMG submission 76969) | Iron sulfur acid spring bacterial and archeal communities from Banff, Canada, to study Microbial Dark Matter (Phase II) - Paint Pots PPA... ... | reverse complement strand
GGAACGCGCACCCTATTTTCTGTGCTCTCCATGTGTTGGAGTGTGCTTATGCTCTTTGTTTTTGGCTCATCCGTGTGGCTGATCCTGGTCTGGTTGCCGCACAAAGCCGCGTCTCCGCAATAACTCAGCTCTCCCTCGACGTCCGTGCGACAGCTTTTACTTTCATATATCGTTACCTCTTACTGGGTGTCCGTGCAACGTCGCTCTCCGCTGCGGTCGCCCGATACTTACGCGCTGCGTGCGCATCTAATATACTAAGCGTCTAAGGGTGTAGTGGCCCGCCAAGGATTCCATTTTGATAAATGCACTGGTAGCTAAGGTCTTCGGGACCAAGAACGAGCGCGAGGTTAAGCGTTTGATGCCGCGAGTTGAGGCCATCAACGCGCTTGAACCCGAGATGCAAAAGCTCAGTGATGAGCAACTGCGTGCCAAGACGGACGAATTCCGCCAGCGCATACAGGAGCGCATAAACAGTATTCCGGATGAACCGGATGCGGATCAGGATCGCCGTAAAGAACTGGATGCCGAGCGCCTCAAGGTTATCAACGAAGTTCTCGAAGAGCTTCTGGTCGAGGCCTTCGCCGTAGTGCGCGAAGGCGGCCGCCGCGTTCTGAACATGCGGCACTTTGATGTGCAGTTGATTGGCGGCATGGTTCTACATCAGGGCAAGATCGCAGAAATGAAAACCGGCGAGGGAAAAACCCTGGTCGCAACTCTGCCAGTCTATTTGAACGCTCTGAGCGGACGCGGCGTGCACGTGGTAACGGTGAATGATTACCTGGCCAAGCGCGACTCCGAGTGGATGGGCAAACTGTACAGCTTCCTCGGGCTGAGCGTTGGCGTCATCGTCCACGACCTCGATGACCAGCAACGTCGTGAAGCTTACGCCGCCGACGTTACGTACGGCACCAACAACGAGTTCGGATTTGACTACCTGCGCGACAACATGAAGTTCGATCTGCACGATTGCGTGCAGCGCGGCCATAATTTCTCTATCGTCGACGAAGTCGACTCCATCCTGATCGACGAAGCCCGCACCCCGCTGATCATTTCGGGTGCGAGTGAGGAATCCACTGACAAGTATGCCAAGGTCAATCGCATTATTCCCAAGCTTGAGAAGGGTGAAGAGATTGACGTTGCCCCCGGCGAGCCGAAGCAATATACCGGCGACTACGTGGTCGATGAAAAACACCGCAATATTACGGTTACCGACGAAGGTTGGGTAAAAGTGGAGCAGTTGCTCGGTATCGGCAATATTGCTGACCCGGAAAACTGGGACCTTAAACATCACGTCGAGACCGCGGTCAAGGCACATTCTCTGTATCACCGCGACGTTGAGTACGTGGTGAAAGACGGCGAAGTGATCATCGTGGACGAGTTCACTGGCCGTTTGATGCCGGGACGGCGCTGGTCCGATGGGCTGCATCAATCGGTCGAGGCCAAGGAAAACGTCAAGATCGAACGCGAGAATCAGACCCTCGCCACTATTACGTTCCAGAATTATTTCCGCATGTACAAGAAGCTCGCAGGCATGACCGGCACGGCGGAAACTGAAGCGCCTGAATTCGACAAAATCTATCGGCTGGAAGTGATGGTGATTCCCACTAACAAGCCGATGCTCCGGCTGGAAAATCCAGACGTTGTCTACCGTACGGAAAAAGAAAAATACTTTGCTGCGGCGGACGAAATCCAAAGATTGCACGCCACCGGCCAGCCAGTACTAGTGGGTACTACGTCGATTGAAAAGTCCGAGCGCCTTTCCGACCTGCTGAAAAAGAAAGGCGTGAAGCACTGGGTACTCAACGCGAAGCAGCACGAAAAGGAAGCGGAAATCGTGGCTCAGGCTGGTAGCAAGGGAATGGTCACAATCGCCACGAATATGGCTGGCCGCGGCACCGACATTCTTCTTGGCGGCAATCCCGAATTCATGGCCAAGCAGGAATGCGTTAAGAAGGGAATCGCGCAGCCTTTGCGAGCGGCGCAAGGTAAAGTACAAGCCGTAGTTGACGACACTAAGAACACGGTTTGGTACTACGCCGGCAACGAGTACGTCGTACCTACCGACCAGTGGACAGAAGTGTTCAATCGCCACAAAAAAGAAACCGACAAGGAGCATGAGGAAGTCATCGCCGCTGGAGGCCTACACATCTTTGGCACCGAGCGCCACGAAGCTCGCCGCATCGACAATCAGCTTCGCGGTCGCGCCGGACGCCAGGGCGATCCCGGTTCGTCTCGGTTCTATCTTTCGCTCGAAGACGACTTGATGCGCATCTTCGCCAAGGAGTGGGTTTCGAATTTGCTTCAGCGCCTAGGCATGGAAGAGGGAGTACCGATTGAATCGCGGCTTATTTCGCGCCGCATCGAGGCGGCGCAGAAAGCGGTTGAAGCGCAAAACTTCGAAGCCCGCAAACATCTTCTCGAATACGACGACGTGATGAACAAGCAGCGCGAAGCCGTGTACAGCCTGCGCCATCAATTGCTCGAAGGTGTGGATCAGAAGGAATTGATCCTCGAAGATTACGTCTCCGGCATCCTCAGCGATTTGATGGATGAATTCTGCGCTGCCAAAGTTCACATTGCGGATTGGGATGTCAAGGGCCTGAAAGATGCCATTTTCACTCGTTTTGGAGTGGATATTCTCGCGGAAGGCATCAAACCTGAGACGCTGAACCGCCAGGAGCTGGGCGACGCGATCTTCGATAAGCTCAAAGCTCGCTACGACGCCAAGGAAAAACTGATCGGACCCGATGCCATGCGCTATCACGAGCGCATGATTATGTTAAGCGTGCTGGACTCGCAGTGGAAAGATCATCTCCGCGACATGGACCATTTGAAAGAGGGCATCGGTCTGCGCGGCTACGGGCAGCACGATCCGCTGGTGGAGTACAAGCGCGAATCGTTCGACATGTTCGAAGCCATGATGCGGCGTTCGCAGGAAGACACGGTTCGCTATCTTTACCTGATGCAAATTTTGGAGCGGCCAAGCGAAGGCGGACCGCCGAAACCTACGGAAGGTGGTGGTCCAGAGGCGGGCGTGCCGGTTCCGCGGATGGGTGGGGATGGCAACGGACGCAAGCCTCGGCAGGTTGCGACATCGGTCGACGAAATCGAAGAAGCTTTTCAGCGCAAAAAACGCCGCGAGCTGGAACAGGCTCGCATGGCGGGTTCCGGCGATCTGCAGAAGGTGCAGCAGGTAGTACGCGGCGCGGCCAAGATCGGACGAAACGATCCCTGTCCCTGCGGCTCCGGAAACAAATATAAGAAGTGCTGCGGCGCAAAAGCGTAAATTATCTGCTGTCATCCTGAGCGGAGTGTCTGCTTGGCGAAGCAGATACCAAGTCGAAGGATCCCACACCCCGTCGTTATTCGGACTGTGCGTCCGGAATTCGCACTGAGAATTCGGCGCTTGAATACCTCGAATCATCAACGGTAGAACCCGTCGCTAAGAGATCCTTCGACTCCATTAGTCCCGTGCGTTGCACGGGATTAATTCCGCTCAGGATGACAACTCACTTTGGCGTCGGTTTACCCAGCACGAACGATTTCACGACAATATTGTTGGGCTGAACTCCTACCGGAATCATAGTGAGCAGAGAATATTCTCCCGGCTCAAATTTCTTTTTCGGAGTGCGTTTTTGAATGACCGTGACATCTCCTGAGGCCGAATTCAGTACCAGCAAATAGTTCTGGCTTTGCGAGAGCGCCAGACCATCCGGATGGCTGCCGACCGGCAGCGTGGCGATTAGTTTCCCGATGTCAATGTCGTAAACGGCGATAGTATTTGATCCGAAATTGCTGACGTATAAACGAGAATTATCCGCGGATACCAGCCCCCGCGCGGGATGCATGCCAATAAGATAGCTGCCGCCTACTTCGTTGTTAGCAGTCTCGACAATGGAGATGTTGTCGGAATCGAAGTTGCTGACCATCAGTTCTCCGCCGTCAGGCTTGAGCGCCAGATGCACAGGAGTCTTGCCCACATCTAGCAGGGCCAGCAATTTGTCATTTTTCAGATCGATAGATGCAACTTGTCCCGACGCCGCGCAGGCGACAAAAGCCTGATTGCTCTCCGGCAGAATCGCAATGTCTTCCGGTTGCTGACATACCGGAATCGTGCTGCGAACTGTGAGATGCTGAGCATCGATCAGCGAAACCGTGTTGTCCCCGCGATTGCTTACCACCACGGTTTCTCCATCGGGAGAAACTCTGGCCAACCCTGGCGAACCGCCGACGCGGATGTTCTTAATCACGACTCGTTTCTCCAGATCGATCACCGAGACATTCGCCGAACCAGAGTTCGCCACATATCCACGCTTGCCATCTGCAGAAACATCGATGAAGTAAGGCCTGCCATGCACGCCTAGAGTTGCCACCACCGCATTGTGTTCGGCATCAATGACGCTGATATTGCTTGATCCGGCATTCACCACATAGATTTCATTTTTTTTGCTATTCGCCGCAATCCCGGTTGGTTCGCTTCCAACTCTGATAGTTTTCGCAAACTGAAATGTGCGTAGATCGATGACGCTCACCGTGTTGCTCTTGCCATTGCTGACGTAGGCGTACTCGTGGTAGGCCGGTCCGTAATCCGTGAGTTGCCGCTCGTGAAAATACAACCACGCGAGTCCAACGAGAACGGGGACCGAGACGACGATGAGAAGAAGCTTGCGCAAGTTAACTAGCTCGGTTTGTCGGTAAAGGGAAGAAGGCTCGCGGCATTGGTCAATGGAGCCTAAAGACAACTTCTACCGTGAGGGGAGTCGCGAAGGGCGTGCCGTCTTTCGTGGCTGGGCTAAATCTCCACTTTGTAACTGCCTCTACAGCCTTAATGTCGAGGTCCGGGCTCAGACCTCTCACAACTCGCATGTCATGGGGCGTGCCGTCGGCAGCTAGATTCAGATGCACCGCAACTACGCCCTGCAATTTGTTCTTGCGAGCTGCTTCCGTATAGTCCGGGTCGGGCGCGTAGACCACTTTCGGTGGAGTTACTCCGTTGTTGCTCTTGTCTTTTGCCAAGCCCATCCAAGGCCGTGCAAACACGATCACAATGAGCGTGGCGACAGTAGCGATCTTTGGACCAGACGTCATTTATCTTACGTCCCCAAGGCAACGTCACGAGCGCGGGTCTTGGCAGCTACTGAAACCGTGGTTGATTTCGGTCCTAGCGCAACGACCGTTCTGCCCACCACTGGCGCAATCTGTCGGACCTGCGCCATCAACTCGTCAAACTGATCGGGATAGAGCGACTGTATGCCATCCGACAGTGCTTTGTCGGGCTGATGGTGTACTTCGATTATCAAACCGTCCGCGCCCACCGCGACCGAAGCCCGGGAAAGTGGGGTGACTTTATTGCGTTTGCCGGTGCCGTGGCTGGGATCGACGACGATTGGCAAATGGCTGAGGCGCTGCACCGCCGGAATCAGGCTCAGGTCGAGCGTATTGCGGGTGTGATCGGCAAAGGTGCGCACGCCGCGCTCGCACAAAATCACGTTGTAATTGCCTTCACTCATTACATATTCGGCCGCCATCAGGAATTCTTCCAGCGTTGCCGACATCCCGCGCTTCAATAGCACCGGCTTGCGAGTCTTCCCCGCGTGCTTCAACAGGGAAAAATTCTGCATGTTGCGCGCGCCGATCTGAATGACGTCCGCGTACTCTTCCACAAGCTCAAGCGATTCGTTGTCGATGGCCTCGGTCACAATTCGCATGCCGAATTGATCGCGCACTTCTGCCATGATGCGCAAGCCTTCTTCGCCCAGGCCCTGAAATGAATATGGCGACGTGCGCGGTTTGTAGGCACCGCCGCGAAAGAACTGTGCCCCCGCACGCTGCACGCGCTCTGCAATCGCAAAAGCCTGCTCGCGGCTCTCGATCGCACACGGTCCCGCAATGATCGCCAGTTCCGGCCCGCCAATGGTGGCGTCGCTTCCGGCAAAACGGACAACCGTGTTCTCTTCCTTGATATCGCGGCTGACCAGTTTGTAAGGCTTGGTAACGCGGATTACTTCCTGCACGCCCGACATTTCTTCCAGCGTGCCGGGCTCGACTTCGCCCTGATTCCCGGTGATACCAATCGCGGTTCGTTCGGCTCCGGGAATGGAGTGAGCGCGGTATCCGAGTGACTCGATTTTCTGGCAGACGGCGCGCACCTGCGCTTCAGTAGCGTGCGCCTGCATCACCACTAACATGAACCACCTCGAAGAGATTCAAGTCTATCGTTGAAGGCGCATCTACCGCAAACCAACATATCGACGCCGTTATGTCCAGCTCCCCGGGTCGCTGTCGAACGCTGGTTATACTTTATTCATGCCCCGTTCCATGGCTCGCGAGCAGGATATTCTCAACCGGCCCGCACCCAAACGACCTCCCCGCTTGACCTCTCGCCGGATTGGCATCCACACGTCAAGCGCGGGGGGTGTCCAGAATGCAGCCGAGCGCGCCTATCGCCTGGGCTGCAATACCTTTCAGGTATTCTCGTCCAGCCCACGGCAATGGGCGCCTTATGACCTGAGCCGTCCGCAGTGCAGCGAAATGATGCGTCTGCGAGAGAAATATGACCTCAAGCCCATGGCGATCCATGTGAATTATCTGGTGAATCTCGCCAGCACCGCGCAGCTCTTTTTGCGGAAGTCAATTGAAGCGTTTCGCGGCGAAGTGGAGCGCGCCCTGGCGCTATGCGCGGATTATCTTGTGCTTCATCCTGGTTCATTTCGGGGTGCGGATCGAGAAGCGGGACTGATCCAAACTTCAGCGGCTATTGCGGCGGCCACTCGAGGACTTGACTTGGTCAAGGGCAAGCTCACTATCCTGATCGAGAACACCGCCGGGGCGGAATACTCACTGGGCGGAAGTTTTGAACAAGTTGCCGAAGTGCTGGAAAGGCTTCGCGACGTGGTTCCTATCGCGGCCTGCATTGATACCTGTCACACTCACGTTGCGGGATACGACATTGTAAGCGAAGCCGGAATGCGCCAGACGCTAGCGCACCTAGACCAAACCGTCGGACTCAAGAATGTACGAGTGTGGCATTGCAACGACGCCAAGGCGGCACGCGGATCCAAGTTGGACCGGCATCAGCACATCGGGAAGGGCACCATTGGTTGTGAGCCGTTTCGCTGGTTGCTGAATGATCCGCGCCTGGCCCACGCGGCCTTCTTAGCTGAAACGCCAATTGACCAGCCGGGAGATGATCGAAGAAACGTGGCGGCATTGAAACGTCTGGTGACCAAGACATTGCCGTAACCCTCCTGTCCCACTTTTACTTTGTTGAGTCTTGCCGAGCGAGGTTCGGGCAGGGAAGAAAAAAGGCGGCCGGGATAGGCCGCCTAAACGGAGGATCCTGAATTGATGTTACTGCGGACGAGTTACTTGCCTGCTGCCGCGCCTTTGGCCAATCCCCTCACAGCGATCTCGCCGCTGGTCATCATGGAAGCGATTTTTGCCACGACATCGGCAATGCTTCTCCCGGTATCGAGATTCGCGTCCACTGCCGGATGCCGTTCGCCATCGGTATGCATGACCAGGACGCGAGCTGCAGCATGCGCCTTCTTAATCACATAAGGCAAATGATGCCGGTCGTTTCTGGTCAAGGTAGGACCGAGAATTACCAGATCGAATCCACCCTGATTCACAGCCTCGACGATGGCCTTGCGGCCTACCGCCATTTCGACTTTATGGCCTGCCTTTTGTATGGACGCGGCTTGCGAAACCAGCACTTCCGAATCTCCCTCGCCGTAGAGAATCTTGAGCTGAAATGAGGATTTATCACTGTTTGCCATGAGGTGATTAGAGCCAGCCTTTCTTCTTTCTGGCTTCACGGTAGCAACGCCCGGGGGATAAGAGAACGTCACTGAAGACCACGTCCGAATAGGACATGTTACTGTTCGGCGGTGCCGCATCGTGGTATGAGAAATACAGCGAGAGTGCGGTTCGGTCAGGGGACAATCTTCAGGCGTCGATTCCACCTGCAATTGTGGCCGCATCGACGTACAATGAGGCGGGCATGGCTGCCTGAACGTTGAAAGTCTAGTCCGCGGAGGACTACTTCATGCGTGTGCTAGCCGTCTTTATAGTCCTGATGTCGCAGTCGTTTTACTGTGCAACTGCATTTGCGCAAGCGGACGCGTCCGATCAGAGCGCAACCATCACCTGTGATTTCACCGACGGCAACGAAATCACTGTCCAGTACAACAACTCGGCGAATAGCGAGAAAGACCAGCCCCGCAATGGCAAGGTCTGGCTGCCTGGAGGTTCGCCGATGACGCTGTTCACCCAGGTCCCGCTGGTTCTCAATCACGTCGAACTTCCGGTGGGGGCATATAGCATGTACGTGATTCCTAACAAAAAAGATTGGACCCTGGTGGTGAGCAAGAACGTATCCAACCCTAAAACCTACGACGAGAAGCAAGACCTGGTGCGTGCTCCCATGGAAATGGGCGGGGTAAACTCACCCCCCAAGCGGCTGCAGGCTTCGTTTGCTCACGTCGCCCCCAAGCAGTGCAGCATCCGGCTTTACTACGAAACTAACGGAGCGTTTGTCGAGTTCAACGAGAAGTAACTTGCGGAAGGTTCCCTCTTAAATCTAATCCATGCATTTCCACCTTTATGCAATCCATCTTCGCTGCTTTCTTTTTAGCTTCTTCATTGCCGGCTCTCTCTGTGCCCAGAATCCCAACGTCCAGCAATCGAACACTACGGAAAATCTTCGCGGCATCAGCGTGGTTGACGATCAAGTTGCTTGGGCGAGCGGCACTCACGGAACTTATCTCCGCAACACCGATGGTGGAAATTCGTGGCGAGCCGCTCAGGTCCCGGGCGCGGAATCTCTTGACTTCCGTGATGTCAAAGCCTTCAGCGCCAATTTCGCGTACTTGTTGAGCGCTGGTCCGGGCGAACAGTCTCGGATCTACAAGACCATCGACACGGGCAAGAACTGGGCTCTGCAATTTATTAACAAAAATCCGAAGGGCTTTTTCGATTGCATGGCTTTCTGGGATCGTGACCACGGCATCGCGGTCGGTGATCCAGTGCCTGACAACTCAGGCAAGCTCAAATTCGAATTGATTGCAACCGAAGATGGCGGTGAACACTGGAAGGCGATTCCGCCTGATCAACTTCCGCCGGCCGTCGAAGGTGAAGGGGCGTTTGCTGCCAGTGGGACTTGTATTGCGGTGTATGGCCATTCCAACGTGCGGTTCGTCACCGGAGGGAAGATCGCGCGGGTTTTTCGTTCCGAGGACGCCGGGAAAACCTGGACCGTCGCTGACACGCCGATAATCCACGGACAGGATTCCGCGGGGATTTTCTCCATAGCCTTCCGCGATGCTATTCATGGAGTGATCGCCGGAGGAGACTATAAACGTCCTGAGCAAAACGGTCCGAACCTGGCTTTCACCGACGATGGCGGTGCGACATGGATGCTTTCCCCGATCTCGCCACAAGCCTACTTTTCAGCTGTCGCGTTTGCGCAGCCTGCTGGGGATAAAGCCGTACTGGTTGTGGGGTCGGCTCGGTCCGCCTACGCGGATGACATCACGAAAAAATCATGGCACAAAACCTGGGACTTGAATCTGAACGCTCTTAGCGTAAGCCAGTCCGGTAAAGCAATTGCTGTGGGATCCAAAGGGATGATCGTCAGCCTTTCGGCTAAGTAAAACCCAAACGATGACCTTGCGGGGCATGTCAAATCGGTCCTAATGATTCAAACTTGTTCGCACACAGATGAGTTGTAGAATCACCTTATGGCGTCTACGCCACTCAGCGCCTTCATCGTTGCCCTGCCGAAAGCTGAGCTGCACCTGCATCTCGAAGGTTCGATCGATCCTCCTACTGTGCTTGAGTTAAAGAAGCGTCATGGAAAAACGGGCACGCTCGCCGAGGTGGAAGCGCTTTACCGGTATAACGATTTCACCGAGTTTCTCATGGCTTTCAAGACCGTGACCGAAGAATTGCAGGCTGCCGAAGATTACGAACTCATTACCTACCGGTTGATGGAAAAGCTCAAAGCGGAAAACGTGCTGCATGCTGAGGTGTACGTTTCCGTCGGCGTGTGCCTTTGGCGTAAACAGGATTTCGATTCAATCTTCCGAGGAATGGAACGCGGTCGGGAACGCGGCGAACGCGATTTTGGAATCTCGCTGCTCTGGATATTCGATGCCGTACGCCAGTTCGGCGCGGACAAGGCCCAACTGGTGGCTGAGATTGCCGCACGCTATAAAGGCGGAAGCGTCGTTGGCTTCGGTATCGGCGGAGATGAGCGTCAGGCCGCGCCTGAATTGTTTCGCGATGTATACGCCTATGCCGCGAAGAACGGACTGCGGCTTACCGCGCACGCCGGCGAGACCGCAGGGCCGGGCTCGGTGTGGGGCGCACTAAATCTCCCCGCCGAACGAATTGGTCATGGATTTACTGCGGGCCAAGACTCTGAGCTCGTCGAAGCCCTGTCCAAGCGGCAGATCCCGGTGGAAATTTGCATTACCAGTAACCTGCGCACTGGAATTTGTCCAACTATCGCAGAGCATCCAGTGCGCAATTATTTCGATCAGGGTGTGATGGTTACGCTTAACACGGATGATCCCGCGATGTTCGCAACTTCGCTTAGCCGCGAATATCAGTTGGCCCAGGACGCGTTCGGTTTTACCGATGAGCATCTGCGGGAATTGGCGAGGAATTCGTTTGAAGCTTCATTCTTGCCCGCGGACAAGAAGCTGGGATTCCTGAACTTGTTTGATGCCGCCGCAGCTAGATCCTAAGTACTTTTAGCATCCCAGCCCCTTTGCCCGGTACAATATTTTCATGACTGACGACCTGCTACGTTATCGCGCCGAGTTCCCGATTCTCGAACGCACCACATACTTGATCAGCAATTCTCTGGGCGCCATGCCGCGAGGAGTTTATGACGCCATGCGCGGCTATGCCGAAACTTGGGCCACGCGCGGCGTTCGTGCATGGGAAGAACGATGGTGGATGCTGGCCGCGGAAGTGGGCGACGAGATTGGCGCGCTGATGAATGCGCCTAAAGGATCGGTTTCGACGCATCAAAATGTCACTACGTGCCAAGCGGTTGTGGCGTCGTGTTTCGATTTTTCCGGCAAGCGCAACAAAGTGGTTTATAGCGACCTGAATTTTCCCTCGGTGATGTATTTCTGGGAGGCTCAGCGGCCGCTCGGCGCTCGCGTTCACATGGTCAAGACAGATGATGGAATCACTGTCCCTACCGAGCGTCTGCTGGATGCCATCGACGAGCAGACTTTGCTGGTTCCGGTCTCGCACGTAATTTTCCGCAGTGCTTATATCAACGATGCTAAGGCGATCATTGAAAAGGCCCACAAAGTTGGAGCTTACGTAGTGCTCGATACATTTCAGTCGCTCGGCACCGTGCCGGTTGACGTGCAACAACTCGATACCGATTTTGCCTGCGGAGGAGTTTTGAAATGGCTTTGCGGAGGGCCAGGCGTCGGTTATTTATATGTACGGCCTGATCTCGGTAAGAAGCTGGAGCCGAAGCTTACCGGCTGGTTCGCGCATCAGAACTCGATGGCGTTCGAAACTGGGCCGATCCGCTATACCGATCCGCCATTTCGCTTCATGAATGGCACCTCGCACGTTCCCTCGCTCGAAGCCGCCCGCCCCGGATTGAAGATCATCACCGAAGTGGGCGTGCAGCGAATTCGCGAAAAATCGAAACGGCAAACCGCGCGGCTCATTGAATTGGTCGACAAACAAGGTTGGCGAGTGAACTCGCCTCGCGATCCGGAAAGACGCGGGGGAACTGTATCCATCGATATGCCCGATTCGCAGGAAGTCTGCCGGGAATTGCTGAAACGCGAAATCATGGTGGACTGGCGCCCCAAAGCCGGTGTCCGCATGTCTCCGCATTTCTACAACAGCGACCAAGACCTAAAAAACGCCATCAGCGCCGTAGAAGAAATTCTGAAAGAACGAGCAGTAGCAACCCGCTAAGATTTAGCTCGTGTGGGGACGGGCGCCTCGCCCGTCCAAGCGCAGCAAAACTCCGCAGGCCCTTGGTGGAGAAGCGGAAGAAAACTCATTCACAATCCCGCCGGTATTACCAACGTAAGCCGCACCACGATTTACTGGCTGCGAATTGACTTTTACCTCCGTTATCCTCGGAGCGGAACCATTTCCCCGCGTCAATACCGGACCGTAAATTGATCTTATCTTTGGCCTTATTTCGCTACTCGCGAAACGATGGCATCGCACTCGCCTTCGTCGGCGCATTCACGGGGCTGTATCTCTTCTACCGTGGCTTCCGTTTGCTGCAGCGGAAGCGCCTGATACTCGACACACCCGCTTCCAAAATTCGCAGCGCCTCCATGGGCCTGGTCGAAATCAACGGCCTGGCCGCTGGCCCATATACCATGCGAGCGCCCATCACAGGTGTCGAGTGCTACTACTTCCACACCATCGCGTGGCAATTGCAGCAGCGGGACAAGAACAGCCAGTGGGTGAAAGTCGCCGACGAGAGCATGCATCTTCCCTTTTTCCTCGACGACAACACCGGACGCGTGCTGGTCGACCCGCAAGGCGCTGAGATGGATATTCACCGCGACTTCCACGACGAATTCAGCACCTCGCTCTTCTCCAGCAGCCTTGAGATTCCCACGAACATCGCCACATTTCTCGCGCGCCACAGTGTCTCGACGGACAAGAAAATCAAGATTGACGAATATTGCATCAAGCCGAAGAATGCGCTTTTCGTCCTGGGAACATTGGCACAGAACCCTGGCCTGACGGTGAGTGCGGTTCCCGTGCTCAGCCGAACCGCCGAGCAGAATGCCCTGTCGTTTCACCTGCCAAATATCTCTAATCTGTCTGCGGATACGGATGTGACTACCGCGGGAAGAATGTTGCTCTCCGCTTTCAAGAACGAACCCGCATCGCCAATGTATCCGCATCGAGCTGAGGCTTCTGCGCAGATAACGGATCCCGCTCAACAACAAATGATCACAGCGGTACTGATGAAGGCGGGCATAACCAATCCGGCAGCGTGGGCCGTGGCTGGGTTGAACCCTTCTGTTGTGGCTACATCGGCGGCCACTTCAACCGCTGCCGCAGCAGCCATGGCTCCAGAAAAATTCGAACTGCATCCCTCAACCGTGCTTATGAAAGGCACGTACGATCCGACATTCCTGATTTCCTGGCACAGTCAGCGCGATGTAGTCAGTTCGCTCAATTGGAAATCAACCCTGATGATCTGGGCAGGGCCGGCGCTCACGCTATTGTGCGTCTACAGTTTGGCCGCCCACTTCGACTGGCTATAAACGGAGAGAAATATGAACACCATCATCTCGCTCGCATTTTTGTTCGCAATTCTGGGTGTGATCATTTATGTGGTACTGATTTTCAATGGCCTGATCGCCCTCAAAAACGACATCGCCAAAGCCTGGGCAAATATCGATATTCTCCTCAAGCAGCGCCACGACGAATTGTCTAAACTGCTTGAGGTCTGCAAGGGATACATGGACTATGAACGCGATACATTGCAGAAGATCACGCAAGCCCGCAGCATGTATCAGCAAGCCGTGAGTGTCGACCAGAAGGCGCAGGCCGACCACAGTATGACTTCCGCCCTACGGGGCTTTTTCGCTGTGGCCGAGAATTATCCCCAATTAAAGGCCAACGACAATTTTATGCGGTTGCAGATACGCATCACGGATCTGGAAAATCAGATCGCCGACCGCCGCGAGTTCTACAACGACTCCGTGAATACCTTCAACATCCGTATTCAGCAGATGCCCGACACCTTCGTCGCCAGCTTCATGAATCTCACTCCGCAAGCGATGTTCAGAGTGGAAGCAGCCGACAAAGCCGACGTAGAGATGGCGTTCGACGCGGCAAGGTAGTAAGCCGCTGAACAGTTTGCTGAAGATCCTGATTCGTATCAGGGCTCGCCTTTAGGCGTACCGTCAGCAAAGCCTTTTCAATGACGCCTTCAGGCGCTGCGGGAACGTCAGGAACATGGACTCCCGGCGGCTATAAAGCCGGACCTGTTGCCAGCCGCTTACGGTATGCCTGAAGGCATACCCTGATACGAACCGACACTTTTTCCGCGGCCTGTTCAGGCACTGACGTCGAGGACGGAAGTTCTTAGGTAAACTGAAGCCCGCTCGCTCGGTCATCAACCTTCGCACCATGGTAACCGCCACAAGGAAAGCGAACTCAATTAGAATTACTCGGTGAGCGACGATGTTCGCATCGGAATTCTGGGCGACCTCGAGCCTGGATCGCGTGGGCATAAAGCGATTAATGACGCCTTGGACCACGCCGCCAAAAAACTGCAAATCAAACTCGATTCGTCCTGGATTCCTACTCCGTCATTGCTCGCGCCGGATGCAAAGAAGTTGCTGGAGAGCTTTGACGGACTGTGGGCTGCGCCCGGCAGCCCGTACAAGAGCTTCGATGGGATGTTAACGGGAATCGAATTCGCTCGCCGCAACGACTGGCCTTTTCTCGGCACCTGCGGCGGCTTTCAGTATGCGCTTATCGAGTGCGCCCGCAATGTGCTGGGCATCAAAGATGCGGATACAGCCGAAAACAACTCCGGCTCGAAGAATATCATCATCTATCCCGTGGCCTGCGCGGTGCCGAACCGCAAAAAAGATGCGCCCAAACTTTCCGGCCTGATTCCCGAAATTCGCTTGCGCCCGGGCTCCTACCTGCAATCTTTTTACATGCAGGACAGCGCGACCGAAGAGTTCTTCTGCAACTTCGAAGTCAATCCAGAATACGAATGGGCTGCCATGGAAGCCGGATTCCCCGTAGTGGCCCGCGGAGCGCAGGGTGAAATTCGCGCGATTGAGTCGCCCACACACCGCTTCTACATTGCGACGTTATTTCAGCCTCAGCATTCCTCCAAGCCAGGGAAACCGCATCCGCTGGTTTTGGCGTTCGTCCAGGCGGCCGCCGACTGGGGGCGAAAAAAATTGGACGACAGCGTTTTGGAGTAAGCAATGCCGTGATGTTGCCGTGATTTTGCGCGGAGTAGCGCTACGCGCTTGCGGAAATCTCGGTGTCGGAGTTTTGAAAGCCTCGTCATCCTGAGCGCAGCCAAGGATCTATGTACTCGTCGGGCCAGAAATGCATAGATCCTTCGCTGCGCTCAGGATCACAAGGCTATCTGACGCCAAAGTGTATTTCAGAAGCTGTTCCGCCCAACATTAAGGCTCCAAACAACACAATCTTGCCCAATCTTTTAAACTTAATCCGATCCCCATGTACGATCTCCTTACCAGATCAATTCGTGAAAGCTATGACCGTCTCGCCGAAGAGTACGCTCGCCGGATTGCCAACGAACTCGAGCACAAACCGCTGGATCGCGAATTGCTCGATCGTCTCGCGCGGGCGACCGCGGGGCGAGGGGAGATATGCGACATGGGATGCGGCCCGGGGCACGTTGCGCGATACCTCCATGATGCTGGCGCGTGTGTCTTCGGCCTCGATCTTTCGCCGGGAATGGT
>Ga0073928_10006623_pt1 | contig 15479 bp, 7 predicted proteins | sample PaiPotPPA55metaG_FD_76969 | JGI IMG/M metagenome (GOLD analysis project Ga0073928, IMG submission 76969) | Iron sulfur acid spring bacterial and archeal communities from Banff, Canada, to study Microbial Dark Matter (Phase II) - Paint Pots PPA... ... | reverse complement strand
CTCCACTCGAAGTCCTGCCTGCCAGCGGTGCCCGCGGCGGTAGTCTGCCATGGACATGGGCGAGCGGCCGTCGGGTTGACACTCGACGATCTCGACGGCGCCGACGCCGGCTTGAATGGCGCCGGCGGAAGTCACTTCGCCCGGATGCCAGCGAGGGCCGTCATCGGCCGCCGGGCGGGCGCGAGCCAGCCGCAGCCGGGCCAGCTCGTTTCCTTCGGCGTCGCAGACTCGCACCCGGCAGCCGGGCCACGGGTAGAGTCCCCGAATGCGGCGGGCCAGCTCGTCGGCCGGACGCGCGAAATCCAGTCGCGCCGATTCCCGCGACAGCTTCGGCGCCAGCGTCGCCTGCGCCGGGTCCTGGGGCGATTCGCGTGCGACGCCGGCTGCCAGCTCTGACACGGTCCGAAGCACCAGTTGCCGGCCGTCGATGGCAAGCCGCTCGTGCAACTCGCCGGCCGTCTCGAGCTCGCCGATGGACAGTTCGGATTGGGAGAGGATCGCGCCGGCGTCCATCTTCTGGGCGAGGCGGATGACGGAGTTCCCGGTCGTCTTCTCCCCATTGATGATGGCCCAGTTGATGGGAGCGGCGCCGCGGTAGCGGGGGAGCCGGGAGGCGTGCAGATTGATGCTGCCGAGCCGGGGTCGATCCGCCTTTTCGGCCGAGATTTTCTGCCCGAATGCGATCACCACCATGAGGTCCGACGAGGCCAACACCTCGCGATTGATGTCGTCGGTCCGCAACACGGGCAGATTCGCTGCCGCTGCCGCAACTGGCGTCGGCGTCAGCCCTCGTCCCCGGCCCGCCGGACGGTCCGGCTGGGTCACGACCTGCACGACCTGATGCGGGGACTCGATCAGCCCCCGCAACGTCGGCACGCCGAACTCGCCGCTGCCGGCAAATATGATCCGTAGCCCATTCACTCGCACATGCCTAACGACCGTTGCGACAGCGGTCTTCGAGGTCCTTCAGCTTCTTGCGGTTGGCCATTTTCGCCACCGGTCCCGTGCGATCGGTAATCAGTATGCCATTGAGGTGGTCGAATTCATGCTGCCAGACGCGGGAGATGAAGCCGGCTTCCGTTTGCTCGATCGGATTCCCCTCGACGTCCTGTGCCTGCATCGTGATCTTCTTGCTGCGGACCACCTTCACATGGATGTCCGGCAGGCTGAGGCACCCTTCCTCTGCCTCTTCGCTTCCCTCGGCTTCGGTGAGGGCGGGGTTGACGTAGACGCGGTCATCACCCGCCTCGCCGGTGGGATTCATCACAAACACGCGAAGATTCTCTCCGACCTGCGGCGCCGCCAGCCCTACTCCCTTGGCTTCGCGCATGAGCTTGAACATCTCGCCGACCAACTCGCGCAGCCCCTGATCGAAGGCGCTGACGGGCGCGCTCACTTTCTTGAGCCGCGGATCGGGGTAGAGGAGGATTTTCAGGGGATCGGGCATATCGCGTGACGCAATTCATTTTAGTCGCGGGCTGGCGGCGCAGCGAAACGAGGCGATGTCGCTTTGATCCCGGGCCGACCGGCGGCGTCATCTCAGCTCTACTGATTTATGCCATCACCGCGTTCACCACCTTCCCCTCCACGTCGGTGAGGCGGTAATAGCGCCCCTGGAAACGGAAAGTGAGCTTTTCGTGGTCGATCCCGAGCAGATGAAGGAGAGTGGCCTGGAAGTCGTGAACGTGGACGGGGTCCCGGGCGATGCTGTAGCCGAAATCGTCGGTGGCGCCGTATGCGGTCCCATTTTTCGTTCCCCCGCCGGCCAGCCAGGCGGTGAAACAGCGGGGGTGGTGGTCGCGGCCGTAATCGCTGGCGGTCAGCTTGCCCTGGGAGTAGTTGGTGCGGCCGAATTCGCCTCCCCAGACGACCAGCGTGTCGTCCAGCAACCCGCGCTGCCTGAGGTCGGTGATCAGGGCATAGCTGGCGCGATCGACGTCTTTGGCCTGGCGTCGGATGTCGCGCGGCAGGTTGCCGTGCTGGTCCCAGCCGGGATGGTAGAGCTGGACGAAGCGGACGTTTCGCTCCGCCAGACGACGCGCCAGCAGGCAGTTGGCCGCGAACGTGCCGGGCTCCCTCGCTTCGGGCCCGTACAAATCGAACGTACTCTGCGGCTCGCTTGAGACGTCCATCACCTCGGGCACGCTGGTCTGCATGCGATAGGCCATCTCATATTGCGCCACCCGCGCCGTGATCTCCGGGTCGCCCAGCTCTTCGTACTGAATGGCGTGCAGCTCGGCGAGGCGGTCCAGCATCTTTCGACGACTGGCGCCGGAGGTCCCGTCGGGATTCTTCAGGTATAGCACAGGCTCCCTGCCGGAGCGAAACTGCACGCCCTGGTGAATGCTCGGCAAGAAGCCGTTGCCCCACAGGCGCGCGTACAGCGGCTGGTCAATCCGGTCCTTGCTGATCAGAACGACAAACGCGGGAAGGTTCTCGTTGGCGCTGCCAAGTCCGTAGCTGAGCCACGACCCCATCGACGGGCGGCCGGCGAGCTGATGGCCGGTCTGGAAGAACGTGATCGCCGGGTCGTGGTTGATCGCCTCGGTGTGCAGCGACGTCACGAAGCACAATTCGTCGACCATTCTTGCCGTCCACGGCATGAGGTCGCTGACCCAGGCGCCGCTCTTGCCGTGGCGGGCGAACTTGAAGATGGACCCGGCCAGCGGGAGCGTGGCCTGGTTGGCCGACATCCCGGTCAGCCGCTGGCCCATCCGGACGCCGGCCGGCAGGTCCTGCCCGTTCATCTCGTTCAGCAGCGGCTTGTAATCGAACAAGTCGAGCTGCGACGGGCCGCCGGCCATGAACAGGTAAATGATGCGGCTGGCCCTCGGCATGAAGTGGGGGGCCGGGAGAATCCCTTTGAAGGGGTTCTGCTGAATTGCCGCGGGCGCGTCGCGATTGAACAGGCCCGCCAGCGCCACCCCGCCAAGTCCCAGCCCAAACCGCCCCAAAAAATCCCGGCGGCTCATCGGATTCAATTGGTTGCAGTTGCAGGGCATCTTTTCACCCGTTATCTCCGCATGATCGCGTCGTCGTGGTTCAAGACCCCCTCGGCCAGGACCGTCGCGGCGGCCAGGTCGAGCCGGTCCGGCAAAGGGTCGTTCATCGCTTCGCCCACCGCCAGAAGCTTCGTCGCCGATTCGGGGTCGCTTGCGAATATATCCCGCTGCTCGCTGAAAAGTTGTTTCAGGATTTTCAGCTCTTTGTCGGTCGGCAGTCGATCCGTCACCAGCCGAAACATCCACCCGACCTTTGCCTCGAGCGTGTCGCCGCCCTCCTTGAGCATCCTCTGGCCGATCAATCTCGCGGCCTCGGTGATCTGCACGTCGTTAAGTAGGGCCAGCGCCTGAAGCGGCGTGCTGGTGCTCTGGCGACGAACGACACAGTAGTTGCGGTCGGCGGCATCAAACGCCAACATGACCGGCGGCGCCACGCTCCGCTTCCAGAAGGTATAAAGGCTTCGGCGGTGCAGGTCGTCGCCATGGCCCTGGTCGTAAACCGGATGGCCCATGGCCACGTCCCACACACCCTCGGGCTGATAAGGCTTGACGCTCGCGCCGCCGAGATTTTCCACGAGAAGGGCGCTGTCGACGAGGGCCTGGTCGCGAAGCATCTCGGCGGTAAGCCGCCGGGCCGGGCCGCGGGCCAGCAGCCGGTTGTCCGGGTCTTTGGCCAGAAGCTGATTGTCGGCCCGCGACGATTGCCGGTACGTGGCCGACATGGCGATCTCTTTGAGCAACTTCTTCAAGTCCCAACCCGAGTCACGAAACTCGCAGGCGAGATAATCGAGTAGTTCCGGATGCGTGGGCGGCGAACCCTGGGAGCCGAAGTTGTCGCTGCTCTCGACGATCCCTTTGCCGAACATCTGCTGCCAGACCCGATTGACGGTAACGCGGCCGGTAAGCGGGTTGGCCGGATCGAACACCCAGTGCGCCAGGCCCAGCCGATTGCGCGGCTCGTCGCTGCCCATGGGCGGCAGGGCCGCGGGCGTGTTCGCCCGGACCTCCTCCGCATGAGCGTCATAGGCGCCGCGCTTGAGGACGTAAGCCGGCTTCGGCGTCGGCAGCTCCTGCATCACCATGGCTTCCGGAATGGGATTGACGATCTCGTTCTCTTGCTTCCGCAAGTCGTGCAGCTCGGCCGCCAGCTTCTCAGCGGGCTGGCAGACGCGGGACATGAAGTAATCGAGCAGCTCGAGGCGTTGCGTCGGCGAAAGTGCGTCCGGCGGCGCCTTCCACGCATTGGCCAGATCGCCCCGGCCGGCCAACTCCGCCGCTTCCAGCGGCGTCAGTGCCCGATCGAAGACGCGGAAGTCGTCTACCTGCCCGCCCTTGAACCCGTTGTCGCGAAAGCGATAGCCGAGGGCCAGGTCCGGCTCGTCGCCGTCACCGAGCCCGGTCGAGCCATAGGTGATGTCCTTGTAAAGTCCGTCGCGGATAACGTCCAAATCGGTGAGCTTCCCGTCGATGTAAATATGAATGCCAGCGGCGCGGCTGGAACCGTCGTATGCGACGGCGACGTGGGTCCACTCGTTCACCGGCACACTCTCTCTGGTGCGGACCTTCAGAGAATTGCCCGGCCACATGTGGTGCAAGCCGAACGCCACCTTGCCGTCCTCCAGCAGCGACTCGTACCCGCGGCTGCCGGCGTCGATCGGGGCCTTGCTGTGATGCATCACCGTCATCCGGGGCGAATGGTCCGGCGTCTTGAGCCACAGACTCAGCGAAAACGGATCGGCCCGGCTGAAGTGACCGATGCCCGGGAAAGTGAAGCCGTTGTCGCCGCTCAGCTCGGCGGCCTTGCCCGATCTTCCGTCCACCAGCTTCGGGCCTTCCACCGCCTTGGCCGGTTTCGATGCGTCCGCCGTGTTGGCGATCGTCCCATCTTTGATCTGGTCAAAGTGGAACTCGCCCACGCAGCCCGAGAGCTTCGGGACATCGCCCTTGTCAGCCAGCCACCGATTGAACGGCTCGGAACTCCTTTGCCGCAACTCGAGAATCTCTCTCTGTTTTTCCGCGATCTCCTGCCGCAACTGTGCAAGCTTCCTGTCCGTCTCGGCGTCGCTCAACAGCAGCGTCGGCACCGGCATCGAGCTCGTGAAGTATGAGGTCTGCCCCGACTCGTCGATGTTCTGGAAGAACGCGAACAGCGAGTAGAAATCCTTTTGCGTGATCGGGTCGAACTTGTGGTCGTGGCAGCGGGAGCACTCCAGCGTCAGGCCGAGAAACGCCGTGCCGAAGGTATCGACGCGATCGACCACGTAGGCGACGCGGAACTCCTCCTCGACGATGCCCCCTTCCTCGTTCTGCATGTGCAGGCGATTGAAGGCGGTCGCCAGCCGCTGCTCTTTGGTTGCGTTGGGCAGCAGGTCGCCGGCCAGTTGCCACGTGACGAACTGGTCGTACGGCAGGTCCTCGTTGAACGCCTTGATGACCCAGTCGCGCCACGGCCACATCGGCCGGTAGCGATCCATCTGGTATCCGTGGGTGTCAGAGTAACGGGCCAGGTCCAGCCAGATGCTCGCCATCCGCTCGCCGTACCGAGGCGACCCGAGCAGCCGGTCCACTACCTTCTCATAGGCACCGGGACTATGGTCGCCCAGGAACTCGTCCAGTTCTTTGAGCGTGGGAGGCAGCCCCGTCAGGTCCAGCGAAACTCGGCGAAGGAGCGCGGCCTTGTTCGCCTCGGGCGCGGGCTTCATCTTTTCCTCTTCGAGCCGGGCCAGGACAAACTGATCGATGCCGTTGCGACACCAGCTTTGGTCCTTCACCTCCGGCAGCGCGGGCCGCTTCACCGGGGCAAATGCCCAGTGGACGCCCCACGTCGCTCCTTCATTCACCCAATTTTTCAGCAACTCGATCTGCTCCGGCGTCAACTTCCGGTTGGACCTGGGGGGCGGCATCATCTCTTGCGGGTCGCGGGAAGAGATTCGCCGCACCAGTTCGCTTTGCCCGCTCTTGCCCGGGACGATGACGGCCTTGCCGTCCTTGACGCGGAACGCGCCGTCCTTGCGGTCCAGCCGCAGGTCGGCTTTGCGGGCTTTCTGATCGGGGCCGTGACACTTGTAGCAGTTGTCCGAGAGGATCGGCAGGATTTGCCGGTCATAGTCGATCCGCTGCTGCGCCGCCAGGACCGGCGCCGGGGTGGCCAGCGACCATATCAGTCCTACAACGCCAATGCAACCACGGAGGCACGGAGACACGGAGGCTCCGTGGTTGCATCTGCCGCCCGGGGGCGGAGAGCAGGGTTGTCGAGTTAGCCGAGCGCGCATTGGGGTAAGGGAAATCTGCATGAATACCTCGGCCCTCCCTGGCCCCGCATGCATCATACCGATGGACTGAGGCAATTGCATTCTGGCGAGTCTCGTCTCGTTCGTATCATGCTGCCCCATATAATTGCGAGCTAACCGTTGCATCGGCGTGGCCTTACGGATTGGCTCCTTCTGACAAGGTGTGAGACGCCGCCTGGCCGTCTCGCCGGGCGTCTCGGACCCAGCCCGGAAGATTCCGGACTCACCGCGGAGTTGTTCATGAGACTGCGCCTTGCCCGGAGAGGATGAAAAATGGGGCCATAAGCCCACACTGGGTGACCGCGCAGTTGCAGGCGACGGTCGCAGGCAAAACCGACGGCGGGGCGCTTCGGGGCGCTTTGGGGCGCCTTTCAACTCGTCCCGCCGGCAATTTTCTATCGTAAGCATCTTTTCTACAGAGACTTGCGCCGTGGGGCGCGCGGCGTTTTTCGCGGGCCGCGCCCTATTTATCTAATAATTGCTAGAGGCTGGCAGGTGGCATAATCGGCGCTGACCAGCTCCGTCTCGACCCTCGACCCTGGCGGCCGTGTGCTCACGGTGACGCCCGTTCGCGTTCCTTCGCGTCAATTCGCGGACCGATTTCTCCCAGTCCGGCAGAAGAATTCATCCGCCAATGAACGCCAATGAACGCGAAGAGAAAAAGGCGCGGGCACGATCGACCGGGATGAAGCAGACCAGCACCAACCCGGAAAAATTCCGCGCTTAGCGCGGAGGTCGCGGGCGTCACGGCCTTCGGCTCTGGCTCGAGGAGAGAAAACGGCAGAACGGGATGTATGTGAGCGGCTCCTCCTTTCCACGGAGCGAATCCTAACATATACTTAACGACGGTGCGAGGGAAATGTTCTGCCCGCGGCGGATTTTTTTTGGTGACAGGGGGAATCGCACGGAGGAGAGGTGTCGCGACTACCGCCGCCGAAGGCGCAGCACCGCCGCCATGAGTTCGCGACCGTTTGCGGTCGCCTTCCCGGTGCGGTCACCGCGCGGTGAGGCCGATCAAGAAGCTCGAATCGATACTGCTCCGGTTCGCCCAAGGCAACACCGGGATTCGCAAGCGGCGCGGCCGGCACCGCCAAACCCGTGCGGAAAGTGGAAGCGGACTCTTGCAGGAAATGGCAGCGAACATTACCCTAATAGCTATGGACTGGCGATGCTGGGCTCGCCCGGAGTATTCCGTGCCCCCGCATATTGGGGTACTTGTCGCGGAAAACACAAGATGTAGTATAATAACGGTGTTGCAGGGTATAAGAATTAGGAAAAGGTCCGAGAGACGACGCGATGGGCAGTAACCGGATAACGAACCAAACCGCACTCGCTCAACTCAGCGTCGCCTCATTTTTTGCGGGGATCGGTGGCTTCGATCTCGGCTTCGAGCGAGCGGGCCTGAAGGTCGGGTGGCAATGTGAAATTAGCCCCTTTTGCCGCGATATCCTGCAACAACATTGGAGCGACGTTCCCTTGGCGGAGGACATCCGTGAAATCAAAGCAGAAGAACTTCCAGATGCTGATGTTTGGACAGGTGGCTTCCCCTGTCAGGACGTGTCCGTCGCTCGAATGGGACCGAGAAAGGGCCTGCGTGGAAAGCAATCCGGTCTGTTCTACCGGTTTGCCGAGCTTATTGAAGCACGCCGGCCCGCTACGGTCGTTATCGAGAATGTGTCGGGCCTACTGTCTTCCCACGGAGGGCGAGATTTCCAAATCGTTATTTCAACGCTGGCCCAATTCGGGTATGGCGTTGCATGGCGGGTGCTTAACAGCCGCTACTTCGGAGTCCCCCAGTCGCGTCAGAGAGTCTTTATTGTTGCCTGTCATCGAGACGCAGGACGTGCCGGAGACGTACTTTTTGAGTCCGAACGCGGCAAAGGGGACGCGAAGGGTAGTTAGGTGCGCGGAACGCACATCGCACGCCAACGGCGAAAGGTTAGGCATCTGTGGACTCCGAATCGGGCCAGAGACATCCCAACTACGTCGGCTTGAATATCGTCGGCTATGGGCTGGCGAGATTCGAGAATGACCTGATTGCGGCGCTCGGCTTCGATTCCAAAGCAGCGCTTTATAGGGATCTGATCGCCCGTGGTCTCGCTAAGACCCGAGGAACGTTGAAGAACCGGCAAGACCTTTTCAACCCACTCGTGCGGGGAGGAAGAATTGGGTGGTGGCAAAACGGAGACCGGTATCTGCACCGGAAAACCCAACTCGATGGCCTATTTGGGAGGCTCGCTGTCGCAGAGTACGCGATGATGCTCAACAACTACCTCCAAGCGGAATTCCCGGAGCCGGGCGCGCGAAAGCAGTCGCTGCCTCCGCTGATGAAGAGCCAGTTCCGACAACTTCAAGAGACCGGCGTCGAGGCCGAGATGTACTTTCTACAAAACTACCAACAAGTCAGCCTCTTTGCGGACGCGGCCATCGACGATGCGCGCCAACTTGGCGACGGCTACGACTTCCAATTGACGCTAGGGAGCGTCTACTGGCTTGCGGAGGTAAAGGGTTTGCGAACTCGAACGGGCGCGATTCGCCTGACCCAGAATGAATTCGATAAGGCGACGGAGTTTCGTGAGCGATTCTGTCTGATTGTGGTGGCATGCCTCGACAAACGGCCGACAATGTCGGCGATATTTGACCCGTTGCCGAGCCTTCACCTCACGCGCCGCACGGTCGTTTGTGAGCAGGTGTACTACCACACGGGGCTGCTCGATTGGACCGAGCTCGTTGCATAGCGCAGCACTGCTCGGTCTTGCGTCAATAGTCATCGGCCGACGTCGAACCGATTAGCGCGGCTTAGAGCCGGTGGACACCACGATAAGGGAGTCACATTTTCCACGCAGGCCTCCAACTTGTCAGCTCATCTTCGTGATCCTAACCTGAATACTTTTCCCGCCGCGCCTGTTGATCTTCAACGTCTCAGATCGTAGTCGCGAGAAAGACACGAACGTGTGTTCCCGCCTAGCGTCATTTTCAAGCCAGGTGACTTTCCATTCGGTCGGGACCGGTTTCCGGGGTTTCATCGCGTTTTCCTTCTTCAATAACCCCCATTCATTTCACACGTTTTCCGCAGGTAGCGGTTGATGGAGCGGCGCGCGCCTGGTGCGCGACCCGAGTTCACTGGAGCCGCAGCTGAAATGCCCGTCCCTGTACAGCATTCGGTTGAAGACCTTTTGGCGGAGGGCGCGGAATCAACCGTCTGTTTGGCCGTGCCGCGGGTGCCGGCCAGCTTTTGACGAAGGCGCGTTCCACTGTGGTCAGATGGTCGCCGGCGGTGACAGCTACGTCTACGGACTATGAGTCACGTGTAGTGTTGGGGCTGCGCCTGTCGCGCATCCGCAGCAGAGGCAATAAGACCACCGAGGCCCGCATGGTGGAGTTGCTGCGGTCGTCATTGATTATCGGCTGGCGCCGGCATCCGAAGATGCTCGGCAGTCCTGATTTCGTGTTCCGCCGGCAGCGCGTTGTGCTGTTTATCGACGGCTGTTTCTGGCATTGCTGTCCCCAATGCTTCCGACCGCCGGCAAGCAATGAGGGCTATTGGGGCAGGAAACTCGCGCGGAATGTAAGCCGGGACAGGCGAAATACTCGATTATTGCGCTCTGCCGGCTGGAGCGTGCTCAGGATTTGGGAACACGACTTCGACCGGCCGTTGCGCATTGTCCGGCGCATTCACGCTGCCCTGGGTGCGAGTGCTGCGACGGAGCGTACAAGATAGTGCACCACTAACTCCTTGTGTGGGAGGCAGCAGATGTAGGTCGGACAGACAAGTCAAGCTTCGCGTTCCTGGGACTGAGGCGGGAGTTGCGGCGAGGGTTGGCGAGCACGCCGGACCGGTATCGGCGGTTATGCGAGAATGGGTGGAGGGGATCAGTGAGGAGAAATGTGAGCCAACGAGGGATTGATTTCGACCTTTGGTCGAACCCAGCCGAGGGCGGCTGTGCCACACGGCTGCGCCCCATTGCATCACTTCCCATAATTCCGCGCCAGCGCTACCAGATCGGCAAATGAGACGTTGCCGTCGTAGGTGACGTCGCCCTGGTCCCAATTGGCGTTGTGCAGGCCGTAGTGGCGGGCGAGGATGACCAGGTCGTTGAAATCGACGTGGCCGTCCAGGTCGACGTCGCCGATGGGGGTGTATTTGATGAGCAGCGAGTTGGCCGCCATGCCGCCGACAATGTGATCGGCGGAGTCGGCGAAACCCAGGGCGTGGGCGGAGTCGGCGGCGGAACTGAACATCGCCCCCGAGCCGAGGTACGCGCGGATCGCGGCGACGGGATCCAGAAGGGGAGAGCCATAGAGGACCTGAAGGCTTCCTTTGGCCAGGTCGATTCGGCCGCCGAGCCCGACGGATAAGGTCCCGATCGACGCGGTCTTCCCGGCAGCCATCGCTAACGTCAGATGGCCGCTGCCGATGGACAGTTGATCGTTCTGCGGATTGGGCGGCGGCATGGCGCCGGCCTGGGCGATCGCCACCGACGCCAGGGTCTGGCTGTGGCCGTTCAGGTCCAGGAGGGCGGGGCCGGTGGTGGCGTCGAGCGTCACGCCGTGGCCGGCGCCGATCTGGTTGTCTTGGGCGAGGCGGACGACAGAAGCGCCGGCCGTCGGGCCGTTGATCAGAACGTCAGCGTCCAGCGCCGCGCCTCCGAGCTTGTTGAGCAGCAGCGTGCCGCCGTCCACTTCGACCAGCCCGGCGGGGGTGTTGGTGATGCCGCCGTCGAGCGTGAGCGTGCCGGCGCCGACCTTGGCCAGGGCGTAGCCGCTCAGCGGGGCTGGGCCGGTGAGCGTCAGCGGGGTGGCAAACTCGACGTCGGCGGTGTCGTCGTGGATGGCGGCGGGCTGCTGGAGCGCGATGCTTCCGCCCACGACCAGTTTTGCCGCCGGCCCCGTGCCGCTGACAAATAACGTCGAGGCGGTGCTCAGGCCAAGGGCGGCAGTCAACGTGGCGTTGCCCAGATCGAGGGAGATCGAGTTGCCGGCGATGGACGCCATGAGCGAGCCGACGGTGAGAGAAGGCTGGTCGCGCACCTGGAGCGTGCCGCCGGCGAAGATGATCGGGACATTGGCGCCGAGCGACGGGCAGGCGTCGACGTCGAGCGTCCCGTCGCCGACGGTGACGGCGGTCAGGGCCTGCTTGCCGCTCACTTGCAACGTGCCCGTCCCCTGCTCCTGGTCGATGGCCCCGCCGGAGATCGGGGCCGAGACGATCATTCGCAAACCGGTGTTTACGCTGAACGTGGCCGTGCCGCCCTGAACGGAAACCTGCCCCGGCAGCGCGGCGATCCCCTGGGAGTTGATCGTGGCATTCCCTGACCCGATGGCGAATTGCACGGTGGCGCCATTCTGAAGCTTGAGCGTGCCCGGCGTGGTGATGTCCGAGTCGAGGAGGACCGCCGGGCCGGCGGCGCCGGTGAACAGCAAGACGCCGTCCTCCTCGAGCGTGCAGAACGGCACCACTTCCATGGTCCCGGCGATGACGTTTTCAGTGATGACCTGAAGGATGGGATCGGGAGTAATGGCCGGTGTCGCGGCGGCGGCCGGGACCGCCCCGAGCTGCGGCGGCCCGACATAGACCTTCGATCCCGCGGCCACCGTGAGGAAACGCGTCACCGCCAGCGGCCCGAGAAACTCAATAAATGCGCCGGGGTTGAGCGCCGTGGAGAAGAGGTTGTAGGTTCCCCGGATTGCCGCGCCGCCGCCTGACTGGAATACGACCGCGCCGCTCCCCGTCAACGACGATGTGGGCGTGAAGTTTTGGGGCGACTTGCCGCCGAACACGAGGGTTGCCCCGGCGGCGATGGCAAACGCGCCGCTGTGGAGGCCCAGCCCGTCCAGCTCCAGCGCGCCGGCGTTGATGTTGACAGTGCCGTTGTTATCGAAAGGCCGTGACGCTGACACGGAAGGGGAGGCGGTCACGGTCAGGACGGCGACCGGCTCGACCACCAGGGGCCCCGTGCCGGCCATGGTGCCGCCGGTCCAGGTCGAGTTGGCGCCGGTGAGGTCGATCTCCGCGGTGCCGTCCAGGATGCCGCCGGACAGGTTCAGCGTCCCAACCGTGACGGGGGTAGTACTGTTGATGCTCACGTCGCCGGCGGAGATCGTCAAGGTGCCGATGCTGGCGATGTTGTTGACGACGGCGTTTCTGGAAAAAGTCAGCGCCCCCTTGCCGTCGGCGCCGGCGAGGATCGAGAGAATGCCGCCATTGGTCTGCGCCGCCGTTCCCTGATCGTTGAAGTTCTCGGGCGAAATCTGGAGCGTCTGTCCCTGCGAGTCGGCCAGGATCGTGCCCTGGTTGACAAGCGTGCCGTATCCATTGGGCGAATCGGAGATGGTGCCGGCCCCGCGAAGGATCATGCCGGGCGCCAGTGTCAGCGTGGCCGGGATGAACCGGAGCACGGGAAAGATGAACAAAATCGTGGCGTGGATGAAGATCTGTGCCTTGCTGCCATTGAGCTGCTGAAGGACGATCTGGCCCTTGCCCGAGATCGATTGGGTTCCAAAGAAGTTGAGGGTCCCGGAGGTGTCAACGAACTCCGCGCCGATGACCGGGTAGCCCACATTGAGGACGGCGTTGAGGGTGAGCCCGCCATCCACGGCTACCGGCGCCTTTTGGCCGGTCGTGTCGACCGAGTCATAGGTGGCGAGGTTCAGCGTGTCCGCGTTCAGAGTGCCGGTCGACATGTACAGGCTGGCGGACCCGCCGAAGGACGTTTTCAGCAGCGTGGCCCCGGCCAGAATGAGGTTTGCCGACGTCTGCACGCCGTTCGTCGCGGTGAACGTGCCGCTGATGAAGTCGATCGGCTGGTTGGTGGTGAGGCTGTTGACGGTTTGCGCGGGCTGGGCGGTGCTGGCGGTGTCGAACGTGATGGTCGTTGCCGCGGCGGTTGCGATCACCGCGTCGTCAGCCGGGCCGGGAAGCGCCCCCGTGGACCAGTTGTGGGGATCGCTCCAGGAGGGAGTGCTGCCCTTGCCGATCCAGAAAACTCTGGAGAGCAGAACCCGTCGCTCCAGCGATTCCACGAGGTGACGCGCAGACCGCCCGGCCTGTGCCCCCATCCGACCCGAGCGACGACGCCGCGCAAACCCCATAACGTCTCCCCGAAGCGCGCACGCTACGACCCTTCACCAGATGCGCGACATGAGAATATCAGTCGCAACAAGGTCTCGCAATGGTGCTCTTGAAGTAGAGGGCGGTCACGATCGCGGCTTTCTGCCTGTGACGCCGATCTGTGCGGCAGTGCCCCTCGCGACCGCCTTCTTGATCGCCTTTTCAAGCTTCGCCACTGTTGTTTCCGTCCGCGTCTGCCTCGGGAAGCTCAGGCATCGGCACCCTGCCCGTCCTGAGCCTTTCCCACGCCTCCACGGGTACCAGCACGAATTTGCGACCCCTTCGTGTCAATGTGGTCATGCGGCCTCCGTCACTCATAGATGTCGCCGTGATTCATAAAATGCTTGGTGTTAAAAGTCAATCGTCGCACCGTAGTTGGCGCGCGATCTGGTCCGCGTCGTACACGCACCCGCCCCAGGTCCCGCCGCTGGCGTTTTGGAGGGCGGCCCAGAGCCGGGTGTCAGCGGGCAGGTTGGGATCGGGGGCGAGGTCCGGTCGAGGGGGGCGATTCTGAAGGATCTGCGTTCCCTCGGTTGGCCCTCGGACGCTGCCGGCATCGCCGACCAGGTCGACGGTGGCGGTGAGTTGGTTGCGATCGATTTCGATGCGGATCATGTCGCCGTCGAGGACTTTTCCGATGGGGCCGCCGGCCAGGGCTTCGGGGGCGACGTGGCCGATGCAGGCGCCCGTGGAGACGCCGGAGAAGCGGGCATCGGTTATGACGGCGACCTGTTTGCCGAACTCCAGGTGACGCAGGGCGCTGGTGACCTGATAGATCTCCTCCATGCCGGCCCCCATCGGCCCGCGGCAGATGATCACGACGATGTCTCCCGGACTGATGCCGCCACGCTTGATGGCGGCGACCGCGGCGCGTTCCGTGGTGAAGACGCGGGCCGGGCCGGTCTTGCGGTAGATGCCGTCGGGATCGACCACGCCGGGATCGATGGCGGTGCTCTTGATCACGGCGCCTTGGGGGGCAAGGTTGCCGCGGGGGAAGCAGACGGTGCTGGTCAGGCCGCGGGCGCGGGCCGAAGCGGGGCTCATGATGACGTCTTCGGGGTCCACACCGTCGCGAGAGATTAATACTTCGCGGAGCCGGCGGCGGCGTTCGGAATCGCGCCAGGCGTCAAGTAACTTGCCGAGCGGCTCGCCGATTGCGGTGAGACAGGTCTCGTCGAGCAACCCCAGGTCGCGCAGATGGAGCATGACTTCCGGCACGCCTCCGGCCAGAAACACGCGGATCGTTGGGTGCCCGACTGGGCCGTTGGGAAGCGCGTCCACCAGACGAGGGACCTTGCGGTTGATCTCGATCCAGTCCTGGATCGTGGGCCGCGCCAGCCCCGCGGCGTGAGCGATCGCGGGAATGTGCAACAGCAGATTGGTCGACCCGCCGAACGCCGCGTGCACCGCCATCGCGTTGCGCAGCGAGCCTGGCGTGAGGACTTGGCGCGTGGTGATTCCGAGCGATTCGAGTCGGAGCAGGGCGCGGGCCGAGCGGGTGGCCATGTCGAGCCAGATCTTTTGCCCGGAGGGAGAAAGCGCGCTGTGCGGCAACGCCAGCCCGAGGGCTTCGGCGACGACCTGTGAAGTGGCGGCGGTGCCGAGGAACTGACATCCGCCGCCCGGGGATGCGCAGGCCCGGCAGCCCAGTTCCGCCGCCTCCGCGAGAGTGAGCTTGCCGTGCGCGTATCGGACGCCAATCGTCTGGACCTTGCCGGCGTCTTCGCCGTCCTCCGGCGGCAGGGTAACCCCGCCCGGCACCAGCACGCAGGGGAGATCGGACATGGCGGCCAGGGCCATCATCATGGCCGGCAGACCTTTGTCGCAGGTGGCGACGCCCATGACGCCGCTGCGGCGCGGGAGCGAGCGGATCAGCCGCCGCAAAACAATCGCCGCGTCGTTGCGATAGGGGAGGCTGTCCATCATGCCGATGGTCCCCTGCGTGCGGCCGTCGCAAGGATCGGTGCAGGCGCCGGCGAAGGGAATGCCTCCGAGGCGCTTGATCTCGCTGGCGGCTTCGCGGACGAGCAGCCCGACCTCCCAGTGCCCGGTGTGATAGCCGAGCGCGATCGGCGT
>Ga0073928_10006621_pt1 | contig 15481 bp, 21 predicted proteins | sample PaiPotPPA55metaG_FD_76969 | JGI IMG/M metagenome (GOLD analysis project Ga0073928, IMG submission 76969) | Iron sulfur acid spring bacterial and archeal communities from Banff, Canada, to study Microbial Dark Matter (Phase II) - Paint Pots PPA... ... | reverse complement strand
GACAACAACCGCGCCGGGTTGGGGTTGGGCCTGTTTCTTGCGAAGCAGTTGGTCGAACTCCATGGCGGCCGAATCTGGGTGGCGAGCGAAGTCGGAAACGGCAGCACATTTTCCTTTACCTTGCCGCTGTATTCGCTGGCCAAACTGCTTTTTCCGGTCGCGAGCGACAACGGCGGCCTGCGCGATGCCATGGTTCTGGTCAAGGTTGAGCTGACGCCACTTCCCACATTTTCTCGGCCTGCTTGGAAGGAAATCTGCCAGCACAGTCTGGACACGCTGCGCCGCTGTGTTTTTCTCGATAAAGACCTGGTGCTTCCGGTTTTGGGAAATGTGGAACCGCATGGGACCTTCTTCGTGGCCGCATCGACCGGTCTGGAGGGGGCGGAGATTATGATGAAGCGCATTCGCGAGCAACTGGAGGCAGGTGCGGGTTTCAAAACCGCTGGCCGCGTGAAAGTGTCGGCCACCGCCGTGCCGCTGCCTTCCCGCGAGGATGGTAAGCCCCTGCCAGAGCTGGTACAAGCCGTGGCGGATCAGGTTACGGAAATGGTCATGATGGCACTGGCTCCCCCACCAACTCCAGAAACTGGCAACGAAAACACAAGTGCGACACAGAATTAAGAACCCAAGCAGATTAGACCGGACCAAGACTTGGCCGAATTAAAAAGTGGACCGAGGCTACGGAGAACAAAAATGGACAAGCCGAAAATCCTGATCGTCGACGATGTCCCTTTCCTGAGGCGGGCACTGAAACTGCGTCTGCGGGCCAACCATTATGACACCGTGCACGCCGAGGATGGCTCTTCCGCCATCGCCATGGCGCAGAAGGAGAAGCCGAATATAATCATTCTCGACCTCGGCTTGCCTTCCGGGGACGGCTTTGTGGTTCTGCAGGACCTGCAAAAACGTGATTCTCTTGCGAGCATCCCCGTCATCGTCTTGACCGGATGGGATGCAGCGTTCAATGAACCTAAAAGCCTGCAGGCGGGGGCAACGGCTTTCTTTCAGAAGCCCGCGGATAATAACGAGCTACTGGGCGCGATTCGCAAGACCTTGATGAATGTTTGGCGGAAAACAACCCTTCCTCGTAAGCGAGAGGCGGAGGTCACGCCGGGTCTAGGATAAGGAATCTTTCCTCGCCATACTTCTCGATCTGATTTCTGGCGAAGCAGGATTCAATCCGCGCAGTGAAGAATTCCCGCTAATTTTCCCCGCAGTAGAGTGATCCTCTCCGGCACTTGCCGCTCGGGTAACCGCAGGATAGTTTGCGCCCTCAAGTTTCTTGCTTGCCCCGCCGATTTGCAATCTGTAAGTGAACAATACGGCGGAGTGCCGTTCGCGGGTCGAGTTGCCACGACGGGCTCGCGGGTTAGCTGCTTGGCTCAAGGAGACACGTTTCGTAATTCCCTCCCCAGCATGTCCCAGGTGCTGCAACGTTGGGCGCAGCCATGAAGGGGAGCGAACCGTTATGTGAGCAAGCCAGCTCCGCCGTGAGCTAATTGTGGTTGGGCGCGGCTGCCGCGCGAGAAGGAACGATGGATAACAGTCAGATGCATGTTTTGCTCATTGACGCCGACCCTGATGACGCCGACCTGATTCGCCAGCGGCTGGTCGAGGGCGACTCTGGCGTCCGTATAAGTTGTGTAAACGCCCTTGCGAAGGGGCTAGAATCCATGGCTAAGGAACTGCCTTCGATCGTGCTGCTGGACCTCAATCTTCCAGACAGTCACGGGACGGATGCCCTCCCCGAAGTAATCGAGAAAGCGCCCGGCGTGCCCGTGGTGATCCTCTTAGCTCAAGATGACGATGCGCTGGTCATGAAGGCGCTTCACCAGGGTGCGCAGGACTACCTGCTGAAGGGCGATATCACCAGCGGCCACCTGGAGCGCGTCATGTGCCACGCCATCGCACAGCAAGCCCTGATTCGTTCCCAAGCACTAGGATCTTATAACGTAAGCACCCCAGAGGACAGACTACGCCGGCTTCGGCTTCTCTAATGTCAATCGCAGTATTGAGCCCATTCCATCGCGCCAGGCGTCCAACAAAAACCTTCGGGCTAATCTGAATCGGACAGTGACCTCGGCCCATCTCCTCAACCTGCTCGTTTCATAAAGGGAAACACGAAAGTATCAGCTTCCCCTGTCCTTGAGTTGCGGACTGCCGCGTCCCATACAATCTGAAAATGAGCCGATTTCCCGGCGCACAATTTCCTTCGGAGGTTTTTCATGTCTAAAAAGCCCACTGCTGCGGATGCCCAACTGATTCTGCAGCTCTACGATATTCGCCGTGAAGCAGAAATGCGTAAGGCGCGCAACTGGTGGATGGTAACCTTCTGGCCGGAGAGCGCCGAGGATGGCATGAAGATCGGCGGAGCCGTGGGAACGCAGGAAAACAATTGGTTGCGGCAAGTGACAGGATACTGGAGTATGGCTGCTGCACTCGCTCTTACCGGCACAATCAACCAAGAACTTTTCTTGGACCCCAGTTTTAGCGGAGAGATGTTCTTCATTTTTGCCAAAGTACACCCATTCCTTGACAATCTGCGCGCGAAGATGAAGAACCCGCGGATGTTTGCGAACATAGAGAAGTTGATTAAGTGCTCGAAGGAGAGCCGCGAGTACCTCAAGTATGTGGAAGGTCAACTGGCCAGCCGTCGCCAGGCCCTCGCGAAAGCGGCGAAGGCCAGCTAAGCGTCATTGGTAATTGTGTAGTCGGGTCATTGAGAAATTTGCCTTCCGATTACCCACAACACAGTTATCATCCGAGCGCAACGAGGGATCTAGGTTTTTACCTGCACCACTAAGATCGCGGCCAGCGAACACCCCGAGCTCCCGCTACGCTCGGAATGACAATGCGTAAATAGAGCCAAACCGTTCGCTTCAGGAGCACACCGTCCGACATCAGGCGGTAAGTGACTGCAGTATGCTCCCGGGATTCTCGAACGGCGGATTCGTCCGGCACGGCTTTGCCATGGACGTCGGGCTTAGCCATATCAATACAGAACAGGCTCAGGCAGCAGCCGGTCTGCTCGCTTGCCATTCAGCATGGGGTGCGCCCTTCGGCAGAACTGAAGCGTGCCTTTCACTGCTGGTGTGGGCAGCGCAGGCGAAGTCTTCATGTCCATGCTCATTGATTTCTAGATAGTCGGCAATGCCTTCGCAGTTCGCACGATTACAAAGAATCAGTCGATCCGGCGGATGGTCAATGCAAGAATATTCCATGAAATCCTCCAGTGATGTGGGTGAGCGGACGCTGGCCTCAGACTCAAACCGCAATCGGGTCGGGCCTTACCTGTACCGAAATTAGCTCCGGGATGCGCCGTGAGTCTTGCAGAGATTTGATAGCGTCTTCGGCGGCGAATCTTCCCATCACGAGTGCCAGTTTGCGATCGGTGGTCATTCGGTGGTCATCTGGATGGGAGTCCGATCAATCCGCTGCACAAACTGAGGTGCGTGGGTGCCGCCTCGGTTCAATTTCACTACGAATTTCGTGATTTTCACAGTTTGTTACTCTTTCTGCTCTCCGCGAGAAACGGTCGGGGAGAGCCGCCAGCGGTTCATTTCTCCAGAATCGGGATCACACTCACGTCTGTAAGGGACGCGCCGCACTCCAAGCAGGATGGCTTTAATCGGGATGTGATCAATCCGCAAGACCTGCACATTGTTTGTGATCCGTACCCGGCAATCTGTGGTTTCAGTTTGTGTGTCCGGCGGAGCACCAGGATCGCGAACAGCACAATGAACAGACCAAAAGCAAAGCTAGTTGCATTCATGAAAGCGACCCTTCTTGGCAAGTCCTGCACAAGATGTCATTGCAGGCCACTCACTTGCTAAAAAACCTAAGGTGGGAGAACTTCAGATGGACTGGCTTAGGTCAGAAGACCTGAAAGAGGAGAAAACGTAACCACCCCAACAAGCATTATAGCAGCTTAGACTGATAACTTGATGGCGAGAGAGTTGGGTTCCGTTTTTGGGGAACGAACCTCTGGCTGGTCGTGGAGACCCACACTCAACAGCGAACTGTGGACTTGCAGCCTGCTCCCGTCTTAGTCAACGAAATCTAACTTCATGGAGTTGTTCATGAAATGGCTGACCCGCGAGCGCGTGGTCCTACCATCTCGGCAAGGTTTCCGACTGATTCGGGCTGGGCGGTTGAGAGGAACACCGTAGTCAACCTTGGCAGCGCGAGCTTCACGAAGCAGCCCCCTTGGGGAAGGGCATTACGGGGGAAAAGGGGCTTTTGCGAAACTTTACAGCTAGCGTCGTCAATCTTTTTCAACAGATGCCCCGGCGTTACGAAATGCGAACATTTCGCTCACCAAAGACCCCATGTTGATGAGCTAGAATCGCTCCGATTATGAGACTGGATCTCGAAGCCGAGTCCAAAGTGATTTGTACCGCCTAGGTTCCCAGGTTTATCAGCGCATCCGGACGCCGCTCGCCAAAACTTCACCCGATTCAGTCACAATCAGCAGGCTGTTGTTGAGCCGAGTTAATTGATGATTTGCCACTTCGTAGGAGATGCGCCTCCGATAGCAGCTGCGGCCTACGTTACTTCTATGTTCCATCGGCTAAACGGAAAAAGAGCCTTACGGTTACAGGTTACTCCGAGGTTCCAAAGGTAGTGGGACTGTTGGTAACCAAAGGACGTACTTGGGCTGCCGATGAACCTTTTGAAGGCAAAAATAGGCCCCGACGCTAAGTAGAACCCGACCTCCGCAGAGAACGCGCTAAGGGGCAGTTCCGGGTAAGACTGAGACAAAAACCTAAAGGAGCAATTCAATGGCATTAAGTATTCTGAACAATATCGCATCTCTAGCCGCGCAAGACCAACTGGGTATCATCAATAATAACCTTAAAACAGCTCTATTTCAGTTGTCCTCCGGCTCACGCATCAACAGCGGAGCGGATGACGCGGCAGGCCTGGCGGTTGCCGACGGTTTGCAGGCTAATATCACCGCACTTACGCAATCAGCGCGCAATGCCAATGATGGTGTTGGCAACCTGCAAGTAGCGGATGGCTCGCTGGCGCAGGTAACCACCCTGCTCAACCGCGCCGTTACGCTGGCGACGGAATCCTCGACCGGCACGATTTCCAACACCCAACGTACGGCGCTGGATACCGAGTTTACCGCCATCAAGTCGGAAATTGACAGTATCGGCGCCAATACAAACTACAACGGCACACAGGTGTTCTCTGCCACGCCGTTAAACATTTTCTTGAGCGATTCGGGCAGCAGCAGTACTATCACCACGACCACAGGGGCATTGTCCTCTTTGGGAGTCGGCTTGGGCGCGAATGCTTCCAACACCCTGAGCGCGATCGGCCAGCCGACCACGACCGACACGGTAACCGTAGGCAGCGGGACTGGTCATGTTTATACCTTAGTCGCTGCCCTTACTGCTTCGACCACAGCTGATCAAGTCCTGATCGGTGCGAATACTGCTGCAACCCTCTCGAATCTGGCTGCGGCCGTCAATGGCGGTCCGGGTGCGGGAGTTGCCTATGGATCCCTCACTGTAGCTAATGCCGATGTCACGGCTTTGGCTGGCGCCTCCACGGTAACCTTTACTGCCAAAGTTGCTGGAGTTGGCGGCAACTCACTGGTCTCCACTACCACCGATGCCAAGTTCGGCTTCAGCAACGCCGGCACATTAACTGGCGGCGCGGGAGCGGCGGGTTTGACCACCGCTGCGGCTGCTCAGGCTGCCCTGACCACCATCAACACAGCCATCCAAACCATCGCCGCCTTACGCGGCACGCTGGGTGCGAGCGTCAACCGGTTGCAAGCCGCGAGCAACGTTATTAACAACCAGGTGCAGAACCTGACCGGGGCGGAAGATAGTGTCCGAGCTGCCGACATTCCGTCGACGGTAGCGGCCCTGGCCAAGTATTCCATCCTGGAACAGACTGGCATTTCCGCTCTGGCTCAGGCCAACCAACAGCAGCAGCTCGTACTCAAGCTGCTTCAGTAAGCGATGGTGGTAGAGACGTAGCTGAGCTACGTCTTTACAGCTGATTTGAAAGGGGCGGTTCGATCACGCCTCCTTTCAATTTTCACTAGAGATTAGGTGAGTTATTAACGTTAACCGGTGTCGCTAGTCTGGGTGGGACTGAACGTCATATTCCGAGAGAAAGAGGAAGCCGTGCCGCACTCCGCACAGTGCCACTTCGGAGAATGTTCCAAAGACGGAAATCAGCAGAAACAAAATAGTCCTGCTACATCGGTATTTCCGGAACATGAAGTCAAAGTGCAGTTGGATACGCCGACACATGGCGTTGCGGTTTACCGAGTCTGAAACAAGCAATCAGGGGACCTGGTCCAGCAAAGTGCCCACTGCGGAGCAGCTACAGCATGTATCAGAGCCAGGAATTGCCGCAACGACTCGCCCTCTCGGTGAAGAGTTCCAACTTCGACCGCATAAGAAATAAGGAAGAGGAGAAGAACCATGGGAATAGCTTTTAATGCCTCAACTTTACTGAACGGGAATGGGATTGACGTGCAGTCGGTGGTGAACGCCATTCTCACCCCGGAAAACAGCTCATTGACTGCATTGCAGAACCAGCAAACCGACTTATCCTCTCAGGCCGGGTTATTGGCGGGGTTTAACAACAACCTCAACAGTCTGGCTACGGCGATGGCTGCGCTCGCGGATCCCGGCGGCCTACTGGCTTCCCAAACCGCAACCTCATCGCAACCCAGCATCCTAACCGCCAGTGCGCAACCCACGGCCATAGCGGGCACCCATCAGATCGTGGTGTCCTTTTTAGCGACCACCGGCACGGTCTATACCGATCCCCTGGCAGGCGGCGCCAACGTATCAATCTTGCCCACCAACGTCACCAGCGGTGACATCAAACTGCAGGTGGGAGGAACAGGTGGCGCAATCGACGATATTCCCATCACAGCGGGTCGGTGGAAAGCTGATTCACACTGGTGAAGAAGTTTGAAATCTGAGATCCGATGTCGCTGCTGCTGCTGGTGAATTGCACCTGTGCCTGTTGCATGGCCGAGGTGAATGCACTCAACTGCCCTTGCTGCTGGGTTTCCTGCTCGATGCGCAGTTGCAGAATGGGATCGCGCACGCTCTCCAGTTTCTGCAACGACACTCCCTGTCCGTAAGTGAGCGAACCCAGAACCAGCGGATCGTTCTCGACCAGCACCGGCTGCAGCCGGGAATAACCTGGAGTGTTGACATTAGCCACGTTGTTCGTGGTGGCGTTCATGGCGCCCTGTTCTGCGTCCAGCGCTCCAGCTGCGATCGACAGTGCGGCGAAGAGACTAGACATGGCTGACCTCACGAAACGTGGATGGAGCAATCGCTGCCGCACATTTCGGCGGAGCATAGGTGTTGGCCGAACTCGCCAGCACCCGCAGGAAAATCTGCAGAGTGCGTTGGGCGCGCCGCAGCAAGGCTCCATATACGCGGTTTAACTGGTCCACTTGCATCTCCACCCGGGTCAATTCATCGGTCAAGGTTTGCCAGCGCTCGCGAACCCGCGAAGCAACCGCATTCTCCGGCAACTGCACCCAGATCGGCTTTCCCGAGGGGTTGCGGGGTGGGCACTTCGCGGCTTCGGTCTCGAGCTGACGCAGAGCGTCACAGAGCTCCCGTTGGCGCGCGGTGTGGCCATTAATTCCCCCCATGTCGGAGCGCACCACGGCGGTTTGAGCCTGCTCCAGCGAGGTGGCCAACTCCCGCATCATGGCCAGTCGCCGCTCCAGGACTTCGCACGAAGTGGTGAGTTCTTGATTCATAGTCTGCTGGCTTCCCGCTCAGGCCTGCCGGTCGATTTGATGCGCTGGCATTTCCGGGCTGTCTGCGGTTTCGGGCTCATCGACGGCTGCGGGCCGCCGCCGCCGCGACCTCGAATCGGACTGCCCGCGGGGTTCCGGACCCTGAGACTCTGTCACCGGCGATGTTGGGTCTATGCGATCAACACTTATCTCGCTCATGACAAATTCTCCTGCATCCGCTGGCTACGCGGCCAAGCGCGTGTGCATCGCGGAAATCAAAGCTTCCGCCGACTGCCCCGGTGTCACCCCGTAACTACCTTCACTGATGGCGCGCTGCAGAGCCGCGACTTTTTCTTGCCGGATTTCGGGAAGCTGGTCCACCTGGGAAGCCAGATTCTGCACTCCTCCCTGACCCAGCGAAAGCTTGGTGGCGTCTTCTCCCCCAAGCCCATCTGCGCTTCTAACCCCGGACGCTACTTGCGAACCAGACTTCGCCGATTGCCCCGGATCTGGAGCTTCTGGACTAATCGCGCTTAAGTCGATTCTCATCGCTATCTCCTCGCCTTGAATTGCTTATGCAATTAAGGTATCGGCCGCGCATTAGAAAGCTTTAATCCGGACCCCTTTGGTCCTCTGGTTCTTTTATCCTTATTATCCTTTTGATCCTTCATCCGTCTGCACCCGCCAACCTTCTCTTGGCTCTACCCATGCTTATCGGCAGAAGGCGAAGAAGCGTTAGCCGGCCGGGCCGCTGGAGGATCTGCTGCCTGGCTTTTTGAATGCAATAGGTTGCGGACAATCATATTCGCGATCCCCACTCCGCCCCTGGCCGCCAGCGTTGACGTCAGCGCCTGTATGCCCATGGAGTGGTAGTTGTCCGCGATGGAGTCCGGCTTCTTTCCCGGAAGCGCGGAGAAGCTATGTTCCAAAGAGCCCAGGAGGGAGTTGAGCAGCACCGCTTCGAACTGGCGCGCGGCGCGGGTGACGCGACTGGCATAGGCTTCCGAGGGAACCGCAGAGCCAGCCACGGAAGATGGTGAAACCGGATTCATCAGATCACCTCCAGATCGGCTTCGAGTGCTCCCGCCGCTTTAATGGCTTGCAGAATCGCGATCACGTCGCGCGCGGTAGCCCCGATCTTCTGCAGTCCGGTGACCAGTTGTTCGACGCTGGCCCCATCGTTCAGTTCAATGCGCCGGGCGGGAGCGTCTTCGGCTTTCAGCGTAGTCTGGGGCACGACCTCGGTCTTGCCCAGGGAGAGTGGGTTGGGCTGAGATACCTGGAACTGCGTGGCCACTTGTATCGCGAGATTGCCGTGCAAAATGGAAACCGCGCCCAGCCGCACATCTTTGCCCATGACCACCGTTCCGGTACGTTCATTCACCACCACTCGCGCCCGGTGATGAACTTCGACGGTCAGGTTCTCGGTTCGCGCCATTAGGGCGGGAAGACTGGCGGCTCCGGCAGCGGCCGTATCGATGTCGACGCGCCGGCTATCGATCACCGAGGTAATCTCCTTGCCAAATTCGCGGTTGATGGCGCTGGCCACCTCCTCGGCCGTGCTGAAATTGGGTTCGTTCAATAGCAACGAGACTTTTGCCAGTTTGCGCAGATCGAGCGAACTGTCGCGCTCGACCAGGCCTCCGCCGGGGATGCGGCCCACGGTGGGATGATTTACTTGCTTCGAGTTGGTCGCCGAGCCCTCGCTATATCCGCCCAGTATCAGCGGGCCCTGGGCCGCGGCGTACACCTGACCATCGGCTGCATACAGCGGTGTGAGCAGAAGCAGACCACCCTCCAGACTGCGGGCGTCGCCGGCCGATGAGACCGTGACGTCCAGTTGCGTGCCCGGGCTGGCAAAAGGAGGCAGGTTGGCGGTCACGAAAACCGCAGCCACGTTCTTCACGATGACGGTGCCCGAGGGAATCTGTACTCCCATATGCTGCAGAATATTCCCCAGCATCTGCGTGGTAAAGATGGTTTGCTGCTTGTCGCCCGTATTTCGTAATCCCACGACTACGCCATAGCCGATGACCGGGTTCTCGCGCACTCCTTCGATGCTGGTGACGTCGCGGATCAAAGCTTTGCGCACCGCGTCTTCGCCGTAACCGGCAGCGGACAATAAAAGAAGAATCGGAAGCAAAATGAAAAAATGTTTCATCACCATCTCCCTAGAAACCAACCGGCCACAACAACCCGCGGACCAGGGCATTGGGCGGCCTAACGCCATCGCTGAGCACGCCTTTGCCTTTGAGTTCGAGTTCCAGATTCCCCACCTGGTTCGACTGCACCGCCCCATTGGGCGCAATGTCGCCTGGCCGGACCAGTCCCTGCACCAGAATCGTTTGCTTTTCATTGTTCATGGTCAGCTGGCGCTCAGCCTCGACCACCAGGACCCCACTGGGCAGCACCGCGACTACCCTGCCCGAAATAGTGTCGGTCAAAGCGAATGTGGTCGTGCCCTGCGATTTCCCGCTCAGGGACGCGTTCGAGTTCGGAGAGAAGAGGCTGGCCACGCCGGTGGTTTTGAGCTTGCCGGGCAATGAAGTGATCCCGGAGCTCGCGGTCAAGGTGCGAGCCGTGGCAACGCTAGCCGTATTGGTTGCCTTGGTTCCTTGCGCCACCACAATAGTGATCAGATCGCCCACGTGCATCGCTTTATAATCGGCGCTGAGATTGGCAAATCTTCCATTGTCCGTCCATAAGCTGCCGGCGGTGGCATGCGACAAGTCCGGCGACTCCTGCTGCATCCTTTGTATGTATGCGGCCTGGGTCTCGTGCTGAATGGTCTTAGGTTTGCTTTCTTTCGCCACTATCAGCGGCGCGAGCAATGCCCCATCAGCCCTGCGATCGTTCGAGGCCACAACATAAACTTTCCTTTCCCCTTCACAGGGTTCCGTGTAACTCACCGGCCCCGATTACTTGGGCATAGAAAACGCGCTGGCTTTTCGCATCCAGAACCCGGATGTGTTGGTTCAGCACGCCGCGTTGCAGGCAGACCACCCGGACCGAGATGCGCATGCTGCCCTCGTCTAAGATCAATATCGCGGGCTTCCCTTTATCCGCCAGCGCCGGGCCATCTTCAGCGGCCGCGAGCTGCGCGGCTTCCGCTGTATCCAGACCAATTGCGGGTTCGATCTGCTGATGCCATTCATCGCCGAGGGCTGCGGGCAAAATTACATGCACCAGAAAACTGCCACAAGACGCGCGCCTCGAGCAGCGCAGGCGCACTTGCACCGACTGCTGACGGTTGTCCCAAGCCAGTCCCGTCATCTGCAGGCTGGGAAGCTCCTCAGCCGCCACCACCGATTTCAGCCCTTCAAACCGCGCCACCTCCGGCAGTTCGCCTCTCGGTCCCGGTTCGAGCCTGCCCGGTTCGCGCAAGAACCTGGAGATCGCGATGCGAACCGTTGCTTCCGCGATCGGCCACCCCGAGTTTCGCACCGTGATCTCCGCTGGTAAGAACAGCTGGCGAAGCACTTCGGGTCGCCGGACGAGTTTGCCGGTGATTTGCTCCGCATGGAAAACCCGCGCACTCCCCGGCTGCGGAGCGTGGCCTAGTTCAATGGTGGCGCCAGCTTTCTGTAGGGCGGAGGACGCATCGGCTGGCAAGAAATCGGAGAGCCACAACCGGTTGCGTTTTACCTCGACCGCGTCGCGCAACCGCACTGCCGCTTTATCCCTATCTACTCCGTCCTTTTGCGCGCACGACCCCAGAGGGACGGCTGCCAGCAACATCCACATCGTGCCCAGCAGAACGTACTTCATGAAAAATTCCTTAGTGGGGGAGCTGGTTCAGTCCTTGCAGCATTTGGTCGGCGGCTTCCACCACCCGTGAATTGGCTTCATAAGCCCGTTGCGCCACGATCATTTGCACGAATTCTTCGACTACATCCACATTGGATTGCTCGAGGTATCCCTGTTCAATCGTGCCCAGACCTTCGCTGCCTCCGGGTGTGCCCTGCACCGGATCTCCGGAAGCGGTGGTGGCCAGGAACAAATTGTTGCCGGTACTGTTCAGCCCGCCGGGATTGGGGAAGAGCGCGAGCTGGATGTTGCCCACCAGCTGCGCCGCCGTCTGTCCGGCGGTGGTCACACTGACCGTGCCATCGAGACCGATGGTGACCGAGGCGGCGCCGGTGGGAATGGTGATCGCCGGGCTGAGAGGATTGCCGTCCGCAGTCACCACATTGCCATTGGCATCAACCTGGAAAGCGCCACTGCGCGTGTATGCCGTCTCCCCCGAAGGCAGAGTCACCTGAAAAAATCCGTTGCCCTGGATGGTGAGATCCAGCGGATTCCCGGTAGCGCTGAAGTCGCCTTGCAGCTGAATCACCTCGGAAGTCGCAGTGCGCGTTCCCAGGCCAATCTGCAATCCCGCGGCGAAGGTGGTTTGTTGCGTGGCCGCGGCTCCGGGCATGACCACGTTCTGGTAGATCATGTCTTCGAATTGCACCCGGCGTTTGCGAAAGCCGGTGGTGCTTGAGTTGGCAAGATTGTTGGCCACATTGTCCAGATTGGTTTCCTGGGCGCTCATCCCGCTGGCGGCAGTGTACAAAGCTCGTAACATGATTTTCCTGGCTCCTAAACCTTGGGCAGATCGTTGGCTGCAATGTGATCGAGATTGGATTCGAACACTCCCATCGCCCGTTCCAGCATTTCGGCATGCCGTTGCGCCACGATCATGTCGACGACGGCTTTCACCGAATTGACGTTGGAAGATTCCAGCATGGCCTGGCGTACGTTGGAACTGGGGCCAGGCCGTAACGCGGCTGTGGGCACGGAATAATACGAGTTGCCTTCCGCCGCTAGCACGGTGCCGGGCACGAACTCGACAATCCTCAACTTTCCCGCTACCGCGCCGCCGACCGATATGGTGCCATCGGGGCTGATCGAAATATCTCCGCTCGGCAGGCTGATCGGCAGCCCTGGTTCCTTGGGCAGCCCCTGCTCCCCGATCACCAAGTCTCCTGCCGCGGTGGTCAACTGGCCCGTTGCGGAAACTCGAAAATTGCCGTTGCGGGTGTAAAAGGTTTGCTCGCGGGTTTTAATTACGAAGAAGCCCTTCCCCTCAATCGCCAGATCCAGGGAATTTCCGGTTCGTTCCAGAGTGCCCGTACTCAGTTCGGTCCGGCTGCCCTCCAGCACGCCGAAATTATTGATCGCATGGTTGAGCGGGTCAGCTAGCGGATGACCCGCGCTCGCCAGCAACGAACGGAACATGGGTTGCTGCTCGCGAAATCCGTTCGTGCTGATATTCGCTACATTGCTGGCGATGAGTTCAAGCGCCTGACTCTGTGCCCGCAAGCCTGCACATGCTGCATAGTATCCGCTGCCCAATTTTTTTCTCTCCGCATGGACAGAAGCACGCGGCCAGCCAATTCGACGACGGGAAAGATTATGACGCGACTCAGGGCAAGCCCAGTGTTTTCGCGCTGGAAGAAGATAAAGAGAAGTGAACCGTCGTGAAACGCAGGAATATCCTGCCCAGCAAAGAATCCGCTCGGCAGAATGTTCCTAACCACGCTGGCTGGCCCGACCTAAACCTCCAATCTACTCTTCAGGGTGCCCCGTTCAAGCTTTGCTTGGGCGGGGATGTTCGAATCGTCACAGAATCTTTCGCCATTGCCAACTAAGCTCGCCCATGCCTTGGGGACTAAAACACTTTCACAATCTGGGCAGTTGCATTTGACCTTCAGTTGATATGACGCCGGCCAAATTACTCGGGATCATACCAATGGTTCGCATTCGTTCCGACGAAAAAACCCGCCCAAGCAAAGCTTGAGCGGGGCACCCTGAAGAGCGGATTTGAGGTTTAGGTTGGGCCAGCCCCCCTAAGCGTTTCGGATTCTTCGTTTCCGCCCCACAAGTAGGAGGGTGGCCCACCTTTAACGATCTTTGGGTGCACCATTCCCACTGAGGGTGCCCCATCCTTGCGTTTTTTGCAAGGGTGGGCGGCGATGCTGCATGTACTATTTGATTTTGTTGTGGGCACGTGATCAAACCCACTTCGCGCCAGCATTTCCGACTCCCGCCCTTCGCAAAAAAAAACAAAAAAACGCGAAGGACGGCGCACCCCACTGTGTTGGTGATGCCAGCGAGATCAAAAGCCTAAGCCACCGGCCTGAACGAGGCACCGGGTGGACAGGCAGAGTAGCCTCCTCGTAGCGAGCCTCCAGAGCATTTCTTGCATCTACGGGTAAGGGACATATATGTACTCCGGAGGGATCCATGGCGAACACACAGACACTGATAGCTCAGGCCTACTCTGCTTTCAACCGTCGGAATATCGACAGCGCCCTGACGCTCATGAGTGAGAACGTTAGCTGGCCAAGGCATCGGAGGGCGGGCGTGTTGTCGGGAAAGAAGAGATTCGGTCCTACTGGACCCGTCAGTGGAAGGAGTTTGATCCTCACGTGGAACCACTTGAGGTAATCGACCAGGAGGGCGGCATTACCGACGTCAAAGTTCATCAACTCGTGAAAAGCCTTAGTGGCGATGTCCTTTCTGATAGCGAAGTGTGGCACGTTTATACCATCGCGAACGGTCTCATTGAACGCATGGACCTCAAGCAACGCGACGCGACCTCGGACCCAGGCCCATCTACAGCATTCTCCAGACACTAGGGCGGATGGCCCACCTTTACCGAACTTTTGCGTGCACGATCCCACTGTGTTGGTAATGCCCGCAAGATCAAAAGCCCGGGCTACCCGGCCGAATGTTTATAGATCCCGGTTGTGACTGCGTCGGCACGCTCGTAATTCACGGGAATGACGCCCTTCGAGGTGACTGTGCTTTCCGTCACCTTGAATGCCAACGGGATCGTGCCATCGGCAAACAATCGTTTTCCACCGCCCAATATGATCGGAAATATTTTCAGCCAGAACGCATCGACCAAATCATGCTTGATGAGCGTCTGAAGTAGATTTGCGCTTCCATAAACGTGCAAATTTGGCCCTTCCTGTTACTTAATTTTGGTGATTTTTTCCGCAATATCTCCATTTAGAAACACGGACGGCTGCCATTCGTGAGAAGTCATGGTATTCGAGGCGACGTACTTGGTCGCTGTGTTGACGGCTGGCCACATGTCATTACGTTGCGGCCAGAATCGTCCCCACTCGTCAAAGGTTATGCGCCCTAGCAACAAGTCAACCGGCATGTTCATCTGCTTTTGTACAGCCGCTGAAGAAACAGGGTCGCGATGCGAAGCGATCCACTCCGGCGGGCCGCCGCCGGTATCTTCCCCTGGCCCTAGAGCTTTAATGACACCATCAAGGGAGACAAATTCAGCCACAATGATTTTTCGCATGATTGAGTTCCGTTCGAGTCCTATCTGATTTTGTTTAATTTGAGCCAGCGGCACAGCCTTGGCAGATTTCTCTCTCACTGTTTCAAGTAACGAAGCGCAACACATCCTGATTTAAAAGGCTTTGACTCAACCAGTTTCAATTGCAATTTCTCGGGCAGGCTGACGCCCTCCATCAATCGTCTGCCTTCTCCAACAATGGTTGGCATAACGACAAAACGATATTCGTCAACCAGACCAAGCTCGATAAGCTGTGAAGGAACATCTACCCCGCCGACCAAAATATTTTTGCCCTGTTCTTGCTTCAGTTTAAATATTTCGTCGCGAAGGTTCGTACGAACAATTCTCGTATTTTCATCTTCAGCGCTGGCCAACGATCGTGAAAAAACAATCTTCTTCTTGGAGACAAAGGTTTGAGCAAATTCGATATCCGCTTT
>Ga0073928_10006620_pt1 | contig 15482 bp, 14 predicted proteins | sample PaiPotPPA55metaG_FD_76969 | JGI IMG/M metagenome (GOLD analysis project Ga0073928, IMG submission 76969) | Iron sulfur acid spring bacterial and archeal communities from Banff, Canada, to study Microbial Dark Matter (Phase II) - Paint Pots PPA... ... | reverse complement strand
CCTTGCGCTCCAGCTTCGCGATCTTACCGATCGTGGTTGGCGACGCGTACAGCTTAGGCAAACTCGTCGTAAAACTCCCCTCCTGGTACTTACGAATCCAAAGCCAAATCAGATTGCGCAAGAAGGTGTGCCGGGTCGCCCTTTCCGCATGCCCGCGCGACTCTCTAAGAAATTACTGGCCCATCGGCCGCTTGAACTTGGAAACTGAAATTACGACGCCGAGCCATGGCCTCTCCTCCGATAGGCCCGCCAGCTCAGTGAAATCCCACAACACCTAACTGCCTAGTTTCCAGAGTTCACTCCAGGGCGGAGCCCAAGAGGTAGGCCACCGGAGCGGATCGTTTTTCGCCAAGCACCTATCAACAAACTCCGTAGAGCAGCACGTCATGCTGAAGGAAAAACCAGGAACCGTTTCCGGAATTGCCCGGACAGTCGACCTCGCGACCATTGTATCTTCATTCGCGCTCGCCGGCTTTCTATGCAAAGGCGCTACGCACATCGAGCCGATTGGATGGCTGCGCGGCACGTTTCCGGTAGCCGAGGAGATCATTCATCAGTATGCAATCCTGATGCTGACTAGCGTGCTCGCCTGGATCGCGGTTTCGCAGTGGCGAGAGAGCTACCGATCACATCGATCAGAGCACCTTTGGCCATTCCTGCTCGGGCATTTCACTACCGAGTTTTTTTGGGCGATGTCGGTCGGATTCTTGGCTTTTCTCTTCAAGCTGGGCTTTGTGAGTCGCGAGTTCCTTCTCACCTTTCTGCCATTCAGCACGACAATGCTGACTGCGCGCCAGCTCGGAGCGCGCGCTTCCCTCCAATACGTGAGGGCCAAGGGACACAATATCCGCAAGGCCATTGTGCTTGGAGATCCAGTGCGCGCACAGGAATTTTCGCGATTCATCGAAGTCGAGGCAAGTCCGGGTTATCGGATTATGCAAGTCAATCCGAGTCCGAACATCAAATTGAACGGAAACCTCAATGTGGATTTCGATGAAGCATTCCTTATGTTGGGCGACGGACAGACCGACCTGGAATCCACAGTACTCAAGCTCGTCAGGTTGGGCAAGCGCGTGCACATCGTGCCGGGATTATTCGACGGCAGGTTGTTCAGACAGAATCTCGAGGAATTCGCAGGCGTTCCGGTGCTCTCGGTCGGTGGTCATGGAGTCGACCCGATCGAAGCCGCGGCGAAGCGCTTGGTCGACATCGCTGGCTCCGCCGTGCTCCTGATTGTTTTCTCACCCGCACTTTTACTGTCGGCGCTGCTGGTGAAATGCTCATCCCGGGGTCCAATACTTTTTTCCCAAGAGCGTCTCGGCAAGGATGGGCGGAGGTTTAGGATGCTCAAGTTCCGAACCATGTATCGTGACGCTGAAGAAAGACTTCGGTGCGATCCAGAGTTATTTTGCAAATACCTAGCAAATAATCACAAGGTGCCGAGGAAAGAGGATCCGCGGGTTGCGCTCTTCGGCGATTTTCTGCGCGCCTCGAGCTTGGACGAGTTGCCTCAGCTTTTCAACGTGCTCAAGGGTGACATGAGCCTGGTCGGCCCGCGGCCGATAACGCCGCCACAGTTGGAACAATATGGGGAATATAGCCCGTTGTTTCTGTTGGCAAAGCCGGGAATTACCGGCTATTGGCAGGTCAACGGACGCAGCGAAGTAACCGATTTCTCACACCGTACAGCACTTGATATTCAATACATCCGCGACCAGTCGCTCAAGACCGATTTTGAAGTACTCTTGAAGACGATACCGGCCGTGTTACTGCGTAGGGGCGCACATTGATGCGACGAGATCTTGTCCAAAAGTAGGCAGAGAGCATTAAGCGCGATAAAGCGCCGCGATTAGAGAACGGTCACATCGAAGTGTATAATCAGTCGCCTGCACCGTGGCCGCGCCGGGTACAAAGGAGAAGCGTCAGACCGCGGATACTCGAGCATTATCGACGCGTAACTGTCGCCGGGGTCCTACTCCGGCACAGTTGCTTTCTACCCTTGCATTAATCTCGCGTGTCAGCTGTCGCTCTTGGTTTAATTGTGCGTTAACAGCGACGTTTAAGGTCGAAAACTATATCGTCGCGAGGTTCGCCACGCCAGGGCTCATTTTCGTTTAGTTTCGAAATTCTTAGTTGCCGAACTAAAGTCAGGTGCTTCGTAAGCATTGTTTGCGCTAAGACGTTGCGTACAGTCTCTCACAACTGCCAACCTATGAGCTTGAGTTTCGCATTTGTTCGTGCGGTCGGAATCGTTCTGCCACTCCTGCTGCGCCCCGCGACGACGCTCGCGGATACTCGCGCGTGGCAACCGCTCATTCTAGAAGGTAGACAGTTGGGCGTGCTGGTGGGCAGACCTGCAGGACAAATTGAGGTGTTGGCCCAGCGCACTGGAAAACTTGAATCCATCCCGTTTCAAATAGATGAGCGATCTGCTGACCGACGTTTTTCATTTCCATCCGAGCATCAAGCGCCATCCGCTACAAAAGGTCTAGGACCCTATGACCAGATCGCGATGATGGTCTCTGACCTTGGTCATGTCTGTGATGTACCTGGCGATCTTCCACCGGGTACTCTTGAAATATCTCTCTTTACTCCTTCAGACGGAACCACTCGTTACGCCTATATCGCCACAGTTGAGAAGCCGAGACTCAGTCCTAAATCGTATGTTGACTACGATGGAGCTACCGACCACATAGAAACGGACTGCTATCGACTCACCTTTGTAAACGGGTTCCCCGCAGACTTCGCTTTACAAGCTGACACCGCGGTCGCATCACGCAAATATGATCGCCGATTTTCAAATACTCGGCAAAACCAAACTGTTCGGACTCGTGCCTCTTCGGTTGACAAATGTCGATATCCAGAGCCGAGTTGTTGGTATTCGCGCTGGGCCTATACGGCTAATCCGACAAGTTGCGTACTGGGTTAGATTGCCGTTCGGCATTAGCTCGCCGAAAGTGACATCAGAGGAGTTGTTTTACAGAAGCATGGGAGTGCTGCCGTTGGCGGTGAAACTTCCCTGGGTTCCGCACTTGCTTTTCAATAAGACTTCGTTCCGTCTCGCTATCGAGCTAAACAATGCCATCTGTTACTCGTTGCGATGGCCTGCACGAGCGCGGGCTGAAATAGAATAAGTGAACTGTCCACCGCACGCGGAAACTCGACAATGCCGGCAGACTGGATCGGTATAGAAGCAGAGGATGGGTTACTTGTCCAAGCGTTTGCACCCACGCCCGACTTAGCACTTATCGATCACCAACTATACTATCAAGCAGATGGTATTCTCCCTACTTCACTTGCTGCAGGTCAACGCGAGATAGTTGGGCTTCAGATAGACAAATTGGAGAAATTGTCAAAAGGGGTACACCGCTTCGATCCACTTTTCATCGCCGTATCGAATGGATACAACGTGACGACGATGTTCGGAGAACTTGGTGAGAAAAGAGTCGTGACCATCAGGCCAGCCACAATCCCGCCTGAACCTCAATCGTCTGTTCGAGGTTACTTTCGTAAATGAATCCGAATACAAAGAGGCTGTCCGAGGAATTAGGCGAACGCCGAAAGGTGCAAAACGCCGCTGCGCGATCTCACGCGGCGCGGTCTGGTCGCAGCGGTTCTCGCGGTCGGCGATGGTGCGCTGGCGGTTCTGAGCCGCGGCCCGACTTCACCGCCTTGGGATATTTCGTCTGATACTCGGCGCGGGATGCAGGCGATGGGGCAACTTGAGCGACCGCTATCTCTACTGCGTCGTGTTCACTGGTAGCATAGATAATCATCGAGCGAGACGTGATCTATCCTCCGCATCATCGAAGTAATCTGCACGCTAGGTCTTTTTCATTCATTCATACCAGCCCAACCGCGAACGCAGCGGCATGACGCGACCAACGACGGCCTAAAGTCGGTCGCGGGGCGCGAGCCGAAGCAAAGATTGTATGGCGCGCACCAAGTTCGAGATCACCGCCGCTAGATCGCGATCGAGCGGTCCGACAAAGTACCGAGCAGGTTGGGTGAACGATCACTGGGCAGCTCTCGAAGCCGCTGAGTCTGATGACGCGCAAATCACCTGGGGTGAAACTTCAACCATTGGTGAGGGCTGTGTTCGCGAGAACGTCATCCGGAATCTCGCTGGTAAGGCGGCACGACGTTAGCAGCCCGGCGGTGTCTAATTCGTTCTTGGTCCGCTGTCGCTATGCTTCGGGGGATCTTATTCCTCGCCCGCTCTCTTGGGAGCATCTTCGAGCTAGCGGCGGATGATGGCGTGGCCGCGTGAAGCCGGCCGAGACAATTCGCGAGATATGTATCAATAACGCTTCATAGAATTCGCAGGAATCCTCAAGGTGCTCACGGTGATGGACGGTATGGCGGACCTGGCTTGAGAGCAAGTGGAGAACCTAATTCGGAACCTAACGCACGCGAGATAAGAACTCCGTCTAACCTGATATTTCTGTCATATCCTATGAAAATGCAATTGAAACTCCGCCGTCTTCATTTCCGAAGTCTAAGACGACAATCGCCCGGTGCCACCTTCCTGCTTTGGACGCTTGCCCTTGCTTTCTACTACGACTGGTATTGCTATCCCTTTAAGATGGGTAGTACTGCAACGAGTCCTTCCTACAACGACACGCCAAGTTGGATTTCGGCGATCAAGTATTTTATATTTTTCGTTCTTTGCGCATATTTACTTTCCAGGGTCGTAACGAATGAGAGGCGAATAAAGATCCGGCGACCGTTATACGTTGCAGCGTACATGATCCTACTCAGTGTTCCAATTCTATATGGAACGATCGGCGAGATGTGCCGGTTACTCGAACTTGAACCTTTTATCTCGGAACCCCAGATCCCGCTAGAGAGAATCTTTGAGGTAGGGATTTTCTTCGTGGCGGCGATCTTATTGCACGCGTTACCGGCACGCAAAATCGATTTCGAGCCGATTGTCTCTCTGATGAAGCTAACTTTGGTCGTATACCTTGTCTCCGACCTGTTCGAAATTATGGCCTTCCTGTTCCTCGGCCGACTGCCTGCCGAAGCTTATGAGAATTCCGTTTTTGTGCGATTTGGCAGTCTTATGGACAAGCCAAACTATTTTGGGATTCTGACCTCAATGTTCTTCGGCTTGATCTTCGCGTGCAACTGGCGGTATCTAAGTAAGCTCTTCATGTCCACGCTCCTTTCTATCGCACTTTTTCTCACGTTCTCGTACACGGCGTGGGCCGCCGTCGGCTTCGCTTCTGGCATCTACGCCCTGGTCACTCTGCGCCGATTGACCTACCGGCTCGTATTCACGGGATTACTCGCAATTGTCGCTGCAGCGATCACAATCGGATTTGCATTGAATACCGACTTGCTCAGCACCTATCAAGAAATGGTCGAGGCAAAATCAGGAAGCGTGAGCGCGCACGCCCAGAGCCTCGAAACTATGCGGAGATACTTCAATATCGCTAATTTAATCGGTTTGGAGCCGCACTACGAGGGCGTCGCGGCCGAAACACAATATGTCGAGATTGCGACAACTGAGGGAGTGGTGTATCTGCTGCTGTTCGTACTTGTTATGGGGACTGGACTGTACCGATCCGCCCGCATCCTAAGACGGCCGGATGCCAATCCACACACACGCGTGGTGGCTTCGGCAGCCTTTTGTTTGCTGCTGGCCACAGTAGTGGCCGGCTTTGCGCTGCCAGTCTTGGCAATGTTTCCACTGAACCTACTCGCAGCGCTAATGCTCGGAATCTGCAGTTCCGGAATATTGGAATGCGCGGCGTTGCCTAGCTCCGTTGTTCCCGCAGCTTTCTGATCGGCCGAAGGAATTTCGATTTTGGATTCGTTCTTAATTCAGCATAAGCAAAACCATATAGCTCGGTCACACGAACCGAGCCCCAGTTTTATCGGCCCTAAGCGGTCATCGAGATGATTTGTATTTTAGTTCCAGCCTTCTCTTCATTGTCCTATCGCTGTAATTGTGCAGGTTTCGGCGGACATACTTGCATCGGCGGGTAATGTCAAACTGCTTGCCGTTACGCTTGGATTGTATGTGCCGCAACTATTCCCTATTTGGCCACCTTCGACCAATGATGGATAAGTACTGAACGCGACCGGGAACGCGTAGGTTTGCAGCGTGCCGGTCTGCTTATAGCCGTGCAGATAGCAAGTCACGATTTTGATCGTTCCTTGCACCGTTTGCGAGCAAGAAGCTGTCCCTGAGGAGCCAGTAAACGCACGTGGTGGAGAGGAGAGGGTTAGCGTATTGCCGGTGGACTGCGATCCCGTGTTCCACCATGAGTAGTTGCTAATCGATACTCCCGTACTTACCGCGCCGTCACCTTCAATACAGAGATTCGTCGCACGGTAAACGCAGGTTCCACTAAAGGATATTTCAGTCGCACCGTTATTCGACTCGCGAACATTGTTGAAGATGAAGTTAACCGTATTATTGCCACCGGTGAGCTTCGCAATCGACTTTATTGTCGGTGCCTGCGCGGCGTCAAATTGCAAAATAGCATTGGTGACGACCACGCGGCTGAAAGGACTCAAACCATACAGAGACCAAAGGGGGGCCGAAATCGCTGAAGTGCCGGGCGCATACTCAATATGGGCATTATCGAACGTAACCGAACCGCCACCATCGTGTCCGTTACCGTCGGTGGCGATGCCTGACGTCAAGGAATCAAAGCTCACTCCATCGAGCAATAGGTCCGAATTAGCGTTGTTGTCCACGACTGCGGTTGTGCCGTTTTGGAACGCACCCCCAAACATCGCCACATTCTCGCCCGAGTTCGTGATGTTTGATGGCACGTTCCATCCGGTGCCATTGTTTGTAAAATTCGTGTGGTAGAATCGCGTCTCCCAGGAATTGTTGCCTAGCTGGTAGCCAGTGCCAAAGTTCTCAATCTTGTCATTCTCGAAAAGCAGGAAGTCGCCATAGGCGGGAGAAGTGCTGATCGTGCCCGCGGGATCACCGCCGGTGTAAATTCCGATCGTCGATGTACCGGAACCGGGTCCGGATAAAGTGCAATCGATCATTCCGCCTTGATGATAGGAGGCCCCGCCTGAAGTATCGGCCCATACAAAAGCCGCGCGCGGGGTTCGACTTAAGATCACAGTCGCGTCAGGTCCTGGACAACGGACGGTTACGTTGCGCGGGAAGGTAATCGTTGAGGCGACAACATAAGGCGAGGACGCAGCGGGCACAACAATGGTGCCGCCTATATTCCCAAGGGCGGTCACGGCATTTTTAAAGGCGCGCGCGTTGTCGGTTAAGCCGTCGCCCTTTGCTCCGTGAGCGGTAATGTCAATCACGCCCGTGACGCCAAGGTTTGTCAGCACCGGGTTCGTGTCCTGAGTATCAGAGGTCGGCCCATTACTAATAATACTGGCCGTGCCAAGTTGAGTTCCATTTAGAATGCTCTGTGCCGAGTTGCTGAGGTTTGAATGTCCAACGAATGTGACAATCCTGCCGAGCGTTAGAAGAAGCGCGATAACAAACTTGTTCATGACACGTCCCAATCCAGCTGATGAGCGAGAATATTAAAGCCATCGCACGCATCGTCGCCGAGGCGATTGTTGCTTGCCGTGGCAGCGTAAACCCATGGCGTGTTGCCAACGGAAGCAATGCGCGGAAACCTTGCGACGCGTTTATTGTCGAGAGTGCCCACCGCCGTTGGGCGAAATCGCCGCTGCTTGTCCGACCAGCAGGCGGCGGGTGGTGGTGGGATTATCTATCCGCGTACGGACGTTATTATTCAATATTCGACGGAACTCCCTTGCTCCAGCGCGCCATCGAAAGTGCTGGGCGGTCGTTAAAATGCGGTAACGCCGGAGTTTTCCTTTTCATTAGAAAGGTTTCCACATGTAAAACATCTACCACCGGATCTTTACGTCGTTTTATGGTTTTTGCGGCATTATGCCCTCGGTTGGAACCTTGTCGTCACGCAGCCCCAGAAAGACCGGTTGACGCAACTTTTGGCCCGCTGTCCACTCCTGAAATGCAATCTGCGCGACCAGCCGTGGCTCTAGCCAGGTCACGTTCTTCTCGCGAGGGGCTCGACGAAAGGTGGGCTGCTGCGAATGAGTGGGCGGAACGATTTCGCGAGTGCGGCGAGCGTCTGTTGGGAGAAACCGGTCCCGACTTTACCCAAAAATGAAATTGTTGCCACGATAGGCCCCAAGCAGAAGCGCCCCGAGATGCTTCCGCGCTCCTGCAGGCGCCGTAAATCCGCCTATTACAAACTCCTCTTCCTGATGCACCTTGACCTTGAGCCATTTACTGGAGCGGCGCTCTTCGTAAGGAGCATCGCTATCCTTCGCGACCATCCCTTCGAGGCCCTTGCGCTTGGCAATGCTGTAAGCGGTAAGGCCATTCTGCGCCAGGCGCCGCGAAAGCAGGAGCTGCTTCAGTGGCTCTCCGAGGATTTCTTCCAGCTCATGTCGGCGGTACGAAAGCGGTTCCGATCGAAGATTTCGGCCATTGCGATAAACACAATCAAAGATCGCAAAGTGCCGCGAATGTCTCCGCGCTGGAGGAGCTGGAAGCGCGAAACTCCCTTCGAATCGAACGCTACAACCTCACCATCGAGAACTAGGGTCCGATCTCGAAGCTGACCTACTAGGGTGGCGATGACCGCTGATGTGGCGGTCCGGTCGAGGTCGTTTCGCGGCAGTAACGTCACCTTTGCGCCTTCTTTATACGCGAGGATTCGGATGCCGTCGTATTTCTCCTCGAAGACCCAACCGGGCCGATGGAAGGGTGTTGGCACGAGAAGCGCAAGCATGGGGCTCACGCGGATCGGAATGCGGTCGATCACAGAAGTTCACCTTACAGGGTTCGTAACGTTTTCTCAGATCTGAATTAATGAAAATGTTCCGATTTCTCATTGAAGCAATCGCCCTTTTAGCCCATGTACCAGCGACCGTTACTGCGCACCATTTTACGAGGGAGGCGTGTCACTTCCTGCGCAGATCCCAATCGAAGCACCGTAGAGAGTGCTGCCAAAGAGTTCAGCATACATTGTGACATAACTATTCATGCCCCATCGAATTCGCTAGGTCTCAGCCAGTGCAGATAGCGTGCACACCGTTTGAGTTCGGTCAGAAAACGAGTGCTTCTCTCGAACACCAGTTGCAGTGCTTATTTCGTTTCGAATGCCAAATAATCGATCGTGATTCTTCGTCTTAGAGCGTTAGCCGGCTAAGGCGAGCTCGATCGCCGACTTCGACTATGATGCAGGCGGCTGTCTGCGCTCCTAGGCATTTCGATGACGGTGAGCAACTTACTCTTTTGATGCTGCTTGAGCCGGTGCTCGATGTCGGTTTTGCAAGTCTCGCATTGTACACCGCGGCAAGGAGCCGACGAGATTCATCGAATATCAATCAAATCGACCGATGAGTGCGGATGAGCTGTGGTGTAGGCCAATCTGCCCATTGCTCGGATCCCTAGAATAGCCGCAAGGGTGAAGGACCAATATCGCAAAAGAGCTCATGGATCATTCGAGAGGCTCGTTCTGCAGAATTAGTTCAGTCCTTAGGTGCGCCAGTGTGATGAGGATGGTTCCGCGACGTAGAGACAAAAATTCCCCGTAATCACGGTTGTTTTTAGATGACGGCCAAGCACCGGGTGAAGTCTTGAAACTCTCGAAATCGCGAATCTAATTGCGTTGGTAACGCGCAAACGAGCGCGCTCGACTTCTGAGCCCATGTTGCGGTCGCGACCACCGAGGCCCACCGCCCGTGCGAGCTCCTGAGCAAGAGAACTAGCTTCCTGTTTCAGTTCTAGGGCACGATCCCCATCGCTGTGATTGCATACCTCAGCAAGTTCTTTTTGCAGTTCAGACAGCCTTGTCCGATAAGAGCTCTTCGCTTTCGAATCGAGCATCGGCCCCGAATCCGGATCAATCGAAGAATATCGGGTTCCTGACGCGTTGAGAGTCACGCCTTCGAGCTCGACCGCATGAAGTCTCTGGCCCGGTCGATCCAAAAGCCGGCAAATCAACGTTAATCCCTTGATATCTCTGACGCGAACGTTACTTCCATCGTACGCAAGGGTCCAGTAGTCGCCCTCTCGTTGGAAGATCCTGGAAGGGAGGGCCTGCGAATGCTGCGCTCCGCGGTCGTCGGATAACGACGCGTCACTCGAAGGGGTTGGTGCGGTCTGTACTGTTTGTGACGGCGCAAGCTTGGAGATATAAGCAATGAGATCCGTTTGTAGTGACTTGAGCTTAATTGCGAGCGCAGTCATCCCGATATTGGCTACGTCAGGATATAACGTAGAAGTCAGCCGAAGGGCACGAACCGTATCCCGTTGCCCTCCGCGCCGCGTGAGCAAACAAGCAAGATCGAATCGCGAGTAAACGGACCAGAGACGAGCGGCAATTCTGTCATTTAGTCTGATCGCATCTTCGAAATGCCGTATGCCCTCGTCAAACCGAGAAGCGGCTGCTGCAAGCTTGCCTATGTAGCGAGCGACGGCGCCGAAGAAGCCGCAAGATCCGAAAGTCGCTGTTCGGTCCGCATATGGGATCAGTCGATCATAAAGTTCCGAAGCTACCTCAGTATTTTTCAATTCCGAGCACACTTCAGCCAATGCGACCATGCACGCTAACCGGTCTTGAGCTGCGTCGACAAGTGCAAAATCGTCTGCGAGTAGTTTAGAGAGATGAAGTTCGGCTTCATGCGGTTCCCCTTGCTCAATGAGAAGCCATGCCAACATGGCGCGATAAACTGGCTCGTAAGCATGTCGCTCCACCGCTGCTCGTGCTCGTCGCTGCAGTTCGGCTAAACGACCCATCTCGCGAAACGGCAGAATCATCCCAGGCCAGCAAGCATCAATCAATTCGGCGGCATCGATCGCGTCGGCGATTGCAAGGCATTGCTCGAATAGCTCCGTGGCATCAGAGAATTTCCCTTCCATCGCGGCGCGCGCCGCTCTATATGCAAGCATCCCGCATTCATAACGACGATTTCCGCTCAGCGTCGCAGCACTGGCTGCTTCCTCCGCCTCAAAATCTGCGTGCTGAAACTCTCCCAGCTCCGCCAGCGACGCGACTCGGGCCATTTTCCCAATGTATAATGCCTGATAACTCCCCGTTTGGAGCGAAAGGTTTGTGACTCTAGAAGCATTCGATAGGCGCTCGTCCGTCAATTGAGGATCGCGCAAGACACAATCTCGCAGGCAAAGGATCTTTAGCAAAATCTCGGGATCACAGCTAGCGTCGGTGAGCCGTCCTACGACGGCAGATAACTCGCCTTGTCGCTGCTTGGCTTGCGGGTGGTAACTGAGTTCCGCTGCGATTCTTGCCGACAGGAGAATTCGCAAGTCGGTGTCGTGTTCCTCGAGTGGTAGCAACGCCTGTTCACCAAGTACGATTGCTCGACCGTTCGGTGCACCAGGCGAAGGCCACAGAAACGCGGGTAGATCAGCGACTGCTCGTGCGAAATCGCGCGGATCGCTGGCAATCTGCGCCGTATGAAAAGCACGAAAAATGTCCACGGACTCACGAGACTTCGACTCATTCGGTCCGTGTGGTTGCTCATGCTGCGGAAAAGATGAAGTACGACCAGCAGTCCCCGTCAAACGCGGCGAAGGCATGGCAAGTCTGCCCGGCCCATTTGTGTTTTCCGACATGACGGCCTCCCCCCGAGCGAGTTCCGGGGAAAAATTTTCTTTTTCTGGGCAAGGTTAGTATAGCGGCCGCGCAGATGCAGATGGCACGTCTATATTGCCTAAGGACCAGCGAGCGATTTTGTGAACAGTGCCCTTTGTAGCACAGCTTCGATACTCAGAGAACCCGAATCGCTTAGATCTCGCAATTGTCTCAGCGCGGACTCATTCTGGTTGAATGCTATCACGGCACGTGTCTAGTGCTAGCTACTAATCGGTTGCAGATGTTGATAATCCGTAGTTCTCAGTGGTGCAGTCGCGCGACTTTCTGCTATAGCATGCTGCTCGGTCGCTAACGTATGTATTGGATGCCTGTTGTAATTGGCGGCGTTCTTTCACTCGAATTATTGGTCCCGCATAATATAGTGACAGTTACCTTGTATCGCCTGACGCATAAGCGCCCGCTCTGGTGATGGCCTTCTGGCTGCAACCTATGCTTCTATTGTCAGTATATTATGCGGACCTCAATAGGCTCGAAGGTCGGTTAGGGACCGGGTTAAGCGAAGTGACAGGGGAATCGTACTGGTTGTGCCGTTTTTCGAATGGAGACCGCGGCAGATGCACGCGCTGGAAAGGCCGGCGAATCTGAACGGGCTCGTGGACGAGGTTCTGGCCGAAGTCGGAGCGATCCTAAGTGTTGCGCCGCCCTCGCTATCGAAACTTATCCTAAGCGGACACTCCCGCGCCCCTACGACTTTCTGGAACCGCTCGCGCGGTCCCACACCGATTCGCAGAATGCAGCGAGGGGCCCTAGCTAAACTCTCCGAGGTGTGGATGTTCGATACAACCTACACGTGCCACATTCCCGCATGGAGTAGTTGGCTAACTTCCAAGCCAAACCTCAAGGTCAGCGTGTTCTTTCGAGATAATAGCGGAACGGCGAGTTGTGGTTAGAAGCTGTATGCGACGATGAAGGAAAGCGGAGGAAGGCTCAGGGTCACTCCGCTGGACCCTCACAGGATAGCTCACTGCTCGGTACCAACCAGCGTGCTCGCCGGTCTTCTAAATCCACGCGACGCCGGCACGAGCATGTCGAGAAATCAGCAGTGATCATTTTAAGCTCCTATTAGTGAAGTTCGCGTCACCGTCGTGATTCAACAGTACGGGAGCTCTGAGACCGGTGCGCTCAATGGTTTCCTCCTATTAGTATTCATTTGTAAGTCAGTAGTCGCCGGCTTTATCGGCCTGCGATCAGTCCCGTTTTCATGTCTCAGTTCTCGGGTCACCCTTCACTCGCCTTGAGGATGACGGGAACGGTAAGGGGTGGTCCGCGGCCGGTGCGCATTGCATCGCGGCGGTGAGCTGTCTTGGAGCTGGTTGAGCTGTGCGCGAGGGCCGAGTCTCCCGCGGGCTGGTCGATTCCGACCGCACATTCCTGATGGAGTGCATTCCGAAAAGCGGCACGAAAATGAGTTATGTCCGTCACCGAGAAGAGACGGATGAATGCGGGCGGTCAGAACACACGATTGTATTTCCGAGCGTCGCCTCGATCGCAATCGTTCAAGTCGTCGAAAGCGGAGTTTCGGGCGCATAGGACTCAGGTGAGCCGAGGATTTGATCAATCATGTCAGCTCGCTTCCGTGGTATGCGAACCAATTTTGAAGTTTTACTGAAAGGACCTGATCGGCCCAGCGGCTAACGCCCGTTGCTCCAATACGTCGAGAAATTCTCGGATTATCTTTGCTTGCCATGCGGACTCAGCAAGGTCAACCAGCTCTTTCCATCGCGCCGCCTAGATTTTTCGCTAGCGCTCGCGCTCGGCCCGCTCCTGCTCAAAGCTTCCATCGCCGCCTCACTTCGTCACAGCGCTTTTGCTCCTAATCCTCAACCAGGGCCATGGCTGTCAGCAGACCCGTAACGACTTCATCGATTCGGTCCTCAAGCCCTATTTCCATCTTGTCACGCCAGACCGCGCGCTCAGCAGCTCCCAAATACGACTCGATGCGCAGTAGCAGTTCTCGCGTGGACTGGTTCTCGTCCCTCCAGTCCTTAGTGTGATTCCATGAATCCTTCTTTCCTTCTCCGTGAGCGGATTTCGTACGCCTCGAACTGGTTTCGAACAGAACGAAATTCAGACTCGCTGAACTGCTTCGAATGACGATCGGTCTCTGCTTTTCGCGTTCCGCCGTCACGCTATAACCAATGCGTTCAGTTCCCGGAACAGTGTAGTCAGGATTCTTCAAGCGTCGCCGATCCGTCTCGGTTCGGTTGATCGACAAGTGCGCCGCCCGGTAGAATCTCTATCGCCCCTGTTCGCGGGCGTGTCGATCCTCATCCATCCATCTGCGAATGAGTGCATAAGGATTGGACAGTGTTCGCGGAACCTTATGCCTCCATCGGTGCCGTCAAGTTCAAGACTGTGAGAGTGGGCCTTGAGCAGTTTAAGATTCGCGCTACAATGCGCAACATGGCGGACGACCTAGGCGCGGTGAAGACAGAGATCGCAGAACTTCGCAAGCTGCTGCAGGCCTCCTCTGCTTCGAAAGGCGGCAAGGATATCTGGGAGAAGATTGGCGCGCTCTCAACGCTATTTTCCACTGTGATACTTGGGGCAGTTGGCCTGTTCGCCACTCAAGTTTACAATCAGCATCAACTGGCGCTGCAGCGGCAGGACTCCTTGGAGAAGGCGCGGATCGAAAGGGCGCAGGTTCTAGATAAGTTCTTGAAATACGTCAACTCCGACCAACCGGGAGAGCGTGAGTTCGGCTACGCCATGTTCGTTTACTTCGATCAGGCAGACTTGGCGCTCAAGCTGATCGCGCTGAAGAACGATCAGGCTGGAACGGCCGTCTTACAGACCCTCAAGCAGAGCAGCGACCCCGCCGTGCGGTCAGCAGCGTTGGCGTCCCTGCTGACGCTACAACAGGAGGAAACGGTCAAGAAACTCTTGGTCGGACGGGAAGGGACCGACTACGGTTCCATTCTAGAATTACAGTCGGACGACCTTATTTATGGCATTGGCGAATGGAGTATAAAGAGTGGTGGGCTGTTCAGGCTCCTCCGCTCCTATACCCAGAAGCCAAACGCACAATATGCGTCTCAAGTGAAGAGCTTGATTGCTACCGGAACCGTCGAGAAAACTCCTGGGCTGAACTCTATGCTGACGATGACTGCCCGTGATCCCGTCATGAGGCAGGCCCAAGATGACCTGTTCCGCACCGACGTGATCGAGAAAGATCTGTCAGTAGTTCAAACCTTGGGACTACGTCTGCCGTTGAGTATCGCAATCGTTTGCGACACCATAGTGAACAGCGGCTCGAGCAGCATCAAAAAGCTAGCTGATCAGGCCACCAGCAAGACCGGCAATAGCCCGAAAGGCGGCGGAGACGAAAAGCAATGGATGATGAACTTCCTTGATGCGCGCAGTGATTTCCTGAAGTCTCATAACCAGTTCCCCCAGTTTGTCAGGGGCTGGGAGGCGCGAGTGGAGTCTTACAGGAAGCTTGCGCGGGACGACGACTGGATGCTGACGACCGCCGACGCCGAAGCGGCCATCACTCATGAGCGTCATTGATCGGGATCCGGCTTCATGCTTCAACTTTAACACCGCCCAGGTACGTTGCACATTGGGTCCTTTGTGAAACGTAGAGGCGGTTCCCTTCCGGGGTGATTCCAGTACCTAACTAATGTGAGCTCTGTAGGGTCACCTTTTTCATGCGCGAGGCAGCCAAATTGGCTCAAATTGCGAACACTGGTTTGGGGGGCGACAGTATGTCGAGGAGATTGATTGCCTCTCATTCGGCTAGTGGCTTTCTCCTTTTCCTGCTGCTCGTCGGAAGCATTTCAACCGCAGCGGCACAAACCTGCCCGAGTAACGTTCCTCATGTAGATG
>Ga0073928_10006618_pt1 | contig 15485 bp, 16 predicted proteins | sample PaiPotPPA55metaG_FD_76969 | JGI IMG/M metagenome (GOLD analysis project Ga0073928, IMG submission 76969) | Iron sulfur acid spring bacterial and archeal communities from Banff, Canada, to study Microbial Dark Matter (Phase II) - Paint Pots PPA... ... | reverse complement strand
TAAAGAGATCAAGACGTTAATCGGGACATCGGTGCATGACGTACAGCTTGGTAATGGCCTGGTCGCGCAAGCGGGCGACACCATGACCGAGATTGTCGACGCGGTTCAAAAGGTCGCAAGTCTGATGAACGAAATTACGGCGGCGAGCATTGAGCAGAGCGCGGGGATCGCTCAAGTGGGGAACACTGTCAGCCAGATGGATCAGGTGACCCAGCAGAACGCAGCGTTGGTGGAACAAGCCGCTGCGGCTGCCAGTTCACTCGAACAGCAGGCGAAGCAAATGGCCGACGCGGTAGCGGCCTTTCAATTGAACGAGGAGGCGGCTTAATAGTCCGCTGCGATCAAGCATGTTCACGAAAGTGCGGTCCGTTCTCCGACGTATCCGCCTGGACAAACCAACTCACCCAATTTAATTCGTCCATGAAAATAAAAACGACCTGGCGCGTCATCGCTGGTGCACTCACGTTCGGCATCCTTATGAACTCGGCGCAGGCAGAAACCTACGTCTATGTTTCAAATGCCGATAGCGAAGATATTTCAGTGCTCCGGCTCGATCAATCGAGCGGTGCGCTTTCGAAGGTCGAGACGCTTCCGGTGGGCGGAACCGTCATGCCGCTGGCGCTTTCACCCGACCACCATCATCTCTATGCCGGATTACGCTCCAAGCCGTATCGCGTGCTGAGTTTCGCGATCAACCCGTTGGACGGCCACCTGATCCTGCTCAAAACCTCGCCGTTGGCCGACAGCATGGCCTACCTCTCCACCGACGCTACGGGTCGCTATTTGTTCTCCGCATCGTACGGCGGCAATCTACTTTCCGTGAATAGCATTGACACGAATGGTTTAGCGGGCGACCCACAGCAGTCCGTTCCAACGGGGCCGATGGCCCACGCAATCAGGAATGCCCCCGATAACCGCTATGTGTTCGCCTCTGTCCTCGGCTCCGACGCGTGGTTGCGGCTGAAATTCGATGCAGTGACCGGCCAACTTACGCAAGATGCAGCGCCCGCCTATGCATTACCGCCGAAATCAGGCCCACGTCACTTCGTCTTCTCGCCGGATCACCGGTTCGCCTATCTGATCGATGAGCTCGATGGCAAGCTACATGTTCTTGCCTTCGACGCCGCGAATGACACCGCCAAGCCAGTTCAAACCGTCTCGATCGTCCCGCCGGATTTTTCCGGCAATAAGCCCTGGGGCGCCGACGTTCATCTGACGCCGGACGGCCGTTTCCTGTTTGCATCTGAACGGACCTCGAGCACGCTTGCCTCGTTTCGCGTCGACCGGAAATCGGGCACGCTCACGCGAATCGGAACATGGCAGACCGAGAAGCAGCCGCGTGGATTTAATATCGATCCATCGGGAAACTATCTGCTGGCAGCCGGCCAGTTGTCGACGCAGATGAGCGTATACCGCATCGACAAGCAGACCGGCGCGCTCAAGACGATCGGACAGTATCCGGCTGGCACAAACCCGAATTGGATCGAATTCGTGCAATTCGAAGGGACTCTGTAGCACCGCTTGCCGCGAGTCAAACCGTCAAGACACGGGCCGCGATCCGCGCAAGCCGCTTCACATGACGGGGTGCGGGAAGAATGTCCGCACCTGAAAATAGAATCGGCACGCCCTCCTCGCTGGTGAGCGCGCGGCCTCCGCATTCATACGCCACGATCACGCGTTCTCCCACCGGCGTATTGAACAGCTCGTGCCATGAGAAGGTGACCGCGTAGCCATCCTGCGCGACCGCAATGAACACCGTGCGCTTGAACTCCCCCTTCGGCTCAGGCCGCAGTCCGGCTTTCAAGATCAGGTCTTTCAGCAACACCCCGCGATAGGTGTCGACACTGCGAATGAACCGGTTCGTCGTATAACAACGCAGATCGAACGGATCGGCGACAACAGCGGGTTGCTCCCTGAATTGCCCAAGATCAACGGACAACGGTCGCAGGAAATCTCCCTCAAGCGATATGACGGCTTTCGCAGTGGTTTCAACCGCGACTGCATGGGCGTTGGCATCACTCATTTCTCATCCTCCAGGGGCCGGTTTCAGGCGGCTTGTCCGGCATTATATCCACCCGAATATTACGCTGCTGTCACGGCCGGCAACTCAGTGCGCAAGCAATACGCACCATACAAATTCGCGCATATGCCCGCCCAAATGGTACTAAGCGCTATATTGAAGGCCTTCGACCAACGCGTCAGGAAGGGAAACACGATGGTTCTTTCGCACTTCTCCAAGCGTCTTGCCTGCTACGCGCTAACAATCGCAAGCACTTTGACGGCCGCGGCGGTCGTCACGTTGTCCGGTTGCGGATCGGCGCAAGTTGCTAGCGCGCCGCAGCGCGTCTCCCTGGATGCCCGAGCGAATGGCATCGCTATCCGTCCGGCCGACGGCAGGATTTTCATCACGGACGACAAAACCAACAGTGTGCTTTCATCGGTCGACGGCAGCACGTTCACGCTGTTCGCGGCGGTCCCCGTAGTAACGGGACAAGCGAATGCGCTAAGTCAGGTGACTATCGCGGATACCGGTTCATTGCTAGTGGGACGATTCGGATTTGGCACGGCCGGCGGCGTGTTCGACATCAGCGCGGACAAGTCCGTCTCCGCCCTGTCAGGCCCCGATCCAACGCGGCGCAGGCTAGGACTAAGCACCATTGGCACCGGAAAACTGCTCTCGACCTGGTTCGTCAAGAACGGCAATGCCCCGGCAACGGGCGGCTTAAGCCTGATCACTTACGATGAATCAGCCCACACCGCATCCGAACACACTCTGCTGACCGGTTTGGCCAAGCCCGTTGGCATCGCGGTGCAAGGCGACGCCGTTTTCATTTCCGATCAGGCTAACAACATGATCCTTAAGACGAGCCTCTCAGGCTTGATCAATCATGCCCAGGCCGGTGGCTTGAACACAACGGTCACCAAGATCAATGGGCCGGATCTGCTGACCATCGATTCAAACGGTATGCTCTACACAAAATGCAATTCGACGGCGGTGTGCCGGATCAGCCCGGACAACTCGGTCGTTGTCATTGCAAGCGATTTCGAGGATGCCCGCGGGGTGGCTATCGACCCCGGGCACCACTTGCTGTACGTAATAGACCGCCAGAAATCCGCTAGCGGCGCCAGCACCCTGCGGTCTATTCCACTGAACTAATGCAGTGCGCCCTAAAAACCGGCTAGTCGTCCACGCCGATGATCACGCTCGACGCCTTGAACATAGCCGTTGCTGCTTTCCCGCTAGCGAGTCCCAGCCGTTGCGCGCTTTCATTCGTGACGATAGCGGCCACCTGCGCGCCACCCGCGACGGTAATAATGACTTCACTGTTGACCGCACCCGGCGTCACCGCCGATACCGTTCCGGCCAGGCAATTCCTCGCCGAAACCTGGCTGCTCTCCACGTCGACCATCACAATCACAGACGACGCCTTGACCAGCGCAAATGCGGCCTTGCCGGCGGCCAGACCGAGCGATGCAGCGCTGCCATGCGTAATCACCGCGACAATCTCGAGGCCGTCATTGGCACGCAGCAAGATCTCGTCGTTGACTGCACCGTGCTTGACGTCCACCACTTCGCCGACAAACTGATTTCGGGCGCTTGTTCGCATTATTTCTCTCCGGTTGCGGCGTCCTTCGAAGGCGTGAATCGCCGGGACGTGAGGACGCACGTTTTGCTGTGATTGCTGCTTGGTGTCGCTTGGTGTCGCTTCACAGGCACGCCGTAAGTTTAACGGCACTACAGCCCTCCGGCGAGGCAAATAGCCGCGCAAAACCCGATAGCGGGGATAACGGAAGTACCAAGTCTCAGCGTAATATAGCGGCCTTTATTACGCCTTTAATCAACGTGGAGAATCAGATGATCCGTAAGGTGATGGTGTCGGTTGCGGTCCTGGCTAGCGCGCTGCTAAGCCATGCTGCCGTGGCGGATGAAAATGCCGTAAACGTGTTGTATGCAGGTTCGCTCGTCAATTTGATGGAGCGTAGCGTCGGCCCCGCTTTCGAAAAAGAAACCGGCTTGCATTTCCAGGGTTACGCGGCAGGGTCGAACAAGATCGCCAACGAGATCAAAGGGAAATTGCGGCGCGGCGACGTATTCATCAGCGCGAGCCCGAAGGTCAATACGGGCTTGATGGGCGCGGCCAATGGCGACCATGTCGCGTGGTATGTCACCTTCGCCGAATCGCCGCTGATGATCGGCTATAACCCGCGCAGCAAATTTGCCGCCGACTTCAAGACGAAGCGCTGGGATAAGGTCTTGCAGGAGCCGGGTATTCGTATCGGCCGGACCGATCCCAAGCTGGACCCGAAAGGCGCGTTCACAGTCGAGATGGTGACCAAGGCGGCCGACCTTTATCACCAGCCGGATCTGGTTGAAAAGACGCTGGGCGCTGCAGAAAATCCGGATCAGGTCTTGCCTGAAGAAACCCTCGTAGGACGTTTGCAATCCGGACAACTCGACGCTGGCTTTTTCTATTCGACCGAGACCTCCGACCTGAAGATTCCATCGATTCGTCCCGCGCCAGAATTGCAAGCCAAGGCAAGCTACACGCTCACCATTCTTGGCGATGCCCCGAACTCGCCCGGTGCAACGCGCTTCGTCGACTTCCTGCTGAGCGCGAAGGGTCGCGAACTGCTCAAAGAACATGGTGTCGATGTAATCAAGCCCGCGATCACCGGTAACGCCCAGGCAATGCCGCCATCCCTTCAGGCTGTGATCGACGCTACGCAATGAAACGGACCGCTGCGCGACCGTTGTTGTGGCTCGCGGCGTTGCTCGCAATCTATTTGTGCGCGCCGTTCGTCGCGAGCATTCCGCAAGTGGGCGCGGCGGACTGGCACGGGGTCGACTGGACGACGACGCTGTCGGCGGTGGCTGTATCGGCGGGCAGCGCAAGTGTCGCGTCACTCGTCATTTTGCTCGGCGGCGTGCCGCTGGGTTATCTACTCGCCCGGTCGCATTCGCGCAAGGCGGCGTTGCTCGGCTTTGTCGTGCAATTGCCGCTCGCCTTGCCGCCGCTGACGAGCGGCGTATTGCTGCTGTTTCTTCTTGGTCCCTATAGCTGGGTCGGACAACTGACCAGCGGCGCGCTGACCGACTCGTTCGCCGGCATCGTGCTGGCTGAAACGTTCGTCGCAGCGCCGTTCCTGATCATTGCGGCACGATCTGCATTTTCGGCCGTCGATCCGATGTTCGAAGACGTGGCCGCTACGCTGGGCCATCGCGCCGGCAGCCGGTTCTTTCGCGTCGCCCTGCCCGTTGCATGGCCTGCGATCAGCGCCGGGCTGGCGCTGGCATGGCTGCGCGCATTCGGTGAATTCGGCGCAACGGTGATGGTCGCGTATCACCCATACTCGTTGCCGGTCTATACCTACGTCGTCTTCGGCGGCCAGGGATTGCCGGCAATGATGCCCTTGCTGCTGCCCACGCTCGCCATCGCCATAGCTTGCGCGGCGCTGTCGATTTATCGCCGCAACGGGCGCGCTTCATCAAGCGCGGAACTCGTCAATGGAGATGATGCCGACGACAACACCCACGTACCTCCGGTCCTGGACGAGGATGATCGTCGCCTGAGCATCGTGTTGAAAAAGCACCTCGGTGGTTTCGATCTCGACATCGAATGGGCACCGCAAACACGGCGTCTTGCAATCATCGGCACCTCAGGGTCGGGCAAGTCGCTGACATTGCGACTGATCGCGGGGCTCGAGGGGGGGCAGTGGTCCACCGTATTGCTGGGGGAGACCCGGCTTGACGATCTACCTCCAGAGGAGCGCAGGATCGGTTATATGCCGCAGGACTACGGTTTGTTCCCGCATATGACGGTCGCCCGGCAACTGGCGTTTCCGCTGAGCGCGGATGCTGCGAGCGCGCGTTTATGGGTCGATCAACTCGGGCTCTCCACGCTGCTTGGCCGCTTGCCGCGTGAGCTCTCGTTCGGCCAGCGCCAGCGCGTGGCGCTCGCTCGCGCACTCACGCAGCATAGCCAGTTGTTGCTCTTCGACGAACCGTTCGCTGCGCTCGACACACCGCGCCGTCGTCGTCTTCAGCAATCGCTGCGCGCGTTGCAGCGCGAGATATCGGCGGTCACGGTAATCGTCACGCATGATCCCGATGAAGCCGCGCTTCTAGCCGACGAAGTGTTGCTCATCGAGCACGGCCGCGTGCTTCAGGCAGGGCCGGTAAGCGAGGTCTTCGAACGCCCCGCTTCAATGCGTGTTGCTCAATTGCTTGGCTTGCACAATGTCGGGCAAGGCCGCGTAGTCGATGCAAACAGGGTCGAACTGGGTGGCGAGTTATGTTTGAAGGCTGCGGGTAATGTTGAACTTTCCATCGGACAAACCGTGATGTGGCGGCTGCCGGCGCTTGCGATCACGCCGTCCGATGAGGGTCTGTTCGAGGGCATGGTTGACGGTATCGAATTGCGGCGCGGGGAGCGTTATGCGCGGCTGAGAATCCTCGGCGTGGCGTTCGATATTCCCAGCGATGATCCTCGCCTGAAGACGGACACGTCACACCGGTTTTCCATTGATGCGAATAAATTAACTATCTGGACCATTTGAGGGATCGTGGCGAAAGCAAGCTGGTCGACTATGTGTCGGCACGTTTGGGCTTCGCCGTCGCACTGCTGCCGAATCTCAAGTTCGATGTCGTGATCGGACCCACCGGGCGCGCCTGATCGATGTGCAGGCCGCGTCCACAACGAAGCCACGATGAACGACGTTGACGTCGACCCGTTGAATGGCAAGCCGACGGCCTAGTGGACGGCGATGCACCGTCGCTAGCATTTATCAACCTGCAACCGCGCCCGCAGCACCCTCTTGCGAGGATTGTCGCGGTTTTTTTTCGGCCGTAGTTTTCGCAATTTTCATAGGATCGCGCGGTACCTCGGAAAACGTTGAGATCCGCGCGCGGGCCAGCATTTGCGCGCTAGCAGTAGCCGGCATCGCTCGCCGCGGGCAATGAGCCTCAACCGTTCGCGACACGCTATCAACCGTGCGCCTCGTGCTGGTCCGTCGATAGGTGTACAACATGCCTAGCTTCCTTCGTTTCTGGATAAGAGTTTCAGGATTCGGGGGTCATGACGAACCTGCATTGCCGTGCTGATCTTCAAAAGGCCAGCGTCAATATGTGCAGGATTCATCAAATAGTTGTGCGCGTACGGATTGATTGCGCTCGGAACCTTAAGCAACACACTGGTTTTGCCAGCAAGCCATTCGGTCCCGGCGTCTTGTGACCAGGCCTGATTGTCCTGCCAATTTTCCGGAATGCCTTCCTCCGGAATCTCCGCAATAGTCGCACTTTCTTCGACTTCGACGCGAAGCAACTGGTACGTTGCCGGCAGATCGGTGAGACTAGCAATCTCCATATGCACGATGATCTCGAGCAGCGCAGCAGAAGGATGCTCGGCCAGATACACGACCGGTTGCCCGGCGAAATGCCACCGACCGGCGGCGCGAAGTCCTCCGAGACCTTTGAGGTCGGCATAATTGCTGATTCTCCACAGGACCATCAAGCAAAGTACCCCTCGTCGATCTGGACTAGGGCCTCCTCCACCAGCCGAGCGCCGTGCTCAGTGCTCACCACGTCTAACGCGGTGCGCCCGCCGAACTTTGCCTGAGCGTTACGCAGCCATCTCATCGCCTTATCATGGTCAGCGAAAACCGCAGTGGCCTGAGCGACCATTTTGGCAAGCCGAATCGCCTTATCCGATTCCTCCGTTGAGAGGCGTTCGTGCTGCGCCCGCCGGTGGGTCAGTGTCCGGCGCGGAATGATGAATAGCAGCTCGTCGGCCTTCAATCCAAGCGCCGCCAAGCGATCAATGACCGCAACGTCTACTCGCTCGACTGCGAGCTCCGCAATGTCAGCCCCGCTACGAACAGGCGAATCGAGCAGTTCCTGGAGAATCATGAACTCCTCCCGACGGGGATTCCCCGCGCCGCTGGGCTTGAAGGAAATGGTAATCATATGGCCCTTATTCATTGAATCGGCAATTTGCCCGTTCAGTATAGGCATATTGCCCAAAATTGTCGACTTTGTCACTTCGCCGATCGAGTTGAGCGAGGTCGATGGCGCGACGATACCGCTGCGCGCAAGACGTTTATGTGAAGGTTTGGACTGCGTTCGGAGTTCAGCAAACTGATGACCGAAACTCGGCCTTATGCGAAGCTTTCCATAAGGCCGAAGACCTGCTCTTCGGCCACCCGTCTTTCCAGTCTGCACGCCCGCCCATGGACGTGCGGATTAGAAGAAAACCGCTCTGAAATTGCGATTACCAACGGACGTTCGTCAGCGAGCGCGCTCCCCCTACTGGAGCGCCCGTTCGCTACGTCCGAACTCCAGCACGAACTGATAGTGTCCCTCCTACCCGGTGTTTTTGTTTCCACTCGACATTCGGCCTATCATCCAGCTATCCGCCTGGGTCAACGACTGAACAAGCCAACTATCGACTTTAATTTCGTTATACTAATTAACCGTGACTTAACAATTTTCCGATTTCGACAGCGAGACGCCTTTGTCATTAAGGCAACTCGCAACCTATTTGCGAAAAATTGACCACTTTCTGAAACTCTCAACTTATTTGCGAACTGAGGTGGCCGCGTACCGTGGCGTTTTGCTGCCGCGAATCGAAGTGATATGGACCCAACTCAGTGACAGCGGCGGCGTTTGCCGGATAAGCCCACCGCAACAACGCCGCCGCGCGCGCTCAGCGCGCGCACCACGTTGCTCTCGCCGCCATCCGCCGAAGCGAACGTCGCGGGAACACGCATCGCCGATGCCGGAGCGCATCGACTTGAGCAGATCGAGCCCGGACAAACCGGTGGACTGCCAGTCAAGCACCAGCATGTCGACAGTGGAACGGGACAGCGATTTCGACATTGACAAACCGTCGCTGAAGGGAATGCACACATGGCTAAGCCGTTCGATGATTTCACCGATGACGAAACGATGCTGGGGATCGGATTGAAGAATTGCGACGCGCATCATAACGGGACCGGTGAACCTGGAAACGGTGACTTCGGGACGTATTTCGAGACGTAATTGAAAGCACCACAGAAGGTCTCATGACGCTCCACGAGACCACTTGATACGCGCGAATTCTCCAGAGCGACACCTACTTGATCCATCGGAAAACTCTTAAATACGCTCTCCACACCGTCACAAATGCTTTCAACTTGTCTCGCGAAGTCACTGGGTGTGCCGACACGTGGCGGAACCGGACCATTTCAGATAAGCGTTGTAGGGACGCTTTCCCCGGGTATGGCACCGGCACACACGACCGCCAAAAGTCGTGCATGCATATTTCACGAAGCACGGAAACGTCGAGCGGTTCGTGTCGATAAGCTGGTCTTCATGAACTCGAACCTTTTCTCCTCACGCGCCGGACTGAGTACCCGTCAGACGCTGATCGTCACCACGGCCAGCATGGGTTTCGTGGTCTCTCAACTCGATGTCATCATCGTCAACGTGGCGCTCGCGAGCATCGGGCGCGACCTGCACGCAAGCGTGGCCGGCCTGCAGTGGACGGTGGACGCCTACGCGCTCGCCTTCGCCGCGCTGATGCTCTCGGCGGGCGTGCTCGGCGACCGCTTCGGCGCGCGGCGCTTGTTCGTTGCGGGCTTGGTGCTGTTCGCGCTCGCCTCCGCTGCTTGCGGCTTTGCAATGGATGCAACACAACTGGTCGCCGCGCGCGCATTGCAGGGCATTGGCGCGGCCGCGATGCTGCCCAACTCCCTGGTGCTGCTCAACCAGTCCTGCGGCCATGACGACGGGCTGCGGGCGCGTGCCGTGGGCTTGTGGACGGCAGCGGGCGCGGTGTCGATTGCCGCGGGACCGATCGCCGGCGGCCTGCTGATAGCGGCGTTTGGCTGGCGCAGCATTTTCTGGGTCAACGTGCCGTTGTGCGTGGCGGGCATCGTGGCGACGTACCTATGGATCGCCGATAAAAAGCCGGAGAAAAAAGTACGCGGTATCGACTTGCCTGGGCAAGTGCTCGCGACCGTTGCGCTGACCGCGTTCGTGGGTGCCATGATCGAACTCCGGCCGCTGGGACTGATGCATCCGCTGGTCATCGGCGGGATTGTCCTGGCGCTTCTGGCGGCATCGGGATTCGTGCTGATCGAGCGGCGCGCGTCCGCGCCCATGCTTGCGCCTGCGCTGTTTCGCGATCGCACGTTCAATTCGGCCATAGTATTCGGCATCTGCGTGAATCTTACGTACTACGGAATGGTGTTCGTGCTGAGCTTGTACTTGCAGCGCGTGCTCGGTCATACGCCGCTAGAAGCCGGACTCGCGTTCCTGCCGCTCACGGGGGGGTTCCTGTTGTCGAACCTGGCTAGCGGAGTCGTCGTTGCGCGCTTCGGTTCACGTTTGCCGATGATCGTCGGCGCATTGGTCGATGCAGCAGGTTTTGCTGCGCTGCTGTTCGTCAATGCGTCTACGCCTGTTGTCGCGTTGCTGTTGCCCTTCTTGTTGATCCCGACCGGCATGGGACTCGGCGTTCCCGCGATGACAACCGCCGTATTGGGCGCCGTTGAACCTGAACGCGCGGGCACGGCGTCGGCGGTGCTGAACACCGCGCGGCAAGCGGCCGGTGCGATCGGTGTCGCTGCGTTCGGCGCGCTGGCAAGTCACGCGGCGGGTGGGGAAAGCTCGCAGATCGTGGCGGGCGTGAAAGCGTCGGCGGGGGTATCGGTGGTCTTGCTGTTGTTCGCAGCGGTGATGGCGCGCCGGGTAGTCGAGAGCAAGCGGGCAAAGGGCGATGACGCGCGTAAGCCGGTTTCAGTCAAATGCAGCAAGGGGGCATAGCACTGAGATCATGGACGGTGTCGGGAACGCTCGTTGCATGACAGGTGATAGTCGCGTCTTTGAGTTTGACGTTGTCCGAAGTTGCCTGAGACTGCTAACCACTAGAAAGAATGCCCGCCTGCTTTAACGCAGGCGGGCATTCTTTCTGAGGGGTGCGGTAAGAAATCAGAGCGTCGTCGTCAGCACTTCGCCCGTTGCGAGCGCGCGTTCGATCAGTCCTTCCTGTTGCGCCTTGCGCACGGCATTGGCGACAAAAGTTTCCGGCGCTTCGATCTCGGCCTTGATCGCGCCGATGATCCCCAGCGCCTCGACAATCACAAGTGACTTCGCCGAATCGGCACGGCTGATGATGACACGTTGCGGACTGCCGCCGTCTGCGATGCTGGCACAGAACTGCACCGGCTTGCCGTCGATGGTTTGCTCGAAAGTTTGAATCATCGCCAAGGTTCGCCTGTAGTAGATGAAAGGGAACTACGGTGCGCGCAAAACATCGCACGCCATGTTCCCTATTGAGCATCAAGCGCGCCAGAGGTTCAAATTTTGTAAGCCCGGACGAACTTGCAACCGCCCTTAGAAACGGTACGTTACGCCCAACTGAACTACCGGATACCACCGATACCGCTCTACTTGATTGGCGATGTTTTGCTCCTCCTGATCAATATTCGCCTGCGTCGTGAGCTGGCTGTAGATGGCCGGCACGGAATAGGAAACGCGGGGGCGGCCATAGGCCACGCCAAGGTCGAACATGAAACCAAGACCCTTCGACACGGGTTTGTGGCCATAACCCACACCGAGGTACGGCATCACGCTCGGCAGGCGCACGGTTGTCGACGGCGCAGCGCCAACGGCCGGCACGTAGTCGTTGCCGATCTTATAGTTGCCGTCCGCGTTGGGAACTGCATGCGCGGTCAGTTCGTCGCCGTTGATCAACGCGCCGCCCGTGACGCGAAAACCGCTATTGGGAAACGGAAACAGGTCGAGGTAGAGACCGCCTTGCTTTAGGCTCAGATGGCCGTCGTACTGGTTGCCGCTGGCCGTGAACGAATGCGACAGGCCGAAGCCCTCCACTTCCGCGTGGACGCCTGACCATGAGTTGAAGGGATACGCCGCGCCGATGCCCGCGCCCAGCGTCCCGCCCTGTACGTACACCTCCTGTGCGTGGGCTACATCCATTGCCAGCATCGCGATCATGGCGGCGGTTGCCGCGCTCAAGACAGTGTTCACTGCGCCTTCTCCGTAATGTGCCGGGTCCTTTCCCCGTGGCGAGACTTTACGGTTTCGATAAACGATTCAATAAAGCGAACAATGACCGTTTTTGAGTTCAATTCGACGATCCATACAAATGACCGGACCGATGCACGGACGAGCGTCAGCGCATTTTTTCCGCCGGTTCAAATCGTCTGACGGGACCAAAACTGGATGTTCGAATTAGCGGTTTTTCACATTGCCACTCAATGATCAGATGAATCGATCAGCCAATGCGGTGAGTGGCATCGCGGCAGCAGCTAATGAATGCAAGCGTTAAGCCTCGGCACCACTGACGGTATCGACAAACCCCGGTTGGAAAGTAATTCTTGCCGTGTTATGCAAATCGATCGAGAAAAGATACCTCCGCTCTACCCTAAATCTGCGGATTCGCTTGCCGTTAAGCTCTAGGACAGCTTCATTCAAAGGAAGCGCTAAAAATCAAGTGGAGAGAGCATGTTTGTCGTTATTGGCTGGGTCGTGGTCATCGGGTCGGTGATCGGAAGCTTCATGGGCGTAGGCGGCCATCTGAAGGCGCTGTTCCAGCCTTTCGAACTGCTGTGCATCTTCGGCGGGGCGGTCGGCGCGTTCGTCGTTTCCAATCCACTCACTACGCTCAAGAAGACAGTCAAGGTCATGCCGAGCGCTTTCAAGACGGGCGGTTATTCGAAGGACAAGTACGTGCAGCTCATCGCGCTGCTATACGAGCTGCTTCAGAAGGCGCGCAAGGAAGGCATGATGGCGCTGGAAGTGGATGTGGAAGCGCCGGAGAACAGCCCGACATTCAAGAAGTACGAACACGTGCTGAACGACCACCATCTTTTGGAATTTATTGTCGACTATCTGCGCATGATGTCGAGCGGCAACATCAACGCGCTCGAGTTGCAGGACCTGATGGACGAAGAGCTCGAGACGCATCACGCGGAAACATCGGTGGCGGCCGGCGCGATCCAGAAGATGGCCGACGGCCTGCCCGCGTTCGGTATTGTCGCGGCCGTGATGGGTGTCGTGCACACCATGGGCTCGGTCGGCGCCGCGCCCGCCATACTCGGCGAAATGATCGCGGGCGCGCTGGTCGGCACGTTTCTCGGCATCCTGCTCTCGTATGGTTTCTTCGGGCCGCTCGCCGATCTGCTGACCGCGAAAGGCCAGGCGGAAGCCAAGCCCTTCCAGTGCGTGAAGTCCGTACTGCTTGCATCAATGAACGGTTATGCACCGGCCATCGCCGTCGAGTTCGGGCGCAAAGTGCTGTTCACCGCCGATCGTCCGACCTTCAAGGAACTCGACGACGCCGTCCGCGCCACCAAGCAGCCGAAGTCGGCGTGACGAGCCCCAACCACCCGGTGCATATTAGGCCGCTTAGTACGAGGTTCGCTCATGGCTGACACCCCAAATCGCGATCCCATGCAGTCTGTCCTGTCGCCGACCGTTGTAGTACGTCGCAAGAAGAAATCCGGCCACGGCGGCGGCCATCATGGCGGTGCGTGGAAGATCGCCTACGCCGACTTCGTCACGGCCATGATGGCGTTCTTCCTGCTCATGTGGCTGCTCGGCTCGACCTCGAAGTACGACAAGCAGGGTATTGAAGACTACTTCAACACGCCCCTCTCGACGATCTTCGGCGGCAAGGACGGCAGCGGTGCTGCACGCACGAGCGTGATCGATGGCGGCGGCCGCGATCTCTCCAGTTCCCGTCCCGGCGAAGCGACCAAGAGCCAGCCTCAGCCGCTGCCGAAGACTCCTGTACGGGCCGCCGCCGCGGCAACCGAAGACGACGCGCAGCGCCTGCAGCAACTCAAGCAAAAGCTCAGCGCGTTGATCGAACACACGCCGGCGCTGCGCGCTTACAAGGATCAGATTCGTATCGACATCACGAGCGAAGGCTTGCGTATCGAGATCGTGGATTCGCTCAAGCGTCCCATGTTCGCCTCGGGCAGCGCGAAGCTCGAAGCTTATGTGGTGACCATCCTCGCGCAGATCGGCGCCTCGCTGAACGACGTGGACAACCGCGTGTCCATCGCCGGGCATACGGACGCCGTGCCCTACTCCGGCGGTGAGGCAGGTTATTCGAACTGGGAGTTGTCAAGCGAACGCGCCAACGCTGCACGCCGCGCATTGATTGCGGGCGGCATGAGCGAAGGCAAGATCCTGCAAGTACGCGGACTAGCCGATGTATTGCCGCTGAACAAAGCCGTCGCCGACGAACCGACCAACCGGCGCATCAGCATTCTCGTATTGAACAAGGCCGCCGAACAGGCGTTCTTCACAGACGGCGGCCGTACCACTGTGGATGAATCACAGCCGGTAAGCAGCGTGATTCCGGCTACCGTCGAGGAACAACCGGCGAAGCTGCATGGTACGTCGCCAGGCGGCGAACCGCCCTCAAAAGGCTAGCACGCTGCAGTGGGCAGCCACGATCCGCCAGCCGCTTTCGGTCTCGACCCACATGCGCGTGTAGCGAAGGTTGCCTGAGAGCGGTACGCCACCGAATTGGCCGCTCAGCGAGACATGCGTGAGCGTCACCGCGCTCTTCTCATACACGCGTACCATCTGTTCCTTGATCTCCAGCCGCTCGATTCGCTGCACCCCGTAGCGGTGCGCGTTCAAGTCGTCGGCCTTGCTCCACACCTTGCCTGTTGCATCGACGAATGTGAGGTCGTCGGCGAGCAGCGCGTCGAGCACATCCACGTCCGATGCCAGCATGGCCTTCCGCAACCGCCCCTCCAGTTCCGCAATCACGCTCTCGCTCATCGCATCGTCCTTAGCCAGAAGATAAAGAGTCGCCAGCATAGCGCAGCGGCTCTGCGTGACCCGTTCGACGGGCATTTTTTATCAGCTAGTTCGTTCGCTAATAACGCTAGCCACGCGCGCTGGAAGAAATATCTTGTAGCCGTCGCTTAAAAACAACTGTCATATACCTTACACAAGTGTTCGCTAAAGTCCGCCCGTCGCGAGCCATGGACCGTCAGAGTCCGACGCCGTGCATCACTTAATCACACCCACGCTTAGGGAGAACGTTTTGAACCGTAAAACACTGCTCGCCACTTCTGCAATGGCGGCATTCGCCGCATCGGCTACTTCTGCTCAAGCTCAAAGCACCGTCACGCTCTACGGCCTTATCGACGCAGGGATCAGCTATGTGAACCACAGCGCCGTCGGCACGACCGGCAGCTCGAAGAATTTCAAGTATGACGACGGCGTGGCACAAGGCAGCCGTTGGGGCCTGCGCGGCGCGGAAGACCTGGGCGGCGGACTGAAGGCGATCTTCACGTTGGAGAACGGCTTCAACAGCGGCAACGGCACGCTTGGCCAAGGCGGCGCGGAATTCGGCCGGCAAGCGTACGTGGGGATTTCGAAGACGGACATCGGCTCGGTCACCCTCGGCCGGCAATACTCGTTCTCGACCGACTACCTCGGCGGTTCGTATTCGATCGGC